>Ga0207684_10000731_pt1 | contig 38532 bp, 34 predicted proteins | sample KBSK5501metaG_FD_184342 | JGI IMG/M metagenome (GOLD analysis project Ga0207684, IMG submission 184342) | Corn, switchgrass and miscanthus rhizosphere microbial communities from Kellogg Biological Station, Michigan, USA - KBS K5-50-1 metaG... | ecosystem: Host-associated > Plants > Roots >... | reverse complement strand
TGTCCGCCGACACGGGCGCGTCGGCGGGAATCATCGACGTCGCCTTCTCCAGCTGGGCCACGGCGTTCGGGCGCGAGTAATCGGTCGAGCTTGAGCCCGCCATCGGCGGAAACCGGCCGGCGCCCCATGACAGCAGCAGCGCCGGGATGATCGCCACCAGCGCATAAGCCGGCCGGATCGAGCGAATCTCGAGGAACCTGCGAGCCCCAACTCCTCCGGCGACGATCAGCGGAAACAGCAGCAGCATCACGTAGTGCAGGAACAGCAGGTTCTGCGGATCGTGGCCGCTGAGCACGTTGGCGAGGTACGGCGGGATGGCGAGGAGCAGCCACCGCGGCGCCAGCAGGGGCAGCGCGAACATGCCCGCGATGATTTCGGCCGGGGTCGGGAGCGCCCGCGGGTTGAAGATCGCGACCGCGATGTTGGCCGCCGTCGCCGGCCTCGACGCGTCCAGGCCGAAGAGCCATCGGTAATAGATGAAATCGGAGTAACCGCCATTGCGTATGTGCTGCTGGACGATCCCCGTGCCGATGAGGAACCACGCCGCGGCGAGGTACACGATGAATCGCCAGTGCTTGCGAATCTCAGGCTCACCGTAGACCCGCATCAGCAGAGCGATCACGCCGACGGTGTAGACCTGGTCCTCTTTGCACATCAGCACGAGCACGCACAAAACCCACATCGCGATCCTGTGGCCGCGTATGCCCGCCCAGGCGGCGAGCAATGCCAGCGCGAGCGCGAGGTTCTCGGGGTGGAAGAAATCGCGCGCCGTCTCCTGGATCGCGGCCCAGAAGGGAATCGGGGCGGACAGCGCGACGGCCAACCAGGGTGATTCCGCGCGATCCGCGGGCAGCAGGGCACGGAAGAACAGGAACGCGGCGGGCGCGGTGGCGGCCAGTCCGGCCGACGAGAAGATCAGCAGCACCGCGGGGTTCGGGCACACCTTCTCGACCGCCGCCAGGAACACAAAGACGAGCTCGAAGTGGATGCCCAAGAAGTCAGCTCGGGCGAAGCTCGAGTAGAAACCGTGACCGGCTGAGACGTTCCAGATCACCTGCTGGTCGTAAGCGAGGTCCCAGGCTGGGCCGGTCATGCCGTAAAGGCGCTCGAGCTCCCCGTGCAGGTACCACGCGAAAGCGCCGGCCGCCGCCAGCAGAGGCACGGTGGGGCCGATCCACCATGCGACCGGGCGCGCCTCCAGTGCCTTAGCCGCCGTCAGGGCTCCAGACCTGGAAGCGACCATCGTCGACTAGCAGCCTGCGGCCGCTGGCCCGCAGAAGCGCGATCTCATCGGCGCGCGCAAGGCTCGCCTGCAGCCGGTGCTTCCAGTCCTCCCGGTCGATGACGATGTAGCGATCCGCCGGCAGCTGCGTCGGGAGGACCTGGACCAGCCGGCGGTCGGCCAGCCATACGGCCGCACCGTCGTCGGCGTAGACGGGAGCGTCCGGCGGGATCACGCTGGTCGCGGCCACCAGGCGGTTTGTCGCGGGCGGTCGGGTGAACAGCCAGTCGTCCGCCGCGAAGGCGGGCGGCAGCTGACCCGCAACAAGGCCGACGGCCAGGGCGGGCGCCGCGGCCGCGAGCAGCGCCACAGGTCGGAGTCGCGCCTGCACCGACGGCATGGCCAGCAGCCGGCGCGCTCCGAAGGCGGCGGCGACGATCACTGGAAACATGAGCACCATCACGTAGTGCTGCTGCAGCCGTCCCTGCGCGTCGTGGCTGCTCATGAGGTTCGCGATCAGCGGCGGGACCACGAGGAGCAGCCAGCGCGGCGCCAGCATTGGCAGGCCGGCGACGCTCAGGAGCAAGCCTGAGAGCACCAGCCAGGCGTCAGGTCGCGCCACGTTGTGAAGGAAGAAGTTCTGCTCCGCCGGGTTGAAGATCCACCAGTAGTAGGCGACGTCCGGCGAATAGCCGGTGCCTCGGATCAGCTCTTGAAACATGCCCACCCCGACGACGAGCCAGGCGACGGCCAGGATCATGACTCGACGCCCATGCGGCCTCATCGCCTGCGGGCCGGCGTGCCAGACCACCAGGCCGATCACGAAGGCGGTGTACGTCTGATCCTCTTTGCAGCTCAGGACGAGGACCGCCAGGGTCCAGAGCAGCCACGGTTTGGCGCGCAAGCCCGCCCATACCGCCAGCATCGCGAGGGCGAGGGCGAGGTTCTCAGGGTGGAACTGAGAAGAGGCGGCTTGCTGCGTGGCGGCCCAGAACGGCATCGGAATCGCGAGCGCCGCCGCGAGCCAGACACGGCCCCGGAGGCCCTGGAGCAGGGCGCGGAACATGAGGAATGCGGCGGGTGCCGTGGCCGCCAGGCCCGCTGCCGCGAAGACGAGCGGGACGACGGGGCTGGGCCAGATGCGCTCGACGGCGGCGATGGGCAGGAGGATGGGCTCGAGGTGGATGCCGAGGAAGTTGTGCCCGTATTCGAAGCTGCTCGTCCAGCCATAGCCGTTGGCGAGGCTCCATAGGAGCTGCTGGGTCTGTCCCAGGTCCCACGAAGGCGCCGAAACCGAGTAGAGGCGCAACAGCTGCGTATTCAGGATCCAGATGAAGGCGACTGCCGCCGACACCAGTGGCGCGGTGCAGGCGATCCACCACACCAGCGGCCGTGCTCGCGCGCGCTGTGAAGATCCAAGATCCAGGGCCCGAACGGTCATCGCCCCGCCGAGCTTACCTACAATCCGCTACGTGACGGCGCCACACCTGTCCGTGATCGTCCTGGTTTACAACGAAGCCGAGAGCATCGCGCCGCTCTCCGAGGAGCTGAGTGGAGTCCTCGAAGGTCTGGACGTTCCTTACGAGATCGTCTACGTCGACGACGGCAGCCGCGATGGCAGCACCGAGAAGATGGCGCAGCTCGCGCTCCACGACTCACACGTGCGCGTGGTCAGCTTCCGCCGCAACTTCGGCCAGACGGCCGCGGTGCAGGCCGGAATCGACAACAGCACCGGCGAGATCCTTGTCTTCATGGACGGCGACCTGCAGAACGATCCACACGACATCCCTCGACTCCTCGACAAGGTCAATGAGGGATACGACGTCGTCAGCGGCTGGCGCAAGAACCGCGAGGACGATACGACGCGCGTCCTGCCGTCGAAGATCGCCAACTGGATCATCGCCAAGGTGACCGGTGTTCGCCTCAACGATTTCGGGTGCACGCTCAAGGCCTACCGGCGCGAGGTGATCCAGGACGTGAAGCTCTACGGCGAGATGCACCGCTTCATCCCGGTGTACGCGTCATGGGTGGGCGCTCGCATCACGGAGCTGGAGGTCAACCACCGCAAGCGATCGTTCGGACGGTCGAAGTATTCGCTGTCCCGCACGTCGCGGGTGCTGCTCGACCTCATGACCGTCAAGCTCCTGGGCCAGTACGCGACCAAGCCCATCTACTTCTTCGGATTCGCCGCCTTCGGACTGTGGGCGCTCGCGCTGGTGTTTGCCGCGATCGTCATCATCCAGAAGCTGTTGCCGCCCTATCCGTACGCGCACAACAATCCGCTGCTTCTGCTGGCGGTGTTCCTGGGCATCGTCGGCGTTCAGTTCATCCTCATGGGGCTGCTGGCGGAATTGTCGATTCGCACGTATCACGAGTCGCAGGGCAAGTCGGTGTACGTCGTGCGTGAGGTGATCCAGGGCCAATCCCCGCGCAAGCACGCCGCCACGAACGGGAGGCCGGTCGCACGTTCGCGCACTAAATAAATGTGTGGGATCTGCGGGGTGGCCGGCGGTGATCCGACCGAGAGCCAGGAGCTCGTGGGCCGCATGTGCGACTCGATGGTCCATCGCGGCCCCGACGACGAAGGTGGGATCCAGCTCGACGGCGTGACCCTCGGCAGCCGCCGGCTGTCGATCATCGACATCGCGGGCGGCCACCAGCCGATCCACAACGAAGACTCGACCGTGTGGGTCGTCCAGAACGGCGAGATCTACAACCACCTCGAGCTGCGCGAGCTGCTCGTCGCCGCAGGTCATGAGTTCACCACCCAGTCCGACACCGAGGTTCTCGCGCACGGATACGAGGAGTGGGGCGAGTCGATGGTCGAGCGCCTCAACGGGATGTTCGCGTTCGCGATCCTCGACCGCCGCCGCCGCCGCGTGCTCCTGGCGCGCGACCGCATGGGCATCAAGCCCCTGCACTACGCGGTGGAAGGAAAGCGCCTGGTGTTCGCGTCCGAGCTCAAGTCGCTGCTTTGCGACCCGGCGTTGCGGCGGGACATCGACCCCGTCGCGCTGGACGAATACCTCGCGCTCGAGTTCGTGCCCTCGCCCCGGAGCATCGTTCGCGGGATCAGCAAGCTTCCACCCGCCCACACGCTCGAGTGGTGGCTGGGCAGCGGCATCCACCGGCTGCACCGCTACTGGTCGCCGACGCTGGAGGAGGAGAACGGATCCCGCGGCCGCACCCTCGACGAGGAGTGCGATGAGCTGCGCGCGGTGCTGCGCGAGTCTGTGCGCAAGGAGCTCATCAGCGACGTCCCGCTCGGCGTGTTCCTCTCCGGTGGCATCGACTCGAGCGCCGTGACCGCGATGATGTCCCAGCTCGGCACCGAGGTGAAGAGCTTCTCGGTCGGGTTCGCCGAGCGGTCGTTCGACGAATCGCGTTATGCGCGCCAGGTGGCCCAGCACCTGGGCACCGACCATCACGAGCTCACGCTCGAGCCGTCGATGCTGCTCGACCTCATCCCCAAGCTCCCCACCCTCCTCGACGAGCCGCTCGGCGACGCCTCGATCATCCCGACCTACCTGCTGTCGGCGTTCACCCGGCGCCACGTGAAGGTTGCGCTCGGCGGCGATGGCGGAGATGAGCTCTTCGCCGGCTACCCGACCGTGCAGGCGCACCGGCTGGCCGGGTATTACAACCGCGCGCCGAGGCTCCTGCGAAAGGGGCTCATCGAACCGGTCGTCGGCCGGCTGCCGGTGTCGCGCGCCAACCTCAGCTTCGACTTCCGCGCCAAGAGATTTGTCAGCGGTGCCGCGCATCCGGTGCACGAACGGCACCGCCGTTGGATGGGCTCGTTCACCGCCGAGGAGAGGACCACGCTCCTCTCCGCGCAAGTGCGCGATCGGCTCGCGGGCAGCGGGCACTTGAAGCTCGCGGAGCTGGACGGCGCCGAGGTGCGGGATCCGATCAACCAGGTCCTGCTGATGGACATGCGCCTCTACCTGGAGAACGACATCCTGGTCAAGCTCGACCGCGCGAGCATGATGGCCTCGCTCGAGGGCCGCGTCCCGCTCCTCAACAACGACTTCGTCGAGTACGCGACGCGGCTTCCGCTGAGCATGAAGCTGCGCGGCCTGCGCTCGAAGTTCCTCTTCAAGCGCGCGCTGCGGGGCCTGCTCCCCGACACCATCCTCGACCGGCCGAAGAAAGGATTTGGCATCCCTGTCGCGGACTGGTTTCGGGGCCCGCTCAAGGAGCAGATGCTGTCGGTGCTGTCGCCCGAGCGCATCGCTCGCAAGGGCTTCTTCGATGGGGCGGCGGTGGCGGCGCTGGTGCGCGACCACCTGTCCGGCCGGCGTGACAACCGCAAGCAGCTCTGGACGCTGTTCGTGTTCGAGCTGTGGCACGACGGCTACGTCAATCGAGCCTAGGCAGCTCCCATACGTCGACGCCGCCGTCCTGGATGGGCGCGAAGCCCAGGAACTCGGTCCAGAACGCCACGATTGCGGCCCTTCCTGGGGACGGCCCGGCCACGATGGTCGTGACCTGGAATCGCCCGAGGTCGGAGGCCGTCATGGCACGTACGTCGGGGGTCACAGCCACCTGCTGCCGATTCACGTCCATCGCGTCGAGAATCTTCTCCACGTATGACGGGCGCGGGCCGAGGTACGGCCCAGGCGTGAAAGCGTCGCCCTCGGGCATCCGAAACCGGTAGCTCGCCGCCGCCTGCCACAGCATCGCGTCGGTCGACTCCTTGCTCGAGAAAGGTGTGATCAGCACCACCGAGCCGGGCGCGATCTTCTCGACATCGCCGCCAGGCCGGAAGTACGCGGGCACGGATGCGGACACGCTCGGATACGGCACCGGCGGAAGGATGACCGCCAAGCCGGCGACGAGCACGGCTCCGATCGCGAAGCGCCGGCGAGGCGTGGCGTTGATGCCGATCGCGACGATCGCCGCCACGACGAGGGCGACGCCGAGCCAGGCGATCACCATCAGCCGCGCCGGCAGCGCGCTGCCCATGAGCGGCAGCTTTGCCACCGCCGCCCACGGCAGCCACAGAGGGGTGACGATTCCGTCGACGTGAAGGTGGGGGCCGAGCGAAAGCACTGCGACGATCAGCGTCATCGAGGCAGTCCAGCGGACCCAGGCTAGCTTGCCCCCAACGACGAGGCCCGTGGCGAAGAGCACCAGCAGCGGCACCCCGATGTAGGCGCCGTTTTCGGTGACGTTGCCGGTGAAGTGGATGAGGTTCGAGGGCAAAGCGAAGGCCAGCAGGTCGCTGACGTAGACGTCGGGCTGCTGGACACTGCCGGAAACCACCTGCGGCCCGAAGAACTGGAAGCCCAGTGGATAGCCGGCGATGATCGCGAAGGACACGATGGCGGCACCGGCCGCCTTCGCAGCGTTTGGCAGTCGAGCCCGCACCTGGTCTCTGTGCATGAGCGCGAGCACTGCGACGCCGATGGCGGCGACCAGGAGCGTCATGGCGAGCAGCTCTTCGCCGGTCAGGAGTTGGAACGCAGCGGCCGCCCCAGCGAGAACGCCGGCGCTCAACGGGTTCATGCGGACGGGGTCCACAAGCCGGCGGATGAGGACCTCGTGGCCGAATAGGAGCGCGATCGGCGGGAACAGCGCCACCACGACATGGGGATGGCCCAAAGCCTGCGCGATGAGCGCGGGGCTGAATCCATAGAGAAGACCCGCAGTGAAGCAGGCCAGCCGGCTGTCGACGAAACGACGCGCGGCCAGGTATCCAAACCAGGCTGAGAGCGCGATGGCTGCGGTGATGAGGAGGTTGTAGGCCACGACCGGTCCGAATGCGTCCGTGACCGGCCAGAGCAGCAGAGACGGAAAGATCATCGACGTGTTCCACATGAGGTTCACGCCGGCCGGATACGACATGTGGTCGGTGAAGAGCGGGTTGTGCCCTCGAGCGAGCTCGTGCGGAAGCCAGCCGAGGTACCAGACGAAGAGCTTGGGGTCCTTGGGCGTGCCGATCAACGACCGGGCGGGGTCTATCCAGGTGCTGGAAAAGAGCACCACGGCAATCACCAGGTAGATGAAGAGGGCGCGCCTCAAATGCCGGGGGTTGAGGCGACGATCAAACCGTCCGGCGTGCGCCGCACTCCCCGCACGCCGGGAAGCAGCATGATCAGCACGCTCGGCACCGCCAGGAGGATGGCGGCGCCGACCAGCGTCGCCTGGATTCCGATGTGGTCGGCGACCGGACCGCAGATCGCAAAGCCGGCCGGCATCGCAATAAGAGACACCAGCCAGTCGAATGAGTTCGCGCGCGCGAGGACATCCTTCGGGATGAGCTGCGGGACGGTGGCGAACCATACTTCGTTGAGGAAGGTCAGGCCGGCGAACCCGAGCACGCCGGTCGCCATGATCACGCCAATGGGTGCGGGCCCTATCAACGCCAGGGGCTGCAGCGCCGCCAAAGTGAGGGCCAGGTTGGCAGCGACCAGCGGGCGGCGCGGCACCACTCGCAAGGCGATCAGGCCGCCGACGACCGAACCCGCGCCCATCGACGCTCCGATCAATCCCCAGGCCGACGCGCCGCCGAGGTGCTGCTTGGCCACGATCGGTCCGAGCACGAAGAACGCCGCGATGGCGAAGTTCCACAGCGCGTGCGAGCAGAGGTTGATCAGGTACCAGGTGCGGCTCGACACGGCGCGCCAGCCGGCGGCCAGCTCCGCCAGGAAACTGGTCTGCGCTTTTGCGGGCATCGGCGGCACCCGCAGCATCGCGAGCGAGAGAGCGCTGACGATGAAGGTGGCCGCGTCGATCGCGAACACCCACCCGGGACCGGCGACCGCGACCAGAATTCCGGACGCCGCGGGCCCCAGCACCCAGCTCGTGCTCCGCGTGAGCCCCATGAGGGCGTTGGCCTGCTGCAGGTGAGTCGCGCTGACGGTCTGGGGCACAAGCGCGCCGGATGCCGGCATGAAGAACGCCGAGGCGGCGCCGTCGGCGCCGGCGAGCACGATGAGCATCCAGAGCTGCATGTGACCCGCGATCAGGAGCACCGCGAGCGTGAGCTCGGCGACGGCGCGAATGCCGTCCGACGAGAGCATCACGAGCTGTCGGGGTAGTCGGTCCGCCCACACTCCGCCGATCGGGAGGAGTACGACGCGTGCGGTGGTCGACGCCGCCAGAACCAGCCCGAGCGCACTGGCCGTGTGGGCGATCTGCAGGGTGGCGAAGGCGAGCGCGACCGGAGCCAGCGCGTCGCCCGCCGCCGAGACCGCCTGGCCGGTCCAGAGGTAGCGAAAGTTGCGTTCGGCGAGGGGAGCCAGCGCCCTGGGCAGCTTCACGTGCGGATTCTCTCCGGTTCGGGCAATTCAAGGCGAACGTGGTCGAGGTGCTGCACTCGGAGTAGGCGTTACCTCAGATGGAGGTGCAGCCCAGATGACCAGTCTCGTGATCGACGTCGTGATCTTGTTCGTGCTCGTCGCCATCGCAGTGTCGGTGGCACGCGCATGGCGCGTACGGCCAGTTCATCTCAGTCCTCTGGCGGCGGAAACTCGGAGCCGATACGTGGCGGCTTGGGATCGAATCGAGAAGCGATTCATGGATGCGCCGGAAGACGCGGTACAGGAAGCTGACTCCCTGCTGACCGTGATGCTTGGGGAGCAGGGCCATGCGGTCGCAGGCGATCGCTTGCCGCCCAGGCTTCGAGAGGCTCGACGCGAGTTCGCGCGAGGGAAACGGCGCCACCGGACTGAGGACCTGCGCCGGGCGCTGCTCGATTACCGCGAGGCGTTCGTGCAGATGATCGGCCCTGAGCGCGCGGAGCCTGTCGCCGAGGGACGTCGAGAAACCGCCTGACGGCGGTCGAGGTTCGCCACACCGAGCGAAGGCACAGCCTCAGCCTTCGATGAAGGTCTTCGCCGTCTCCTGAATCCGGCCGGGAGCGCGTGTCGAAAAGTAGATATAGACCCCGACGCCGATCGCGAGCCACGCGAGCACGATCCACGGCGCGGCATTGGCCGGCGCGGTCAGCCCGGCGATGCCCAGCCCGCCGAAGTCGATGCCAAACGCGGCGAGGAGCACTGGAATGAAGATCAAGGTGCCCAGGATCGGAACCGCGACGTTGTAGACGGGGTTGAGCTCGTCGCGATGCTCGCGCATGTAGAAGACGAGGTTGCTGAGGTTGGTGAGGATGTAGATGAAGACGATGATGATCGTCGCGACAGTGCCGAGCAGGGCGAATGCATTGAGCGGCCCGCTCAGCGCGAATCCCAGAATCAACGCGACCGCGATGCCGAGCGCGCCCTGCACGTGCACAGCGATGTACGGAGTCTTGTAGCGCGGATGCACCTGGGCTAGAGCTCGAGGGAGGATGCCGACCCTCCCGAGCGCATAACCGACCCTGGTGGCGGCGTTGGCGCCGGCGTTCGAGTTGGCGAAGGCGCTGTTGATGATGGCGAGCAGCACGAGTATCGACAGCGGCCCCCAGACCTTGGATGCCAGGCCGTCCCATGGGTCACCGCCATTGAAGGCGAAAAATCCGTTGGTGGGATCGGCGGCAACGTTGGGACCGAAGTAGACCATCGCCCCGTAGTAGCAGACGAGATAGAAGAGGCCGATGAGGACGCAAGAAAGGATCACGGCGCGGGGGAGGGTGCGGCGCGGCTCCTTGGTCTCCTCGGCCAGGGGCACAGAGGCCTCGAAGCCGATGAAAGCAAGCACGGTGTACACCATCCCGGCGAAAACCGAGCCCAACCCGTGGGCGTTGCCGGTGTTGGGACTGAACACGCTCAACGTGTTGTGCGAGCCGGCGGCGACGATCAGCGTTATGGCGAGGGCGAGGAACACGACGATCTCAAACGCCCCCATCGCGACTCCCGCCTCAGTGGAGATGCGCACGCCGCGGTAGACGAGGAACCACACGCCGATGCCGGCGGCTGCCGCGAACGGCGCCCAGAGCCAGGTCGGAGTGTTGAAATGGTTCGTGAGGAACACGCCGATCACGTTTCCAAAGATCAGGTAAAGAAGCGGCGCTACGATCGGCTCGGCGAGCATGAAACCCCAGGCCACGAAGAATCCGGCGGTCGGATGGAGACCTCGGGCGCTGTACGTGTAGAGCCCGCCCGCCGAGGGTAGGTGGCGAGCCAGCTGGCCGATGCTGATCGCGACCATGAGGCAGGCGACAAGCGCAAGGAGGACCGCCAGCGGCGTCGCGCCGCCGGCATAGGTGACCGCGAAGATGATTGAGAAGGCCACCGCTGCGGCCGGGGCCATGTGGGTGATGGACTGGAAGAGGACCGGAGCGAGGCCGATCGCGTCCTTCTGAAGGGTGCCCGCCTGCTGAGAACCACTAGCCATGTGACCCCCTCCTGTGGCGGCTGCCGATTCAGGAAATCGTAAGTTGAGTCCGCCCTGCGTGGCGCGTCAAATAATCTGTCTCAAATGGTGACCGTGGAAGACGTGCGGCGGTTTGCCATGACGCTTCCGCGCACCACGGAAGGGCTTGTGGGCGGTCGCGTCAAGTTCCGCGTGGGGCGCATCGTCTACGTGTCGTTCTCGCGCGACGAGACGGTCATGGGATTCGGATTTCCGAAAGAGGAGCGGAACTTTCTGGTAGGCGGGTCGCCGGAGAAGTTCATGCTGCCGGAGAAGGGTGACCTCCGGTACCACTGGGTGCTCGTCCGCATGAATGCGATCGACGAAGCGGAGATGCGCGAGCTGGTTCTGGATGCGTGGCGGATGTGCGTCCCGAAAAGCATCGCAGCCGCGTACAACGAGAAAGTGGACCCGAGGGGATTCGAACCCCTGACCTCGTGAGTGCGATTCACGCGCGCTCCCAGCTGCGCCACGGGCCCACGTTCTGAGGGAAAAGCCAGTATAGCCCGGGAACAATCGGACCTTGCCGCGCGATTCCTATACTCGCGAAATGTCGTTTCTCTTCAAGAGCAAGCGCGTGCCGGAAGGCATCGACCCGGCCCGCATCCCGCCCGGCCAGACCCTCACCGCACCTGACAAGTGGCCGCTGCTCAGCTTCGGGCCGACGCCCAAGACCGACATCGCCACCTGGGATTTCAAGGTGTTCGGCGTCGTCGAAAAAGAGATGAAAATCGACTACGGCGAGCTCCGCGCTCTGCCCTCCAAGGACGTGATAGCCGACATCCACTGCGTCACTGGTTGGAGCCGGCTCGGCGACACCTGGACAGGCGTGCCGATGAGCGAGATTCTCGACCGCGTCAAGCCCAAGCCCGAGGCGAAATACGTCATGGCGCACTGCGAGTACGGCTACACGACCTCGGTGCCGCTGAGCGTGCTGGACAGCGAGCAAAACCTGCTCTGCTACGCCTGGAACGGGCAGGATCTGACCCCCGACCACGGTTGGCCCCTGCGCCTTTTCGTGCCATCGAAATATTTCTGGAAGTCGGCCAAGTGGTTGCGCGGGCTAGAGTTCATGGAACGCAACCGGCTCGGTTTCTGGGAGCAGCGCGGATACCACGATGAAGCAGATCCCTGGAAGGAGACCCGCTACTGGTAGCCGCGCCCCAAGCGGCACGCCCGCCCCGCCTCCGCTAGTCACCTTCACCTCCGACTTCGGCTCCGGCTCGCCGCTGGTCGCCGCCATGAAAGCGGTCGTGCTCGCCGGCTGCCCGTTCGCGACGCTTGTCGATGTGAGCCACGAGGTGCCGCGATTCGACGTCTTCGCCGGGGCCTTCATGCTCTTTGCCGGCACGCGTCATTTCGGACCGCATTCGGTGCACCTCGCCGTCGTCGATCCCGGGGTCGGCAGCTCGCGCCGGAGGCTCGCGATCCGCGCCGGCGGGCGGTTCTACGTCGGTCCCGACAACGGCCTGTTCGCGATCGTCATCGAAGAGGTGGGGATGCAGCAGGCGGTCGAGCTGGCGCCGAGGCCGGACGGGGCGCCGACGTTCGAGGGGCGTGACGTCTTCGCGCCCGCTGCGGCGGCGCTGGCGTCGGGCGTGCCGCTCGAGTCGCTCGGCCACCCGACCACGCCGCCGACGATGCTCGACGACTCCGGTCCACGCGTCCTGTGGACCGACGGTTTCGGCAACCTGGTGACGAACCTCAAGCCACCGGTCCGGCCGATGCGCATCCACAACCACTACATCACCGCCTCGGCGAAGACCTATGCCGAAGCCAAGCCGAATGAGCCATTCGTGTACGTCGGCAGCATGGGCTACCTCGAGGTGGGCATCCGCGAGGCGCGCGCCGACCGTGTGCTTGGGGCGAGAGCGGGCATGCGGGTCGATCTCCTCTGAGCTGACTCTGACCCCGGCATTAACAGGCTGGGTTGGAGTCTCGATTTCGCGCCGGTAGCGTTCCGCCTCGCCATGGCGCGATTCGCGATTGTTCTGTTGGCCCTTTGCCTGACGGCGTGCTCCATCGTCCCTCCGGCGGCGCGGGTCGCGAAGGCAGCTCAGGTGGTTTCGGCGTCCTCTGGGCAGGTGACGCTCTGGCAGGATGCCGGCATCTTTCGGCTCGTGGCGCGGCTCATCGGATCCTCGCGCACCCGCGTCATGGTTGAGATGTACGAGCTGGGCCGGCGGGACATCGTCTCCGCGCTCGGCTCAGCGCATATGCGTGGCGTCGCCGTTCGTGTGATTACGGATCCGACCGTCCGCGCCAGTCGCCGTTCCTCAGCCGCGCTCGACTCCCTCGGCGTCGTCGAGCGCGTCTATCCGGTCGACGATGTGCGTCATCAGATCGACCACGTGAAGCTCCTCATCGCGGACGACGAGGCTGTTGTCGGCGGGATGAACTGGGGCGCCCACAGCGATCGCAACCACGACTACGTCCTCGAAACGCGTGACCCACGCGAGATTGCGCTCCTGGTGCGAATCTTCGACCAGGATTGGGCGCTTGCAGGGGGCCGGCCGGCGCCCCTCGCACCGAGCCGGTCGGAGATCGCCCAGACCGCGCCCGGCGACGAGATCCGGGTCATGCTCGAGGACGCGCTCGTCCGCGCCCACGAGCGGGTGCTGGCCGAGGTCTACACGCTGACCGACGCAGAGGTCATCGCGGGTCTGGTGGCGGCGCATCGCCGCGGCGCCGTGGTGCGTGTCCTCCTCGACCCCAATCAGCCATACAACCGCCACGCCTACGTGCTGCTGTCGACGGGCGGCGTGGAGGTGCGCTGGTATCCGGTCCCCAAGGGCGCGCTGCTGCATGCGAAGGTCGGGTTGTTCGACGGCGAGCTGGTTCTCGGATCCGCGAACTGGACGCTCTCCGGCCTGGGCGTAAACCACGAGCTCGACATCGAGACCGGCGATCCGCGCGCCGTGTCGGCGTACAGGACGAGGTTCGACTCCGACTGGTCGAGGTCTCGCGGTGGCTAGCTCTGGGTCGGAGGTCCCGAAGTGCCCATAGGGGGCGGCCCGGACTCGGCCGCGGGCGGAAGTGATCCGGGTCCCGGCGGCCCCGAACCTGCCTGCGGCTGGTTGCCGAAGCTCACCTGCGGCACCGCCCGGTCGCCTTCGTCCGCCTGGAAGAAGCCGAACGCCTTGAAGCCGAGCGCTCCGGCGATCAACGACGTCGGAAGGGTCTGCAGCTTGATGTTGTAGTCACGCACGTTGCCGTTGTAGAAGCGCCGCGAGAACTCGATCTTGTCCTCGGTGGCGGTCAGTGTCTCCTGCAGGTTGGTGAAGGCGCTGATGGCCTTGAGGTCGGGATAGTTCTCCGACACCGCGAACAGGCTGCGCAGGCTCTGGCTCAGCATGTTCTCGGCCGCGCCGATCTTGGCCGTGTCGCCTGTGGCCCCGGCCGCGACGGCGGCCGCCCGTGCATTGGTCACCGCTTCGAGCGTGCCGCGCTCGTGGCCCATGTAGCCCTGCACGGTGTTGACCAGGTTGGGGATCAGGTCGTGGCGGCGCTTGAGCTCGACGTCGATCTCGGACCACGCTTCCTGCGTCCGGTTGCGCGCCGAGATCAGGCCGTTGTAGGTGAAGACAAGCCAGAGGACCACGAGGATGACGACCGCGACGAGAATCCACCAGCCCATCTAGAGCCTCATCCTACGCGTGCGCACGTCGCGCCCATCGCGTCTTCTTCAGCATCTTCTTGTGCTTGTGCTTGCGCATCTTCTTGCGGCGCTTCTTGATTACCGAGCCCAATCCATCTCCAAGGCGCGTGGTATTTCCCGAAGGGGATCCAGGCGGCGAATCATACCGTAAGCGGCTCGCTCCACGTCCCGGGCCTAAACTCACCCCGATGTACTTCACGGACGCCCACGACGAGCTCCGCCTCCACATCCGGAAGTTCCTCGCCACCGAGGTACAGCCGCACCTCGAGGAGTGGGAGGAGACGACCTTCCCCGACTCCATCTTCAAGCGATTCGGCGAGCTCGGCTTCCTCGGCCTGCGCTACCCGCCCGAATACGGCGGCCAGGGCGGCGACTACTTCTCCGCGGTCGTCCTCTCGGAAGAGATGGCGAAGGCCGGCCTCGGCGGGCTGGGCATGGCGGTCGACGTCCAGACCGAGATGGCGACCCCGCCCGTCTTCAAGTTCGGGACCGAGGAGCAAAAGCGCAAATGGGTGGTCCCCGCGATCCGCGGGGAGCACATCGCGGCGCTCGCGATCACCGAGCCCGACGCCGGCTCAGACGTGGCCGGAATCACCACCACGGCAAGGCGCGACGGCAACGATTTCATCGTCAACGGTCGCAAGATCTTTATCACCAGCGGCGCCCGCTGCCACTGGGCGCTCGTCGTCACGAAGACCGACCGCGAGCGCGGCCACAAGGGCTACAACCTGTTCGTGATCGAAAAGGGCACTCCCGGCTTCCAGGTCACGCGCACCCTCAAGAAGCTGGGCATGCATTCATCGGACACTGCGGAGCTCCTTTTCGAGGACTGCCGCGTCCCGGTCGCAAACCTGATCGGCGAGGAGGGCGAGGGCTTCAAAAACCTCATGTGGGAGCTGCAGGGCGAGCGCATGATCGCCGCGGCGGGCGCCATCGCCGGGGCGACGCGGATCTTCGAATACACGATGGACTACGCCCAGAACCGGCAAGCGTTCGGCCAGCCGATCTCGCAGTTCCAGGTCATCAAGCATCGCCTCGTCGATATGGGCACGAAGATCGCGGCGACGCAAGCCTTCGTGTACCAGACCGCCGCCCAGTGGGACCGCGGCGAGTACCCCGTGCGCGAGATCTCTCAGGCCAAGCTGCTCGCGACCCAGGTCGCGTGCGAGGTCGCGGATGACGCGATCCAGATCCTCGGCGGGCACGGGTACATGCACGAGTTCCCCGTCGAGAGGGCGTGGCGCAATGCGCGGCTGGGCCGGATCGGCGCCGGATCGGACGAGATCATGAAGGAGATCATCGCCAAGACTTATGGCCTATGAGAAACGCCGCCGCGCTGTTCACGGGCTGCGTTCCCGAGGTCGCCGCCGGCCCTGACGGCCGGATTATCGCCGTCGGGTCCAAAGCCCGCGCCGCAGCAGGTCGAGGCGCGGACGTCGTCCGCCTGCGTGGAGCAGCGTGGCCGGGTCTCATCGACTCCCACATCCATCTCGAGGGCCTGGCGGATCGCAACCTGACCCTCGACCTGACCGGCGCGCGCAGCCTCGAGTCGGCCCTGGAGCGAATTCGCAAATGGGCCGCGCCGCTGCCAAAAGGCGGCTGGGTGATCGGGGCGGGCTGGTACAACGACGCGTGGCCCGACCCTTCCTTTCCCTCGCGGCAGCACCTCGACGAGGCTGCGGGCAAGCGCCCGGTGTACCTTCGGCGCAAGGATGGCCACTCGGCCTGGGTATCGACGGCCGCGTTGAAGCTTGCCGGCATCGACGCAACGACCGAAGACCCGCCCGGCGGTGTCATCGATCGAGACATGACGGGCGAGCCATCAGGAATCGTCCGCGAGACCGGGATGCACCTCGTCAGCGACAGGCTTCCGCGCTCGACCGAAGCTGACCTCGACCGAGCGATGGAGCGGGCACTGTCCGCTCTCGCGCGTCTCGGGCTCACGTCCTTGCACTCGATGGACTCCGCTCGCTGCTTCGGCTCGCTGCAGCGCTTGCACGCAAGAGACCGCTTGCCCCTGCGCGTCACCTACAACCTTCCGCTCGCCGACCTCCACCACGCCGAGCGGATGGGCGTGCGCTCGGGATGGGGCGATGCGTGGCTGCGGTTCTGGGGAGTCAAGGCCTTCCTCGACGGCTCGCTCGGAAGCCGGACCGCCGAGATGATCGACGGATCCGGCACCGCGCGACTCAGCCAGGCGGATCTCGTCGACATGGTCGGCAGATGCGCCCGCGCCGAGCTCAACGTGTGCCTGCACGCCATCGGCGACGGCGCGGTGCGAAGGGCTCTCGACGCGCTCGAAACGCATCGCAAGGCGTGGCGTTTATGGAGGCCCCGCATCGAGCACGCGCAGTGCGTCGACCCCAAAGACATGAAGCGCTTCGCCCACATCGGCGCGATCGCATCAATGCAGCCAATCCACGCCGTGGCCGATCGCGAGCTCGCAGAAGAGTATTGGCCGAGTGTCACCACGCACGCGTATGCCTGGGGGGCGCTCGAGCGGGCCGGCGCGCGGCTCGCATTCGGTTCCGACGCGCCGGTCGAGACAGCCGATCCGCTGCTCGGCATCGATGCGGCGACCGCCTGGCGGCGCCGCGCACGCTGGCATCCAGATCTCGCCGTGCCGCGCGCGTCGGCGCTGAACGCCTACACGTCGTCAGCAGCCTTCGCCGTGGGGATGGAAAACGATGTGGGCGCGCTGCGACCAGGGCTGCAGTGCGACCTGACCGTGATCGACGGCGGGCGCGTGGCCGCGACCATCGTGGGAGGACGTGTCAGCTGGAGGCGAAAGCCTTCCGCAGCTTCTCGGCGGTGACGAGCAGGTGCTCGTTCACGATCTTGACCTCGGCCAGCACCGGCATGAAGTTCGTATCGCCGTTCCAGCGCGGCACCACGTGAAAATGAAGGTGGTCGGGGATGCCGGCGCCGGCGGCGCGGCCGGTGTTCGCGCCGATGTTGAAGCCCTCGGGTTTCAGGACGGCACGCAATATGGTCACTGTGTGCGCAAGTGCGCGCATGAGGTCGGCCGACTGCGCCTCGTCGAGCGCGTCGAGCTCGCCCTTATGAGCCGCCGGCGCGACCATGACATGTCCCGAGTTGTAAGGGAACTTGTTCAGAAGCACGATCGCACCGGTCGGCCGCCACACGACCAGCTCGGACGCCGGGTCGTTTGGATCCGACAGGGCCCGGCAGAACAGGCACCCGGGCGGCTGCTCCGATCCGATGTACTCCATGCGCCACGGCGCCCACAGTCTTTCCATTGATCTACGTCTTCTTTCTGTTGATGGTGACGGCGGTCTGGGGCTGGACCTTCGTCCTCGTCAAGGACGCGATCACACAGTACCCGACCCTACCGTTCCTACAGCTCCGCTTCATCCTCGCGTTCCTCGTCATGGCGGTGGTCGTGCATCAATTGCCGGCTCGACGCGAGGTGCGCGTGGGCGTCATCGCGGGGACGGTTCTTGCAGCCGGGTACCTCGCGCAGACGGTCGGATTGACCATGACGAGTCCCGGCAACTCCGGCCTCATCACCGGCCTGTTCGTCGTGTTCACACCGCTGATCGATCGCCTCTTCGGAGTCAAGCTGCGCTGGTGGACCCTGGTCGCGGTGGCCACCGCCCTCGCCGGCACCGTGCTGCTCGTCGGCGGGCCGGCCGGCGTGGGTCTCGGCGACATCCTCACGATCGCCTGCGCGTTTCTATTCGGACTGCACATCGTGCTGCTCAGTCACTGGTCGCCGGGATTGCGGTCGGCGCCGCTGGCGATGGTCCAGATGGGCTCGTGCGCGTTGATCTTCAGCGGCGGCGGGTCGTGGTCGCTCCGCATCCCGAGCCAGGACGTCTGGCTCGCCATCGTGATCACCGGCGTGTTCGCCTCAGCGCTCGCCTTCTACATCCAGACCTGGGCCCAGCAGCACCTCAGCGCGAGCCGGACGGCCCTGATCCTGACCACCGAGCCGGCCTGGGCACTCGCGGCCGCGGTCATCCTGGCCGGGCAGCGGTTCGGTGCGCTGCAGGCTGCCGGCGCGGCAATGGTGCTCGCCGCGATCGTGGGCCATGAACTCGCCCATCTAAAATTCAAGGCCCATGGAGACCAGGCCAAGACGTAGCACGTACGTCCCCCAGGAGATCGAGCCGAAGTGGCAGAAGACCTGGGTCGAGCGCGGGGTCATGAAGGCGTCGGACAAGTCGCCGAAGCCGAAGTACTACGACCTCGTCATGTACCCGTATCCGTCGGGCGACATGACGGTCGGCCACGCGCGCAACTACGTGATGGGCGACGTCTTGGCGCGCATGAAGCGCATGCAGGGCTTCGAGGTGCTGCACCCGTTCGGATGGGATGCGTTCGGCCTGCCGGCGGAGAACGCGGCCATGAAGCGTGGCAGCGTGCATCCGAAGCAGTGGACGCTCGACAACATCGTGAAGTTCAAGAGCGAGCTGAAGATGCTGGGCATCCTTTACGACTGGGACCGCGAGGTCACCAGCTGCCTGCCGGACTACTACAAGTGGACTCAATGGCTCTTCCTCCTTTTCTATGAGCGCGGACTGGCGTATCGCGCCATGTCGCCGGTGAACTGGTGCCCGGTGGACAAGACGGTGCTGGCCAACGAGCAGGTCATCAACGGGCGCTGCTGGCGGCATCCGGACGTCGAGGTCGAGAAGCGAGATCTCGAGCAGTGGTTCTTCAAGATCACCGACTACGCCGACCGTCTTCTGAACGACCTGGAGCGGCTCGACAAATGGCCGCACAAGGTGCGCGTCATGCAGACCAACTGGATCGGGCGCAGCGAGGGGGCGGAGGTCAACTTCCCGGTGGACGGGCACGAGGACGAGACCATACGCATCTACACCACGCGCCCGGACACGCTCTTCGGGGCCACGTTCATGGTGCTGGCGCCCGAGCACCCGCTGGTCGAGAAGGTGACCACCGACGAAAATCGCGCTGCCGTCCGCGAATACGTTGCCACCGCGCGCAAGGAGAGCGAGATCGACCGCCTCTCGACGGAGCGCGAGAAGACCGGTGTGGCTACGGGTGGATCCGCCATCAACCCCGTCAACGGCGAGAAGATCCCGATCTGGGTCGCCGACTACGTCCTGGTGACGTATGGCACTGGCGCCATCATGGCCGTGCCCGCGCACGACGAGCGCGACTTCGCGTTCGCGAAGAGGTACGGGCTGCCGATCCGCGAGGTCATCGCGCCGGAGGGCGCGGGCGGCGGCGAGCTGCGCGAGGCGTACATCGGGCCGGGCGTGATGGTTAACAGCGGCCAGTTCGACGGCCTCGACAACGGCACGGGGTTCGAGCGCGTCATCTCGTGGCTCGAGTCGAAAGGCCTCGGCAAGCGGGCGGTGAAGTACCGGCTGCGCGACTGGCTGATCTCCCGTCAGCGCTACTGGGGAAGCCCGATTCCCATCGTGTACTGCGAGATCGATGGCATCGTGCCTGTGCCGGTCGACCAGCTGCCGGTGCTGCTGCCGGAGGAATACAAGCCGCTGGCGGACAATCCCGAGTTCTGGCGCACAACCTGCCCCAGGTGCGGGCGAGAGGCGCGTCGCGAGACGGACACCATGGACACCTTCATCGACTCGTCCTGGTACTTCCTGCGCTACGCGAGCCCCCACGATGACCACGAGCCGTTCGATCCCGAGCTGGCCAACCACTGGATGCCGGTCGACCAGTACACAGGCGGCGTCGAGCACGCGATCCTGCACCTGCTCTACTCGCGGTTCTTCACGAAGGTTCTGCACGACGCGGGCATGCTGGAGGCGGACGAGCCGTTCATGCGGCTCTTCAACCAGGGCATGGTCAAGCGATTCGGGCAGGTGATGTCGAAGTCGGCCGGCAACGGCGTGTCACCGGACGAGCTGGTCGACAAGCAAGGCGCCGACGCCGGGCGCATCTACGAGATGTTCATCGGTCCGCCCGAAGAGGATGTGGAGTGGATCGAGTCGGGATTGAACGGGGTCGTGAAGTTCCTGCACAGGGTGTGGCGCCTGGTCCTGGAACCGGATTCGATCGAGACGTCCGGCGGCGCGCGCGCCGCGGCCGATCCCACGCTGCTGCGCCGCAAGGTTGCGCAGACGATCAAGAACGTCACCGACGACTACGACGGCCTGCGCTTCAACACCGCGGTCGCCTATTTGATGGAGCTTGCTAACGCGATGCAGGATTATCTGCAGGCCGGCGGAGCGCGCACCGCGGATTGGGATGCAGCGGTGCACGCCTTGGTCAAGCTGCTGAACCCGATCGGCCCGCACATCGCCGAGGAGATGTGGGAGCGGTTGGGTGAGGGCGGGGCGCAGCGGGGCCTGCTTGCCGACGCGACGTGGCCCGAGTTCGATGCCGCGGCCGCGGCCGAGCCAGAGGTGACTCTGGTGGTTCAGGTCGCGGGAAAGGTGCGGGATCGGCTGACTGTGGCGGCCGGCTTGTCCGAGGAGCAGGCGTTGGCGCTGGCGCTGGGGAGCGAGCGGGTCCGCTCGGCGCTCAACGGCACCAATCCGTCCAAGGTCGTCTACGTTCCGAACCGGCTGATCAACCTGGTCCCTTAACAGGCAGGGTTGACCAGACCCCATGGCCTGGAACTACGCTTCCCCCGGCGCACTCCCCCCATCGGGTGGGTGGGGGTTTGTGGATGGTTCCTTACCGACCGGAACCCGAATCCCCGAGTCGACGACGTAGTTCGCCACCACGCTGGACCCCGCTGCGATCGTCACCACCGGCGGCCCGCTGATGATTCGCATGTAGCTCTTCAGGCTCACCTTCCACGTCCCTGCGGCGAGGGAGACTGAATAGAAGCCCTTGGGGTCGGTTTGCGTGCCCACTGTGGACCCATTGCCGCTGAAGTCGATCTCCACCCCGCCCACAGGCCGGCCCGCGCACGGCGGTTGGTTCGCCTGTTCGACGGGAAAGCATGGAACCGCGGTCACCTGGCCGCTCACCGTCCCGGATCCAGCTCCCGGCGTGGTTTCGCCAGGAAACCTGTACGCGCCGCACGCCGCGGTCGCCACCACAAGCAGTGAAATAAGGAGTGCTCTCACTCGAGTACCGAACGTCGCCGGGCTACCAGAGGTCACGTGACGAGCCGAAAATAACCAGGCAACTTTTCCGGGGTGGCCAAGAGGTAAGGCAGAGGACTTTGGATCCTCGACCGAAGGTTCGAATCCTTCCCCCGGAACCAGCCGTCCGCGAAAGCGCCCCTTAACAGGCAGGGTTTTCGCCGCCAACATCGCGTCCTAGCCTTGCCCGCACATGCCACCTCACCTCAGCCTCATTCCCGGCTGGAAGCCCCTGATGGCCGTCACTCTGCCCGTGCTGCTTGGGATCGGCGCCGTGGCCGGCGCCTACATATTCATGACCACAACCGCGAAGACCGGCGAGACAACCTCGGCCGCGGTCGTCGCCGCAGCGGCGAACGCCGATGTTCCCCCTCCCGCGGGCCTACTCGTCCACGTGGTCGGCGCGGTCGAGCATCCCGGCCTGTACCGAATGAAGCGCGGAGATCGTGTCTATGACGCCATCGCCGCCGCCGGCGGGCTCTCCGTGGCCGCGGACATCACGCGCCTCCCCAATCTCGCGGGCCGCCTCAAGGACGGCGAGCAGATCAAGGTTCCATACGCCAAGGGCAGGTCAGGCGCGACGGTCATCACCCGAACCAACCTCAACCTCGCGACCATCGAAGAGCTCGAGGTCGTTCCCGGATTCACGAGCGCGTTCGCGCAGGACGTCATCGACTACCGAACCAACTACGGCGGATTCCAGAACACCCGCGAGCTCGTCGACATCCTGGGCATGAGCGAGGCCGACTACGTGATCGCACGCCACTACCTCACGCTGTGAACGACGCGCGTAATCCAGCGCGTTTCCCGGCCCTCGTCATCGCGCTCGCATGGTCGATCGCGCTCGGTGCCGCAGTTGTGCTGGCACCCTCGCAGTCATCGATCGGCGCGGCCGCCGTCGCGCTCGCCATTCCCTGCTTGGCCATCGCCATCGCCATTCGCCCAGCCGTGATCGCCTTCGCGTTGATGGCGGCACTCCTCGGCGTTGGCCGTGCCGAGCTCCCGGCCACCGACCCGAGCGCGGCTGGCAGAGCCATCTCGCTGGCCGGCCAGACAGCGACGGTCAGCGGACGCATTGCCGATGACAGCCGGCCGGCCGCCGGCGGATCCGAGGTTCTGATCGAGCCCGACCTGATCGTGGTCGGCGGCTCGCCGGTCACTGATATCGGCAACCTGGTCGTGAGATGGCGCGGGCCCGAAGAGGCGGCCTTCGGTGACCAGCTGAACGCAACCGGGAAGCTCGCCCTGCCTCGAGACCTGCCTTCCTTCGATCGCCGGGCATATTTCGCGCAGCGCCACGTGTATCTCGAGCTCGACACCACCGGCATCACCGTCACCAGCCGGGCCACCGGGCTGCAAGCTCTGCCCACCTGGCTCCGCACCCATTACATCGCCGCCCTCGACGCCGCGCTGCCCGCGCCGCACGCTGCCGTGTTGCTCGGCGTCGTGCTTGGCATCCGGCAGGGAATCCCCGCCGAGCTCCAGCAGGCGCTCATCGCCACCGGCCTCGTGCACCTGCTGGTCCTGAGTGGCCTCAAAGTCGCCATCTTCGCCAGGATCGTTCAGGGCGCCCTCCGTCCAGTCCTCCGGCAGTTCGCGATGTGGCCCGCCCTTTGCCTCATCGGGCTTTACGCCCTCGCCGGCGGCGCCACCCCCGCCGCGATACGCGCCGCGGCCATGGGAGGACTCGCCATCGCCGCGTCGAGCCTCGGACGCCCGAGCCACGTCTGGACCTCGCTTGCCATCACCGCGGCCGCGATGCTGGCGTGGCGGCCCGAGCTGGCCTGGGATGTCGGTTTTCAGCTCTCGTTCGCCGGCACGGCCGCGATCATCGTGCTCACACCCTCGATCGAACGCCGCCTCCGCCTGCTTCCGCATTTCGTCAGAGAGCCGTTCGCTGTCACATGCGCCGCGCAGGTCGGCACGTTGCCGATGATGGCCACCGACTTCCATCTCGTCTCACCAGTGGGGCCGATCGCCAACGCCCTGGTGCTGCCCATCCTCCCGGCGATCGTCGTGGCGGGCCTCGCCCTTGGTCCGCTTTCGCTCTTCCCCGACATCGCGCACCTCGCCGCGATTCCGCTTGCCGGCCTCCTCGCCTTTGTCGAACAGGTCGCATATCTCCTGGCGCGCCTGCCGGCGGCAGCCTTCCCTGTCGTGCGGTTCCCGCCTTGGGCCGGCCTCGCCTACTACGCGGGCCTCGGCGCGGTCATCGCCGCCGGCCATGTGAAGCCGAAACGCCGCGCGATGGCGATGGCGGGCGCCATCCTCGCGCCGACCGCGATCGCGGGCATCGCCCTCGGCATCTGGGCGGCCGCCCCACCCGAAGTCCATGTCTTATCAGTCGGCAACGGCCAGGCGGTGCTCTTCCGCAGCCACCAGAGCGTCATCCTCGTCGACGCCGGGCCCAGCCCCGCCCGGCTGAAGGACGAGCTGGGTCAGATCCTTCCGCCCTGGCAGACGGGAATCGACGCCGTCGTGATCACCGCCCCCGGCCTCGGCCACGTCGGCGGCTTCGCGGGCCTGGACCGGCCGGCGCGGACCGTCGTCATCCCGGATGCTCAGCTCATCGGCTCGGCCTGGCGAACGGCGGCGTTCGAGGCCGTGGCGCGCGGGGCTCGCGTAGAGGCCGCGCACGCCGGCCAGGACATCGACACCGCCGGCTTCCGCCTCGAGCTGCTTTCACCTGAGCCCGGCGCGCCCGGGAACGAAGTCGGCGCCGCGTATCTCGGGCTGCGGGTGGTCGCGCCGTCCGGCAGGAGCTTCTGCGACCTCAGCGACCTCGACGTCGATGCTCAGACCGTGGCTGCGGCACGGTTGCGCGGGTCGTGCACATATCTGCTATTGCCTGCCGCCGGGCGCAGCCGGCTGTCGCCCGACCTCGAGCGCGCGGTCGGGCCCGCTCAGCTGATCGCGTCGCTCGCCTCCGGGCGCCTCGCTCGCGGCCTGCCGAAGACCGTCCTGCGCACAGACCAGGAGGGCACGATTACGCTCCCTATGTGACACGAGACAATCCGGCAAAGGGCCGCGCTCCGATCCTCCTGCTTCACGGGGACGAGCGCTTCCTGGTCGACGAGAAGGCGAGGACCACCCTCGACGCATGGAGGTCGGAGCTCGTCTCCGACTTCGGCTTCGACCGCCTCGAAGGCCAGGGCCTGAATCCCGCGCGCCTCCAGGATTCAGTGCTGCAGGCACCGTTCCTCGACCCCTATCGAGTCGTCGCGGTGAACATGGTCCCAGTTGCGCGCGCCGAGGGCCTTGCCGCCGCGCTCGGCGACATCCCCGCGACGACCCGGCTCCTCATCACGATCGCAGGCCGCCTCGGCGGCGGCAACCGGCTGGCAAAAACGGTGACGTCCGCCGGCGGAACCGTCGAGGAGATGCTGCACCTCAAGGGTCGGGCGCTCTCCGACTGGGCCGCCAAACGCGCAGCCGACTACGGCCTCACCTCGGCCATCGCCGCTCAGGTGGTCCGCGTCACCCCGCCCGACCTCACCGTCATCGATTCGGAGCTGAGCAAGCTCGCGGCCTACAAGGCTTCCGGCTCGAAGCTGACTGCCGAGGTCACGACCGAGCTGCTGGCCGGCGGGCGAGAAGACGAGATCTTCAAGCTGACCGACAACCTGCTGCCGCACCCGACGGCCGAGGCGTTGAAGATCGCGCGCGGCCTCTCCAGGGGGGGCATGCAGCCGACTTCGGTCGCTTGGCGCATGGCCCGGCACGTGGCGCTCGTCCTGGAGGTCCGCGCCCGCCAGGACCGCGGCGAGTCGCTCACCGACGTCAAATCGCAGATGGCGGAGCACCCCTTCGTCATCCAGAAGGCGTTCGAGACGGCCCGCGATGCGGACCCGGAGAGCCTGGAGGCGGCGCTGCGCGCCATCCGCGATTACGAATGGGAGGTGAAGTCGGGACAGATCGACCCGGAGCTGGGGCTCGACGTCCTGCTGACCCGCCTGTAGAAGTTAATTCACCCCCCCACCGCGTGGGGAGGTCGGCTGGCGCGCGAAGCGCGCCTGCCGGGTGGGGATTACTTCTTCTTCGCCGCCGCTTTTTTGTCGGCTGCCTTTCCGGATGGCTTGGACGCAGCCGCGGCCGCGGTGGCGGCTCTACCGGAGGCTTTCCCCGGAGCCTTGGCCGGCATCCCGCCCAGCTTCACCAGCTGTCGGGTGAGTCGACCCTTGCGTCGCGCCGCATTGTTCCGGTGCAAGACGCCTTTGGACGCGGCACGGTCGAGGGCGCGCACCGCTTCCAGCGCGATGGCGTAGCGCTCCGACTCGGCGACCGGCGCCTCGGTAAGCGACCGGCGCGCCTTCACGATCTTCGTCTTGACCTCCGAACGCACCGCGCGGTTGCGCTGCGTCCGGCGCACGCTCGCGCGCGCCTGCTTCTTTGCGGATGCGGTTCGCTTAGCCACGTTTCGATTCCAGGTGGGAGAAGAGCACGAAGCTAGGATTATAGAGGCCAGTGGAGTTCGAGCTCAGCGGGAAGCGCCCGACAGTGCATCCCGACGCGTACATCGCACCGACAGCGGTCCTCATCGGTGACGTCGAGGTCGGCGCCGGCGCCAGCGTGTGGTTCGGTGCTGTGCTGCGCGGCGATGAGGCAAAGATCCAGGTCGGCGACGGAGCCAACATCCAGGACAACGCGGTGATCCACTGCGCCCGCGACCTCCCCACGCTCATCGAGCGCAACGCGAGCGTCGGCCACTCTGCGCAGCTCGAAGGGTGTGTCGTCGAGCAGGGGGCGGTGGTGGGGATGGGCGCGACGATGCTGCAGCGGAGCCGGCTCGGCGCGGGTTCGATGCTCGCCGCGGGAGCTGTGCTTGGCGAGGGCAAGTCGGTGCCCGCCGGTCACATGGCGGCAGGCGTCCCCGCGACGGTGCGTAAGCCCCTCGACGGCTCGGCCCACAACTGGGTCGGAACGACCGCCAAGCATTACCAGGACCGCGCCGTCAGGTACCGAGCAAACCTGCGACCCAGCAGCAGTTGAGGATCGCGCTGCCCGCGCGCGCCAAGCTGAACCTCGACCTCCAGGTCATCAAGCGGCGCGCCGACGGATTCCACGAGATCCGGTCGCATATGCAATCGGTCGCGCTCCACGACCTCCTCGAAGCGTCGCCCGCCGAGCACACGACTCTTGTGATCGACGGGCTGCCGGTTCCCGCGAACAGCGACAACATCGTCCTCAAAGCTCTCGCCGCGTTGGAAGCGGCCGCCGGCCGTGAGCTGCCCACCCAATTTCACCTCCTCAAGCGCATCCCACCTGGGGCGGGGCTCGGAGGGGCCAGCTCGGACGCGGCCGCGGCGTTGCGAGCCGCGAAAACGATTCACGCGGTGAACATGGATCTGGCCAAGATCGCTCCTGAGATCGGCGCGGACGTGACCTTCTTCCTCGCCGGCGGAAGAGCGCTCGCGGAGGGGACGGGCGAGCACCTCACCCGGCAGCCGACCGAGCCGACCGAGCCGGCCTGGTTCGCCATTGCCTGGCCGGGTATCGAACTCTCGACCGCCGGCGTTTACGGTGCGTGGGACGAAACCAAGGGGCGGCCACCCAACGCGCTGCGACGCGCCGCCGAGCGCGCCGACAGCCGGATCAAAGAATTCGGCGACATGCTCGGCGGTGAGTGGCAGATGACCGGCAGCGGATCCGCGTTCTTCAAGTGCTGCACCACGCAGGCAGACGGGTTGGAAGCGGTCGTATCACTCGACTGCTGGACCACCGTCACTCACAGCGTGGGAGCCTGGGCGTGATGCGTCGAGCGGCCGCGGTCTGGGCCGGCAAAGCCACCGGCGCGCTGTCCAGGATCAGCAGGCTTGGAGGGGGCACCACCCTGCCCGGCGACGTCGCCCGAGCCATCGACCCCGACGTCCTGCGCAAGCTTTCGCGCGACCTCGCGCAAGGCGCCATCGTCATCACCGGCACCAACGGCAAGACCACGACCGCGCGCCTCATCAGCTGGCTGCTCGAGGGCGCGGGGTACAGCGTCGTCTCGAATCGCGCCGGCGCCAATCTCATCTTCGGCGCCACCGCCGCCGCGCTCGAGCGAGCGGGCGCCAACGGCCGCCTCCAGGCCGATTGGGGAGTCTTCGAGATCGATGAGGCCAGCCTCGAGCGCGCGGTCGACGAGATCCAGCCGCGCGCGACCATAGTCCTGAACCTCTTCCGCGACCAGCTCGACCGATACGGCGAGCTGGAGACGATCGCGAAAAGGATCGAGTCAGCGCTCACGCGTCTCCCCGCTGAAAGTCGCGCCGTGCTCAACGCCGACGACCCACGCGTCGCCGAGATCGGCATGGATTTGAAGAGCAACCCGCTGTGGTTCGGGCTCGACGACATCTCCGTGGCCGCACGCGAACTGCCCCACGCGGCCGACGCGCGCACCTGCCCGCGCTGCGGCGCGAGCTTGCTCTTTGACGCGGTCTACGTGGGCCACGACGGCGTCTATCGCTGTCCGAATGGAGATTTCGTGCGCCCCGCGCCGGAGCTCGCGGCGACCAACATCGAGCTGAACGGATTCGACAGCCTCGCAATGGATATAGGCCACACCCGCATCGAGCTTCCGCTTGGCGGCCTGTACAACGCCTACAACGCGCTCGCCGCCTTTGCGACAGGGACAGCACTCGGCCTGGACGGCGCGTTCATCGCCGATCGCTTCCGCGGCTTCCGCGCGGCCTTCGGGCGGCAGGAGCGTCTCGAGGCCAAGGGACGCCGCCTCAACCTCGTCTTGTCGAAAAACCCCGCCGGGTTCAACGAGACGCTCCGCACGGCGATCGACCTCGCGGGCGGCCATTTTTTCCTCATCGGTTTGAATGACCGCCGAGCCGACGGCACCGACGTGTCATGGATCTGGGATGTCGATTTCGAGCATCTGCGCGGCCGCGCCAGGGTCGTGGTTCCCGCGGGCAATCGAGCCGAGGACCTCGCTGTCCGGCTCAAATACGCAGAAGTTGGCGCGATGCCTCCTGAATCAAATCCCGGACGCGCGCTCGACGCCGTCATCGAGGCAACGCCCGAGGGCGAGACAGCGCACGTGCTGTGCACCTACACGGCGATGCTCGATCTGCGCGCCGAGCTCGTCCGCCGCGGTTGGGCCAAGTCCTACTGGGAGACCTGAAAAGAGAATGAAATTCACCGTCGGCTGGCTGTACCCGGACCTCATGAACATCTACGGCGATCGGGGCAACATCCTCACCCTCCTCAAGCGCGCCGAGTGGCGCGGCTACGAAGCGCGGCTCATCGAGCTCGGCCGCGGCACGACAAAAGGTATGGACGAAGTCGACATCTTCTTCTTCGGCGGCGGGCAGGATCGCGAGCAGGCGCTCGTGTACGAAGACCTCCTCGAGCACAAGCTGCCCCCGCTCGAGCGCGCGGTCGCCGCCGGTGCAGGCGTGCTCGCAGTGTGCGGCGGCTACCAGCTCCTCGGTCACTACTACCAGACCGCTGAAGGCGAGCGGTTCCCCGGCATCGGCCTCATGGACGTCCGCACAGATGCGGGCAAGCGCCGCTTCATCGGCGACGTCATCGTCGACGCCGACCTCACCGACATCGAGCCCACGACCCTGGTCGGTTTCGAGAATCACAGCGGCCGCACGTTTCTGGGGCCGAAGGCCAGGCCGCTCGGGCGCGTCCGCGCCGGCTTCGGCAACAACGGCGAGGACCACACCGAAGGATGCCTCCAGGGTGGGGTCCTGGGGACCTACCTGCACGGCTCGCTGCTGCCCAAAAACCCGCATCTCGCCGACCACCTGATCAGGGCGGCCCTCAGGCGCCGCGGCATCACGGACCTCGCGACTCTCGATGATTCCACCGAGATCGCCGCCCACGAAAAAATCCTGGCCCGCGCGAGGCGCTGATTTGCCTCCCCACCGTGTGGGGAGGTCGGACTCCGCTTGCGGAGTCCGGGTGGGGAGTCGGAGCTGAAATTTGCCTCCCCACCGTGTGGGGAGGTCGGACTCCGCTTGCGGAGGCCGGGTGGGGAGTCCGAGCTGAAATTTGCCTCCCCACCGTGTGGGGAGGTCGGACTCCGCTTGCGGAGTCCGGGTGGGGAGTCGGAGCTGACTCCTAACGCTTAGGCGTCTTCACACGCCGGCGCACAGGGCGCCCCGTGCGCACACGCGCCGCCGTCTTGCCGGCTCCGTTCGATTTCACGAGCGCCGGCGTCGCGGGTCGCGAGGATGCAGCGGTGCCGACAGCCGGCGCCAGCGCCTCCCGCAGCACCTGGTCGATCGACTCCACCAGAACCAGCTGCATCTCCTTGCGCAGGTCGGCGGGGATGTCGTCGAGGTCCGCTTCGTTGTGAGCGGGCAGCAGCACGCGCCGGATCCCGGCCCGATGCGCCCCGAGCACCTTTTCCTTCACACCGCCTATCGGCAGCACCTTGCCCCGCAAAGTGATCTCGCCCGTCATCGCCACGTCGTCGCGAGCCGGGCGCCCGGTCAGGATCGACGCCATCGCGGTCAACACCGTCACGCCCGCCGACGGCCCTTCCTTCGGCTGTGCGCCGGCCGGCACATGCACGTGGATGTCGTTCTTCTCGAAGAGAGAAGGATCGATGCCCAACACGGAAGCGCGGTCCTTCAGATACGACAGGGCCGCCGACGCCGACTCCTTCATCACATCGCCCAGCTGCCCCGTCAACCGGAGCTCGCCCTTGCCCGGTGTCAACGCGGCTTCAACGAACACGATCTCGCCGCCCGTAGGAGTCCACACCAGACCAGTCGCCACACCCGGCCGGTCGATCCGCTCGGCAACATCATCATGGAACCGCCGCTTGCCCAACGCCGCGCGCACCTGCTTCACATCGACCAACTTCCGCATCCGCTTGCCGACCGCCATGTCCGCGACCGCGCGCCGCATCACCGATGCGATCTCGCGCTCGAGGTTGCGCACGCCGGCTTCGCGCGTGTACTGACGGATGATCAGCCGGACCCCCTCCTCGGCCATCCCCAGCTCGCCCTCATGCAACCCATGCGCCGCCAGTTGCTTCGGCACCAGGAATCGCTCGGCGATCTGGACCTTCTCCTCTTCCGTGTAGCCCGAGAGGTTCAGAACCTCCATCCGATCCCGCAGCGCTGCGGGAATCGTTTCCAGCGAGTTGGCTGTGGTGATGAACATGACCTTCGACAGATCGAAGGGCACGTCGAGGTAGTTGTCGCGAAAGTCCTTGTTCTGCTCGGGGTCGAGGACCTCGAGCAAGGCGGAGGACGGATCCCCCCGCCAGTCCGAGCCGATCTTGTCGACCTCATCCAGCATGAACACCGGGTCGTTCGACTCCGCGCGCCGGATCGCTTGCAGGATGCGCCCGGGCATCGCGCCGATATATGTGCGCCGGTGGCCGCGAATCTCAGCCTCGTCGTGGACGCCCCCAAGCGAAGCGCGCGCGAACTTCCGTCCCATCGCACGCGCGATCGAGTGGCCCAAGGAAGTCTTGCCCACGCCCGGCGGCCCGACGAAGCACAGGATCGGCTCTCGCCCACGTTCAGTCAGACCTCGCTCCTGCTTCAAGCGACGCACCGCCAGATGCTCGACGATGCGCTGCTTCACCTTGTCGAGGTCGTAGTGGTCGGCGTCGAGGATCGCGCGCGCCGACGCGACGTCCACCTCGCCGCCGGTCGATGTGTTCCAGGGCAGCGACACGATGAGCTCCAGATACGTGCGGATCACCGATGACTCGGGTGAGGCCGACGGAATCCGCTCGAGCCGCGCCAGCTCTCGGTCCGCCTCGCGCTGAGCCTCGGCCGGCAGGCCCGCTTTGTCGATCCGCTCCCGAAGCTCGGCGAGCTCGCCGTGCTCGCTGTCCAGCTCACCAAGCTCCCGCTGTATCGCCTTCAGCTGCTCGCGCAGGAAATACTCCCGCTGCGCCTTGCCCATCTGCTCCTCGGCCTGCGACTGGATCTTCCGTCCCAGCTCGAGCACCTCCAGCTCGTGCGCCAGGTTTCCAAGCAGGCGCTCGAGCTTCTCTTTCGCAGACTTCATCTCGAGGATCTCCTGCCGCTGCTCGGTGCTCAAACGGATGTGGTTGGCGATGTAGTACGCGAGGTGCAGCGGATCGTCGATCGCTCCCGCGGCGCTGGCGAGCTCGGCGGGCAGATGCGGAGAAAGCGTCACGAGCTGCTGGAAGGACGAGATCGCTCGCCGAAGCAATGCTTCACGCTCGAGAGGAGTCAGCATGTCCGGCGTCTCCGGCAGCATCTCCACGCGGCAGCTGAGGTACGGCTCCTCGGCCATTGCGGACAGGAGCTTGATGCGGCGGAGCCCGAGCACAGCGAGCTGCACGGTGCCGTCCGGCAGCTTCAGCATGTGCTGCACGCGCACCATCGCGCCGACGTGGTGGATGTCCTCGAATCCCACCTCCTCGGCGTTCTCGTCCAGCTGCGTCGCGACAGCGATGTGCCGCTCCGCGCCCGGGAGATCGTCGAGCAAGCGTAGCGACCGCTGCCGACCCACCGACAGGGGGATGAAGATCCGCGGGAAGACCACGGTGGACTTCAAAGGCAGCACAGGCAGGTGCGAAGGCACGATCCCCTCCAGGTTCACCGCCGGCATCTCGCTCACAGCAACACAGTATTCCCCAGTTACCGCCGGGATGATCCACCACCGCCTTCCCTCCGTATCAGGTGTGACAAGTCATCCGGTTTCGAGGGAGGGAAGATGAAGGGTCTAACTCGTCGAACGTTCTTGACGCGCAGCTCGCTTGGCGTCGCATTCGCCGGGGCATTGGCGGTCGTGCCGTTCATGGCTGCGGCGGTCAGGCAGCAGTCGACAACGCTGAAGGCTGGAGCCCGCGCCACAATCCCAGGCGGGCCGCTGGTCGCTCATGTTCGAGACCTCGCCTCGGGCGAGATCGCGTTTCTGGTCGGTTCTGAGCGGTTCGTCATTCGAGACCGCGAACTGGCCGCGCGCCTGCACTCGGCGGCGCGGGGAGTGAAGTAACACATGTCATCGCATCGCGAAGCACCCGCCATCGCCAAAGACCCGGTCGCCGACAGCACCGACCTCTACGCGTTCGTGAGCCCGGACGCGCCCGGCACCGTGACCATCATCGCCAACTACATCCCGCTCGAAGGTCCCGACGGCGGCCCCAACTTCTTCGAGTTCGGCGACGACGTCCTCTACGCGATCTACATCGACAACAATGGCGACGCCCAGCCCGATGTCACATATCAGTTCCGATTCCAGACGCAGATCAAGAACCCGAACACGTTCCTCTACAACACCGGTCAGATCACGACCATCGACAGCGCCAGCTGGAACCGCCCGCAGTTCTACTCGGTCACGCGAATTGCGAATGGCGAGGGGACAGTCCTGGGCTCTGGGCTGGCCTGCCCTCCATGCAACGTGGGACCGAGGTCCACACCGTCGTACGCGGCGCTTGCGCAGAGTGGAATCCACAACCTGGCCGGCGGCCACGGCAAGGTCTTCGCGGGCCAGCGCCAGGAGGGCTTCTATGTCGACCTGGGCTCGATCTTCGACCTCGGAGCGCTGCGGCCGTTCGAAAGCGCGCACCTGATCCCGCTGCCCGGTTCGATGACCGGCGTCAACGGGACCAAGCACTTGAACGTCCACTCGATCGCGCTGCAGGTTCCCGTCGGCGACCTGACCAGGGACGGATCCAGCATCTTCAGCGGAACCGGCGATGCGAAGGCCGTTGTCGGAGTCTGGACGGCCGCCTACCGCCGCCAGGCGCGGATCCTCGATGACGCCGCGGAGGGTAATCAGGGCGATGACGTCGAGAGCGGCCCCTGGGTGCAGGTGTCACGGCTCGGCAACCCGCTCTTCAACGAGGTCGTCGTGCCCATGAGCAAGAAAGATCTCTGGAACTCGCTCCCGCCGGCGTCCGACAGTCAGTTCCTGCAGTTCGTCCAGCACCCAGAGCTTGCCGGGCTCCTTCCGGTTCTCTATCCCGGTGTCTTTCCAAAACTCGCCGGCCTGACAGCGGTCCGCGACGACCTGGTCGCCATCCTGCTCACCGGGATCCCATCGGGGATCATCCCCGGATTCCAGAACTTCACCGGCGCCACGCCCGCTGACGTGCTGCGCTTGAACATGGCGATTGCTCCGAACAGCAAGCCGAGCATCCTTGGGCTTATTGGAGGAGATGCGGCCGGCTACCCGAATGGCCGCCGCGTCTTCGATGACGTGGTGACGATCGAGCTGCGGGCGATCGCGGGGCTCACGTACCAGGTCGTCCACGGAACGTCGGTGTTCACGGCCGACGCCACCGCAGGAGCGATCTTCGACGTCGAGGATCCCGCCACCAACACCCCGCCTGTGTCTTACCTCGGGAGCTTCCCGTACCTCAACACGCCGGAAAGCGGTTTCGACACCCCCTCGTTGTAAGTAATCAGCGCCAGTCCAACTCGGTGACCACGCCGCCTTCGACGGCAACGGTCACCGGGCCGGGTTGGCTGTTGTGCCACAGCTGATATGAACCCTCGGCCAGCGATCCGAAGACCGCTGCGAACACGAATCCGCTGGCGGTGCGGCGGCGAAGCACGTCGGTGTGCACGCGCTGCGAGTCGAACCCAGCGGGGCTGATCTCGATCTCCTGACCACGCAGGTCGTCTCCGGCATAGATCACCAGAGCGCCGACCCCGGGCCCCACGTCGACCATCACCCCGCGTTCGAAGTCCGCCTCGTGATGGTGCTCACCCAAGAGGCCGAAAACCCCCGTCCGTATAATTCCGGGCAACCCGCAAGGGTCAAATCTTGAGCCAATCGCTAACGGCCGTCATCCTTGCCGCCGGTCATGGCACTCGCATGCGGTCGCGGGCTCCCAAGGTCCTGCATATGGTGTGCGGCCGCCCCATGATCGATTGGGTGATCGACGCGGTCGCCGAGGCCGGCGCGGATACCATCGCCGTCGTCGTCAACCCGCATCACGCCGAGCTCGCGGCTCACCTCTCGGAGAACGATCGGACGATCGAGGTCGTCTACCAGCGCGAGCCGAAGGGCACCGCCCATGCGCTGCAGCAGGTCGAGGACCTCGAGGGTGACGTGCTGGTCGTCAACGGCGATTCACCTCTTCTCACATCGGGCACCGTCAAACGCGTCGTCGCCTCCCACCGGGGATCCAAAAGACCAGCCACCCTCGCCAGCGTCGTCGACCCGACGCGTGACGACGGTCGCATCGTGCGCGCCGCGGATGGAGAGTTCGAGAAGATCGTCGAACGCAAGGACGCCGACGACGAGCTGCGCCAGACCGTCCACGAGTTCAACGTCGGCATCTACTGCTTCGACGGCGCGCGGCTGAAAGACGCGCTGGCGCAGATCTCGAACGCCAACAAAGCCGGCGAGTACTACCTCACCGACGTCTTCCTCCACCTGCGGCCGGTCAATATCGTGATGGTGGCGGATCCGAACGAGGCGATGGGGGTGAAGGATCGCATCCGCCTTGCGGCCGCGACGGCGATCATGCAGAGGCGAATCCTCGACCGCTTCATGGAAGAGGGCGTCACCATCGTCGATCCCGCCTCCACGTTCATCGATTTCGGCGTCACCATCGGCCAGGACACGAGCATCGAGCCGTTCTCGGTCATCAAGGGGAAAACGGAAATCGGAAGCGAGTGCCGCATCGGCCCGCACGTCCATATAGAGGACGCGAGGATCGGCGACCGCTCCGACTGCGGGCCTTTCGCGAAGATCCGGCCTGGCACCGAGATCGCCGAAGACGTCCATATCGGCAGCTTCGCCGAGCTCGTGAGGACGAAGGTCGGGAAGAACAGCAAGGTGCCCCATGTGTCCTATCTCGGAGATACCGAGCTCGGCGCGGACGCCAACATCGGCGCGGGCACGATCACGGCCAACTTCGACGGCGCGAACAAGAACCGCACCGAGATCGGAGACGGCGCGTTCGTCGGGGTGGACACGATGCTGGTCGCTCCCGTCAAACTTGGCAAGGGCGCCCGGACCGGGGCCGGGTCGGTGGTCACGAAAGACGTCCCCGACGGCGCGACAGCGGTCGGAGTTCCAGCTAGGGTGGTACGGAGAAAATCTTGATCGGCAGATTGACGACAGCGGTTGAGTTCACTGGAGAGGAGGCCTCACCGTGGGGCGCCCTCAAGCTCATCGCGGGCAGCGCCAACCCCGATCTCGCCCAGCGCATCTCGGAGAAGCTCGGCGTCCCGCTCACCGACCCGCGCCTGCGCCATTTCCCCGACGGCGAGATCAACGTCAAGATCGAGGACTCGATGCGCGGCCATGACGTGTTCGTAATCCAGCCAACGTCGCCCCCGGTGAACGAGCACCTGATGGAGCTCTTCATCATCCTCGACGCTCTGCGCCGTGCTTCGGCCGGACGCGTGACCGCGGTCATCCCTTACTACGGCTACGCGCGCAAGGAGCGCAAGACGCAGCCGCGCGAGCCCATCTCGGCCAAGCTGGTCGCCAACTTCATCACACTCGCGGGCGCAGACCGTCTGCTCCTGCTCGATCTGCACGCCGAGGCCATCGAAGGGTTCTTCGACGTGCCGACCGACCACCTGTCGCCGCATCGCATCATCGCCGAGCACCTTCACTCGCTCAACCTGCAGCACCTGACGATCGTCGCTCCCGACGCCGGCGGTGGACGCCGCGCCGAGGCGGTCGCCAACCAGCTCCAGGCGCCGATCGCGTTCGGCTACAAGCGCCGGACGGGCGACGACGAGGTCGAGGTGATCGCGGTGTCAGGCGATGTGAAAGGCCGCGACTGCGTGGTCGTCGAGGACATCATCACAACCGGAGGCACGATCTCGAAGCTGGCGATGGCGCTGCACAACCAGGGTGCTCGTCGGGTGCTCATCGCGGCCACCCACCCGGTTCTCACTGGCGATGCGGTCGAGCGGCTGAAGAGGGCCGACATCGAGCAGGTGATCGTCACCGATTCGGTGCCCATCACCCCCGACAAGCTCGGCCCGGATTCGCCGATCAGAGTCCTGTCGGTAGCGCCCTTGCTCGCCGAGGCGATCATCCGGGTACACGAGAACCGGAGCGTCAGCGAGCTCTTCAGATAGTCCTGCCGTCATGAACGCTCAGGAATGGATCGAAGTCATCGTCCTGGTGGTCTGCTTCCTGGCGGCCGCGCTCGCCGCCGGGACCGAGACCGCGCTCACGTCGGTCGGACGCTTGCGCGTTCGCTTCCTCGCCGAGCAGGGGAGCAAGTCCGCGGCCATCCTGCAGAAGCTTCGATCGGATCCAAACCGCTACCTCTCCACGGTTCTGTTTACGAACACCCTGGCGCTGATCGTCGCCTCGACGTCGACCACGCTGCTGACCGACGCGCTCTTTACGACCTGGGGGGTGCCGAGCGCCTGGCGGCTGTGGCTCGCGCTGGGAGTGTCGTTCGTGCTCTCGGTAGTGCTGTTGATCGCTGCCGAGGTCACGCCGAAGACGCTCGCGATCCGGTATGCGGAGCGCGTGGCCCTATGGGCGGCGGGTCCGGTCGACCGGCTGGCGACGGCGCTGAGCCCGATCCTGTGGGCGGTCACGATCATCTCGCGAGCGCTCACCGGCGGCCGCGCCGCGCGCGCCCCATTCCTCACCGAGGAAGAGCTGCTCACGCTCCTGCACGTCTCCGAGGAGGCGGGCGTGATCGAGGAGCAGGAGCATCAGATGATCCATGGGATCATCGAGATCGGCGACAAGACGGTGCGCGAGATCATGATCCCGCGGACGGACATAGTGGCCATCGAGCGCACGGCGACGCTGAGTCAGATCGTCAAGATTTTCAAAGAGCACCGGCACACGCGGACGCCGGTCTACGAAGAGGATCTCGACCACATCGTCGGCCTGGTTCACGCCAAAGACCTGCTGCTCTACTACACGCTCAGCAGCGCGCAGAAGTTCGACATCGACAAGATCCTGCGCCCGATCAAGTTCACCCCCGAGCAGAAGAAGGTCGACGAGCTGCTCCTGGAGATGCGAACCGAGAAGGTCCACATGATGATCGTGGTCGACGAGTACGGCGGCACCGCCGGCCTGGTCACGATGGAGGACCTGCTGGAGGAGATCGTCGGCGAGATCCGCGACGAGTACGACAGCGCCGAGGAGGATCTGCTGGTCGTCCTCAATGAGCGCGAGGCGCGGGTGGACGCCGGCTTTCCGCTCGAGGAGCTCAACTCACGACTCGGGTTGGCGATCGAGGAGTCCGGCGACTACGACTCGGTCGGCGGATATGTGCACGCGATGCTCGGAAAGATCGCCGTGGCGGGCGATTCGTTTCGAAGTGGGAAGGCGCTTTGGACCGTCGAGAAGGTGAAGGGCCGGCGCATCGAGACGGTGCGGTTGAAATCCGATCAGACATGGCCGGAGGAAGCGCTCGTCGCGGCGGGCCTGGCGCACCCTTCCCAGGACGGACGCGCGAGCGCGCACGATACGAGCGAGATGGAGGAACCGACTGGCCACGTATCGTGACCGGGCGGTCGTGCTGCGCAAGCTCGACTACGGGGAAGCCGACCGCATTTTCACGCTGCTGACGCGCACCCATGGGAAGGTGGGGGCGATCGCGAAGGGCGTGCGGAGGCCGGAGAGCAAGCTGGGTCCGTCCCTTGAGCTGTACGGACATGTGGACGTGCTGCTCGCGAAAGGCCGTGGCGAGCTCGACGTCATCGCGCAGGTCCAGCGCATGCCGGGGGAGCGCATCGCCGGAGAAGTGGAGCGGATGTCGCACGCGGCGTTGATCGCCGAGCTGGCCGAGCGCGTGTGCGAGGACCGGCATCCGGTCGACGGGGTGTACGAGCTGACGGTGATGGCGCTGGATGAGCTGGCGCGGGAGACCGATCCACGCCGGGCATCCGCGTACTTCCTGATGTCCGCCCTCGACCTGCTCGGCTACGCGCCGCAGCTGATGGAGTGCGCGTCGTGCGCGAAGCCGCTGAAAGCGAAACCTGCAGTCTTCAGCCCGTCGGCGGGCGGATTCCTTTGCGACGACTGCGCGCTTGCCAACATGCCGCTTGTCCCGCTCGCTGCCATAAAAGTTCTTCGACTGATGGCAGGCGGAGATATTCAAACGTATCGCCGTTTGAAGCTCGATGGGGAATTGATCGAAGCGATCGAGGGTGTGCTGACAGCGCAGCTGGAGCACCACCTGGACCGCCGCCTGAAGTCGCTAGCATTCCTGCACCAAATGAGGAATATGGGATGAGGAGCGGGGAGTTTATTCACCTCCCCACCTCGTGGGAAGGTCGGCCTGCTCGCGAAGCGAGCACGCCGGGTGGGGAGTATCCGGGTTGCACTCGCCTCCCCACCGTGTGGGGAGGTCGGCCTGCTCGCGAAGCGAGCACGCCGGGTGGGGAGTATCCGGGTTGCACTCGCCTCCCCAC
>Ga0207684_10000730_pt1 | contig 38556 bp, 28 predicted proteins | sample KBSK5501metaG_FD_184342 | JGI IMG/M metagenome (GOLD analysis project Ga0207684, IMG submission 184342) | Corn, switchgrass and miscanthus rhizosphere microbial communities from Kellogg Biological Station, Michigan, USA - KBS K5-50-1 metaG... | ecosystem: Host-associated > Plants > Roots >... | reverse complement strand
CCATCGCGCGCACGATCCTGCGGCCGTTCGACGGCAGGATGGCCGCGGCGGCGCCAGGGTCGATCCCAGCCAGCCGCGCGTGCAAGAGCCCAGGGCCGCCGTCCGCGAGCTCGGCCTCCAGGCGCGCCCGCACCCGCGAATCGGTGCCTGGGAAGTCGAGGTCGTCGAGCGCGGCCCGGACGTACAGCCCTGATCCGCCGACCAGTACGGGCACCCGGCCCCGGCCCACGACAGCGGCGATCGCCTCGCGCGCCATGCGCTGATAGTCGGCCACATTCGCGGTGCGGCGGACGTCCCAGACGTCCAGCAGGTGATGTGGCACCCCCTGGCGCTGCTCCGCGGTCAGCTTGGCGGTCCCGATGTCCATCCCGGCGTACAGCTGCATGGAGTCCGCGTTCACCACCTCGCCGCCGAGGGCGAGCGCGAGCCCGAGCGCCAGGTCAGACTTGCCTGCTGCCGTGGGGCCGACCACTGCGATCACATGTCCCATTTTAGGGAGGGCACCACACCAGGACGGCGGCCTTCGTGTTGAATGCGCCGGCCCTTAAGGGGATAGATATCGAAGCGTTCGATGTCAAAGGTTAGTCCGGGCGTTGCTATCGTTGGCCCATGCCGCGCCCCGCACACATGCCCGTCGGCCGCCGGCTGGCCCGCACCGCCAGGTCGGTGAGCCGCGCGTTCGATGAGGCGCTCGCCGAAGCCGGGGGATCGCTTCCGGTCTGGCTCGTGCTCATCTCGCTCAAGAGCCAGCAGGTGGGCAACCAGCGGGAACTGGCCGGCGCGGTGGGGATCACGGAAGCGACGCTCACCCACCACCTGAACACGATGGATGACCAGGGCCTGGTCACCCGGAAGCGTGATCCGGAGAACCGCCGCATCCACCGGGTAGAGCTGACCGAGCAGGGCGAGGTCATATTCCGCCAGTTGAGCAGCGCGGCCAATGCGTTCAATCAGCGGCTCCGGCGCGGCATCAGCGACGAAGACGTCGCGAACTTCGAAGACATGCTCGGCCGGCTGGAGCGCAACGCGACCAGCGACGCCAGCACGCCCGGCTAACAGCACGCCCAGTTGACAATACGCGCCGGGCCTACGCTGACCCGGCTGGCGGGCGCGGTGTACCGGCTCAAACTGAGAACGGCGGAATGCGGCCTGCGAGGTAGAGATGGATCATGGCCCGCGCCCGTCGCGGGGCTCGGGAACATTCCCTGTGAGAGGGGCAGCCCATGACCGCGCTCGACGCAACCGCTGGTGACTCCGCCCAGCCCAGCGCACATTCGGAGGTAGCGGCAGCCGAGCCGGCTGCCGTCGGCATGCAGGCCGGCGATCCCGCCATCCTGGGACTGCCGAGTTTCATCGTCGGATCGGTGGTGCTTGGCCTGGCGCTGGTCGGTGTGGTGCCGGCTGGTGCCGTCGGCGCCGCCCTGCCGATCATCTTGGCGGCCACGTCGGCGGGCTTGTTCCTGGCGACAATCTGGGCTGCCCTCGTCGGCCAGAGCGCGGTGGCCGGCGTTTTCGGCATCTTCGCCGGCTTCTGGTTCAGCTACTCGCTACTCCTGCTCGGGCTGTTCCACAACTGGCTCGCCATCGCCACCGGCGCGGCGGTGCACAGCCAGGAACTGTTCCTGACCACCTGGCTGATCGTGATCGTGATGCTGACGCTGGCCACCCTGCGGCTTCCCCTGGCCTTCACGCTGGTGTTCGTGCTCATCGACGTCGCCCTGCTGCTGCTCCTGCTGGCCACCGCCAACGCGTCCACGGGCCTGGTGAAGACCGCAGGCTACGTGGTGCTGGCCTTCGCCGCGGTCGGTGTCTACCTCTTCTTCAACACCGCCTCGCTCGCCACCGGCGGCAAGGCAATCCCCCTGGGCCGGCCGATCATGCGCTGACCTGCGCTGCGCCCCGGCAACCCGCGGCCGCGGCTTGCCGGGGTGCTCAGGACGCTGGATCGGATCCCAGCGCGGCGGCCACGAGGGCGGCGACCGCGGCGAATGGTTTGAGGCTGCCTTCTGGCACCCCATAGCGAGCGGAGACGTAGCCGGGGACCTGCCACGCGACGACGCTCCCGCCCGCGTCGTCAGCCCGGACGAGCACCCGCAGCGGCAGGTCGAGCGCGATGTCGGGGGTCGCGAGCATGAGCGGGGTGCCGACGGCCGGATCGCCGAAGATGAGAACCTGGGTCTCCGGCATCTCCAGCCCGGCCCGGCGTGCGTTCGCGGCGTGGTCGATGACCGCGAACACGGCCGCCCCGTGCTGCTCGGCCTGCCCCTGCAGCCGACGCACCGTAGCGGCCACGGGGTAGCGGCTCGGCATGGACACGATGCCCTGCGTCATGGGACCTCCGGGAGTTACGCCTGGATCTCGGCCGCAGTGGTCATGACGGGCGGCCGACCGCGGGCATGCCCAGCAGCACCCCGACGGGCGCGGCACTCAGACCGCCAGCCGCGTTGCTTGCGCTGCCCGCGACGCCAGGCCTCTCCTGGCGTGCCTGCCAGGCGTCACCGCCGCGGGTGCGGCGGACCCTCACCGGTGCGCCGTCGGCGATCAGGTAGTGCGGAGCCGCCTGGGTGACCACGGTGGTGACGACGTCTCCGGGCCGCGGCCCGGTGTCCGCCGGGGCGAAATGCACCAGGCGGTTGTCCCGCGCCCGGCCGGACAGGCGGTGGGTTGCCCCGTCCTTGCGCCCCTCTCCCTCGGCCACCAGCACCTCGACCGCGCGGCCGACGAAGGGCCCGTTCTCCGCCAGGCAGACGTCCTCGACCAGGCCGGCGAGCCGCCCGTACCGCTCCTGGACCACAGCCGCCGGCACCTGGCCGTCCATGTCCGCGGCCGGAGTGCCCGGCCGAGGCGAGTACTGGAAGGTGAAAGCCCCGGCAAAACGCGCCTGCCTGACCAGGTCGAGCGTGTCCTGGAAGTCCCGCTCGGTCTCGCCGGGAAACCCCACGATGATGTCGGTGGTGATGGCGGCGCCGGGGATGGCGGAGCGGACCCGGTCCAGGATGGCAAGGTATTTGTCCCGCCGGTACGCGCGGCGCATGGCCCGCAGCACGGCATCGGAACCGGACTGCAGCGGCATGTGCAGCTGCGGCATGACGTTGGGCGTATCGGCCATGGCCTCGATGACGTCATCGGTGAAGTCACGCGGGTGCGGGGAGGTGAAGCGCACCCGCTCCAAGCCGTCGATGCCGCCGCAGGAACGCAGCAGCATGCCGAACGCCTTGCGGTCGCCGAATCCGACCCCGTAGGAGTTCACGTTCTGCCCGAGCAGCGTGACCTCCAGGACCCCATCAGCGGTCAGCGCGCGGATCTCGGCCAGGATGTCGCCCGGCCTGCGATCGGTTTCCCGGCCGCGCAAGGCCGGCACGATGCAGAACGTGCACGTGTTGTTGCAGCCGACGGAGATGGCGACCCACGCCGAGTACGCCGACTCGCGGCGCGCGGGCAGCACGGATGGGAACCGCTCCAGGGATTCGACGATCTCCACCTGGGCCTGGGCCTGCACGCGGGCACGATCAAGCAGCGCGGGCAGCGATCCGATGTTGTGGGTTCCGAACACGACGTCGACCCACGGCGCCCGGTCCGCGATGCCCGCCCGGTCCTTCTGCGCCAGGCAGCCGCCCACGGCGATCTGCATGCCCGGATGCGCCTTTTTTACGGGGAGCAGCTGGCCCAGGTTGCCGTACAGGCGGTTGTCGGCGTTCTCCCGCACCGCACAGGTGTTGAACACGACGACATCCGGGGTTGCGTCACTTGCTACTGGCCGGTACCCGGCCTCCTCGAGCAACCCTGAGAGTCGTTCGGAATCATGCATGTTCATCTGGCACCCGTGGGTGCGTATCTGATAGGTCCGAGAGGCGCTCATGTCAACATCCGAGGGTACGCCCAGCGAGGGCGTGTCCGGAATCTTCCGTGGGCGACCCCGGCCGTGGTAGACGATATTCCTATGACAGAGAGCGTGGGACCCACCGCAATCCCCTACGGTGCCTGGCCATCCCCGATTAGTGCGGCGGATGCGGCAAAGGCGCATCCGCAGATTTCTTACCCCATCGTCATTGGTGACAACGTCTGGTGGCAGGAAACCCGGCCCGATGAGGGCGGGCGGGTGACGGTGGTGCATTGCGGCCCGGACGGGAAGCGCCGCGCCGTGCTGGCCGCCCCATGGGACGCCCGCACCCGCGTGCACGAATACGGCGGGCTGTCCTACCTGCCGCTGCCGCAGTGGCGGGCTCCGGGCGGTGCGTCGGCAGGCAACGGCGCGATTGTCTTCGCGAACTACGCTGACCAGCGGCTCTATCTTGTGCCGCAGGATCAGGTTGAGGAGAAGGTCAAGGGCAGGATCAGGGGCAAGTCGATACTCGCGGACCCGGACCCGAGCCCGCTCACCCCGGAGCCAGCGGGGCATGACGGGCACGCCGCGTTGCGTTATGCCGACTTCACGCTCTCACCTGACGGCAGCGAGATCTGGTGTGTCCAGGAACGGCACGATGACAGCAAGGTCACTCGCGCCATCGTCGCGGTCCCGCTGGATGGGTCGGCGGCGACCAGCCCGGAAGCCATCCGCGAGCTCGTCACGGGCTCTGACTTCTTCGCGTTCCCGACTCCCTCGCCCGACGGCAGCCGCCTGGCCTGGGTCTGCTGGAATCACCCCCGGATGCCGTGGGATGGCACTGAACTGCGGGTCACCACGCTCAGCGGCGACCTCCCCGCTAAGGGAAGGCTCGTCAAGGGCGGCATGCGGGAGTCGGTGATGGCGCCGCGGTGGCGGAATGACTCCAGCCTTTACGTGGTCTCCGACTGGCCCGGCTGGTGGAACGTGTACCAGGTTGGCCTGGTCGGCGAGCCGGCGCAGGCGCTGTTCCCCGCCGAGGAGGAGTTCGCTGAGCCGCTATGGCAGCTCGGCGGACGGCCGTTTGCCGTGCTAGGCGACGGCAGGCTCGCGGTCCTGCACGGCATCGGCGGGATGCGCCTCGGGCTGCTCGACCCCGAGACCGCGGAGATGACTGATCCCGACATCGGATTCCAGGAGTTCGTCTCCGGCCTGTCCGCTGACGGCAACACGATCGTGGGGGTGGCAGGCGGGCCAACGACTCCGCGGTCTGTCATCCGGATCGACGCAGTGACCGGCGAGACCACCGTGCTGCGCCGGGAGACCGAGGAGGTGCCCGACGCGGCCTTCCTGCCCGTACCGCGCCCGGTACTGCTCGATGGGCAGTTCGGGCGCAACGTCCATGCGCTCGTGTACCCGCCGTCCCACCCGGAGGCGGTCGGTCCCGCGGGCGAGTTGCCGCCGTATGTGGTCTGGGCGCACAGCGGTCCCACGTCGCACGCGGTCGGCCTCTTCGACCTGGAGAAGGCGTTCTTCACCAGTCGTGGTATCGGGGTCGTCGATGTGAACTATGGCGGATCGACCGGGTACGGCCGCCTGTACCGGGACCGGCTGCGCCGCCAGTGGGGCGTGGTCGACGTAGAGGACGTCATCGCCGCCGCGCTCGCCCTCGCCGAGCAGGGCCAGGCCGACATCGGCCGGATGGCGATCCGGGGCGGGTCGGCCGGCGGCTGGACCGCCCTGGCCGCGGTGACCACCGGCACGTCGCAGCGCACTGTGTTCAGCGCGGCCACGTCGTATTACGGGGTCACTGACCTTCGCGATCTCGCGTCCCAGGCGCATGACTTCGAGTCGCGCTACCTGCACGGCCTCATCGGGCCGCTGCCCGGTTTCGACACCGTCTACGTCGAACGGTCGCCGGTCGGCCACGTGACCGACGCCACCTGCCCGGTCCTGCTGCTGCACGGGCTCGACGACCCGATCGTGCCGCCCGCGCAAGCCGAGAGGATGGCGGCCGATCTGTCCGCGCACGGCATCCGGCACGCGCTGCTGACCTTCAAGGGCGAGTCCCATGGATTCCGGAAGGCCGAGACGGTCATCGCCTGTCTGGAGGCGGAACTGGCGTTCTATGGCCAGGTGCTCAGCTTCGCCACCCCGGGCATCCCGCCGCTGCCCCTCACCACGCTGACGGAGACGCCAAAGAGCGAGGTAGTCACCGAGGCAGCCCACTAACGGCCCCTACTTCTCAGGCGAGGCTACCCGGCTGCGGCCAGCGCGTAAAAGCGCCGAAGGCGCAGCGCAGGCCGCAGCTGGGCGGCCTCGCCGCCCCTCGCAGCGCAGGCCGCAGCTGGGCGGCCTCGCCGCCCTCGCAGCGCAGGCCACGCCCACCCGGTCCCGCCGACCCACCGACTACCGAGCGAACTCCGTAGCGCGAGACTCCCGGACAACCGTGACCCGGATCTGGCCGGGGTAGGTCAGCTCCTCCTCCACCTGCTTGGCCACGTCCCGGGCGATCACCTGGGCCTGGATGTCGTCCACCCGCTCGGGCTTGACCATGACCCTGATCTCGCGGCCGGCCTGCATAGCGAACACCTTTTCGACGCCTTCCTGCGACGCCGCGATCTGCTCAAGCCGCTCGAGCCGCTTGACGTAAGCCTCCAGCGACTCACGCCGCGCCCCGGGGCGCCCGCCGCTGATGGCATCGGCCGCCTGGGTGAGCACCGCCTCGACCGTGCGCACCTCCACCTCGTTATGGTGCGCCTCGATGGCGTGTACCACGTCCGCCGACTCGCCATACCGCCGCGCGATCTCCGCGCCGATCAGCGCGTGGCTCCCCTCCACCTCGTGAGTGAGCGCCTTGCCGATGTCGTGCAGCACGGTGCAGCGCTTGAGCAGGGCAGGATCCATGCCCAGCTCGCTGGCCATCATGCCGGCGATGAAAGCGGATTCGACCAGGTGCCTCAGCACGTTCTGGCCGTAGGAAGTCCGGTAGCGCAGCCGCCCGAGCAAGGTCACCAGCTCCGGGTGCAGGTCCGTGATGGCCAGCTCGACCATTGCGTCCTCACCGGCGCGCACGCACAGTTGCTCGACTTCGGCCTTGCTCTGCTCGTAGGCCTCCTCGATGCGCTGAGGGTGGATCCGGCCATCCAGGACCAGCCGCTCCAGCGCGAGCCTGCCCACCTCGCGGCGGACCGGGTCGAAGCACGAGAGCAGGACCGCCTCGGGGGTGTCATCAATGATGAGATTCACCCCGGTGACGGACTCGAAGGCACGGATGTTGCGGCCCTCACGCCCGATGATCCGGCCCTTCATCTCGTCGCCGGGAAGGTGCAGGACGGATACGACAGACTCGCTGGTCTGCTCGGTGGCAACCCGCTGGATAGCCAGCGTGACGATCCTGCGGGCGCGCTGCTCGCCGTCCCTGCGCGCCTCGTTCTCAGTGTCCCTGACCAGCAGCGTCGCCTCGCGTTTGGCCTGGTTCTGAATGCTGGCGATCAGTTCCGCTTTGGCCTGGTCGGCGGTGAGCCCGGCGGTCTGCTCGAGTACCTCGCGCCGCTCTTCGCCGAGCCGGTCCAGGGCGGCGCGCTGCCGGTCCAGGTCGTCCTGGATCCGGTCCAGCGCCCCGGTGCGCTCCTCGACCTTGCGGAACTCCCCGTCCAGCCGCGCTTCACGCTCGGCCAGCCGCGCTTCACGCCGCTCAAGGTCGGTGCGGAGGTCCCTGGCTTCCTCCTTGACCGCCCGCAACTCCTCCTCTGCCTCACGGCTGGCGTGGGCCGCCTTGTCGGCGGCCATGCTTGCCTCGCGCATAATGGCAGCGGCGTCGGACTGCGCGTGCGCGCGGACCTGATCCGCTTCCCTGATCGCTTCATCGGCTCGCCGCTGCGTTTCCGCGGTGTCCTTCAGACTGGCCTGCCCCTGTTCCGCGATGCGGGCGCGCTCGCGCCCCGAGGACCTGCGCAGCACGATGGCCAGCGCGAAAAGGGTGGCAAGAAGGCCGATCACCACGAACACGAGAGAGATTGTGCTGCTCATGGCACACCCCAATCTGCTCGCTGGCCCCGGCACCTGGGTGTGGTGCCAGGGACATGCCCTGGAGCGAGGGGTCACGCCAGCAGCCGGGCTGGTCGCACCATGCCATCAGTCCGCGGCGTGCCAGGACCGTCCAGCGCCCCTGGCGCCGGACATCCGGGGATCCCGGCCCGAAACCGCCTTTCCGGCTGGCTTTGCTCAGGCAGCCAGCTCGTCACTGAGCCATATCAAACCGGCAGGTCCACCCGGCCGGAGCCACTCACCATCCGAAGCCAGTTACCGCCCGAAACCGGTCACTGACCGTATTCGTTCGTTTTCATTCCGCATGGTGCGGAGTAACACCTCGCTGCCGTGAGGTTAAGCGTTGATAACAGTTTGGGCAAGCAGTGACTCACGATCTTCTCAAAACTCACCTTTCGTAATGATGGAGTCACTCATCCGGAATATCTGCCGCCGCTTCGCCCATGCTGTCCAGGTCGATCCCCGCGTCAGCGGTATCGATGCCCTCCTGCTCCAGGGCCTCGCGGACCACCCGGTACGCCAGGGGCGCCGGGTAGCCCTTGCGAGCCAGCAAGCCCACGAGGCGGCGGATACGAACCGGCAGCGGGCGCCCCGTGGTGCCTGCCATCGCCCTCGCCACCAGCCGCCGGGCAGTGGCGATCTCCTCATCCGGACCGAGCGCACCCACCGCGTTGCGCACGTCCTCGCCCCGCACACCACGCTTCTCCAACTCGGCCGCGAGGGCCCGGCGGGCGAGGCCCCGGCTGTGATGCCGGGATTCCACCCAGGCACGGGCGAACGCCGCATCATCGATCAAGCCGACCTCAGCCAGCCGGGCGAGCACCGCCTGGGCCGCTTCGTCGGGCACTCCCTTGCGCCGCATGGCGTCCGCGAGCTGGGCGCTGGTCCGGGGCGCCGCGGTCAGCATGCGCAGGCAGACCTGCCGCGCGCGTTCGTGCGGATCGGCGTTGACCCCGCCAGCTCCCGTGACCCCCGCGGGGCCGCTCGCTTCAGCGATCCCGGCTGGGCCCGCTACCCGGGCGGTCCCGGCTGGGACCGCGATCTCGGTAACCCCGGCCGGGTCCGCGACCCCGATGACCCCGGCCGGGTCCGCGACCCCGGTGACCCCGCCCGCGCCGGCGGTCCCGGCCGGGTCCGCGATCCCAGCGGCACGGCGGTCAGACGCCACCGGCGATCTTGCTCACGCTGGCGGTGCTGGGCTTGCCCGCGGCGATGTTGCCTGCACCGGCAGCACCGGCTCCGCCGGCCCCCAGACCGGGTGTACCGGTACCGCTGGCGTCCGCGTCGAGGCGCGGTCCCACGCCGAGCTTCTCCTTGATCTTCTTCTCGATCTCGTTGGCGAGGTCGGGGTTGTCGCGCAGGAAGTTGCGGGCGTTCTCCTTGCCCTGCCCGAGCTGGTCGCCCTCGTAGGTGTACCAGGCGCCGGATTTGCGCACGATCGACTGCTCGACACCGAGGTCGATCAGCCCGCCCTCTTTACTAATTCCAAGACCGAAAAGAATATCGAATTCTGCGGCTTTGAATGGGGGTGCGCACTTGTTCTTTACTACTTTAATTCTGGTGCGGCTTCCGACTGGTTCGGTGCCATCTTTAAGAGTTTCTATTCGGCGCACATCGAGCCGCACCGAAGCATAGAACTTAAGCGCCCTTCCGCCCGTGGTCGTTTCGGGACTATTGTGCACCATTACTCCATCGACGAAGTAATTATGTGACCCTTCGACTTCGATATCGAACCGGTTCATCGATCGCGTAGGTGGCTTTACGTGGATGTCCAGGATCCTCGCGGGCACCAGCCGAAGCTCGCTCGCCGCGAACTCCGGCTGGACATCGAACTGGCCACGGAAACGCTCGAGGAGCTTGTACTCCATCGACGGGTGGATGTAGGGCGCGACGAGCTTCTGGAACTTCTCCGATGCCGCCGTGGTGAACTGCAGAACTGCCTGTGCCCGGGCACCGGAGGTCCTGACCTTCACGTCGAGCCCATGGGTATCGCGCAGGTAGGAGGTCAGCCGGTCACGGGAACCTGGGCTCATCGCCCGCACGCAGATCTCGATCCTGCCGCTGCCGCCCTGTGTCCTCTCCTGAACGCCCTTGGACCGGACGGTAAAACAGCCATCGTCCATGTACCAGACCGCGAGCGCGAACGGAGTGAGGGCCTTCAGGTACTCCCAGCTGAGGTGCTTCTTGCCGTCGCCGAAGTAGACAGCGTCATGCAACTCCGCCAGTTCCGGGAGGGGGGTGACATCAGCGAACACAGCACCCTTGGCGTTGGAAGACCGCGCGCATTGGATGTTCCCCAGGAGCCCTACCTTCCAGTCCAGGTACGCGGCCTGCGTGGCTCCGTGACCCATCCGGAACCGGGTGCCGGACCTGCCGTGAGTATTCGGGGACAGGCTCCCGTCGCCCATCAGCGCACCAAGAATGAGCTGCGTCTGCTGCTCGCTCAGCTGCCGTGGCTGAGCGAGGATGACACGATCGCCGGAGATCAGCTCCCCCGCCTCGCGCCAGCCTCCAGGCGTACGGATCAGGTGATTCTCCGTCGCTGCGAACTGCGCTTTGCCGTTTCCGCCTGACTTGGCGACGGTGAACTGGAGGAACTGCTCAGCGGCGCCGTTGTTGAACCAGTTAACGATCCGGCGTGGGACCATGCGGCCCGACTCGGGGTCATACGAGAGGACCTCGACGTCCAGCCGCTGGTTGACGATCTTCCCGATTTTCTCCTGCGTGCCATCCGCCAGGGTCACCCTGGTCCCATAAGACATGCATCCGAACATGACCCCTATCTTTTCCCGCAATTGGTTAATGAATATTGCGGTGGTCTTTGTCTGGCTCAGCGCACCGGTGATCTTGCGCAGGGCCTGGGACATGAGCCGGGCCTGCAGGCCGACGTGGCTGTCCCCCATCTCGCCCTCGATCTCGGCGCGGGGCACCAGAGCGGCGACCGAGTCGATGACCACGACGTCGATAGCGGCCGAGCGGATCAGCATGTCCGCGATCTCCAGGCCCTGCTCCCCGGTGTCCGGCTGGGAGACGAGCAGCGCGTCGGTATCGACGCCGAGCTTCTTGGCGTAATCGGGGTCCAGCGCATGCTCGGCGTCGATGAAGGCGGCGATGCCGCCCATCCGCTGCGCGTTGGCGACCGCATGCAGCGCCACGGTCGTTTTGCCGCTACCCTCCGGTCCGTATATCTCCACTACACGGCCGCGGGGCAGGCCGCCGATGCCGAGCGCGACATCTAGGGCGATCGCTCCGGTCGGGATCACCTCGATCGGCGCCCGGCCCTCGTCGCCGAGCCGCATGATCGAGCCTTTGCCGAACTGCCGCTCGATCTGGGCGAGCGCAGTTTCCAGGGACTTGTCCCTGTCACCGGCCTTGCCCGCCCTATCGCTGCCTGCCATGTGGACTCCTGTCGGGGATCAAGGGCTTTTGCGGTCCTGACGCTACGCGGCGGCACCGACAAAATTTCGTACCCTGGTGCGGCACCGCGACCAGGAAGCCGCGGACGCGGGGGCGCCGCTGCACCGCCACCGCTTCGTGGCCACGGACGACCGCCCAGGTGTCACCTTAGACGAACAACTGTTCGATCATGAACAAGACACGCCGAACTCAAGCAGGAATTTCCCGGCGATACGCCTGGACAACTCGCTCTGGCTCAGGCGCCTGGCGAAGCCGGTCGATGCGACATCGAGTTTGCCCTGACCTGCTTAGCGCCACATCGGCCAGCCCTGACGGCGATACCACAGAGCCGTCTGGCCAGGCTCAGCGCAGATGCTGCGGCACGTCGAACTCGTCGCTGACGACGCGCCAGACCGTCTTGGCATCGACGCCGTCGGCCAGGGCCTGATTCACCGTCCGGCCGCCCAGCTTGACGAAGACATGATCCTTGGCCACGCTTTCGGCGTACGTCTCGCCGAACTGCGCACGCATCCGGCGCCAGAACTCACTAAGCCGCACGGTCCTCCCTCTGGTCACGCCCAGCCGTCACGCGGGTGAGGCTACCGGGCGCCCGGACCGTAACCCAATCCAACGTCAGGAAGGCCTGGGGCCGATGCGATGAATGCGATCGGCGTTACAGGGGAAGGTAAAAATCAAGTGCACCTGGCGGCACGGCAACGTCGCAATAGGTCCCTGGGCACTTCCGATCGGCGCGACCTGCTGGCATCCACCTGGCAGGCACAACCTCTCGCCCGGGAGCGCAGATGAACCCAGCAGCCGAAGACGGCGGTGGCCCCCCGGCGGCGTTGGCGCAGGACCACGCAGAGACGCAGGACCAGGCGAAGGCACAGGACCACGCGAAGGCGCAGGGCCACGCGAAGGCACAGGACCACGCGAAGGCGCAGGGCCACGCGAAGGCACAGGACCACGCGAAGGCACAGGACCACCCGAAGGCACAGGACCACCCGAAGGCACAGGACCACGCAGAGACGCAGGACCACGCAGAGGCGCAGGACCACGCAGAGGCGCAGAACCGCGGAGGGCAGCCTGGCGCGGCCAGCGTGCCCCAGCCCCGGGCGCCCATCGACGGCTTCGCGGTCGCCAGCGTGCCCCAGGGCCGGGCGCCCATCGACGGCTTCGCGGTCGCCAGCTTTGTCGCGGGCATCCTGGCCCTGATCCCGCTGGCCGCGATCTTCGGTCTGGTCGCCCTCGCCCGGATCGGCAGGACCGGCGGCCGGGGCCGGGCCCTGGCCATTACCGGCCTCACGCTCGCCGGAACGTGGGCCGTCGCCGCCGCCATAGCCATCGCCATGATCATCACCCAGCACCCGCCAGCCAGGGCAGTCGTCTTCCCAGCGATTTTCAGCCTGCGCACCGGCGAGTGCATGAATTCCGCGCCCAACGGAATCAGCGGGCTGCACGTGCTCGCCTGCGGCCAGCCCCATGACGCGGAAGTATTCAGCACCTTCCGACTGGCTGACCAGCACTACCCCGGTGCCGCTGCCCTGCGGCAGAAGGCCAACCAGGGCTGCGCGGGCCGGCTCAGCGGCTACATGAACCCGCAGCTGTTGACGATGCTGAATGAGTCGTTTTTCTATCCGAGTTCACGTGCATGGGAGGCCGGTGAGCGGACCGTGGTCTGTACAGTCCGCTCACCGGACGGCAAGCTGACAGGATCGGTCCGGACGGCGCCCGGATAACGGCCGGGGCCGCCGCCTCGGCCGATGAGGCCCCGCCGGAGACGGTTGAGGCTCAGAGGGTTGCCGTCTCCCTTCTCTGCGGTTTTCTGTGGCCCAGTCTGTCGGTGGCACGAGGCAGGATGGATATATGCCCGCCCGCCAGCCAGCACCCCCCGCTGTACCGGACACCGCTGTACCGGACACCGCTGTACCGGACGGCGTCATGCCGGATGGCGTGGAGGCGCTGAGTGGGTTCAGCCCGGCGACCCGGGACTGGTTCTCCGGCGCTTTCGCCGCGCCCACCCAGGCGCAGGCACAGGCATGGGCGGCGATCGGCAAGGGTGACAACACCCTGGTGATCGCGCCGACCGGGTCGGGCAAGACGCTGGCCGCGTTCCTCTGGGCGCTTGACCGGCTCGCGGCGTCCCCGCCCCCGGCCGATCCGAAGCTCCGGTGCCGGGTGCTGTACATCTCGCCGCTGAAGGCCCTGGCCGTCGACATTGAGCGCAACCTGCGCGCCCCGCTGAACGGGATCCGCCAGGTAGCGCAGCGGATGGGCATCGGCGAACCGGATATCAGAGTCGCGGTGCGCACCGGTGACACCGCCGCCGACGAACGCCGGCGGCTGGCGGGCAAGCCGCCGGACATTCTCATCACCACGCCCGAATCGCTGTTCCTCCTGCTCACCTCCCGGGCCCGGGAGGCACTGCGCGGAGTGGACACCGTCATCGTGGACGAGGTGCACGCACTGGCCGGCAACAAGCGCGGCGCCCACCTGGCGCTGTCCCTCGAACGGCTCGATGCCCTGCGGGCCGCCCCGGAGGGCGAGCCCGCTGAGCCGGGCCGACAGGGCGCAGGGCCCGTTCAGCGCATCGGCCTGTCCGCCACCGTCCGGCCCCCCGAGGAGGTTGCCTCGTTCCTCGGCGGGGCCAGGCCGGTGACCATCGCGGCGCCGCCGAGCAGCAAGCAGATCGAAGTGCGGATCGTGGTCCCGGTCGAGGACATGGCCGACATCGAGCCCCTGCCCGCGCATGGCTCAGGACCGGACGGCGGATCACCGGACGGCGAGCCGGCCCAGCGGTCGATCTGGCCGCACGTCGAAGAAAAGGTGCTCGACCTCATCGAGCAGCACCGGTCCACGATCGTCTTCGCCAACTCCCGGCGGCTGGCCGAGAGGCTCTGCGGCCGACTCAACGAACTCGCGGAAGAGCGGGCGGAGGCCAGGACCGCGATCCGGGCAGCCGAAGGACGCGGCGCCGGGCCGCATGCCCCGGCCGAGGTCATGGCCCAGGCCGGCGCCTCGGCGGGGGCTCCTGCCGAGGTGGCCAGGGCGCACCACGGCTCGGTGTCGCGGCAGGAGCGAGCACAGATCGAGGAGGCGCTCAAAGAGGGCAGGCTGCCCGCGGTAGTCGCCACGTCCAGCCTCGAACTGGGCATCGACATGGGCGCGGTGGACCTGGTCGTCCAGGTCGAATCCCCGCCCTCGGTGGCCAGCGGGCTGCAGCGCATCGGCCGGGCCGGGCACAACGTGGGCGACGTGTCCCGTGGTGTGATCTTCCCGAAGTACCAGGGGGATCTCGTCCAGGCGGCCGTGGTCGCCCGGCGGATGCACAGCGGCCAGATCGAGGAACTGCACATCCCCCGCAACCCGCTCGACGTGCTCGCGCAGCAGATCGTGGCCATGACGGCGATGGACGACTGGGAGATCGGCGAACTGGAGCGGGTGGTCCGGCGCGCCGCGCCATTCAGCGGGCTGACCAGGCCCGTGCTCGAAGCCGTCCTGGACATGCTGGCCGGGCGCTACCCCAGCGAGGAGTTCGCCGAACTGCGTCCCCGGCTGGTGTGGGACCGCACCACCGGCATGCTGCACGGCCGGCCGGGCGGCCAGCGGCTGGCCGTGACCAGCGGCGGCACCATCCCCGACCGCGGGCTGTTCGGAGTGTTCCTCGCCGCGTCGCAGCGCGAGGGCTCCGGCCGCAACTCCCACCGGGTCGGCGAGCTTGACGAGGAAATGGTCTACGAGTCGCGGGTCGGCGACGTGTTCGTGCTCGGCGCCAGTTCCTGGCGGATCGAGGACATCTCGGCCGACCAGGTGCTTGTCTCCCCCGCCCCCGGGCAGCCGGGCAAGCTCCCGTTCTGGCACGGTGACGCCCCTGGCCGGCCGGCCGAGCTGGGCCGGGCGCTTGGCGCGTACTGCCGTGAACTCGCCGCGGCCAGCCCGCAGGAGGCCACCGCCCGGCTGCACGCGGACGGCCTTGACGACCTGGCCGCCGCGAACCTGGTCCGGTACCTGACCGCGCAGCGCGAGGCGACCGGCTACGTGCCCGACGACCGCACCCTGGTGATGGAGCGGTTCCGCGACGAACTCGGCGACTGGCGGATGGTGCTGCACAGCCCGTTCGGCGCGCAGGTGCACGCGCCATGGGCGCTGGCCATCGCGGCCCGGCTACGCGAACGGTACGCGGGCATGGACGTCCAGGCCATGCACACCGACGACGGCATCGTGCTGCGTGTCCCCGACGCCGACGACCCGCCCCCGGCCGGCCTCGCCCAACTGGAGCCGGACGAGGTCGAGCAGATCGTCACCGCCGAGCTTGGCTCATCCGCCATGTTCGCCTCCAGGTTCCGCGAATGTGCCGCCCGCGCGCTGCTGCTGCCCAGACGGCAGCCTGGCCGCCGTACCCCGCTGTGGCAGCAGCGGCAGCGCTCGGCTCAGCTGCTCTCCGTGGCGGGTAAGTACGGCACCTTCCCGATCGTGCTCGAGACCGTCCGCGAGTGCTTGCAGGACGTCTTCGACGTCCCGGGCCTGGTCACCCTGATGCGCGAGCTAGCTGAACGGAAGATCCGGCTGGTCGAGGTCGAAACGCCGGCGCCGTCCCCGTTCGGCAGATCGCTGCTGTTCCGTTATGTCGGTGCATTTATGTATGAGGGAGACGCGCCGCTGGCCGAGCGCCGCGCCCAGGCCCTCGCGCTGGACTCCTCGCTCCTCGCGGAACTGCTTGGCCAGGCCGACTTGCGGGAGCTGCTGGACCCCGCGGTGGTGCAGGACACCGAACGGGAACTTCAGCGGCTCGAAGGCACGAGGGCGTGCCGCGACGCCGAGGACGTCGCCGACCTGCTCGCGGCGATCGGGCCGCTCTCGGCTTCCGAGGTGGCGGAGCGCTGCGTGGATCAGCAGGCGGCAGCCGCCTGGCTCGGCGGGCTGGCCGCGCAGCGCCGGACCCTTGAGATCAGGGTGGCGGGGGAGAGCCGGTGGGCGGCGATCGAGGATGCCGGGCGGCTACGTGACGCGCTCGGCGTGCCGTTGCCGCCTGGCGTGCCGGCGGCGTTCGCCGAGCCGGTGGCCGACCCGCTGGGGGATCTGGTGGCCCGGTACGCGCGCCGCCACGGTCCGTTCACGGCGGCGGCGGCCGCGGCGCGGTACGGGCTCGGCGTGGCTGTGGTACTGGGCACGCTGCACCGGCTCGCCGCCGAGGGCCGGGTCGCCGAGGGAGAATTCCTGCCCGGCGGGCGCGGCACCGAATGGTGCGACGTCAGCGTGCTGCGGATGCTGCGCCGCCGGTGCCTCGCGAAGCTGCGCAAGGAGGCCGAACCCGCCCCGGCTGAGGCCCTGGCCAGGTTCCTGCCTTCCTGGCAGAACGCAGGCCAGCCCGCTGCGGCCCGCCGTCACGGGAAAGCCTCCGGGGGGCTCACCGGCGGCCACGGCGCGGGCCCGGACGCGGTATACGACGCCGTGGATCAGCTGGCCGGCGCCGCTGTGCCAGCGTCCGCGCTCGAGACGCTGATACTGCCGGCCCGGGTGGCTGGCTACCACCCGTCGGCCCTCGACGAGCTGACCGCGGCCGGGGAGGTGGTCTGGTCTGGGGCGGGCGGGCTGCCCGGTGGTGACGGCTGGGTCGTGCTGGCGCCCGCGGCCGCCGCCCCGCTGCTGCTCCCCCCGCCCGGTGAGATCTCCATGACCCCGCTGCACGAAGCGATACTCGCCGCGCTGGACGGGGGCGGCGGGATGTTCTTCCGGATGCTGCGGGACGGGGCGGTGGGCTTGCTGCCCGAACAGGACCGGGGCAGCGCCAGCGACGGCGCGGTGGCCGCGGCTCTGTGGGACCTGGTGTGGGCGGGCCGGATCAGCAACGACACGCTGGCTCCCCTGCGCACGGTGCTCAGCTCCGGAAGGCCGTGGGCGGCCGACAGCGGCTCCGGGCTGACGGGCGGCTCCGGGGTGAGCGGCGGGCTGCGGGTAGCCGGCCGGCGGGGGGCGCGCCGGCACGGCTACGGGCGGCCGGTGATGCCCAGCAGGACCGGGCCGCCGACGGTCAGCGGCCGCTGGTCGCTGGTGCTGCCCGGCGAGGCCGACCCGACCCGGCGGCTGCATGCCCTGGCCCGCACGCTGCTCGACCGGCACGGCATCCTGACCAGGGGTGCGGTCGCCACGGAGCGGGTGCCAGGGGGTTTCGCCGCGCTCTACCCCGTGCTGCGGGCCATGGAGGAGGCCGGCCAGTGCCGCCGCGGCTACTTCGTGGAGGGGCTGGGCGCCGCGCAGTTCGCGCTGCCCGGCGCGGTCGACCGGATGCGCGCCATGGCGGCGGACACCGGCATCCCAGCGGCTCTGGTAACACCGGACCCGTGGGCCGCGGTGCCTGGGCCGGCCGCGGCCGGGGGGCCCTCCGACGCCGACGCGCCGCGAGGCGTTCTCGTGCTGGCCGCCGCCGACCCGGCCAGTCCGTACGGGTCGGCGCTCCCGTGGCCGGACCGGCCGGATGAGACCCCGGGTGGCCACCGCCCCGGCCGCAAGGCGGGTGCGCTGGTGGCACTCGCCGATGGGCACCTCGTCCTGTACGTCGAGCGCGGCGGGCGAACCCTGCTGTCCTGGACCAGCGATCCCGCGGTGCTCGGTCCCGCGGCAGCCGCCCTGGCCGACGCCGTACGTGGCGGCGCGCTCGGCCGGCTCACGGTGGAGCGTGCGGACGGCACGGCCGTGCATGACTCGCCGCTGGCCCAGGCCCTCGAATCGGCCGGGTTCCGCCCCACCCCCCGTGGCCTGCGCCTACGCGGCTAACGCGGTATCGCGCTCAGACACTCAGGCTCCCGGAGCTCAGCGAGCGTAGAGCCGATCAAGATCGACAAGGAGTACTCCCTCGCCGTCGGCGGCGGCACGCAGGTCGTGATCGAAACCGGCGGCGGAATAGCACGCCAGGACGGTGTCATGGGTGTCGAAGCCCTTGACGTCGAGGAGCGACCGGGCCCGGCGCAACCGGTCAAGCTGTCGCAAGCCCATGACCTCGCCCCACTTTGCCTCCCCGAGGGAGAGAATCCTGCGCTTTTCACCTGCCTGCGCTGGGGCCGCCACGGCGACATCGATCTCGATCTGCTTCTTACCCGCGGGATCGGAAACCGTACCGGCTCCCACTCGCCCCACTGGCTGGCCGAACAGCTCGCGGCCGTATCGCCGGGCGGACTCCCGGCACAGCATCTCGAAGTGGGGGCCCACCACTTTCGACAAGAACGTGGGTTTCGAGTCCTGCCACACCTGACGCCCCATCCCCTGCTCCAGGTCAGCCCACCGGGGACGCATAATGGCCGAGTAGAAGGTGATGAGCGGCTCGGTGATCCGGTACTGCGACCGGCCGTTCCGGAAGACATCCTCCTCCCTGGCGACAAGACCGCAGTCCTCCAGGACATGCAGCGGGTGGGCGATGTCTGCCGCCTTGCGGCCGATGTAGCTTGCGATGGCACCCCACGTCGTATTGCCCTGCGCAATAGCGGCCAGTACGGACTGGTAGAGGGCTGGATCACGGATATCTGTCTCGCCGGCCAGCAGATACCGCGCTTCGCGCAAGAGCGGCCGGTCCGGTGTGAGCAGGGCACGCACGACCCAGGCGTCGAAATCCCGGATTCCTGCTGGTGCATCGTCTCGCACGAACTGCCGCCGGTAGGCGGGCGTACCGCCAGCAATCGAATAGATCAGAGCGGCAAGCTTAGGATCCGCTGCTCCCCAGAATTCAGCGGCATCTCGGTAGCTGAACGGCTGGATGACCATCTCCAGGCCTGACCGGCCCCGCAATGGCGCGTTCCCAGCGAGCAGATTTCCCATGACTGACATTGCGGAGCCGCACAACAGGACCCGCCCGCGGCTCCCGGCGCCCTGGGACGGTCCCCGCCTGTCGATCTCGCGCCTGAGCAGGGACGCCAGCGACGGGCTCGCGCTGACCAAGAAGGGAAATTCATCGATGATCAAGGGCACGGGCTGGCCACGGTCGAGGCTGAAGAGGTAGGTGAGCGCGTCCGCCCAGGTCGCGAAAGAAAAATCGGCCGGTGAGCCAGCATGCCGCGCCAGCGCGGCGCCGAACATCCGGATGGACTCGGCCTCCGTAGCCTCTACGGCCTCGAAGAAAAACCCGCCCGTGGCCTCCGACAGCGCGCGGAGAAGGTAGGTCTTGCCCTGACGCCGCCGTCCGCTGACAATGCCCAGAGTCACTTCGGGCCGCTGATCCTCGACGAAATCCGCGAGACCGCCCCACTCCCCGTCTCGATCGAAAATATGCCCAGGCTTCGGGATCATGACTGCCTCCAGGAAGCTGGATTACACTTCATTGGAGTACAGTTTACTCTATCGTACTCCAGTAATCTGGCCGGGCGGGGTATGACGCGGTCATGGTGTCAACGCCAGCAGTCCCGGGGCTACGGACACCGACTTGCTGCGGCACACGAACCCGCCGGATGCCAGGACAGGTCGCCAAGCTGACTCCCCTGGGCCGCCTGGGCCAGCCCGGCATCGCCGATGTAGCGGCACTCTCGCCACCCCCGACGCCCGTACAGGTCGCCTGAAGGGCACTGCGTCAGGGCGGCGGTATCGCTCCCGAGGCTCGCTCGATGAGGCGGGTAGGGACGACATGCTCCTGGGCCGGGGACGCGTCGCCGTCGATCCGCAGGAAGAGGATCTCGGCCGCGAGAGTCCCGATCGCCGCCGGATCCTGAGCGACCACCGTCACGGCCGGTTCCAGGAGATCGGCCAAGGGGAAATCGTCGAAGCCGACCAGGGCGGTCCGGTGCTGCAAGCCTGCCCCGCGAAGGGCGCGGACCGTGCCGATGGTGACCAGGTTCTGCTCGCTGAACAATGCCGATGGTGCATCGCGTCCTTTGAGCAACTCGCCGGCCGCGGCCTCGGCGGCGGCGATCGTGTGCAGGTCGTGCCGGACCAGATGAGGGTCGAGCGCGAGACCGGACTCGCGCAGCGCATCCTGGAACCCAGCGAAGCGCTCCTGGGCGGTCGCGATCGAGGTCAGATCACCCAGGTAGGCGATCCGCTGGTGGCCATGCGCTATCAGGTGCCTGACGCCTCTGGCCGCCCCGGCCCGGTTGTCGGACACGACGCTGTCAGCAGCCAGAAACCGGGGCGGCCGGTCCACGAACACCAGCGCCGTGCCCATCTGCCGCTCGTTGAGCAGGTAACTATGGTCATGCCCGGCAGGGACGATGATCAGGCCATCCACCCGCCGCAGGAACAGTGCGGCGGCCAGCTTCCGCTCCCGTTCGGGGTCCTCGTCGAGGCTCCCGGCGAGCACGCCCACACCGCGGGTCCTCGCGACGTCCTCCGCGGACCGGTAGATGCTCGAGGAGTAGGGGTTCGCTACATCCTCAAGCATGAGGCCGATCATCAATGATCTGCCGTCGCCGCGGCGCAGGCTGCTCGCGGTGAGGTTGGGTTTGTAGTTCAGCTGCGCCGCGGCCTGCCGGACCTGGGAAGCGAGCGCCTGATCCACCGTTGGTGCCCCGTTGATGACGCGAGACACCGTCTTCAAGCTGACGCCCGCCAGCGCCGCCACATCACGCATAGTAGGCCGGGTGAGCTGGGACAACGATATCTCCTGATCGGCGCAGAGCAGTTGCCCGGTGACAGCTCGTGCATCGCGTGCGGGATTAACATGGCACAGTATTGACTCTGGACAGAGTAGTAGGCAGCGGCACTTCGGGAGAGTGCGTCGTGGCGTCATGACGTGAGGGCGGCCGCGTCGTGATCATGGGGCGCTCTCGCCACCCGCATGGGGGGTCACCGCTGCGTCGGTCACACCCCACTCCCTGTAGGCGTCCAGTTCGTGCCTCCAGGGTGGTTCGGCACCCGGCCTGCTACAGGTCAACGACGCCACGCGAACGGCAGCCTTGACGGCGGCCCGCAGGAGCACCGAATCGGTGAGGTTCTCTCGTGTTAGCGCCCGGTCCAGCCACCACGCGAGGAATGCTCCGCCGAAGGCGTCCCCAGCTCCGACGGTGTCGACCACTTCGACACGGGGAACGTCAACAACGAGGTGGTCATGCACGGTGAATGCCCGGGCATGTGCCGATCCGTCTGTTACCAGCACGGCACCCGCCCCGTCCTTGAGCAGGCTGCGCGCGGCCTGGAGGACGTCCATCCCGGGCCGGAGGAAGGCAAGGTCTTCCGTGCTCGCTTTCACTATGTCCGTGCGCGGCAGGATCCGCAGGGCACGAGCCCGGAATGCCTGCGGGTCAGGCGTCGCCTGAGGCCGGCAATTAGGGTCGAATAGCACCAACACTGATGGGGGCACGCTCGCTATGAGCTGCTCAAGCCTGGTCGCCATGGGTTCGACGACAAGGCCGAGCGCGCCAACGTAGAGCGCCGCAGCGTCAACGTTCAGCGCGCGCTCAACGGCTGAGCGATCCAGCGAGAACCCAGCCGTTTCGGCCAGGTGGAACCAGTACTGCGGAACCCCTAGAGCGCTGATGCCCACAACGGCGAGTGCGGTGGGCGCATTCACCAGCTCAGGGAGCGCCAGATCCACATTGTCCTGGGCGAGCTTCTCCGTGAGAAGCCGGCCGAAAGGGTCGGCGGAGAACCGGCCGAGGAACAAGGTGGCCTGACCGAGACGGCCGATGGTGCGGGCAGCGTTGAACGGACCTCCACCCGGACTGGCGTGGACGCCGCCGTGGCTGTCGACGATCAGATCGATCAGGCTCTCACCCGCAACCAAGATCACTGATCCTGGCCGTTCGCGGTCCCACCTGCGACGTCCTCGCCGGGGACCGCGCCGGGGACCGCGCCGGTCATGATCGCGACCGCTTCCTCCATGGAGTGGCTCTGCGGAGTGATCACGCCTGCGCAGCGCCCGAGGCGCTGGATGTGAATCCGGTCGGCCACCTCGAAGACTTGCGGCATGTTGTGGCTGATCAGGATGACGGGCAGTTGTCTGCTTCGCAGTTCCCTGATGAGCTGCAAGACCTGGCCGGATTCCCGTACACCCAGCGCCGCGGTCGGTTCGTCGAGGATGATCACCTTCGAGCCGAACCGGGCGGCGCGCGCAACGGCAACTGCCTGGCGTTGCCCGCCCGACAAGGTCTCCACCTTCTGCGTCATGTCCTGGATCGTGCCGATGCCCAGTGCCTGGAGGTGCTTCCTGGAGTCGTCACGCATGCCGCGGGCATCCAGCGACCGCAGGACCGTGCCGAGCAGGCCCTTGCGCCGGACCTCGCGGCCGAGGTACAGATTGCTGGCGATGTCGAGAGCGGGCGCCACGGCGAGGGTCTGGAAAACAGTCTCGATGCCGGCCTGCCGGGCTTCGATCGGGCTCTTGAAATTGACCTTGACTCCGTCCAGAAGAATCTCGCCGGCGTCGGGCGCCAGCGCACCGGACAGGCACTTGATCAGCGTCGACTTGCCCGCCCCGTTGTCACCGATGATGGCGAGCACCTCACTCGGATACAGCTGCAGGCTGACGCCCGCCAGGCCGATCACGTGGCCGAACGTTTTGACCAGTCCTCTCGCCTCGAGCGTCGGCGTGCGGGAGTGCATGTGCACAGCGGCAGTGTCGGCGCCCAATTCCATGCTCATCGGCGTACCTTCCGAATCCACTGGTCGATGGCGACGGCCGCGATGACGAGGACCCCCTCGGCCAGGACCTGGTAGAGGCTCTGTACTCCGGCCAGCGCAATGCCGCTCTGATAGACACCGACGATGAGGGCGCCGAACAGGGTACCGAGGACGGCGCCGCGGCCGCCGAACAGGCTCGTGCCGCCGATCACGACGGCAGTGATGCTGTCAAGGTTGGCGTTGACCGCGTTGTTAGTGCTGGCGACTCCGACCCGGCCGATGAGGATCCACGCGGCGAGCCCGAAGATCACGCCGGCCGCGACGTAGACGCTCAGCAGTACCCGGCTGGTCTTGATGCCAGACAGCCGGGCCGCCTCGGCGTCGTCGCCCGTCGCATAGACGTGGCGTCCCCAGGCGGTCCGGGTGAGCGCATAGCTCGCCACCGCGCACAGCGCCAGCATGAGCAAGACGCCGGTCGTCAGCTGGAACGAGCCGATATTGACGAATTTCCCGGTCCAGGTCAACAAGTGGGGCATCGCGGTGCTGTACACCGACTGGCCGTTCGAATACAGCAGGCCTATCGAGGTGTAGATGCTGAGCGTCCCGAGCGTCACGATGAACGGCGGCAGCTTGACCCTGGTGACCAGGAAGCCGTTGATGAATCCGGTGACCGCGCCGACCGCGATGCCCAGCAGCAACGCGACGGGCCCGGGCAGGCCGTTGTTGGCTGCGGTCTGGGCCATGACCATCTGCGCGAGGATCATGGCGGCCCCGACGGACAAGTCGATCCCGCTGGTCAGGATAATCATGGTTTGACCGACTGCCAGGGCTCCCACCACGGCGACCTGCTGAATGATCAGCGACAGGTTCACTGGGTTCAGGAAGCGGCTGTTGATCAGCGAGAAGACGATGCAAGAGGCAACGAGCACGGTCGCGGGTCCGAGCGCTGGATGCCGGTGCAGGAGGCGCTGGAGGCGTGCGGCGGGCGCGACGCTCTCTTGCAGCTCACCGGCTGGTTGAATGACTGCCGTCATGGTCGGATCGCCAATCGTTTCTCGCACGCTGAATATCTGGAGTCTGTTCGTTCCTGGCTGCGATACGCAAGATCAGCGGGCTGTAGCCTGCTATGTCGCCTTGCTGGCTGGGCGCACCCGGGCAGCCCGGATGTTCCTGGCCCAGGGAGGGGCCGATGTCTCGGCCCCTCCCTGGCGATCAAGGGCGCCCGCCGGGATCAGGCCTTCCAGCAGAGGCCTGCCTCCTGAGTGGTGGTCATGCTCTTCACTCCAGAGATCGGGCTGTTGGTGTACAGCTCGGTGCCGGTGTTGAAGTAGCCGAGGCCGGGAGTCGCACCCGGCTTCTTGCCGGTCCGCGCCAGTGTGCTGATCGCTGTCACGCCGAGCGCGGCCATCTTGCCGGGGAACTGCCCTGAGGTCGCGGTTATCGCTCCGTCCGTCAGGTACGGGACGTCGGCGCAACCACCATCGATCGCAGCCACGATGACGCCCGTCTTGTGCGCTGCCTTGAGCGCTGCCGCCGCGCCCTCGGCGGCCGGCTCGTTGATCGCGTAGACGACGTTGATGTTGGGGTCCTTGGACAGGCACGTCTCCATCGCCGACTGCCCGCCGGGGACTGCGCCCTGCGTGGGCTGCTGGCAAGCGATCTTGTAGGTGCTGCTCCCGCCCAGCTGGCCCGTGTACTTGCCGGAGGTCGGCTCGGCGCCATTGAGGCCCGCCTTGCCTACGGGAATGCCCATGCCGGTAAGGAACCCGTGGTCGCGGGCGATGTCCACCGACACCACCTGGTTGTTGAACAGGTCCAGCATGGCGACGTCCGCGGGCTTGCCGTTGAGTTTCTTGGCCGTGTACTGGCCGATCAGCTGGCCTGCCTGGAAGTTGTTCGTGGCGTAGGTCAGGTCGGCAGCGCTCGGCGGCGTTGGGACGGTGTCGAGTGCGATCACGAAGATCTTGCGCTGGCGTGCCTGGCCCAGCGCGGGATTCACGGCGTTGCCGTTAGGGGTGATGATGATGCCCTGGGCCCCCGCGGAGATCGCGTTGTCGATCGCGGTGATCTGCGTGGTGGTGTCACCATCAGTTGTACCGGCCGACACAGTCAGCTGCACCCCGAGCTTGGCCGCGTCAGCCTTGGCGCTGTTCTCCATGGAGATGAAATAAGGGTTGGTGAAGTCCTTCAGGATCAGCGCGACCTGGACCTTCTTGGCGCCCGATGTCGAGCCCGATGAGCTCGCCGTGGAGCCTCCTGAACTGCAGGCCGCGAGAGCGACGCCGGCAGCAACCCCGAGAGTGGTGAGCCGAATCCATCGAGACCGAGGGATCAGGCCAGCGTAGTTGGTGTGATGTCGCATGTCTCCTCAGTCCTGTGAGAGCCTGACGCTTTAGACAACGTTGTCTCGCTTTTCTACTGCCGCTGCCTGCTCATGTCAAGCATGTAACACAACCGTTAGCTGGCCTAGACTCAAGGGCTGTGATGCGTGACCCTCCCGATCAGAACACCCATCAGCCAACGTTGTCTCACCGCCGTCGGCCGACAATGCGCGATGTCGCAGCCCTGGCCGGGGTGAGCCTCAAGACGGTGTCCCGGGTCGTGAACGAAGAACCGACCGTGGCAGTCGAGCTCGTGGCCCGGGTCCGGCTCGCCGCAGAGCGGCTGAACTACCAGCCGAACCTGACGGCTAGCAACCTCCGCCGCGGGGACGGGAAGTCGGCCACGATCGGGCTGCTCGTCCAAGACGTGTCCAACCCCTACTCCGCCGCCATCTACCGCGCCGTCGAGGATGTGGCCGGCTCCGTGAGCGTGAGCGTCCTGGCCGGAAGCCTGGACGAAGACCCGGACCGCGAACGGGAGATGACAGCGGACCTCATCGCCCGGCGGGTGGATGGCCTCATCATCGCGCCCGCAGGCCAGGACCACAGCTACCTCCAACTGGAGCAGCGATCCGGAACGGCCGTGGTCTTCGTCGACCGGCCCCCGGTGCTCCTGGCTGCCGACAGCGTGGTGGCCGATAACCACGACGGCACCGCCGCGGGTGTGCGGCACCTGCTCGGGCACGGGCACCGGCGGATCGGATTCTTGGGGGACCTGAGTTCGATCAGGTCGGCCCTTGAACGCTACGAGGGATACGCGGAGGCGCTGCGCACGGCCGGCGTGCCCCCTGATCCCGGGCTGGTGCGCCACGACCTGCACTCCGAGGAGATGGCCCGGGCGGCCTGTCTTGAGCTCCTAACCGGTCCCAATCCCCCGTCAGCCTTGTTCACCGCGCAGAACCGGATCACCGTGGGAGCGATCCATGCCCTGCGGACACTGCGGCGCGAACGGTCGACGGCACTGATCGGTTTCGATGACTTCGAACTCGCCGACTTGCTGCAACCAGCGGTCACGGTGGTGGCCCAGGACCCGGTGGCCATGGGCAAGCTGAGCGCGGAACTCTTGCTGAAGCGCATTGCCTCGCGCGGTTCAGCTCCTGCGCGTTACGTGATACCTACGCGGCTGATCACGCGAGGATCAGGGGAGATTCCGCCCCGACGCCGCTGATGCGGCGTTCAGACCAGCAACTCCAGCGTCGCTCGAGCCCCACGCTGGTGCAGCGAGGTCAGCGCGGAGCGGTAGGCGGTGACGAAACGCTCGTCGTCGGCCAGGGCGCCAAACACGTCACGGTTGGCGATGAACGCGTCGGGGTCCTCGCGCTGACACCGGGCGAGCTGCGTGAGGCTGTCCCGGAGCCGGTCGACCACCTCGATCGGCTCGCCCTGCTCATCGACACCCTCCGCGTAGCGTGCCCAGCTCGCCACCACCGCGGCCGAACGTCTGATCTCGCCGCCGGTCGCGAGCTGCTGGCGGACCACTGGCAGCAGCCACTTCGGGATCCGGTCCGAGCTCTGCGCGCATAGCCGGGCGATGGTGTCGCGGACCTGCGGGTTGGAGAAGCGCTCGATCAGCGTGTGCTTATACCCGTTAAGGTCCACTCCGGGCACGGGGGCCAGCGTCGGGGTGGCTTCCTCGTCCATGTAGCCGAGGAGGAAGGCCTGGAACAGGGGGTCCTGAGCGGCCTCGTGCACTAGCCGGTAGCCGGACAGGTAGGCGAAGTAGCACATGGCCTGGTGGCTCGCGTTGAGCAGCCGTAGTTTCATCAGCTCGTACGGCTCCACCTGGTCGACGACCTGCACCCCGGCATCCTCGTACGGTGGCCGGCCGACCGTGAAGGCGTCCTCGAGGACCCACTGCGTGTAGGGCTCGCAGACGACCGGCCACCGGTCTTCGATCCCGAACCGCTCCCGGACCTCGGCCCGGTCGGCGTCGGTGGTCGCCGGGGTGATGCGGTCGACCATGGAGTTGGGGAAGCACACCTCGCGCTCGACCCAGTCGCCGAGGTCCGGGTCCCGCAGCCGGGCGAAGGCCGTGAACACCTGCTTGGTCAGGTGACCGTTGTCTTGCAGGTTGTCGCAGGACATGACCGTGAAGGGCGCGAGGCCGTGCTCCCGGCGGCGCCGCAGCGCCTCGGTGATCAGGCCGAACGTGGTCCGCGGGACCGCGCCGGGCCCCAGATCGTGGATCACGTCCGGGTTGGTCACGTCGAACTCGCCGGTGACGTCATGGATGTTGTACCCGCCCTCGGTGATCGTCAGCGACACGATCCGGGTCGGCTCCGCCGCCATCTTCTCGATGACTGCCTCCGGGTCGTCGGGCGCGAACAGGTACTCCACGATCGACCCGATGATCCGCGGTTCGTACGTCCCGTCACTGTGCTTGAGCACCAGCGTGTAGAGGCCGTCCTGCGCGCCCAGCGCATGCTTCATGCTCCGGTCCGCCGCCAGTACCCCGACGCCGCAGATCCCCCAGTCCAGCGCCGTGCCCTCGTTCATCAGGCGGTCGTGGTACATCGCCTGGTGCGCGCGGTGGAATCCGCCGACGCCGACGTGTACGACACCCGGCGTGACCAGGTCACGGTCGTAGGCCGGCACCGGCAGCCGGCCGCGCCAGTACTTCAGCGTCCGCGCGCTGAGCGGTTGCGGCGGGACGGGATCGGTCATGTCATGCCTCCCGGTGCCGGAGTTGACGATCTCCCTCGGCTTCACTGCCGGAGTAGCAGAACCTGGGCGGCAGCCATGGTCAGGGCAGCTGCCTTTGCGTGGTGCCAGGGCCGGAGCGCCACCCTGGCCGTCCGGTTACTTCCGCCAGCCACGGCGGTTCGGCGCCGGCGTGGGTGCAGGTCAGGGACGCGACCTCGGCGGCCGCCTGGAGCGCTGCGCGGACCGGGCCGGGCTGGTGAAGATCGGACTTGGTGAGCTCGTTGCGTGACCACCAGGCCAGGAACGCTCCACCGAACGCATCTCCGGCGCCGATGGTGTCCACGACCTGCACTGCCGGGACGTCGACGCTCACCTCCTGTCCCTCCAGGAGAGCCCGGGCTGGGCGGGGACCGTCGGTGATGAGGATGAGCTCGGGCCCCTGGTCGAGCAGGGCGGCGGCCGCCGTGCGTGCGGGTGTGCCCGGGTAGAGGTAGGCGAGGTCTTCCACGCTGACCTTGACCACATCGGCCCGGTGCAGGATGCGGGAGAGCCGGGCCCGGTACGCATGCTGGTCGGTGATCGCTTCGGGGCGGCAGTTGGGATCGATCATCACTAGCGTGTCCCGCGGCACGGCGCTGGCGATCAGGCGCTCGATGCTGGTGGCGATGGGTTCCATCACCAGGGCGAGGCTGCCCGCGTGCAGGGCGGTCACGCCGTCCGGGACGGCCGCCGCGAGCAGCGGATACTTCAGATCGCGCGAGGAGGTGCCGGATAGGTAGAAACGGTAGCCGGGCGCTCCGGCCGGGCCGAGGTCCACGACGGCGAGGGTGGTGGGGGCGTCGGTCAGTTCCGGCACCCCCAGCGTCACGCCGTCCTTGTCGAGGCTGGCCCGCAGCAGATGGCCGAAGCTGTCCTGCGACAGGCGGCCCAGGAAGGCGGGCGCCAGCCCCAGCCGACCTATGGTCCTGGCCGTGTTGAACGGCCCACCACCCGGCTGCGCGCGGACACGGCCGTCGTGATCGACGACCAGGTCGATCAGCGCCTCGCCGGTGACAGCGATCATCCGCGGGCGCGCGCACGACCGGTCATGGCCGGCCTGCCCTGGTCACCACGGCCGGATGTGCTATTTGATCCCGTGGCCGCCGCGCACCCGGTTCAGCGCCTCGCCGTAGATCCCGCATCAGCCCACCTAACGACGATCTGTGTGGTGCGGGGTCCGGCAGGTTGCGCAGCCGGAAGGTGCCGGGACGGTCTAGCACAACAGCCCGCATAAGTCCTCCATCAGTCGCAGTGCTGGGACCAGGTGTGGTGCCGGCTGACGTCCCGGCGGAACCACGCCTGGGCCGGGGGTTAGTCCGCAAGGCGGGCGCCAGTCACCGGGTGGAATGCGAAGACGTCATCTTGCTGGACGTGGAATGTGACCTGCTGTCCCGGGGCCGGAGGCTTGCGCCCTTCGGCCCGGGCCACGACCGGGTTCCCGCCCTCGGCCAGGCGCACATGCAGCAGGGCGTCGGCGCCAAGCTCTTCTACCAGCAGCACCTCGCCGGCCAGCTCACCCGAGCCGTCCGCCAGATGCAGGTGTTCTGGCCGTATGCCGAGGACGAGTTCGCTGAGGCCGGCCTGCTTGGCCGCCGTGCGGACCGCGGCCGGGAGAGGGAGCGTGGTGCCCGCCAGCCGCGCACCGCCATCGGCGAGCGGGACTTTCTGCAGGTTCATCGCGGGCGAGCCGATGAACCCGGCGACGAACTGGTTCACCGGGTTGTCGTATAGCTGACGCGGCGTGTCGCATTGCTGCAACCGCCCCGCGGCCAGCACCGCCACCCGGTTACCCATGGTCATCGCCTCCACCTGGTCATGGGTCACATAGACGGTGGTGACCCCGAGGCGGCGTTGCAGCTCGGCGATCTGGCTGCGGGTCTGCACGCGCAACTTCGCGTCCAGGTTGGACAGCGGCTCGTCCATCAGGAAGACCTTGGGCTCGCGCACGATGGCCCGTCCCATCGCCACCCGCTGCCGCTGCCCCCCGGACAGGGCCTTGGGCTTGCGCTCGAGCAGCTTCTCGTCGAGGTCCAGCAACTGGGCGGCCTCATGCACCCGGCGGGCCCGCTCATCCCGGGGAACGTGCTGCATCTTCAGCGCGAAGCCCATGTTCTCCGCGACGGTCTTCTGCGGGTACAGGGCGTAGTTCTGGAACACCATCGCGATGTCCCGGTCCTTGGGCGGAACGAAGGTGACATCCCGGTCGCCGATCTCGACGCGCCCGCCGTCGAGGGGCTCCAGCCCGGCCAGCATGCGCAGCGCGGTGGTCTTGCCCGAACCGGACGGCCCGACCAGGACCATGAACTCGCCGTCCTTGATATCCAGGTCGAGCGCGTCGACCGCGGGCGGCGCGTCCTTCGCGTACACGCGACTCGCTGACACGTATTTCACCTGAGCCATCGGGCACCTCCACTTAGTGCGCGGCCGTTCACTTGATTCACTTGATGGCTCCCATCGACAGGCCCCGGACGAGCGAGCGCTGGGCTACCCAGCCCACGATGATCACCGGAATCGAGGCAACCACCGCCGCCGCCGACAGGTGCGCGAGGTACAGCCCTTCCTGCGGGACGGAACTAATCAGGAACATCGGCATGGTCGCGGCGTTCGTAACCGTCAGGTTGAGCGCGAGGAAAAGCTCGTTCCACGCGAAGATCACGCAGATGAGCGCGGTCGACACCAGCCCGGGCGAGATGACGGGCAGGATCACGCCGCTGATCTCCCGGATGCGCCCCGCGCCGTCCAGTCGCGCCGCCTCGAGCAGTTCCTTGGGCACCTCGAGCATGAAGGAACGGATCATCCAGATCGCGAGCGGCAGGTTCATCGCGGTATAGAGGATGATCAGCAGCCAGAGGCTGTCGAGCAGGTGCGTCTTAAGGGCAATGACGTAAAGGGGACCGATTACGGCCACGATCGGCAGCATCTTCGTGGAGATGAAGAAGAACAGGCCGTCGCGCCAGTGCTCGACCGGATGCACGGACAGCGCGTAGGCGGCGGGGACGCCCAGCAGCAGCACCAGGATCGTGGAGACCGTCGTCGCGATCAGCGAGTGGGTCAGGAACGGACCCATGCCCGAGAAGACCAGGCGGAACTGCGACAGCGTCGGGGAGAAGATGAACTTGGGCGGCCAGGTCTGGGCGGCCGACTCAGGCTTGAACGCCGTGATCACCATCCACAGCACGGGCAGGAAGAACGCGATCCCCACCACCCACGCGAGGACTCCCCAGCCCACGTTCCCCGCCATCTCGCGGAACCTTTGCGGCCCGGGCTCACGGGCCCGCACCGGCACGGTAGTCATACTCCGCCTCCCGCTCTCCTCCGGGGCCCCGCCCGCCTCCCCATTCCCCCTTCACCGCGCCCCTTCGGCTCGCTCATACCCCTGCCTCCTCGAACTGGAAGACCCTGGCGAACATCCGCAACGCGAACGTGGCCACGATGATGGTCAGGAAGACGGTGACGACGCCGGTCGCGGCCGCCCCGCCTATGTCAAATGCGAAGTTCACCTGCTGGTACAGGTAGAAGGGGAGGTTGGTGGTGGAGGTCCCGGGGCCGCCGTTGGTCATCAACCGGACCGCGTCGAACACGTTGACCAGGTAGATCGAGCCGAGCAGGATCCCAAGCTCGATATAGGGCCGCAGGTGCGGGAGCGTGAGCTCGCGGAACGTGGCCAGGGCCCCGGCGCCGTCGACCTTCGCCGCCTCCAAGGTGTCGGCCGGCTGGCCCTGCAGGCCGGCCAGCACGATCAGGGTCATGAATGGCGTCCACTGCCAGATCATGACCACGATCACCGAGCCCAGGGCGTGCGTGCTGAGCCAGGCCACGTGATGGACGCCGAACGGCTGCAGCAACCAGTTCAGCAGTCCGAAGTTCGGGTCGAGCATCGGGCCCGCCCACACCAGCGCCGCCGCCGCCGGCATGACCAGGAACGGGGTGATGATCAGCGTCCGGACCACGCCCCGGCCGAAGAACTTGCGGTCCAGCAGCACCGCGAAGGCCACCCCCAGGAGCATGGCGACGATCACGGCGGTGACGGTCATGACGACCGAGCGCACCAGCGAGCCCCGGAAGGCCGGGTTGGTGAAGACCGTCTTGTAGTTGCTCAGCCCGTTGAAATGCGCGGCTGTCGTGGTGTTCCAGAAATAGCTCTGGAAGCTGTACCAGAGCGTCACCAGGAACGGGATCTGGGTCACGACCACGGTGTAGATCAGCGCGGGCAGCAGGGGGAGGCGAAGCTGCCACCGCGCGCGGCGGCTGACCGCGCGCGGCCGGACCGCGACCTTGGGCGGTGGTGCCAGGTCTTCAAGTACTGTCACGGAAACGCCTTTCTTTCGACGTGCCACGACTTGATGGAGCCGCGGGTGAGCCGGGCCCGCCAGGGGCCCGGCTCACCCGGTGCGCTAACCGCCGGACAGTTGCGCCGGGGTGTACTGAGCGGCGGCGGATTGACCTGCCTGCAGCGCCTGGCTCACGCTCTCTGTGCCTGCGATCGCCCCGGAGATCCCCTGGGCGACCGTCAAGCCGAGGCTTTCGAACTGCGGGATGTCGACGTACTGGATGCCGACATAGGGGACCGGGTTCAGCGTCGCGTGTTCCGGGTCTACCGAGTTGATCGAGGCCAGGGTGATGGACGCGAACGCCTTGGCGGCCTGCTGGTACTGCGGGTTGCTGTACAGGGAGGTCCTGGTGCCAGGCGGCACCGCGGACCAGCCGTACTTGGCCGCGACCAGCTGGTCGTATTGCTTCGAGGTCGCCCAGGACACGAACTTCCAGGCGGCGCCCGAGTTGGAGACGCCCTGCGGGATGCCTAGCGCCCAGGTCCACAGCCACCCGGAGGACTTGGTGAGGTTCACCGGCGCGAGGGCATACCCGGTCTGGGCGAAAACGGACGGATAGGTGGTCGCGATGGAGGTCGCCGCCACCGTCGCGTCGTACCACATCGCGCACTTGCCCTGCCCGTACAGGGTCAGCAGCTGGTTGAAGCTGTCGTTGGAGGCGCCAGGCTCACCGTACTTGCGGACCAGGTTGACGTAGAACTTGGTCGCGTTCACGAACGCCGGCGAGGTGAGCTGGGGTTTCCAGTTCATGTTGAACCACTGGCCGCCGAAGGTGTTGACGACCGTGTCCAGGGCCGCCATGTTGTCGCCCCAGCCGGCCAGGCCACGCAGGCAGATCCCCGACGTCTTGCCGGGCTGGTTGAGCTTGGCCGCGAAGGTCTGGATCTGCGCCCAGGTCGGATGCAGCGGCATGGTGAGCCCGGCCTTGGCGAACAAAGTCTTGTTGTAGAACATCATCGACGACTCGCCGTAGAACGGCACCGCGTACAGGTCGCCCTTGTAGGACAGGGACTTGGCGATCGGCGGGAGCAGGTCTGAGGCGTTGTAGCCGGGGTCGCTGGCGATGAATTGCTTGGATAGGTTGGTCAGCCAGCCGTTCTTCGCGAACAGCGGCGTCTCGTAGGGGCCGATCATGATGACGTTGAACGCGTTGCTGTGCGTGCTGACATTTTTTTCGATCGCGGCCCGCAGGTCGCCTTCGGTGTAAGTGGCGAACTTGACCTTGATTCCCGGGTTTTGCTTCTCGAAATTAGACGAGGTGAGCGGGATCATCTGGTTAGTGATCAGCGGGTTGGACACCACGGCCACGGTCACCGTGCCAGTACTGCTACTGCTACTGCCAGTTGTGCTGCTGCCGCCCGAACAGGCGGCCGCCGCCAGCACTGCGGCTACGCAGCCGGCTGCCGCGAGCGCGCGGAGCTTGAATGGGGAAGAACTCATGAATGAACCTCCGCAACGATGAGAACGGTGTGGCGGGGAGGGGAGATCTCCGCGCGCTCGTGATCCTCCGGCAGCGTGTCGAACATGACCGTGATGCCGGGATTCCCTTTCGCGATTGTGCCGACCGACTGTTCTGTCTGCGGCATGTCCGGGGTTCGCGACCACGGCCACTGTCACCGGGTGCGATGCGCTGCCGCCCCCCGGCGCCTCCGCTACAGGCCACGACGCCGAGACAGGCAGCCGCGAGAGCCCCGACCGAGCGGACGCCCCGCGACGCTCCGATCCTCATGGAGAACTTCCTAGCTGCCGTGACTGCATCCGTGCATGTGCTCATCTGAGCGGATCACGCTCAGATATAAACACACTCATCGGACCGCTAGGCAAAGTCAAGGAAAGCTGCGAATATGAGATCTGGGCGCTCAAATGAGCGGCCAGCTCGGCTGGACTGGAGGGCACATGGCCGGGTTGTCGGCCGACCGGCCGTCCGAAGTCGTCCTCGCGGCCCGGGTCGCGCGGCAGTTTTACCTCGAGGGCCTCTCCAAGGTCGACATCGCCGACCGGCTGGGCATCAGCCGGTTCCGGGTCGCCCGGCTACTCGACTCCGCCCGGGAGACCGGGATGGTGCGCATCGAGATCGGGCTGCCCGGCGGAAGCCTGGACGCGGGCCTGTCGGCGGAGCTGTGCTCAGCCTTCGGGCTCAAGCACGCCTTCGTGTTCAACTTTCCCGACGACGACGAACGCGCGCTGCGGCGCCGCCTGGGCGAGGCAGCGGGCCAGGCCCTGATGGACCTCATCACGCCCCACGACGTCCTCGGCATGTCCTGGTCACGCACGCTGAGCGGGCTCGCGGCCGCGCTGACCCAGATGCCGCCCTGCCCGATCGTCCAGCTGACCGGGGCGGTGCCGCCGCCCGACGGCCGGGACCTGCTCGATCTGGTCCGCAGCGTCGCCCGCATCGGCGGCGGCCCGGCGCACGTCTTCTACGCGCCGATGATCCTGGACGATGCGCAGATGGCCGCGGCGATCCGCCGCCAGGCCGACATCGCCGGAGCCTTCGCCCTGGTGCCATCGGTGACGCTGGCCGTGGTAGCCATCGGGGCCTGGGCGCCCGGGCTGTCGACGATCTATGACGCCATCACGCCCGCCGAGCGTGACGCCCTCGCCGCGCAGGGCGTGTGCGCCGAGCTGGCCGGGGTGTTCATCGGCGAGGACGGCAGGCCCGTCACCACCCCGCTGGACAGCCGGATGATCGTGACGCCGGGCCCAGCGCTCGAGCGGATCCCGTTCGTCCTGTGCGTCGCTTGGGGCGTCTCCAAGAGCCCTGCGGTCTGCGCCGCGATCCGAGGAGATATGGTCCATGGCCTGGTCACCCACGCGAGTCTTGCCCGCGCCCTGCTCCACCTGGCGGACGGACGCGGCGGCGGGCGCTAGCCCGCAGGCGCTCCAGGCCGGCGGCCGGCGGTCAGACAGCCCGCTGCCCCAGGGCCCGTTGCCGGGCGGGACGGCCAACCGCGGTCTCGTCATCCGCGTCGGCGACACCGTGCTCAGGCCAACCGCGCCGCGCTGGCGCGCCACCCATGCGCTGCTCGCCCACCTTTCGGCCGTCGGCTTCGACGGTGCCCCCCGCGTCCTGGCGGTCAGTACCGCCACCGAGATGCTGACCTACATCGACGGTCATGCCGCGGTCCCGCCTTTGCCAGCGGACATGCTCACCGATGCCGCCCTGGTCAGCGTGGCCGAGCTGCTGCGCCGCTACCACCTGGCCGCGGCGTCCTTCGACCCGGCCGGCTACCGGTGGCCGCGGCCGATCCCGGCCGGGTTCCGGACGGGCCTGGTCAGCCACAACGACGTCCACCCGGCCAACCTGGTGTTCCGCGGCGGCCGGGCCGTCGCGCTGATCGACTTCGACCTGGCCGGGCCCGGCAGCTCCGCCTGGGACTTCGCCGCGGCGGCCCGCTCCTGGGCGCCGCTGCAGGACGACCGGGACATCACCGACTGCCGCCAGGGCCGCGCGATCGAGAGGTTCCGGATCTTCATTCACGCCTGCGGGCTGACCCGGGCCGAGCGGCAGCATGTGGCCGAGGCGGTGGTGGCCAACCATGACTGGACCTACGACATCGTCACCGAGGCGGCCGCCGCCGGGCACCAGGGATTCGCCGACCACTGGCGCACGATCGCGGAACCGGCCGCCAGGGCTCGGCGCTGGTGCCAGCGGCATCAGCGCGACCTGCTGGCTGCGGCGCGCTGACCCTTCCGGCTCGACATGCCGCGGGGCGATGGGCCGCTGGCCACCCGTTGGCGCCGGTGAATCATTTCCCGGGATCCCAGAGAACGTGCAGCGAGGGCGGCTTGCGGAACACCAGGCCGCGGGGCGCGCTGGGACGCTCCGGATCCAGGCGCAGGCCGGCCAGCGACCTGAGCAGGGCCCGGACCGCGGCCTGTGCCTCCAGGCGGGCCAGATGCACGCCGAGGCAGAAATGCGGGCCGCGCGCGAAGGCCAGGTGCAGCCGGGCGTTCCCGCGCCGGACATCGAACCTGTCCGGATCCGGGAAGACCGCCGGGTCGCGGCCCGCGCCGGCCAGAGACACGGTGACCAGGTCGCCGCGACGGATCGCCGCGCCGTCGATCTGGATATCGCAGGTGGCGTAGCGGTCGACGACCGCCGCGGCCGGTTCCAGCCGCAGTGACTCCTCGACCGCGCCGGGCACCAGGCCAGGGTCGCCGCGGACGAGGCTGAGCTGATCTGGATGGCTGAGCAGATGCAGGACCGCGTTGGTGATCATCCCCTCGGTCGTCTCGATCCCGCCGAACATCAGCACCGCCGCATTGGAGACGACTTCGCCGGTCTCCAGGGCGCGCCCGCCAGCGGTCTCGCCTGCTGCGGGTTCTCCCGCAGCGGCCTCGCCGAGCAGCGTGGACCGGCCGTGGGCGGCGATGGCGGCGCGCAGGCTGGAGCTGAGCATCCCGAAGGCGGCGCGGCCCGCCGAGCTCACGCCCGCGTCGCCGCGGCGCGCCAGCGCGGACACCGCATCGACGATGGCGCCGTACCAGGACAGCACCACTGAGGGGTCGGTCTGGCCCAGCCCGAGCGCCTGCGCCACGACGGCCACTGAGAGTGGCCCAGCCAGGCCGGCCCGCAGATCGGCCGTGCCCGTGGGCTGCATCCTGGTGACCAGGCGTTCAGCTTCCGCCTCGACGTAGGCCTCCAGCCGAGCGTGCACCTCACCACGGTTGAAACCATGGCTGAACGGGCCACGGTGCCGGTCATGCTCGGCCCCGTCGAGCGAGAGCATGCTCGGCCCGACAACCCGTGCGGTGGAGAACCGGGCATCATCGACGGTAAATGTCGTGGCGTCGCGCAGCACGCGCAGCGCCAGATCGCGGCGGGTCACCAGCCACCCGCCCAGGGCGGGCAGCCAGGACACCGGTTCCCGCTCCCGCAGCACCGCCAGCAGCGGGTGCGGGTCGCCTTCGAGGCCGGCCAGAGTGACCGAACTGCCCAGCGGGTACGGGCCGCGAGCCTCGGCGGTCACGGACCAGCCACGGAGGCCAGGAGTTCCTTGCGCGCCTGGTCTACGGCGGCCAGGATGGCCCCGCGCAGCACCGGGCCGCCGGTGACGCCGGTGGGCACGATCCTGGGCCGGGCCGGGCAGATCCGGGTGACCTCGGCGGCGACCCGGCCGGCCAGGGCCGCCCCGCCAGCCCGGCCTACCTCACCGCCGAGCACGACGAGTCCCGGATCGAGCACCACGCAGACCGACGCCACCCCCGTCGCCACCCGGCTCGCCAGTTCACCGAGGAACGCCTGCCCGCGCTCGTCACCTGACTCCGCAGCCGCCACGGCTGAGCGCACGGCCGCCGCGGCCGGCCCGGAGAAGCCGTATCCGGCGGCGAGCGGCCCAACGGCCTGCGCGCCCACCAGGGACTGAAACGCACCTGTGGCGGGGTGGGTGATGTCCTGGGGCAGCGGAACCCCGGGCACCGGCAGGTAGCCGATCTCGCCCGCGGCCCCAGCCACGCCGCGGTGAAGGCGCCCGCCGAGCACCGTGGCCAGGCCCAGCCCCACGCCGATCCACATGAGCACGAAATCGTCGACGCCACGGGCGACGCCGACCGCCCGTTCCGCCATCGCCGCCAGGTTGACGTCGTTCTCGATGGTGACCGGCCTGCGCAGATCGGTGCGCAGTGCCTCGAGCACGCCCTCGTGCCAGGCGGGCAGGTTCACGGCCAGGCGCGGGTCACCGGTCTGCGGGTCCAGTACGCCGGGGGTGCCGATCACGAGGGCCCGGAGCCTGGACAGCTCGACCCCCGCCGAGGCGCAGGCCGCCGCCACGGCCCCGCGGACCAGTTCCACCGGGTCCCCCGTGCCGTTCGGGTCCACCGTGATCTCGGTGACCACCCGCCCGGTCACGTCGGCCACGCCGGCGCTCACCTCGTCGTGCTCCACGTGCAGCCCGGCCACGTAGGCGACGGACGGCACGACGGCGTACAGGGCGGCATTCGGACCCGGGCCGCCCGCTTGCTCCCCCACGGCCTCGACCAGGCCGCGGCCCTCCAGCCGGGACAGCAGCTGCGAGGCGGTGACCTTGGATAGCCCCGTCCGCTCGCCGACCTGTGCCCTGGTCATCGGACCTCCGGTGAGCAGCAGCTCAAGTGCCGCGCGATCGTTCAGTTCGCGCAGCAGCCTCGGCGTGCCGGGCCGTCGCTCCATTGCGCCCCCTCCGGGACAAATCCTCCGGGACAATCCTCCTGGACACGTCCCCCGGGACCAATTCTGTCTCAATCTGGCAACAGACTCTATCTGATAAGAAACTTTCCTGTTAGTTTCACTGGCAGAAATCCCTTTGAGGTGCTTGTGCCCCGATCATCCGCTGGGGTGCTTGTGCCCCGACCACCCGACCCCCCCCCCCCCCCC
>Ga0207684_10000729_pt1 | contig 38558 bp, 29 predicted proteins | sample KBSK5501metaG_FD_184342 | JGI IMG/M metagenome (GOLD analysis project Ga0207684, IMG submission 184342) | Corn, switchgrass and miscanthus rhizosphere microbial communities from Kellogg Biological Station, Michigan, USA - KBS K5-50-1 metaG... | ecosystem: Host-associated > Plants > Roots >... | reverse complement strand
CTTTGCCTCATCTATGAAGCAGGTGTCCGGTGTCAAGGCAAAAATCGACCGTGACGCGGCAGCGCCGAGATTGAGTTTTAAATACCGCTTTGTTCTTTGACACAAAACCGATTTAGTTGTTTGTCGTTAGCTTTGCTCAAACGATCGACAGCTCGCGCCGCGACCAATCATCTATGCGGTCATCGTCCATGAGGTTCAATTCGCTCTCGGCAGCGTTTCCCGAAGTCCTCACTTCCGCGATTACTTCGTGGGCCCGCCACCGAGGCTGGCTGCTCAATCAAAAGTTCAGGCACTTTAGGCCTTTGAGGCAAGTCGAGCAAGCCGAGCTGCGACAGCGCGACGACCGAACTCCGCATAGTCAATGTGGTCGCGCAAAAGGATGTAACTGCGAATCAACAATTTCCTGGCCGCCGCCACTTTGGCCTTCGCTTTCCCGTGGCGATGCAGCAGTCGCAAATAGAATCGCTTCAGGTCGGGATCACTTTTAATGGCCGTGTGGGTAGCTTCTACCAGCAGGTACCGCAACACTCGGGAACCGGCTTTGCTGATCCCGAGGTACCGTTTCTTTTCTCCGGAAGAACGCTCCTGAGGATCGAAACCTACGTAGGCGGCGACCTTGCGTTGGTTGCGGAAACGCAGGACCGGTTCGAGCGTGTGCACGACCGCGAGGCCGGTGAGTAATCCGATCCCGGGATGGGTTCGCAACCGCTGCACGCGCGCCTCACCAGTCGCTTGTTCGCCGAGCCAGTTAGTGGCCGCGTCGATGTGCTGGTTCAAAGACTCGAGCGCCACCAGCCATTGGTCACGTTGGTACTGCATGACGGGCGACATGGTCAGCGACCGCAGCTGGTCCAGCCCCACGCCGGTAAATAACCTGGCCCGCAGTGACAGCCCTGATTGGATCGATAATGCCTGCAGGCTGTTCTTGATGATGGTGCGCATCTGCACCAGCTTGTGACGATATCTAAGCATCCGCAGGATCTCACGGCTTTTGACTGCCGGCCGATGAATCCGTGGAAACTCGTCATGCAGGAGCAGATCCAGAATCAGCTCGGCATCACGGCGATCGTTCTTCTGGCGCCGCCGCGCGCGCCGGCGGATCTCGCTGGCGTCACCCAGCCAGACTTCGTGGCCAAGTTCTTCGAGCATTTGTTCAAACCAGGGGCTATAACCACTGGCTTCCAAGGCCACTAACACAGGCCCGCGGAACTGCGCATAGAATGCTTTTAGTTCCGCTTTATTCTGATGTTTGAGTTCGTGGGTTGAGACCACCCCGTCCTCAGTTGTCAAATAGCTAATCGTTTGCTGACGTGCATGAAAGTCGACGCCGCAATATACTCGGTAATCCATAGCAGGTGTCTCCTTTCGGTTTTGTGTCTACCCGTGAATCTAAACCATTCGCGGTTCGAAAGGGCACCTGCTTCATCACATCAAAAGTCGATTTTAGCCACAAAGAAGCACATAAAGCACAAGGTCTCTTTAGGGATGTAGGCTAACTGGCAAACCGTCGGTCTCCAGAATCGAAGTTCTCAGTTCAAATCTGAGCGTCCTTGCCAATTCAAATCAGTTCTCTCGGAAGGGTAGCCTAACTGGTAAGGCAGTAGTCCCGAAAACTACCGCGCATTTGTCGCTTGCAGGTTCAAGTCCTGTCCCTTCCGCCAATCACGGACCTGTAGCTCAGTGGAATGAGAGCGCGACTCTGCGAAGGTCGAGGTCGCACGTTCAAATCGTGCCAGGTCCACCAATTCAAATCTTACGGAGTGGCCGAGCAGGAAAGGCGCGAGTCTCTGAAACTCGTTTACGTGGGTTCGAATCCTACCTCCGTAGCCAGTTTGATAGGTTTTGACGCGGAGTACACTGGAGTCGTAAAGCCGCCAGGGACGGACTCATAATCCGTCGACGCAGGTTCAAGTCCTGTCTCCGCAACCAAACCATGCCGGCGTAGCCCAATCGGGAGGAGGCGCTAGTCTTAGGAACTAGAGAGTGTGGGTTCGAATCCCTCCGCCGGTACCAATTCTCGCATGGCGTCGAATGCAAAGAGTCGCGCAGTTAGTTCTTCAAACTAACCTTAGAGAGTTCGAGTCTCTCCGACGCTACCAAAAGCTTGCTGTGGCCTTGGTGTAATCGGTTAACACACTGCACTGTGAATGCAGAGATGACGGTTCGACTCCGCAGGTCACCCCAGACAAACGGAACTGTGGCCGAGAGGTGAGGCACCTGATTGTCGATCAGGTCGATGACGGTTCGAGTCCGTTCAGTTCCGCCAAGCGTCAGTAGCCAAATCGGATCAAGGCACCTGCCTCTTAAGCAGGGGATTGTGAGTTCGAGTCTCACCTGGCGCACCATTTCAACTACACTTAGAAAGGAGGAAGCAAATGCCTTACAAGAAGCTACCAATCGGTGGCGCACACAGCGAGATCCTGTCGTGGGCCAACCACGATTTCAGTATCGAAGAGCAATCGATGCTACGCAACGTCTCGCGCTTGCCATGTTTGTTCAAGCACGTCGCGCTGATGCCCGATGCGCATCTTGGCAAGGGCAGCATGGTCGGTTCGGTCATCGCGACGAAGGAAGCAGTAATTCCCGCAACAGTCGGCGTCGACATCGGATGCGGGATGATGGCTGTAAAGACGCCATTCAAGAGCGGGATTCTGGACGGCAGGTTGAAAGACTTGCGCCTGGCCATTGAAGAAGCAATTCCGGTCGGCTTCAACGCGTACAAGGAATCGGTTGATGAATCTTCGTATTGGGAGGGTTGGAAAGATTTCAGCGAACTTCACAAAGGTGTCCACGATCGCAAAGCGAAAGCGATGACGCAGTTGGGCACGTTGGGTGGCGGCAACCACTTCATCGAAGTTTGTCTCGATACTGAAAACTTCGTGTGGCTGATGCTGCACTCCGGTTCGCGCAACATCGGTAAGGAGTTGGCTGAACGCCACATCACGACAGCAAAGTCTCTGTGGAGTCTGAACGAACTTCCGGCGCCAGATCTCGCCTACTTCATTCAGGGCACGCCTGAGTTTGCGGCCTACTGGAAAGACCTGAAGTGGGCGCAAACCTACGCGATGAAGAACCGCCAGATCATGATGGCGCGTCTGTTAAAGGTCTTCAATAAGATGTTCAATCATCGCCAGCCGTTTAGTCCTGAGCTGGAAGTGAACTGTCATCACAATTACGTTGCGCTCGAAGAGCATTACGGCGAAAAAGTTTTCGTCACGCGCAAGGGCGCAATCAATGCCGACAAAAATGTGTATGGCATCATTCCGGGATCGATGGGTTCGAAATCGTTCATCGTCAAAGGACGAGGCTTGGCCGAGAGTTTCAATTCGTGCTCTCACGGCGCTGGCCGCAAGATGTCGCGCGGAGCTGCGAAGCGTCACTTCACTCGTGAAGATCTCGCGAAGCAGACTGCGGGCGTTGAATGTCGCAAGGATCAGGGCGTACTGGATGAAATTCCTGGTGCTTACAAATCAATCGAAGCGGTGATGAAGAATCAGGAAGACCTGGTTGAAATCGTCGCCGAGATAAAACAAGTGATCTGCGTTAAAGGATGAAGGCGTCAGTCCGGCCTTCATCCCCTCATATTTCATTCTTATCTTTTCGGGGTGTGGTGTAACGCAAGCATCCGAGTCCTGGGAACTCGTGGTGACAGTTCAACTCTGTCCTCCCCGACCATCTGCATCGTTGGTCCAGTTGGTTTAAGACACGGCGTTGCCAACGCTGAGACACCGGTTCAAATCCGGTACGATGCTCCAGATCCTTTTACGCTCCTGTAGCTCAATTGGAAGAGCGCGACGCTTCGAACGTCGAGGTTGCGGGTTCAAGTCCTGCCAGGAGTTCCATTAGAGATAATGATCTCACCCCACAACCAAAGGTGCGGGTTGCCTAACCCGCGCCGCTCGCGGAAGTGATGTAGCCGGAAACATGCGAGTCTTCCAAACTCGACTCGAGAGTTCGAATCTCTCCTTCCGTTCCAATTTGCGCGCGTCGCCAAGCGGCCAAGGCGCCGGATTGCAAATCCGGTATTCGTGAGTTCGAGTCTCACCGCGCGCTCCAAATTTCTATTCAGCGAGGCAGGCACTTGCCTGCTTCAATTGGAGTCCGCCAAAAAACTAGAAAGAGAGTGTATGCAAAGTCAGTTAGAAACCATGTTTGAACGCATGGGGGCGCGAGTGAAGGTTCGTGAGACCTCTAGCCGAAACCGTGCTGGGATCGACATTCGATCCGACAAGCGAGGTGAATACTTCGACATCGGAGTTGAGGCGACGGACCGGGTTGAATATGAAGTGATTGATATTCGTCCGGGACTGAAGCATCTGCTCCTAATGGCCCGACGAGACAACGGCAAGCAGAAGTTTCTTTGCGGTCACGACGAGCGACATTGGTTCGTTTGCGCTGTTCCAGGCGCATCAGTGTCGAACGTAATCTCCGCTATGGAAGCCCTGCAACCGTCGGAAGTGCGCACGGCCGTTTATCAGAGAGTCAAGCGCATCAAGAATCGTTTGCGCCGTCGCAACGAAGCGTTTGTGCGGCAGGGCGAGTGGTTCTTCATTCCAGCTCCTGAGTTATCGATTAACCCAAAGTTAGTCTTGAAAAATGAACCGATCAGTCGTGGACGCGGTGGCAAGCCACACATGTGTCAATTCCTGTATCGAACCGGAGGAGAGCTTGTGTACGTCTGCAGCCGTCACCCGCGAGGATTGCTCGCAGGCGAATATGCCGCGCTTATCAACTCCAATCCGAACGCACAGAATTGGAATTGGTCTCGCATGACGCGAGATGCGACTGTTTACGTTCATGGCCGAGTTTGGCATCCAGATCACAAAACTGTGGTGCTGGAGGGCTGGCATCGCGTGTTGATGAACACCGAGAACCAGGCGCCAGGTGCGAGAGCAGTCGTTTTTCTCGATTAACGATCAACTTCAAGAGCGGTGGCTGGCGCGTGAGTTAGGCATCAGAGCCCGCTCTTGATTCCAAATGTTCTCCCTGTAACTGCAAAACAATTCGATGAAAGGAGGTGCCGAGTAATGGCACTCGATGGCAGAGTTTTACTACTCAATCAAACTTACGAGCCGCTCGGCACCGTCAGTGTCGCGCGCGCCATTATCATGACCTTCAAAAACACGGTCTTCGTCGAGGAGTGGGACGGCGACCGCGTCCTGCGTTCGGCGCATGATGAATTTCGTGTGCCGTCGGTAATTCGACGGAGCACTTACATCAACGTTCGCCGAAGACGCGAGCAATCGGGCATGAAGCGCCTGAGAATTTACATGCGCGACAAGTTCCGCTGCCAGTACTGCGGCGAAAAAAAGGGCGTGACCGAGCTAACCCTGGATCACATTCTGCCACGTTCGCGTGGTGGTGATAACTCGCCGGTTAACGTCGTGACGGCTTGCATCAAGTGCAACAACCGGAAGAGCAATCGCACTCCGGAAGAAGCACGCATGCCTTTGTTGACTTCGCAGACCGCATTGCGCGTCAAGCTCGAACGCGTGGTGCTTTGTCACTATGCAGAGGCGAGAGCCGAATGGCGGAAGTACCTGTTCATGGATATGCACGATGATCGTGCCGTTATTGAAAAGGTGCACAACGAGCAAAGGCGGAGGGCGTGAGAAATTCATCGCACTTCGTCGGGTCGGATAGCTGAGATGGATTAGCGCGGGTCTGAAAAACCCGAAAGGTTGGTTCGATTCCAACTCCGACCACCATCTTGCCCGAGTAGCTCAATTGATGGAGCGCTGGTCCTACACACCAGAGGTTGAAGGTTTAAGTCCTTCCTCGGGCACCAATTTTAGTTCGCAAGTTATCCACAAATGTGGCCCGCGTTCCCGGCGTCGGTCTTCTAAACCGAACCTGAAAAGAGCTGGGTGGAAAGGCACGAGGTTCAACTCCTCCGCGGGCTTCCAAAATCAGAAGGCTGTGTAGCTCAAGTGGAACAGAGCAAGCGTCTCATAAGCGCGAGGTTGGTGGTTCGACTCCACCCACAGCCACCAGATTTCGGGCTGGTGATGTAACGACAGCATAGAAGTCCTGCAAACTTCTTGCGAGGGTTTGAATCCCTTCCAGTCCACCAAATTTTGCGGCGTAGCTCAATTGGCTAATAGAGCGCTCGTCTTGTAAACGAGATGATACGAGTTCGACTCTCGTCGCCGCAGCCAGATTCAGTTCTTGTGGCGTAGCCAAGTTGGTAAGGCACCGGATTGTTAATCCGGCTATCGAAGGTTCGAATCCTTCCGCCACAGCCATTCTTGTTGACCCGGAGCTCGAGTGACAGAGCAGCGGCCTTTTAAGTCGTGAGGTGCGGGTTTGAGCCCCGTCGGGTCAACCAATGTCGCGGTGTAGCTCAACGGCCAGAGCACTCGATTGATAATCGAGCGATGTCGGTTCAATTCCTTCCACCGCGACCAATGCTTCCTTGCTGGATGGTGTAACTGGCAACACGTCGGGCTTTGAACTCGAAGATGAAGGTTCGACTCCTTCTCCCGCAGCCATTTCTGGTTTTCCAATAATCTTAGAGAGATCGATCCAAATCGAAGGACGATCTTTACCGTGTTACCTCGAGTCGAGAAATATTTGGCGGTCGATTAACGTCGTCGCTCTGAAGTTGCACAGGTTTCTGTATTGCGTGACAATCGCTGGCAGTTGCCGCCTGACTGCGCCGCCTTAACGATCCAAGCCAAGTTTGGCGTCATTTCAACTGAAGGGCCGTGATGAGAATAGGTTTCAGTGATAGGAGTAAGCGTCGCGGGCCTTTGATCGTTCTGTCGATCGCGTTCTGCCTTGTTCCAGCCGCAGCAGCCCAACAGCCTGGGAGTTCGCCACCTCAAGAAGATCTGCAACTGCGACGTCAGCTATACACCTCGATCGCCAACGGCGACGTCAACACGTTTGCGAAGATGCTTGAAAACGGTGTCGTTAAAGACAAGGATGAACTCCTGCTCTATGTGATTAGTCAAAGCAAGACTCCGCCGTTACCGATGGTCCAACTCCTCCTCGACAAAGGCGCCCGTGTGAATCAGTCAGTCAGATACCGGACGCCGTTAATGCATGCAGCAAGTGGAGGACACGAGGAGATTGTCAAATTGCTGCTCGCAAGAGGCGCCGATGTCAATGCTCAAACTGACGAAGGTACTGCTTTGATGATGGCAGTGCGTGGCGGTCACACGAGTATCGTGAAGCTTCTGCTTGACGCTCACGCCGAGGTAAACGCAAAAGACAGGCTTGAGAATTCGCCGTTGCTCATGTCGGCGGGCCCCAGCATTCCGGAAATGAATCCCAAGCCAGGTCAGCCGCCGACGGCTCCCGCTACCGAGATCATGAGTCTGTTGCTGGCACACGGCGCTGATGCAAACTTCATCGGGCGGGGGAAAACCGCGCTGATGGAGGCGAATTCGCCAGCCAAGATAAAACTTCTTGTCACGCATGGCGCGCAACTGAATGCAAGAAATGAAGAGGGCGAGACGGCGTTGATGCATGCGGTCGATCGAGGTGACGCGGAAGTTGTTGAAGCACTGTTGCAGGCTGGTGCTGACGCGAGTGTTCAAGATGCGGCGGGCGCGACTGCATTGATGCACGCCCTGTCAGATGAATGGAAGTACAGTGCAGAGGAGGCAAACAAACTAACAAAGCGCCGCTTGGAGGCTGCACGACTGTTGTTTCGTGCAAAGCTCGGCAACATTAACGCGCAAAATGTAAATGGTGAGACGTTGCTAATACGAGCAGCGAGCTCTGGCGAGACCGAAATGGTCAAAAACCTGATCCGCCGCGGCGCTGACGTTAATCGTACCGACGTGCTTGGCAATACGGCTGCCGTGTTTGCGTATGAAAAAGATCACGCTGCCATTCAAGAGTTGCTAAGGAAAGCGAAACCGAGTCGACAAACGCTGAATGCGTTTCTACGAGTCGCGGTTACAAAGAAGGATCGCGCGAAAGTGAAAGAACTTCTCGCTGCAGGTGCTGACGCGAATTATGAATATTCGATCGGATACGATCACAAGGACATCAAATCCACTGTGCTCATCCTGGCGGCGAAGAGCGGAGATGCTGCGGTTGTGCAGATGCTTCTGACCGCCGGCGCAAACCCGAGCCTCAAAGGTTTACTGTATGGGAGCGAAAGTGGTTTGAAGTTTGGTACTGCACTTGAAGCCGCGGAAGATTCTAAAAACGCCGAAATCATCAGTCTGTTACGAAAAGCCGCCGCCATTTCTCCATAGAACTAAGTCTAGACCTTCATACACATCAAGATTCGCCGATGAAATGCGAAATCCTGGGAGGACTGGCACCGACGTGAAAGGCCTGCATCTTCCGCTCAACTTCTTGATCAGATTTGGTGAGGCGACCATGTTGGCGCAGGTGCTCCGCCCATGAATCCACCATAAACGTCTCCACGAATCTACTTGCATCCGCAGTATCGCCAAACATGTTCCAGTAGAAAGCACCATCGCGTCGTTTGATCTCGCCTGCCAGTCGTGCAACTTCTCTAAAGGCCTGCGCATTACGCGGATCTATCTTGTATTCCACCGTGACCAACACTGGGCCACCGCGTGTGTCCTGGCCGGCTTGTACCTTGGGCTCCGGCCAAAAAGCGAATGGAGTTAAGTCCACATCTTCTTTGATCCTCAACTTGAACCGAATACCGGTCGCGAGCCCCAATACCAATCCGATCGCGGCTATAAAGAGCGTCGTCGATATTGTTGTGCGACTCGCAATCCAACCCCACACCGCACTTCCGACTGCCCACCCTCCGAAGAAGATAAGCATATAGACACTAAGCACGCGAGCTCGCACCCAGCCTGCCGAAGCTGTTTGTGCTACAACGTTGAATGTTGAGAGTAACGCAATCCAGGCAGTGCCCCCTATGAAAAGGGCAGCACCAACAGCAATCACATTGTGCTCGTAAGCAACCACGAGCATAACTGCGGCGAAGACTAACGTTGCTCCCACGATCATCGCGTTAGTCGGGAACCTTTGTCTCACCTTTGGCAGCAATGAAGCTCCAGTGACGCCGCCTAAGCCGAGACAGCCAAGCAATACTCCATATCCTGCTGCATTCAAACCCAGGTCTCGACGCGCAACGAGAGGCAGCAGAGCCCATAAAGCGCTCGCGCACAAAATGAACACGGCGGCTCTAACCAACACCGCTCGCAATGCCTGAGTGTGTCGCACGTAACGAATACCTGCTCGGACTGCTCCGATCACGTGTTCAGGCGGTAGATTGCTTTTCTCGACAGGCCGCCGCCAACGCTTGAGTACGAAGATCACACCGAGAAACGATGCGGCGTTCAAAAGGAAAACTGGTCCAGTTCCCAGAGCCGCAACGAGAAGACCACCCAACGCTGGTCCAACCGCCCGAGCGACGTTGAATGCAACAGCGCCAAGCGTGACTGCGGCCGGCAGATCTTGTTTGTTAACCAACTCCGGTGTGATGGCTTCCCATGCTGGTCCATTTAGCGCGGCACCCAGGCCGAGCGCAAAGGCCAGCAATAGCAGAAGCCACGGCGTAGTAAGTCTCGCGATGGTTAAGAAACCTAACGTGGCCGCGACTATTAACATCCATGTCTGGGTAATGAGTAACAGCCGGCGCCGATCGACAAGATCCGCAAAAGCGCCAGACAGAACTGATAGCAGGAGGATGGGAAGGCTTCCGGCAGTCTCAACCAGAGCAACCATCAGTGGCGAAGTAGAAAGAGAAGTCATCAACCATGCTTCTCCAACGTCTTCCATCCACGTACCAACATTCGAAGCCACAGCAGCGATCCATAAAGCGCGGAAGAGCGGCTCACGAAGCGGGCCCCAGGCAGAGTCGGAAGTCTTTCTTTTATGGCGCGGCTCGGATTGGGTGTGACCTGTAGATCCCACTTTGATTATTTCTCTTGGAGAGGCTACCGCTACCGAATTCTCATACAGTCTTTCCTAACACATGTCCAGCGTTATGCTGATGTGCTTTGGCCGCCTGGGCCAGCGTAACCTTTTGACAACAAGCGGCAATCGGCGTGACCATGCTTGGTCATCTGACAACATATTGTCACCACAGATCCGAGGGTTGCGGTTACAAACTTCTGAACTCCCTTATCACACTAACAATCCTTCCTATTTAGTCGAGGAGTGGCTCTGGCAAGCGCGTTGCACTAAGCGCTGCACACGATCGAAAAATGACAGGAGCAAATTATTCCATGAGCAAATTGAAAGGGAAGGTTGCGGTGGTAACGGGAGGCAGCAGCGGGATCGGCCTTGCTGCGGCGAAAGAGTTTGCCAATGAAGGGGCTCGCGTCTTCATCACAGGTCGACGGCAAGCGGAACTCGATAAGGCAGTTCAGCAGATTGGGCCTAACGCCGTTGGCGTTCAGGGCGACGTCTCAAATCTGAAGGATCTTGATCGATTGTTTCAAACAGTGCAGCAGCAGGAAGGACACATCGACGTCCTATTCGCTAACGCGGGTGGAGGTGAGTTTGTGCCACTGGGATCGATCACTGAAGAACACTTTGACAAAACGTTCAACATCAACGTCAAGGGCTTGGTTTTCACAGTGCAAAAGGCTCTAACGCTTATTCGCGATGGTGGCTCGATCATTTTGAATGCATCAGTTGCCGGCTCGAAGGGAATCGAAGCTTTTAGTGTTTACAGTGCAACCAAAGCTGCGGTGCGATCGTTCGCCCGCACCTGGACCATCGATCTGAAGCCGCGCAGGATTCGCGTCAACACAATTAGTCCGGGACCGATCGATACACCCATTTTGAATGGCCTTGTTGCAAGCGCGGAAGAACTTAGTGCTCTGAAGACCAATCTTGCTGCCAACGTTCCATTAGGGCGAATGGGCCAGCCGGAGGAGATCGGCAAAGCAGCACTGTTTCTGGCGTCCGACGACAGCAGTTACATCACGGGAATTGAATTATTTGTCGATGGAGGTTTGGCGCAGGTCTGAAGCGGCGATCGAATATTCTTCATCCACAGATTACACAGATTCTACAAATCAATCTGTGTAATCTGTTGCATCCTTTGGCGCAAATAGCGAACGCCGACACTCAGGTCGGCGCTCTCCGAAATTACTCTAATCGGTGTGCGACAGCCGTGGCACAGCCGCTCAGGATCAGGTTGCGGTTGGTGTCGAAGATCTCGTTCGTAGCAACGCTGGTTAATTCGTCCGGATCATCTCCGAATTCAATGACCTGCGTGAGCCTCTGCGTCCCGGTCCAGACGCCCGCCGGATTAAAGAGAAAGGCCTCAGACACCGCGGTGTAAGTGTGGTCATCAGTGTGCCGCCAAACGCCGTGGCCTGGTGTGCGTGCTGCGGGAGGAAAGCCAGTTGTAGTCTCGGTCAGCGTGCCTCCCTGAGCGAAAGTGAGCATGGCCGCGAAGGTCCTTAAAGCCGCACCGGATTGGCAGTCGCGGATTGTCACCTGTACCCGCCACGTACCCTCGAGCTTGTTCGCTTGTGGTCCAGCGTACACCGTTGACGTTGGAATAAACCACGAGGAAGCAACAGCTACCAAAAGAACAAATCCGAAGGCTATGTGCATTGTTTTCGAGCTCATTGTTGCATCTCCTTAGTCACAAGATTTATGGTTCTCACCATGTGTGCGCCAATACTCTTCCGTCAGGTCATTCAAAGTCCTTAGAATGGCCTGAAAAATTTCTGAAAGTTCTGAAGAGCGACTATGGTTCTCGAACCACACATTTACGAGTTCAACGAGTTCCGTCTCGATGCGACCCAGCGGGTGTTGTTCCGCGGCGGGCATCCACTTTCGCTTACCCCAAGAGTTTTCGACACTTTGCTTTACTTTGTGCGTCACAGCGGAAAGCTGTTGGAGAAGGACGAGTTGCTGCGGGAGATCTGGCCAGATGCTGTCGTCGAAGAAAACAACCTGAATCAAAATGTCTCCACGTTGCGACGCGTCTTAGGGGAGAACCGCGGAGAGAACCGTTTCATCGTGACTGTACCGGGACATGGTTACCGCTTTGCTGCCGATGTGAAGGTGAGCCCGGCGCATGCTGTTACAGCTAAGCCGAGTAAGGCGATCGCCGTATTGCCGTTTGCCAACTTGAGTACCGACCCAGAGAATGAGTACTTCTGCGACGGTCTGGCGGAAGAACTATTGAGCGCACTCGCGAAGATAGATGGGCTGAAGGTGGCGGCGCGCACGTCCGCTTTTGCATTTAAAGACAAGAATATTAATGTCAGCGAGATCGCCGAAGCTTTGGGCGTTAGCACGATCCTCGAGGGAAGCGTCAGGCGTTCGGGCAATCAACTGCGAATCGCGGTGCAATTGGTGAATAGCTCAGATGGATATCCCGTTTGGTCAGAACGATACGATCGCGAAATGCGCGACATCTTCGACGTGCAAGACGAGATCACGCTCGCGGTCGTCGCTGCTTTGAAGGTTGAACTGTTGGGCGGCCAAAAGGAGCTAGTGCTCAAGCGCCACACGGAGAATACGGAGGCTTATAACCTGTATCTGAAGGGACGCTATTTCTGGTTCAAGTCTGCGCCACAAGAGTTTCTAAAGAGTCGCGACTATTTTCAGCGTGCGGTCGAAGTCGATCCGACCTATGCACTCGGATACTTTGGGCTCGCGTCTTATTTCGGCTTCGCGAGTTCCTGGGGGTTCATGTCGCCAGCGGAAGGATGGCCGCCGATGGAGACGGCAGTGATGAGAGCGCTCGCGCTAGATGAGACACTCGCTGAAGTCCATCACGCGCTGGCAGCGCTGAAGTGGGTTTATTACCGAGATTGGACCGGAGCGGACAACTCATTCCGGCGCGCTATAGAGTTAGATCCGCAAGCCGGTAGCATTCATAGCCATTACTCGATCTACTTAACTGTAATGGGCAGATCTGAAGAGGCTATTGCGGAGGGGAGAAAAGCGTTGGGTCTCGATCCTCTTTCGATCCGCTTGCATCGAAATCAAGGCGCCAACTCTTACCACGCGCGACGCTACGCGGAAGCTGCCAACCAGTACGCTGAGGCGCTCGAATTAGATCCAAACGATGCTGCTGTACACGACGAGCTCGGAGACGTTTACGAACAAATGGGCCGAGATCGGGATGCGATGGACCAGTGGCATCTGGCGATGAAGCTCGCCGGAGATGACGAACTAGCTACGATCCTAAGCACAACTTACGCTGAGCACGGTTTGCCGACCGCGGTACGTGCGATTGCGCGAAAGAGAGTAGAGCGGCTATCAGACCGTGTTAAGCGTGGTGATTATGTGCCAGCCGCACATTTCGTCCGCGCTTATTTCCGCAGCGGTGATCGGGAGCAAACTTTCAAATGGTTAGCGGAGGTGCGTGATGAGCGCAACGCGCTTTCGTTATTGATTCGTACGGATCCTCTGTACGACGGCCTACGCGCCGACGCACGCTTTTAGCCTTGCTTTGTTCTTCTGTGCCTCTTTGTGGCGAAGTCCGCATCACGCGAACATGGTCTTGTAGTATTCCGACTGTTGTTTCAGCTTGTCCATGAGTGACTTGAACCGTGCATGTTGTCGAAGGCTGTCCAACTTGTGATCCTTCAGAAACAGCACGTAACAAGGAAACCCATCACTAGCAGCCGACTCTAACCACTTCAGCGATTCTTCCGGTTTGTTCATCACTGCGTAGGCGCAGGCGATGTGATATGCGGTATGGTGGAAGTGGCCGAATCCCTTACCGCGCTCGATAGCTAGTTTAATCTTCTCCTCAGCTAAACGGTTTTGACCCTCTGAAGCTAACAGCAGAGCCTGCAGGCTAGTGAACAAACCACGATTGTCATCCGGATAGTCCTTTAAAAATTTCGCAAGTGCTGCCTCTGCCTCCTCTTTGCGGCCAAGATCGAAAAGCGCCAAAACAATCTGATGACCAATTAAGGAGGGATTAACTTCCGGAGGAACATTTTGTAATGCAGTCAAAGCCTCTTCGTGTTTTCCTTGAAACAGCAATACTTCTCCGATGCGGAATCGCGCAAGGTTATTGTTTGGATTGTCGGCCAGCGCTTTGTTCAACTCGGCGAGCGCTTCATCAAGAAGACCCACATGACCGAGAACCAGCGCAAGTTGATTTCGCGCTTCGTCCAAACTGGGATTCAAAGCCAGAGCGTGGCGATATTCCTGAATGGCTTTGTCATGAGGAAAATGGTTAGCCGGAGTCCAGAGAAGGCGTCCACGAGCCAGGTAGGCTTCAGGCAAATCCGCATCCAGTTTCAGCGCTTTGTCGACAGCGCGAAACGCCTCTAACTCGAGGCTTTTGTCTTCGGGTGCGAATAAAAACATCTTCCACACATACGCCTGGGCCAACTCCGCCCAAGCCGCAGCAAAATTAGAATCGATACTAACAGCGCGGCCAAGAGCCTCAATTGCGATCGCGTTGTCAGCTTTAGTTTGCCGGTTCAGGTAAAACCGTCCGCGCAGAAATTCGTCGTAGGCCGCAGGATCGATGCGTCGGGCTGTTTCTAAACGCAACTTTTGCTGCGGCGTCAATTTGATCTGAATTGCCTGCGCAACTGCTCCTGCCACTTCGTTTTGAAACGCCAGCACGTCGTGCAGGTTTCGTTCATAATTGTGATCCCAGATGACTTGATCCGTGCCGGCATGAATCAACGTTACGTGTACGCGGACGTTGTCCCCGAAGCGTTGCACTGACCCTTCAATGATTCCGTCAACACCTAACGCCTGTGCGATTTCTTTGATCGGTTTTTTCGAACCCTTGAACTGCATTACGGACGTTCGCGACGTCACTCGTAAGGCGGTAACTTTTGCCACGCCGGCGATAAGCATTTCAGTCATGCCTTCGGCGAAGTAATCCTGGGATGTATCTCCTGAAAGATTGAGCATCGGAAGCACAGCCAATGACCTGATCTCTGTCGCTGGGGCTGCCGGTGAACTACGGCGGAACCACAGCGCCCAAACCACTCCGCCAACAGCCAGCACCACAATCGCGGCCAGCAAAATCCGATTCCTCAAGGTCGTAAAGTTGCCGAAACCGAACTTCACTCGTTCGACAGTCTGCGGCCGCGTTACGTGGCGTTCGAAATCAGTGCCGACTTCAACAGCGCGCTTCACGTCTTTTAGATCGGCCAGGACTTCCTGGGCCGTCTGATACCGCTCTCGACGATCTTTAGCCAGAGCCTTTGTGATAACGCGTTGGAGTGAGATTGCCTCTGGCGCCGATTGCGAAAGGGACACCGGTTCGCGCTCAGCTATTGAAATAATTACGTCCGTTGGTGTTGGTCCATCAAACGGTTTTCGTCCGGCGACCAATTCGTAAAGAACAACGCCAAGACTCCAGATATCTGTGCTTACATCCACCGGTAGACCGCGGGCCTGCTCGGGCGACATATACGCGACCGTTCCCATCAATACTCCAGGTGAAGTCTTGAGCTCGATCGGACGCGTCTCGTCCTGGTTGTCTGCGACGTCAGCCTTTTCTGTGAGCTTCGCCAGTCCGAAGTCGAGCACCTTAACGTAACCATCTCCGCGCAGCATGACATTTTCAGGCTTGATGTCGCGATGTACGATCCCCGCTGCATGCGCGGTTGAAAGCGCCGAAGCAATCTGGATCGCAATATCGAGCGCCTCGTTCACCTTCAATGGTTTTTCTGTCATGCGATCGCGCAGAGTTATTCCCTGCACGTATTCCATGACAATGCAGTGGCGACCTTCTGTGGTCTGTATGACTTCATGGATCGTGCAGACGTTCGGGTGTGACAGAGCTGCAACGGCACGTGCCTCGAGCTCAAACCTTCTGAGGTGTGTCTGATCTTGGGTAAGAAGCAACGGCAGAAACTTGAGTGCAACCTTTCTTCTTAACCGCGTGTCTTCGGCGAGATACACCTCACCCATTCCGCCCGCACCGAGAGGTGAAAGGATCTTGTACTGGTTGATCGCTTGGCCTACTACCCTTGCCAAATGTTCATCCGCCATCATCTTTGCTGCGAGCTCCAGCGCGGGCGATTCAATGAAGTCTTTTGCTTCAGGTTCGTAGGCCAGCAATGATTCAACTTCGCGGCGTAGCTCCTTGTCACCGGCACAGGCGTCCTCGAGAAAAGCGGATCGCTCATCGGGCTCCCGGGCCAACGCCAGGTGGTAAAGGCGTTCGACCTCATGCCACCGTTCATTCTTCATAGAGCTCTCTCATCAGCCATACCTTGGCGAGCCGCCAATCTCGCATTACCGTTTCTTTCGACACCTTTAAAACCTCAGCCACTTCATCCACAGAGAGCCCGCCAAAAAATCGCAGCTCCACAACACGCACTTTACGCGGATCGATCTCAGCTAGAGCGTTCAACGCCTCATCCAGCGCGATCAGATCTGTACTGCGTTGAACGGTGAGTGCTGCTGCCTCACTCAGGGAGACGTGCAGGGCGTCGCCACCTCGTTTGAGGTACTTCTTCTCACGAGCGAAGTCAACCAAAATGCGCCGCATCAATTGCGCTGCCACTCCAAAGAAATGCGCTCGGTTCTGCCATCGTACGTTCTTCCAATCGATCAACCGGACGTACGCTTCATTGACCAGTGCAGACGTTTGCAACACATGTCCAGGGCGTTCACGTCGCATGTAGTGGTGCGCCAGCCTGTGCAATTCTGCGTGGATTAAAGGAGCCAGCTGCTCGAGTGCTGATTGGTCTCCGTCGCTCCACGCTAGAAGCAAGTGCGTGATTTCTTTCTCCCTCCGAACAGGCATTGCAGTTTTTACCCGCCGTTCCCGCCTTAGTAATTGAAGTCAGGCATTCTACTCATAAAGCAGAAAGAGGAAGACATGAAACTCAAGACATTGAAAAAGAAGATCGCATTGGCCGTGAGCCTGGGCATCGCACTTTCATTCCTGCCTATGGGTCTCTCGGCAGCGGGTTGCACCAACAAATCGGCCGCTAACTCGAGTACGATGCCCGTGCTGCCACAGGCCAGTGACATTGTAATCGAGTGGAACGAGCGAGCAGCAAATCTGACCCTCACGGCCCTACCTGCTCTTGCTCCAGTGCAACAAACACGGGTAATGGCGATATTTCAGTTGGCAATGCACGATGCCGTTAATGGCATCACCGGTGAATACGAAACGTACTTGTCGCCGCCCGCAGCTCCAGAAAATGCATCGCCTCAGGCCGCCGCCATTGCGGCGGCACATCACTCATTGAAAAGCCTGTTCCCCGGAAACGATTCATCGCTTGACACTCAGTACCTTAACTCGCTTGCCGCACACGGCCTTTCTCAGGCCGATCCTGGGATCGAGTTCGGTAGATCGGCTGCGGCTGCAATTCTCGCTGCACGCGCCAACGATCATTCGGCAGAAGCTAAGTTTAATTATGACGCTCCGGGCGCAGGCACACCCGGCGTATGGGTGCGACCGAACAACACCGCTGCCCTACTTCCTGGCTGGGGTAATGTGACGCCGTTCGTTCTTCGCAGCGGCTCGCAGTTCCGGCCTGAAGCGCCACCCGCACTCGATAGCGAGGAGTATGCAAACGACTACAACGAAATCAAACAAATCGGCATCAGCAGCGGCTCTACACGATCGGCGGAACAGAGTGCCATCGCGCTGTTCTGGCGTGCGTCGCCGACCGCGATTTGGAATCCTGTCTTAACGCAAGTGGTCCAAACGAGAAATCTCGACTTATCGGAAAAGGCGAGACTGTTTGCACTGTTCTATCTGGCTGCCGCGGACGCGAGTATTGCCTGCTGGGAAGCGAAGTATACATACAATTTCTGGCGCCCGGAAACAGCGATCAGACACGGTGAGTTCGATGGTAACGACCTGACTGCGGGAAACTCGTTGTGGTCGCCGTTTGTCTTAACGCCCGCGCACCCGGAGTATCCATCCGCACACAGCACGAACAGCAGCGCGATGGCCAAGATCCTGACCTCCGCCTTCGACGACAATCCCGGCGCAACGATCGTCGTCACATTGTCGGCTATTACGCGAACCTGGAACACTTTCAGTGAAGCCGTACAGGAGGTGATTGACGCTCGAGTATATTCCGGAATTCACTTCCGAAACTCTGACGTGGTAGGAGCCCGAATGGGCCGGCAGGTTGCGCAGTTCGTGTTAAAGCACTCCCTGCGGAAAAGTTCTAAGCCTGAAAAGTAACTCGAGTCACAAAGAGGCACATAAAGCACTAAGCCACAAAAGACACATCGAGCACGAAGCAAGGCTTTCTTGTGCTCCTTGTGCCTTTTTGCGGCACAGAAACGTCTCACGGCGTCAGTTCTGACGTCAGGATTGCTCCGTTAAGACTCGGAATCACCGCCGAGATCTTCAACACTTTCCGACTTCCCTTATCGATCCAAACAGTCTGTTTATCTGCATCGTTGTCGGCGGCGACTATCTCGAGTTTGTATGCGTCAAAAGTGCCGGCCGGAACAGTGACTCTCTCCGATCCTACAACCTTCAACTGTTTGATCTGCGGCTTCTGTTTTTGCACGTCGAAATTTCGAAAACTCAAAGTGTAACCATCAGCCAGCGGAAGCGAGGCAATAACGTCAAATGCGCCGGCCCCATCGGCAAACAAGACGCCTCCCGGATCCGCGTCGATTGGTTGGGACTGTCCGTTCATTGTCATCGACCCGCTCAATTTATTCGGCGCAACGTTTATCTCAATCGTCATTGGACCTTGCTTAATGAAGCGACGCTTCAATAGCAGACTTCCTTTTTCGATTGTGCTGATGTCGACGATCTCGCCTTGTGGAGTCTGCGCCGTTTCATTGACGGTCCACGCTCCATTCTCTTCCTTGATGTCTGACTTCATGGTGAGCGGAATTTCTTGTCCTCCAATAGCGATCGACGCCTTGTAGTTGTTAGTGCCGGGCCGTAGATCTACAGCAGGTTTCGGCACCTCGGAACTGGCGGTCGCCATCTTCGGCACTGTCACCGTCTTTACGTCGACGTTTATTTCGTTCAGACGTTGAGACACTTCAGGCGTCATACTTTCCTGGTAACGACCGCCGAGATATTTCGCGAGAAACTTTTCCGCACTGGCAAACATCGCCATGTTATTTACCGGACGAGCAAAGCCGTGCCCTTCATCCGGCGCGACAAGATACTCAACTGGAAATCCTCGATCCCTCAAAGCAATTACGATCTGATCCGATTCGCGTTTGTTCACGCGCGGATCGTTAGCGCCCTGGATCACCAGCAAAGGAGTTTTTATTTTTGCAGCCGAACTTAACGGCGATTGGCGGAGTAATTGGGCCTTTCCTTCAGGCGTGTTGGGATCGCCCATACGCGCGTAGAAGAGCTTTCGAATCTGTTCCCAGTACGGCGGAATCGACTCGAGCAGCGTGATCAGATTTGATGGTCCAACAATCGAGACTGCGGCCGCATAAAGATCCGGAGTAAAGGTAACTCCCGCGAGCGTCGCGTAGCCTCCATATGACCCGCCCATGATCCCCACGCGCTTCGGATCGGCAATGCCCTGGGCGATGAGATACTTCGCACCCCAGGTCACGTCGTCCTGCATCTTGTCGCCCCACTGCTTGTTTCCGGCGTCGATAAACTTCTTGCCGTAACCAGTCGACCCGCGAAAATTGGGTTGCAAAACGGCGTAGCCGCGGTTGGCGAGAAACTGTGCAAAAGCGTTGTAGCCCCAACTGTCGCGATACCATGGACCACCGTGCGGAATGATCACCGCGGGAAGATTCTTGGGTTCTACGCCTTTCGGTAACGTTAGATAAGCCGGAATTTCCAAACCGTCAGACGACGGATATTTGACGGGCTTCATCGGAGCCAGATACGAGCGGTTCAACTTCTCGTATATCTGGTATTGAAGCGTTAACTTTTTAGTTGACCGATCGAACAGATAAGTCGAGCCGGGATCCGTGTCGGCGTTGGCGGAGACGAGCCACAGCTTTTCATCTTTAGTTGAAGAGTTGAAACCGATTTCCTTACCGGGGAGTTGTTTCTGCAAGTTCTTGTAATCAGCTTCGAAGGCTTTGTCTTTCCAGTAGATTCGTTCGCGTTCGTCGTCGTAGGAAGTGGCAATCAGCTCATCAGAAACTTCCGAGAACGTTGCGTTTCCGAAGTCAACGCGTTTCAGAGGATCTGATTCGACCAGCTCTTCTTTACCCGTGGTGGGATTGAAGAGTTCGAGACGAACCAGATCGACGTCGCTGCCCTTGTTTGTTTGGAAGTAAACTCGTTCGCCATCTTTGTGATAGCGAATTGGTCCACACGACTCAAAGACGTTACAACTGTAAACCTTCGTAAACTTGTCCGCGTCAACGCGCAATACTTCGGTGTCGCCGTTTTCTGCTGATCTCGTGGCCAGTCGCAACTGGTCCTTGAGGTCGAAAACGTAGACGGTGATGCGTTCGGTGTTCTTGCGGATCAGCGTGCGCTCGCCGGTGGAGATTTTTAGTTTGTAGAGATCATGCCATGCTGGATCGCGATCGTTCAGGCCGACGTAGATCGCGTCAGGCTCGCTGCGTGGCACTGCATATATAAAGACCCGTACGCCTTTTACGTCGGTGAGATTGCGAGCTGTTGGCACGTCTTGTCCGGAAGCGGGCGTGTCGGCAGGATTGACGGCGTAGACGTTGTAATTCTCGTCGCCGGCTTTGTCCTGGACGAAGAGGATGTACTTGCCGTCGCGCGACCAGAAATAAACGGGGATCGGTCGCTTGGTGTCGGCGGTTATCGGCTTTGCATTCGTAAACGGATCGGCAGTCTTCTTCACCCAAATGTTGCGTGTGCCTTTGAAGGGTTTGATAAACGCGATGAAGGCGCCGTCAGGGGAGATCTGCGCACCCGCGATTTCGGGGTCACCAAAGAAAAGCTCGCGGTCGATCAGCGGCGGACTCTGCGCCCAAACCGGCGCCGCGAGCGCCAGAATCATTAGAATGGAAAGTATCAGCAAGCCAATAATTGAGCGGCGAGATTGGCCGATTGAACGCATAAACACCTCTTTCGTCGACTGGTTTTGGATAGAGTTTACCCTGATAAATAAACGAGTGTGTACGCGGTAGAACGCGTTAGAGTTTCAGTCTTTTGATCTTGAGATAAAAAAGTCTGGTGTCAATCCATCGTGATTGTGCGGGTATGTTCACCGTTACGCATATCCCAGAACTTGATCGTCCTATCTACACTGCCTGTCAGTAAAAAGCGATCGTCGGATGTGAAGATGAGACCGTTGATATCCCACTTATGCCCGGAGAGCGAAAAGAGTTTTTCTCCGGTCTTGGCGTTCCAGACGATCGTGTTGATCGCCAGGTAAGTAGTTTGTTTTGAGTCGAGTTCGATATAGCTGGCTGCGATTAGTTTTCCATTGTGACTGATGGCAACTGCGTCTGAGAATGGAGAAGCTCCGGCTGTTCTAGGGATCGAGAGAGTTTGAAGCTCGTGCCAGGTAGTCGTGTCCCACACTTTCACCACCATATCTCCAAACGAGATCAGCCGTCGACGATCGGAACTGAGTTGCAACCTGAAGACGTAGGTTTCGTGGGCTTTCCAGTTGCGAATTTCTTTGCCTGTCGCAAGTTCCCACACGCTGATTGTGCCGTCGCCGTTACCCGCATAGATTTGTTTGCCATCGCCGCTGAAGACAAAAGCATAGGTAGACATGTCGATGTCAGGTGAGTCGCGATGAATAAGTGACTTCAATTCCTTTCCGGTTTTGACATCCCAAAGTTTCAGCATACCGTCGTTGCCCGACGCAGCCAGCATGCGACCATCGGGACTAAACGCGACGGCCTTCACCGCGCAGCGAAAGCCACCCAGTGTGTGCAGTTCCTTGCCGGTTGCGACATCCCATATCCTTGCGGTGTTATCGCGACTGGAAGAGGCGAGTAGTTTCTCATCCGGACTGAAGGTCGCGATGTAAACCACGTTTGTGTGACCGGTGAGAGTGCGTTTGATTTCACCCGTGCCTAGATCGACGAACCTGATCTTTCCATCGCCGGCAGCGACCAGAAGAGTTTTACCGTCGCGACTGAGAGTTAAACCGCCGATGCCTGGCTTGACGTTTGGTGGCATCGGTGGTGAAGGTTCACAGTTGGAAAGTGTTTGAGCCTCAGAGGCCCAGGAACAAAGTGTGATTATGACGGCGAGCTGAATGGTTTTATAGAGCATGCTGATCAGTATAATCTGTGCAATTTAAACCGTCATACAGATCTGACCGTAATTCGTGTAATCTGTGGCTAATACCTGATCGGCACTCTTGATCATTTTCGCTGGAACCCGTTACCTGGCCCTAAGAGGACCGGATCTACTTCCGGCCGAGAAAGCGAATGCGACCTGTAAACACCCGATGTTGAGTCCCACCGAACGTCAGGAATTGCGGTGAGTCCACGTTGTTATTCACAACGGTTGGATTCTGTCGGTTGGTGACATTGTTAAAGCCTGCTCGCAGGGCGAGGTAGTAGCTAAACAGAGTGAAGCGTCGCTCGACGTGTGTATTTAGAGTGAAATAATCAGGGAAGCGATGCGAGTTTAGATTGCCGACCAGTCGTTGTTGCTGGTCTACCACGCTGAGAGGAAATCCACTGCGCCAGTCAAGCGAATAGACGAAGTCAAACTTCTTAATTAGTGGCATCCAGCCCCACGTGATCAAATGATTGGGAGCATCCCAGGGCAGCGGCCCGCCGGCCTGCCGGCCAAATACCGGATTGTCGATACCAGGATCTAATACGGCGTTCGAATGCGCGTGCGAGCGAGTGTAGGCTGCCAGAACAGCATAGTTTCCTTTAAATGCGCGGCGCAGAGTGACTTGGAAAGCGTCATCGCGATCCTGCCGGTCACTGAGCAATTGAAAGCCGTTGTTCCCTGGACTTAACTGGCTATTGAAATACGCGAAAACGTCGTGCCCTCGCTTCTGCAAGAACTCGGCATCAAGATAAATCGCGGCCGGTAGTTTATGTTCCAGACCCACGCTCCAGTTTAAATAACGCGGAACTCTCAAGCTCTGCTCATTAACCTGAAACGACGTTGTTAATGGTGGTCCAAGGGCTGTTGTTCCGTCACTCGCTAAGAACTGATCCAATCGCTGTCCCGTGAGTGGGCGAGTGATCAAATCGAGGTTCGTCGCGTCGTAGTAAAGGCCGATGCCGCTCGACAGTTTCGTATTGCCCTCTTGTGTTATGAGATAGGTAACGGCGACTCGAGGAGAGACCGACGTACGACGAATAATGCTGTCGTGGTCTAATCGCAGGCCTGCTTCCAGCAGTAGTCGCTTCCTGATAGACCAGCGATCCTGTCCGTAGACGCTGGACTCAAAATCACGACGATTAAACGACCCGCCGCCAATAAAGGTGGACTGCCGCGATAGAGTGCGATCCTCTCTGACAATGAAAATTGGATTTCGCATTGCCGTCTGTTCGTAAGTAATTCGGTCGAGGTCCACTCCAAACCTAATCTCGTGTGTGCCGCGCCAACGCGCTAATGGCAATGTCAGATTGCCAATCCATTGCAAACGTCGGGAAGTCGCGTTCGAAGTCTTGAAAAAGTTTCCGCTTGTTCCCTCGGGACTGAGCCGATAAGCCAAATTCCCCCTTGGCTGCTCGTCGTCATGAAACTGGCTTACGGCGAAACCCATCTCGAAGAGTGCGCCATTGGACACGTACAATTGATCTTTGATCGTGGCCAAGTAAACTGATTCGTGCAGGTTCGTAGTTGTTTCCAGAGGGTCAAATCGCGAGAGGCCGTTATTTCCAGAGTGGAAATTGTTGGAGAGAAAACTTGCCGTGAGGATGTTCCTTTCGTTTAAATTGAATTGTCCCTTTAACAAGTTGTCGACGTGCAAGGAGCTGGCTCGATCTGCACCCTCAGGAAGCTCTGGAACAATTGTCAGGGTGTAGCTTGCGCCGACACCGTCAAAAAACCAGGCTTTATTCTTAAGCAGGGGTCCCGAAAAAGTCGCGCGTGGGGTCCACTCACTGAAGTGCAACCCGTTGCGATTTTGAAGTGAAGGAATGAAATTTGTCGCCGAGAAGCGATATCGATCATCTCCCATGCCGGTCGTCAGACTCAGAGTTCCGCCGGAACCCTTGCCGTATTGGGCCGATGAGCGACTCGATTGAATCTGGATCTCACGCAAGGCATCTGGACTAATTCTGACTTCCAGTAGGCCACTGACTGGATGTCTGATATTGAAATCGTCAAGCTGATCAAAAACCTGGTCGGTGGCTGAACCTCCAAGGTGAATTTGGTCGCTGGCATCTGCCAGCACGCCAGGAATGAGTGGCAGGGCTTTTCGGTAATCACGCGTAGAGGGGTACGGCACCGTGAGAATCTCACGACTAGTCACTGCCTCCGCGTTCGCGGTTCTACCTGGATCGATGGCTGGCGGCGAGTCGTAGACATTCACCGTTTCAGCAATTTCCTGCTGATGATAGATCGTCACTTCCAGAGTGGACGTCTCACCGACGCGAACGGTTGTTGTAGAAGTATAGAAACCTTCCTTCTCGATCTGGAGTTGATAGAAACCCGCGTTGGTAAGATTGAACTCGTGCCTGCCGGCAGCATCGGTTTCGCCCCTGACAGGTGTCTGGGTTGCGCTTTGCACGAGAAGGATCCGCGCGTCAGCTACTGCGACGGCTGTTTCGTCTACGACTTTAAGGAGAAGCTTGGTGACTTGGGGTGGCTGGCGCTGCTCCTGCGCAGAGGACATCACAGGCTTTGCCCAGACTAACAGCGCAACCGCTATCAGCGCCAAACAGCGCTTAGAGATTTCAGAGTACTGCCCGGAAGCTGGTCCGCCATGATTATTCTCGGTCTTCATAACATCTCGACCGTTAAAGGCTAGTGACGCGCGCGCAATTATAGTACAGCGAGTTGGAGTTCCAGCCGAGCCGTGAAGCCAAATTTACTAAAACAGGCCGGTCGTTATATTTCAGTGGCAAGTAAATCTCATATTTTTTCCTCGTGAGGTCTGAGGGGTCGCGGCAGACGAACACTGTTGCTTTCCAGTTTCTTAAAAGGAATTCGCTTTCGTCTAAGCAATGTCAAGTGTTCGAGTGAGACACCATAAGTGTTTTCGGGCAGGCACGACAGAGGTCCCGCTCTTGGCCAATGCGAGGAATCCTACGGCGTTATCATCTTTTGGTATCTGAATGTAGATCAAGGGGCTCTCCTAGCAGAGAGCGTAGGCTTCGGCCGATGGCGTGTCAAGCGAAGGCCCACAAAAAGGCACGGAAAGCACTTAGCTTTGGCGAGGACTTCAACCATTGCGGTGCTTACGAGATACTTTGGTTATCTTAGACTGACGCTTGACAGATACGCGCGTTCTGTCAATCATTCCCTCATGAGCCTTACATCCATCCAAGAAGAGATTGTGCGTCTCAGTTCTACTGAGCGCGCGATGTTAATTGATATTCTTTGGGACAGTCTCGATGAAGAGCGCATCAAGGAGATTGAAGCAAAATGGGCTGCTGAATCGGAGGACCGGATCGACGCCGTTGACCGAGGCGAATTGCCGACAATAGACGGACCATCAGCCCTTAGAGATCTTCACTCGTCTCTCAGGAAATGAAGCAATACCGGTTTACGTCCGCTGCGCTTACGGAGCTGAGGCAAGCGACACTCTATTACGAGCAACGTGAAAATGGCTTGGGAACGGCATTCCTAAACGAGATCGAAGCCGCGCTCAATCGAATTCTTCAACACCCAGCCGCCTGGCACCAGTTGTCTCCACGAACAAGACGCTGCCGAACTCATCGTTTTCCGTTCGGTCTGATCTACCAGATCCGTACTGATGGAATTCTCATAACTTCAGTAATGGACCTGCGCCGCGATCCGGCAAGATGGAAGGACTTGTTGTAAGTTTCGGTTCAAGCGGCCGTTTGACCTCAGCCTTTCGGTTTACTTTGCAAGTGTGTCCGTGCCGAAACGAGTTACTACCGTTCAGGCAAGGTGCCCCTTGGTCTCTGTAGATCGGTTCTTTGTACTTCTACTTTAGGACAAACCCAATTGACGTTTAATGGAAGCTAGAAATCGCCATATCATTAAGAGGCTTGTTGAGACGATTATGGACATTAATACATTAAACACGATCTGAAGTAACACGGAACGTCCTTCAAAGAATCGATGCCTGTAGATGGATATGCAAATTACCACCCATGCGATAGCAAGCATAGGAAAAGTGATTCTTGCGGGAGCACTGGCCCACTCAAAAGCATATGCCGCTAAAGCGAATCCGATAACGCCCGCCCAAAAAAAGTTATTGTCGGTAAGTTGCCAGAATTTTTCCGCCGATTGCTGTGCTGGAGAGTGAGTTGTTACCCTGAGCAGTTGAGCCTTGCACGAAGAGTTAGGTTTACAGGATTCAATAAGTCGGATCTCCAAGGCATCTTATTCTGCGCTGAGCTTATGGATGGGTCAAAGAATGAATTATCTCGAAAGAGCACCCATTTATCGATTTGAAATCCAGGACCAACTCATTCACACTGGTCGAGCGCAATGCGTACAGGTCAGTCTCCCCGTAGAAAAAATGGTTCTATAAGGAGATCCAATGAGTGCAACTGGCATAGGAACAAAAGATGAGGCGGCTATCCGCGACCTAATTGAGCAGTGGGCGAAAGCAGTGCGGAATAAGAACATTGATAGGATTCTCGCTAATCATTCTCCCGATATTTTAATGTTCGATGTCCCACCTCCAATCCAATCGAAAGGCATCGATGCGTACAGAAAGACTTGGGATCTGTTTTTTGACTGGTCCCGAGATGATCCCGCCTTTGATATCCAGGAGATGAATATTACAGCAGGCAATGACGTCGCGTTTGTAACCGCCTTGATGCGCTGTGCCGGAAAGACCGAAAACGAGAATGGGCTCGACTTTCGGTTAACCGTGGGTCTGCGGAAGATCGACGATCAGTGGATCATAATGCACGAACATCATTCCATACCTGCTGAGTGACGGATGCTGCATTCAGGTATTTGCATAGCCACAAAGAGGCACAAAAATATTTGTGCTTCTTTGTGGCTCTTTACTGGACCAATAAAGCGACGGGCAGTCTGCTCAAGCCACGAAAACTAAGATTTGACCGCCAGGCGGGAATCTCATCGAGCAACCTCAAACCTGAAGCTCGCCGAAGCAACGTAGTGAATGCGATCTCGGCTTCGGTGTAGGCGAGGGCCGCGCCGATGCAGAAGTGTGTGCCGTGCCCGAATGAAAGCGGCATGCCCTCGTCGCGTGAGAGCTCGAGTTTTTCCGGTTCACTGAATTTCTCCGGGTCGTGATTCGCAGAGCCTAAAAGCAGAATGACAGTTTGACCTTTCCTGATTTCCTGATCGTGCCACGAGAAATCTTCCGTCACGGCGCGTCCGGAGAACTGCACTGGGCTGTCGAATCTCGCAAGCTCACGCACGGCCGAGTTCATCAGCGAAGGATTTTCCTTGAGTTTTGCAAACTGATGGGGATGCTGAAGCAGCGCCAGCAATCCATTCCCGAGAAGGTTCCGAGTAGTCTCATGCCCGGCGACGAGTAACAGCGTGCATTGGGCCAGCAGCTCCTCGCCTGTGAGTACCTCGCCTTCCTCCTCGACCCGAAGCAAGAGACTTATCAGATCGTCTCCTTTATTCGCGCGCCGCTCGGGAAGCAGTGCGCGGAAATATTCCGTGAGGCTGACGAGGCTATTTTGCGCGCGACGCGCCGTCTCAACAGTCGCAGCAGCATTGCCGAAGAAATCAGCAAGGTCATCAGACCAGATTTGGAAGTCTCTTTGGTCCTCACTGCGTATACCAAGCATCTCTGCAATTACTCTAACTGGCAGAGGGTTGGCAAACTCAGTCATGAACTCCATTTCAGACTTTCCGACCACATTATTCAGGAGTAAATTGACAACCTGCTGAATACGCGGACGCAGCCGCTGAATCATGCTCGGCGTAAACTCTTTATTCAGGAGTTTGCGAAGCCGGCTGTGCTCTGGTGGATCGAGAAAGAGCATCCACTTCGAGAAGATCTGGTTGAACGTTTCGAATTCGCTTTGCACTTCGCGCGGGAGTGCAGCAGTGGGCGTATGGCTGCGTTGACTGGAGAGACGCGAATCGTGCAAGCCTGCCAACGCATCAGCGTAACGAGGCACCAGCCACGCACCGTTGCGAAACTTGTCGGTCCAGTGTAACGGCGCGGCTGTACGCAGTTGGCTGTAAGTTCTGTAAGGATTGGTAATGAAATCAGAATCGAACATGGGGCGCGGTATTTTATCTGACTTGCCACAAAAAGGCACAAAAAGCACAAATCAGGAAGAAGAACAGTCTCTTGCACGTCTAATAGTTGATGCCCTCGATTCAGTTAACCGCACCCGAAAGGAAATAAACTTTGAAACGCTCTACCACCAGTCGCGCAATATTATTTCCAGCATCAACCGCTCTGTGGTTGCTTTTGTTTACCTCGTGCCAATCTGGAGACGCCAACAACACTGTGGCGCAACAGTCGTTATTCACGCCCGCGCCGGGTTCGCCGATCTCAGTGGCGAATGGACCTGGCAATGTAGTCATCGGCGACGTGAACAATGATAAAAAGCTGGACCTCGTCGTGGCGTGCGGAAAGAATCGCAGTATCGCGGTTCTGTTGGGCAAAGGCGACGGACAGTTTGCCGCACCAGCCAGCTCAACGACAGTTCCGGATGGTCCCGGAGAAATGGCGCTCGGAGACGTGAACGGCGATGGTAAGCTGGACCTCGCGATCGCGACTCACGACAGCTACAACGTGATGCTGCTCTTGGGAGACGGCAATGGTGGATTCACTGTAGCTCCAAGCTCTCCGATCGTGATGAAGGTTGGACAACATCCGCACACGCATGGCCTGGCTTTGGCCGATATGAACCGCGACGACAAACTCGATCTGGTCACCGTCAACAATTCAGACAATGATGTGTCGGTCGCTTTCGGCGACGGGCGTGGCGGCTTCACTCGTGCACCGCGCTCACCATTCGCAGTTGGTCCAAGCCCTTATCCGCTTGCAGTCGGCGACGTCAATGGCGATGGCTGGCCCGATATCGTCGCAACTGCCACTGCAACTGGTCCAGCGAGAGCGCAACAACTGCCGCTCAGTCGGGCGTTGACGCTGCTCCTGGCTGACGGTCAGGGAGGTTTTCGCTCAACGTCGCTACCACTGCGCACCGGTGAGCCGTGGTTTGCGGTTATCGGTGACCTCAACAACGATCGTAAACCTGACATCGTGGCGACTCATCATGAAATGAATCAGCTAACGGTAATGATTGGCGACGGACGGGGCGGGTTCGTTGAAGCGACAGCATCACCATTCGATTTTGGGCATAACGTCTTTCGTACAGTCATTGTCGACGTGAATCGTGATGGCAAAATGGACGTGGTTGCCGCTGCAGGCGATAGCGTGCGTGTCATGCTCGGCGATGGGCGAGGCGGATTCACGACTGGTCCGGCGACACAAACTGGGCGAGGTACGTGGCGACTCGATGTCGGAGATCTTAACGGTGACGGAAGGATGGATGTGGTCACGGGCAACAGTGAAAGCGACACTGTGAGTGTATTGCTGGGAAGGTAAAACTCAATTCGATAACATGGCCACCTCCAACCATTATTTGGTTTGGCGCACCTCGATTTGCTCAACCAGTTTTTCTGGAATCGTTTCTTCGCTCAACGCTTGTAAGTGAGGGTCCTCATTCAAGTCAGCGCCGACCTTGGCGGCGATGGCTTGCAAGATCGCGATCATCTTTGTGTTTTCCTGTTCACTTAGCAGATTTAGTTGAAGATCCAGATGACTGCGTCTTTCGCTAATACGAGTTTCGGCATTCTGATTGATCAAAATGAACGTGGAGAGAAAAATTGCTTCAAGGGAAACGACGAGTGTCAAAAACGTAAAGGGAAACGGATCGAGGTGTCGGATCCGTGGAATCGAATTCAGCAGAATCCAACCGCCGAACCAGAGAATATGCACCCACACAAATGGCATGCTGCCGCAGAAATTCGCAATCGCCTCAGCGATGCGATCCGCCGCCGTTCGCTGTTCTCTCGCCGCTTGTTCCAGTCTCGAGACGGTATCGACATTCTGCTCGGTTAACTCGTCGGCAGAGGGACCATTCCGCCGATTCTTCAGTTGGTTTTTAGAAGGTTTGTTCGACAACTCTCTCGTGCTCATGAAACAGGTTCACACTCCCAATGCCGGACTTAATTGAATCACTTCAAGCATCCGTTTTGCCGTGACACGCTGGTGAAGCAAGTTCGATGCCTCGACTGTCTTCCGATGTGCTGTTTGGTTGTTCTTGCAGAAATGAAGGAAGAAAAACCAACCAGGGTCACTCCAAACATGAAGGTTTGTGCGCATTCCAGTCCACAGATGATTCAGAATCGGTCTAATGGTTGACTTCTCGGTGGGTGGCAACGAAAATGACCGCAGTCAGCCCAGGCGCCGACCTCTGACGTCGATTCCGTCCGATTTTCGCGATAGTTCCTTAGTAACGATGATTTCACTTATCCTCCACCCATCGCGCATCCCTCGGCTTGTGCTCGTAATCGGAATTGCTTGCCTGCTTACCGCTTTCTCTTGCAATCAGAGACCCGTTCCGCGTGGTAGGCGCTCCAGAGTGGTACCCAACCGTAGGTGATCGGAATACGCGCGTGATGCTGTTTGCTCAAAATCTGCAATTGAATCCTGGCGAGTTACCGTCAGGCGTGATTGTCAGGTTGACTAACAACAATCAGATCTTCGAAGTGCCTGCCGAAGACGTGCGCCAGCTGCGGGATTCCGAATTCACTCAAGTGGTGTTTCGACTGCCAAATAACTTGCCCTCCGGCACCTGGACTGTGTTTATCAGAGCCCACACACGAATAAGCAATACCGGCACAATTAGGATTGCACCCTGAAACAACTGTGCTGGTGCTTTTGTGCGCGGCTTTTAGCGTGTGTCGTAATTGATGCGCACGCTGCTGCCAAATCCTGTCATCCCTGATCGCGTTACTTTCGGACAGCCGCCGATCGAGATCTCGCGGAGCCGCGGCAGGGTAGTCAGAAAGGGAATGCCCGCGTCGGTGATGAACTTGCACCCTTCGAATGAGATCTCCTCGAGCGATTTGATTCGGCTCAACATCTCCAAGCTCGCGTCTGTGATCAGCGTGTAACCTGCATGGTACTTCTTCAGCTTCGGCATCCTGACGAGGTGACTCGTCGCGACGTCTGTGGTGTCGCGGCAATACATCAGAATCAATGATTCGAGTTGTTGGCTGCGGCCGATATGACGGAAACCATCATCGCCAACGTCCATCGGCATCAACTCTTTCAGAGCAGGGAACTGAGGCAAACTCGCGAGCGCTGCGTCGTCGACAAACTTACAACTGACAGCCAGGCCTTTCAACGCACGCATACTCGACAGTGCAACAAAGCCTGAACCTTTCAGGTTCGGACACTCACGTCCCCAGAGGTATTCAATTGTTTGTGATCGACTGAGGGACCTAAAGCCTTCATCAGTCGCGACGGTGCCCTGGCCCATCAGCATGCGAAGCTTTGGCAGCGCTGCGATGTGTTGCATCGCATCGTCGTCGCAGAGTTCACCCTGACAACCGAGGTAAACCAGATTTGATAAGCCGTCGAGACACTGAAGATCACGCCCACGCAAACGCGACGTGTGCCAGAAGAAGCTCAAACCGATGAGTCCATCGAGTCCACGCAGGCTGTTCAGTCCGTTTCCAGTGAATGGACCATCGATCAGAAGATTGGTAGGTTCAGCACTAAACGACATCAGCCCGAATTTGGGCTCTCCTCCTTGCCACGTCTTGAAAGCGGGAAACTGGTGCAGCAACGCGAGACCATCATCCGTGACGTTGCGGCCGGTCTTGAATCGACTCAGTTTGGGTTTTCCTGCAAGCGCAGCGATCGCGCCATCGCCTATGTTGCAGCCCAACAGATCAACTTCCTCCAGGTGATCACAGAACCTGAGATTTGCAATCCCATCGTCAGTGACGTTGGCCTGCCAGAACATCCGGAATACACGCAGCTCGCGCAGGTGGGCCAATGCTTCAAGTCCACGATCGGTGACTTGCCCGCCGAGGGTCAACTCGCGCAACTGCGGCATGCGAGCGAGATATTGGAGACCTTTGTCTGTCAGACGCTTTGAGCCATCGAGGTTAAGCGACGTGATTTGATCCAGTTGCGAAATGATCTCCAGATCATCGTCGCCGATGAGATTCGCTGAGTTGATGGCTGTTAGTCCTAACTCTTTGATTACAGCACAGAGATTCTCCCAGTCTCTCTTCGACATCGGTTGGCGCGGTTCGATGCTGTTGTTGGTCCAATCGATGCGGTAGAACGGAGGTTTGGAACTCAGGACGAACGGCGCCGAATGCGGATCGCTTGCTGGTTCGTTACTCGACTGCGCGAGCTCAGTCCAGTCTTTAAAACCGTAGAGTTGTGCGACCACATGTTGGGCGTCGAACAATGTGAAGTTGTTTAGACGTTGTTGAGTATCGGGAAGATTGAAAAGCTTATCGCGGATGAAGTCACGAATCTGTTCGATGTTGAGTGCGCTATAGAAGAGATCGTTCAGGCGCGTCGCGGCCTGTGCATCGGCTGAGTTATAGACAGCCAGAAGATCTTCCGCGATACGACGGTGCTGTTCGAGGTCTGGAGGTCGTGCAGCCTGACGGTTGGGCAGACTAGGTGTTGAATTAGACATCGGCCTGGTACGCAGGAGGAATAGTAACTTGCGATTGTCAGGCGAGCAACATTCATGATTAGCCACAAAGAAGCACAGAGGCACAAGTAATCAGTTGGATGCTTTGTGCTTTCTTGTGCCTTTTTGTGGCTTACGTTCCGTGATAATTTCATATCGATTTTGCCTGACTAGGTCTGACGGAGACCGTTAGGGGGCATGACATGTCAATTTCCGAAACGCCGGAATTTAACGAATCCCCGAATCAACCTCAACGGGCAGTCGAAGCTGAGCGTTTTACGCCAAGTCCTGACTTGGTTAAGCGACTGAAGATCGCCATCCGTGGCATTGGCCGAAACATTCTTGGTCCTGGAGTTGAATACGATATACCGGTCGATCACTTTCGAGTTACGAGGGACGGAGAAACAGTGGCCACCACGATTTCTTTAGAAGGCGAGGAAGAAGCTATTGGAAGATACTCCGCCCCCTCAAAACTAGGTGTTTACCTTTCAACGCTCTTTCACCTTTCTCAAGGCAATCCGATGCTGGAGGAGTTGCAGATCAAACCTCAACAGGCCCTTCAGCTCATGGCGAATGCTTTACGAGCTTTTCGTAATTTTCAAAAGGATCCAGACCGGACTCATTCCAAAGCCGGATTCGTATCGTGGTGTGAATGGACAAAAGATGATTCGAACATTGTCCCCGGTGTGTGGGGAGATCACGTCTTTGTGCCTTTGCTTGACAATGGTGAAATGAAGCTGCCTCTCGAAGCCATCCGAGGCGCTTTTGCCGATTCCAACAATCTACGGGAGCGCGAAATTGTTACCCTGGCGGACCAAATCATTGGAAGTATGGATTACAAACAATTCGTCAATCATAAGGCGGATGGCAGACTCTATTCTGAGTGGAACGTGAACACAAAAACAAAGAGCGGCTCTGATGACCCTGAATATGTATGGAGTGAATGGGCCATTCCGCATCTTGATGCTTATCTTGACCGCGATACGATCGATGGTCCGGGCTCAATCACCAAAGAAGCATGGACTTCTCTTTATAGCGGAACCGTGACCTGGGACTCTCCTGTTGGCCCAATTGACATTCCGAAACTTCATACATGGACCTTGCATGAGATTTGGATCATTCAATACTTAGGTCCGCTCATTATGAAATCCAAACAAGCACCGTTCTATCTCAACCTCATCTATTACCTCACTCACATGCAAAGACAGAACAATAATGCCGGAGGTCTTTCCACAGAATACGGCCACACCGGATACAACACAGCCGGTCCGAGTTTTCTTCATCCCGAAGGGGAGGTTGTGGACTCGGATCAATCGGTGCCCTTTGCTTCACTTTTTGAAGGCCTTGTCTATCCGCCGGCTATAGCATGGGCAGATCACTTATTCGACGAAAGATGGGCGAATAGTCGAAAGGATGGAACCGGGTGTGTTGTTAAGAAGTATGGACCAGTCACATCCCTTAGGCGAGGCAATGTCAAACCGGAACTCGGCTCTGGACCTTCCCGTTTTCATACTTGGGACAATAGCGGAGGTACTGCCAATGGACTCGCTGAGTGGTATCTGATGACCCATTTAGATGAAGCTAAGAAGAATACGAGCATTTCACAGGGCTATGTGCGCGCGAAAGCAAGAAAGTGGAACGTCTCCAGTGAAGAGGCTGAAACGGCCATCATCAAAGCATTAGATGAAATAGTGGAGGTGATTGAAGAGCGTTGGCAGGCCGATCCCCAAACATTATCGGACAGTGTTCGTGGTCCTGAGAACGATCGAGAGTCCTACCGGGCCCAAGTCATACAACGAAATCAGATTCGAGCGAAACATAGGCTAGCCGAAACTGAAAAAGGCCGCATCATGACCATCGATCCTTCAGATATTCTCTTGCCGCCTGAGGAGCCCGATTTCCGTATTTATGAAAAACCGTGGCCCAGTGACTTAGCGGCCGACGATCTCAATGTAGCGGATTACTTAATACGTAATGAGCGTCACCAGGAAAGTATGCTGGAACCTGATCAGAGTTTTGATGACACGTGGAGAGCCGATGAGAAGTCGAAATGGCTACTGAAAGACGGTGAAATTATTGCGAGTTATTTCGTTAAGGAAAACAAGACTCGAGCTTCCCTGGCGACTTACCTGGCTCCTGAGGTTCCCTTGGCCGTCAAAAATCCTGATGGATCGGTGAAAGAGTACGAATCCATTTCCTTGTGGGTGAATGTGGACAGTTTCAAAGGAAGTAAGTTCAGTGTGAGGCTCGACAGCGATAGTGTCACCGTTGCGATTGTAGAATGCGATCCAGATGCAGCAGGTCAGTTAAGTGCAGACAGGAGATGGAAGCGTCTGGTCATGCCTTTTGCCCATGAGAGGATAGAGAGCACGATCAAAGAAGTAGAATACTTTAACAAGATACGCATGCTGATACCTAAGCCTGGTGGCACGATAACACTTAAAGGAATGCTTCATGTGAAAGGCATTCAGCTTCATGTCGCCACTGTGGATGAAGTTAGCAAACGAGTCGTGGATGCACCCCCGGGCAAATCTGCTCCCCATCGTTAGGCAGTGCGTGTAAAAATCAGTGTGCAAAATTCAGTGTTGCGAATTAGAATAAGCTCGACCATTTCATCTGAATGGTGGTGAAAGCTTTGAATTACTCCTCAGCCTGAGCAAGGAGTTGAGCAGCTTCCTGCCCAGTTTCCTCGCTGCGCCATCCTTTTAGTAATACAGACCTCTGACAGGGAGATGGAATATGGATACCGACTCCAATCCGACATCAGGTCGATCCCCACAGCAACGCACTGGTGTTTTCATTAGTTATAGCCATGAAGACAAAGACTGGCTTAAAAGACTCACAAACATGTTAAGTCCCCTTGGGCAAATGGGCGGGATCATTTGGCACGACACGATGATCGTGGCTGGTGCTGAGTGGCGCAAGGAAATCGAGGATGCCTCGGGCTCAGCCAGGGTAGCGGTACTATTAGTCACCCCAGAGTTTCTAGCTTCGGATTTCATTGTCAACGTTGAGCTGCCGCTACTGGAAACAGCCAACAAAGAAGGCCTGACAATTCTATGGATTGCCGTCAAGGACAGTCTTTACGACGAAACCGCAATTGCGAAATATCAGGCTGCCAACAATCCTGCCAAGCCGTTAGAGGAACTTCTGGACCGAGAGTTGAACAAAGAATTACGCAAGATTTGCAAAAAGATCAAAGAAGCTGCCACTAAGGAACTGGTCTCCGAGACCTCGCGAAAGATAACGCCCGCACCAGTAGGCGCTTCGGCTTCTCCGCGCAGGATTGAGTCCGAGAAACATTCCAAGCCGATACAATATGATCCAACCGAGGATCTTGTTGACTTCGAGGATCAGCAGAATCTCTTTAAGAGTATGCTGACTGATTCGCCAGAGAAGCGCCTTATGCTCATTCAGGCTCAGGGTGGGCGTGGGAAGACAAGTCTTTTGCGCCTGTTGGGCGTTCATTGTGAACAGAAAGGGATTCCTTGTTGCAGCTTAGATCGCCGCGGGCAGCCGTATGATAGTCCGCACTTCACTCTAGCGCTTGTGATATGCGATCAATTGGGTCTTTCACCGCGCCACCTCGCGCAGGCCGTGCAGCCTTATAGCACCCATAGTCCCCAAGAGGATATCGACGATCCATATACCATTTCGCAGATTTTGGCGGGAGTAAATGTGACCAACGATTCGCTGCGTCAGCCTCACATAAAGGAACGCCTTAAAAATGCCTTTCATGCCGATCTGTCCGAACTCGTGGAGCACAAGGGAGGCGCAGTTTGTCTCTTCGATAGCTTTGAGCGTCTGAGCGCAGAGGAAGAAGATTGGTTGATAGAAGCGCTGCTGACGCCAATCAAAAGAGGGAAGCTCAAAGGTGTGATGGTTGTAACCGCCGGGCACCGTTGGCCAAAGGGTAATAGATGGGATTGGCAAAATACTCATCTCGTCGACGGTCTACCGTCGATGACTGTAGAGCACATCAAGACTTACGCTGAAAAGTTGAACATTAAGATCACTGATGAGGCAGCAGAATACTGCCGCAGGTTCTCGAAGGGAATTCCACTCCATATGGCCATGATGGTTCAAAATCTACAAGATCGTAGCGAGGTAGCATAATGAGCGAATGGTCGGAGGGTATCCTGCCGAGAGATGAACAACAGGCTCTCGGTCAGATCATCGATAAAATAGGTAGCAAAGAACCCGACTTGGCTGAAGCGATTCGCCTCTGTGCTATCCCACACTGGTTCAATAAGGAGATCCTTGGCTGGCTGCGAGGCGAGGGGACTAACCCTTCTGAGTGGACAGAGACCATTCTGGAAGAATTGAAGTTGAAGAAATTGGCCTTCGTCGATCGCGAAAATCGGTTTCTTCACGACAATGTGCGCAACCTACTACTGCTTCGCTGGCGAAAAGAAAATCCGAAAGATTTCAAGGCAGTAAACGGAGAACTCGCAGCTTATTATGAATCCAGGTTAGAACATTCGCTACCGTCCGACCAGCAGTGCGTCGAATGGGAACGTGAAGAGATGTACCATCTTCTGGTCGCGGACAAGGAGCGCGGGATCGAACGTCTCAAAAGTCTATGTAACAAAGCGATCGATTCCTATAGATTAAGTACGCTCGATCTTTTGCTTAGTATAGCCGGCGAGCAGGTCGACGATATGAGTGCCGGAATTCAGTATTGGATCCGGTTCTTCGAAGGGAAAAAATACCAGGTATCCAGCGACTGGAAGAAAGCATTAGCAGCATGGGAAAAGCTGCAAAAGAAAAGAGCATCTTTCACTGAAGACCTGGAGCCGACCTTAGCGGTCCATCTATCCATCTTGTACAAGGACAACGGGCAGTGGGACAAAGCTATTGAATGCCTGGCGGAGAGTCTGAAGACTCTGGAACAGATGGGTAATCAGGGCGGCATGATCACCATCCTCCATAACCGGGGCTTCTTTTATAAGGACAAAGAGGACTTGCAAAGAGCTGAGAGTGATTTCAGGCGCGGCCTCGAGATCTCGGAAACGATCGGAGATGAGTGCGGAATGGCAATCTCATTAAAGAACTTGGGGCTTCTCCTTAAAGACGATAATAAGTGGGACGAGGCTCTTGAGCACTTTCAGAGGAGTCTTGAGATTCTGGAGGGAATGGGTAATGAACGTGTCATGGCCAGGGGTTACGACGACCGAGGCCTGTTGTATAAGGATTTGGGACTCCGAAACGAAGACAGAGAGGTCTTGCAGAAAGCTGAGAATGATTTCCGTCGTGCGCTCGAGATCCTGGAGAGAATAGGCAATGAACATGAGAAGGCTGGTGCTTTTAACAGTCTGGGCCTCTTTTATAAGGACAGAGGAGTTCTTTACAGAGATAACGAGGACTTGCAAAAGGCCGAAGATAACTTCCAGCGTGCGCGCGAGATATTGGAGAAAAGAGGTGATCAGCACAGGATAGCTGACATTTTAAACTCACTTGGTTTTCTCTATACAGCAAAAATGGAGTGGCACGATGCCGATACGCACTTCGAACTGGCTCTAACGAATTTCCAAGAGGCCCTAACGATATCGAAGGAGATGCGCGATGAACGCGCAACGGCTGCCATATTAAATAACTTAGGTTTGCTTTATCAGCATAAGGGAGAATACCAACCGGCGATTGATTACTTCCAGCAAAGCCTGGACATTGTGGAAAAAGTAGGCGACGAGATGAATGCGGCTACCACTATGTATGAACTCGCGTCGCTTTATGAGGCCATGGGGCAATACGGCAAGGCAATCGAGATGCTGGAGAAGGTGGTGAAGATTTATGACCGAGTGGGCCATCCGGATTTGAGGATAAGAAGAAGCAGAGAGAAATTGGATATGGTCGCAGCGAAAGGCAGGCGCGCCCTCAGCCAATAACGAAACAGAGGGTGTAAATAGTTTTGTGTAAATGGTCATTGAGCGACTAACCGGTTAAGGTTAGCGTAGGAGAACAAATGACCATAGACAACGAGCTCATTGACAACCTGCTGAAAGACTACAAAAAGCCCG
>Ga0207684_10000728_pt1 | contig 38624 bp, 30 predicted proteins | sample KBSK5501metaG_FD_184342 | JGI IMG/M metagenome (GOLD analysis project Ga0207684, IMG submission 184342) | Corn, switchgrass and miscanthus rhizosphere microbial communities from Kellogg Biological Station, Michigan, USA - KBS K5-50-1 metaG... | ecosystem: Host-associated > Plants > Roots >... | reverse complement strand
ATGAACTCTCCGGTCAGCCACTGTCGGTTGAGGAGGTGGCTAGGGCGGCTTCCGTACAGCTCTTTGTACGCCGCGCCCAGCAAGTGTCCCCAGCGTTCGCGCTCACAGCGTCCAAGGCGCGGGCTCTTGCAGGCATCTGCCGCAAACTTGACGGCTTGCCGCTCGCTATCGAGCTCGCGGCGGCGTGGGTGAAGGTTCTGCCTCCACCCCAGCTGCTGGAGCGACTCGATCACGCGCTGCCGCTACTCACCGGCGGCGCGCGCGATCTGCCTGAGCGGCAGCAGACAATGCGCGCCACGATCGCCTGGAGCTACGCTCTGCTGCCCGGACGTGAACAGACGCTGTTTCAGCGCCTCGCCGTCTTTGCTGACAGCTGGACGCTTGATGCGACGGAGGCGGTCGACGCCGAGGTTCGAGGAGCTTCGGCCCGGACGGAGACGGTCCTGGAGGCGCTGGGCGGGCTTGTAGACCAGTCGCTGGTCGTGGTCGAGCAGGCGCCAGAGAGCGCTCCGCGGTACCGGATGCTCGAACCGATACGGCAGTATGCTGCCGAACGCCTCGAGCAGAGTGGGGAGGCCATCGCGGCGCGCAGCCTGCACGCGGCGTACTACCTCTGGCTCGCGGAGCAAGGAGACGCCCAGTTGCGCCAGGCGTCGCAGCTGGTCTGGTTCGACCGCCTCGAGGAAGAGCAGGCGAACCTGCGAACGGCGCTCGCCTGGCTCATCAGAGAAGGGGAATTGGAAGCCAGCTTGCGGCTGGCGGGCGCGCTTGGCTGGTTCTGGTCCGTTCGCGGGTACATGAGTGAGGGTCGCATGTGGCTGGAGCGTGCGCTGCACGCTCAGGGGAGGACGACCGTGGAGATGAAGGTGGCGACCGAGGCCACTGTATCGGCCAAGGCCTTAGCGCTCAACCGGGCAGGGATGCTGGCCTGGCTCCAGGGAGATTTCATCGCGGCGCGCCAGCAGTTTGAAGAGTCTCTCACGCTTTCCCGAACTTGTGGGAACGAGGCGGGCGCCGCCTTCGCGCTGGCCTGCCTGGCTGTGGCGACTCAAGACAGGAGGGAGTACCCTTCGCAGCGCGCCTGGCTGGAGGAGAGCGTGGCACGGTCGCGAGCGGCCGGTGACAAATGGGGCGCGGCCTACGCGTTGTCCTTTCTCGGCCACGGATTATTCGAACCAGACGCCGAGGTAGCGTATCGCCGCAACCTGGAGAGCATGCGCTTGTTTCGGGAGGTGGGGGACCGATGGGGTACAGGCTTCGCCACCATGAAACTGGGGGAGGCCGCCTTGCGCCAGGGAGAGTACGATGCCGCGCTCGCCTCATTCGAGGAGAGCCTCAGCCTGCATCGAGAACTGCGGGACGGACTCTCTGTCGCCGTCGCGCTGACCAACCTCGGCGAGGTCGCGCGACTGCGAGGTGAGAGTGAGCGGGCGGAAGCCCACTATCGGGAGGCCCTGGCGCGGTTCGAGGCGGTCGGGGGCGCGACTGATATCGCGAGAGTGCTCCACAACCTGGGCTGTGTCGCGCGCCAGCGGGGCGATGGCGCGCTGGCGCGTACACTCTTCAGCGAGAGCCTCGCCCGTTTCCGCCGGATGGGGTTCCAGCGCGGTATCGTCGAATGTTGCGCCGGCTTCGCGGGGCTGGCGATCGATCGCAACGAGCCAGAGCGGGCAGCCGTGCTCTTAGGGTGGGTGGACGCACGCTTCCGCGCGATCGGGACCCCGATGTGGCCGGCTGATCGCGCGGAATTCGACCGCGATGTGGCCGCAATTCGCGGACGGCTGAGTGCGGCAGATTTCGAAGAGGCGTGGGCAACAGGGAGCGCCATGTCGAACGACGAGATGATCACCACCGTACAGCCTCGCACCGGCAACGATGGGAGATAGCGTTGGCCGCGGACCCATTCCGCTTCAGTGGGTCGCTCGGATACTTTGCGCCCATGCTGCGGCGCGCGGCGTTATGTCTTGTCGAGGTCTCCCCCACAGACGCTCTGAGAGGCGAATGGGCGCTGCTCCTTGCCGCGAAGCAGTCCAGTTCTACTTGGCTGGGAGCACTCAGGGCATCGTTGTCTGAGCGGAGTCCTTACCCAGCAGCTAACCGCGTGACATATGCGCGTTCCTGCGGTCCAAACCAGGGCGGCTCACCTGCCGCGGCGTTCCCTTCCATGTGCTCGGGGTGGCTGGTGGCTGGGATCGCCACGTGACACCGCACGTCGCTGAGCACCCATTTCAGCAGCGTCTGCGGCCAGGTCGTGACGCCAAATGCGCGCAGGGGCGCGAGGTTCGCCGGGGATGGCGTTTGACGCAGCAGTCCACCCTCGCCGAATGGACGCATCACGACGACGCCGAGCCGCAACTCCGCCGCCAGGGGGAGAATGAGCCGCTCGACCGCCCGCTCAAGGGGATTGTACGGGATTTGGATCGCGCCGATACGCCCTGTGCGCATGACGATCGCCAGGTCGTCGGATGCGGAAGAGATGTAGTGTGTCGCGCCGATGACGCCAATCCGCCCGGTGTCGCGCAGGCGCTCTAGCATCGTAAGTTGCTCGCGCCAGGCGACGAGGTTATGGATCTGATAGAGGTCAATGCGCCCGCCAAAGTAGCCCAACGCGCGGCTCGCCTGCGCCTCTCCCTCCGCTGCCGAGGGCGTCCAGATCTTGCTGGCGACGATGGCTTGATCACGCCGACCGGCTAGCGCCAGCCCCAACACGCGCTCGGCCTGCCCATACATCGGCGAGGAGTCGAAGAAGTTGGCGCCTGCCGTGAGCGCCGCATCGACGATGGCGCGCGCATTGCGTTCGTGCGCCGCGCCGCTCACGTCGAAGGTGCGCCAGGTTCCCATGCCGACGACAGGTACCCGCAGGCCACTCTGGCCCAGATCCCGCTGCTCCATGATCCGCCGCTCCCTTGTACTCCTTTTCGGCGTACGCACGTCCGTAGCCGACGTGTTCCAGATAGTGTATACCTGAGGCTGTGGCCGTTGTCAGGCTGTGGCCGTTGTCGAACATGCGTTGAAATGGAGGCTCGCCGCATGCTGGAGATACGCCCGGCGACCAGCGCCGACGAGATCGAGATAGCGCAGACGCTCTTCCACGAGTACGCAGACGGGCTGGGGGTTGATCTCTCGCTCCAGAACTTCGACGAGGAAATGTCCACCTTGCCGGGAAGATATTCGCCGCCAGATGGGCGTCTCCTGCTGGCCTGGGACGGCGCCGAGGGTGCGGGATGCGTGGCGCTGCGGCGGTTCGCCGAGGGAGTGGGCGAGATGAAGCGGCTCTATGTCCGCCCGGCGTGGCAGGGAGCGGGAGTTGGGCGCGCGCTGGCGGAAGCGGTGATCACCGAGGCGCGAGCGACGGGCTACGTGACCTTACGCCTCGACACATTGCCCACGATGAGCGCGGCGCAGCGACTCTACCGCGCGCTCGGTTTTCGCGAGATCGCAGCGTACCGCGACAATCCCGTCCACGGCGCAAGCTACATGGAGCTGACGCTGCGCTGAGGAGACGAGCATGGCCCGGCCAGGTCGTCCAGATGCGCCTCACACTGGTGTGAGAGGCGGTCCAGAGGCGCCTAACCGGGTTTGGCGCGTCCCTGCGATGGCGCCCTCCCCTTTACCTCTCCACTACCTCCGTTGGGCGCATGAGGGGAGCTGTCCTGGCCAGGGGCGCTGGCGCATGCGGTGGAATGACCAACGCTGGAGTCGCGCCCTCTCGAATGATCTCAGTCGCCACACTACCGAGCGCTGCCCGCGCCAGAGGGCCGCGTCCGTGTGTGCTCATGACGATCACGCTGCCGCGATGCGCCTCGGCCAGAGCGAGTATCCTGCGCGCGGGCGCTCCCGTCAGTGACATTGATTGAATCGGCGTCGTGAGATCATGCGCATAGCGCTCACGAATCTGCGTCAGATAGGCGCGCGCCTCCTCCTGCTCCGCGCGCAGTATCTCCGGCGTCACGAGCGCCTCCTCCGCCACGATGCTCATCGGCAGAGTGACGTCTGGTGTGACGCGCACCAGTAACAGCATGCGCCCGAACGCATTCGCCAGGTCAACTGAGTAAGGCAGCGCGCGCTCCGCCAGTTCTCCGCCATCCAGCGGCAGGATCACAGCGGCTCCGGGCAGGCTAAGGAAATCTCCCACGCTGGTCTCAGGAAGGCGCTCTGGCCAGATCAGCAATGGCGCGGTGGCGCTGGTCAGCAGCCTGTTTGTGATGCTTGGATGCGCGAGCGCGTCCAGGCCATGGCGCGCATGCGGCATCAACACGATCAGATCAGCCTGCGTCTGCTTCGCGGCATCGAGGATACCCGTCTCGGCGGTCTCGAACTCCAGCAGATAGTGGGCATCAATCGTGTCGCTGCGCAGGCGCGCCGCGAGATGGTCAAGCTCGGCGCTGGCGGCGTGCAGCGTATCGCTTTCCGGCATCCGGGGATGCGCGCGTACAAGCGTTACGCTCAGCGCGCCGTGGGCCGCGAGCAGGTGGACCAGCGCAATCACGCGTGGCGCCTGGGCGGCTCTCTCGACCGGAAACAGAATATGTGTAAACATCTGACTCAACCTTTCATGACCCAATTGCGCTTCACATCAGAAGGACCACCCAGGGCGACGAGTGGACACGGCCTCTGGTGGGCGATAGCTCTTCACCACCCCGCGCTGTATGCCCTGAGTCAGCAGCTATACCTGCCAGTTCAGTCCAGCAACCGGTTCGCTCCGCCATCCTCTATCCTGTCTCGCCTACCTCACAGAGAGGGCAATGAGAAGCAGAGAAAGATCACATCGGCCACACAGAACGACCTACGCCGCTCCAGGCTTTCCTGTGGCCTCGCCACCGCGCGCTCGTCTTAGTCCTTGGAGCGCTATACTATCAGGGGACGCCTTCCAGGGGACGCCTTCGAGGGAGAGCGGATAATGGAGCAAGGACGCGAAAACAGCAAGTGGCCCTACGGTCAACTACGCGCACAGACTCAGGCGCCCTGGCTGAGGCGGCTCACGCCGCTCGTAATCGGCTTTAGCCTGATCGCGCTAGTGATCTGCGCCGCGGGACCTCTGGGGCAGCGCGCGCGCGCCTGGGCGATGGAGTCGCCTTTCCCCACACGCACGGCCAACGGCGTGACTGCCTCGCGCTCGCCGACACGCGATCCCGCCACCGAGGTCACGCCCACACCCATCTCGCCCATTGCCGCCACGGTTGAGTCATATCTGAGCCAGATGTCACTCGACGAGAAGCTCGGTCAATTGATCATGGTCGAGACCTACTCGCAATCCTACAGCGGCGACATCAAGACAATGGTGGAGCAACAGCACGCCGGCGCGCTCATCATCTACGCGAAGAACATGACATCCCCCGATCAGCTCCGCGCGCTCACCCGCGATACACAGGCGCACACGGCGATTCCGATGTTCTTCACGATGGACGAGGAAGGCGGCAATGTAGATCGGCTGGGCAACCTGGGTTTCGCGCCGCCGCTTCCCTCCGCGAAGTACCTTGGATCGACCGGCAATCCTGGCCTGGCCTTCGACGCCGGCAGCCGCGCCGCCGCAGAGTTGAAATCGTTCGGCATAAACGTCGATCTTGCGCCGGTGGCGGACGTGCGCACGATCCCGAACCCGGTGATCGGCCCCCGGCCATATGGATCGACCGCCGCGACGGTGGACGCCTTCGCCGGGGCCTTCCTGGATGGCTTGCAGCAGAACGGCATTATCGGCACGCTGAAGCACTGGCCCGGTATTGGCAGCGTGGCGCTGGATCCGCACAAGACCCTGCCGACCGTGACGCGCAGCCGGGCGGAACTCGAAGCGACTGACTTCGCCACCTTCCGCGACCTGCTGGCGAAGAGTCCTGGCATGATCATGGTGACGCACGTGCTGGTCAACGCCATCGATCCTGACATGCCATCCTCGCTCTCGCCCAAACTGGTGCAGGGCGTCCTGCGCGATGAGATGGGTTATCAGGGCGTCGTCATCACCGACAACCTGTGGATGAAGGGTGTCAGCCTGCGCTTCTCGTTGCCCGAGGCAGCCGTGCTCGCCGTGCTGGCCGGCAATGACCTGCTGGAGGGGCCATGGAACCCTGCGACAATGCGCGATGTGCTTAATGGCCTGCGCAGCGCGGTCAACTCCGGGCGGATCAGCCAGCAGCGTATCGACGAGTCGGTGCGGCGCATCCTGACCCTCAAGGCGCAGTACGGTATCCTGCCGTTACGTCAGGGCGCGGCGAACGGCGCGAACGCGCAGACGCTGGATGGCGCTAGCCAGTCGTTGGCCGCTAGCGACCGTCCCCGCGCGATGCTCTCCGTCCGCTAGTAAGTAAGCGCAGGCGTGACGCCGCGTGCTATACTGCAACGCCTCCTCGGCGCCAGGAGCCGATCCGGCGACTGTGCTTGTATGCGCCATAAGGTTTGGGGACGAGAAGGGAACGAGAAGGGAACGAGACAATAGCGCGGGTCGCTTACTACGACGGCATCGCTCAGCGGTGGGACCGTATCACGGGGTACCACGGCGGCGCGTTCAAGCGCCATGTGCTCAACGACCGCCTCCTGGGCAAGATTGGCGGCATTGTCGGGAAGACCGTCCTCGAATTGGGCGCTGGCAATGGCTACTTTGCTCCACTCATGTTGCGGCGCTTCTCTGGCCAGTCGCCAGCGCGTCTGCTCATCACCGACCAGTCGCAAAAGCTGCTCGCCATCGCTCAGGCACAACATCACGCCGATAACGCCGAGTATCTCGCACTGGATGTGCAGCAGCCATTCCCGCTCGAAGACACTACCATTGAACTTGTCCTCGCCAGCATGCTTCTGAATGAGCTGACGACTAGCGGCCTGCAAAACGCTCTGCACGAGTGCGCCCGTGTCCTCCGACCGGGAGGGCGCCTGCTCGCAGCTGTCCCGCATCCGGCGCTCGTTCATGCGCTGGCGAAAAAGGGCGCGTTGACAGACTTCGGGCGTGGTCTCTTCGCCATGCCCAGCGCCGAGGGGCTGCGATTGCCCGTCTCGCGCCGGTCGGCGCAGGCGTATCTGGATGCGCTGGAAGTCGCAGGCTTCACCGCTGTACCGGAAGATGTCTTCCCCGACGAGAAGACGCTGCATGAAAAAACCCGGCTCAAAGTCCCGCGCGACACGCCGCTGGCGCTGCTGCTCGACTGCGCTTGACAAGCCGCACTCCACCATATCCAGCTCTTTCGCCACTCCTACGACCCATACCCCCTTGACACAACGACGTGGAACGACTAATCTATTTGTATGACCAAACAAATTGAGCCAGAGCGCGAGAAAACCTGGACGCATCGGGCAGACAATCGGGAACGGCTCATTGCCGCAGGCTACACCGTGCTGTCCGAGAAAGGCTATGAGGCGACCACTGTGAAGGAGGTCGCGCGCGCCGCTGGGGTTTCTCCAGGCCTCTTCCACTACTACTTCGCCTCGAAGGAGGAGTTGCTCGTAGCGGTTCTGCGCGAGGCGGGGATACGCTATGGGCGTCTGATGCAGGACCTGCGGGCTGTTGTCCCCGCCGACCACTTTCTCGAGGCGGCCCTCGCTGCCCTGCGAGATCGCGTCGCCCAGGATCCGGGATGGTATCGCCTGCACTACGAGCTCTTCGCCTTGGGCCTGCGCAATCCGGCGTTCCTACCGATAGTTGGCGAACAGCTCGCGTTTATCCGGCAGATGTTCGCGCGGGCGTTCGAGGACGTTACTGAGGGAGATGAAAAGAAGGCGCAAGCGCTCGCCGCAGTTGTGTTCGCCTCAGTTGAGGGCTTAGCCTTGCAGCAACTGGCTCAACCCGATCTGGACTTGGACGGAGCATATGAGCTACTGCGCGAGTTGATCGGCGTCGTACCTCCACCGACACCCTAATTTTTTGGTTCTTCGATTTGGTTGTACATCCATACACAAAGGAGGGGGATACGAGATTGGTCTTACACGCTGCGGGTGAATGATCAAGGCGCTCTTTCCAGCAACTCTCTTCCTTGCGCTCCTGCCTGCGCCCAGAATGATGAACGACCTATCGAGTGGTGCGACAGTGGTGAACACGAAAGGACCAACGACCCATGCCGCCTGCGACTGTCCTCGACTTCGTTACCTTGTTCTTCGTTGGTATGCTAGCCGGTATAGAGTTCGTGATCCACTACGGCGTAAGCGGAGCCACAGAAGGTCTGGACGAACGGTCGCAGCTCCAACTCCGTCAGGCGCTGGTACTGAGGCTGCGCGTACTGGTACCCGCCTTCTTTGCGCCGGCGGTACTGTCAGGAATCGCCGTAACGGTTCTCGATGGGTTTGATCTGGGCTTTTGGTTCCGGTGCGCGGGGGTGCTCGCCATGCTCGTCTGGATCTGGATCAGGATCATCGGCGCCGTCCCTATCAACAGTGACACGCTCAAGTGGAAACTCGACGCGCCACCAAGGGATTGGAAAGCATTGGTCAACCACGCGGAGCGGTTCCATATCATTGGTGTCTGGGCGGCGGTCATGGCATTTGGGTTCTTCCTGACTGCCGTGGCGCTCAAGCTGACAGCGTAGTGACCGTTAGGAAGGGCGCCTCCATGCATGCAGGGGGCCAGGCGGTTCAGACGCACGTTTGGGAGGCATGCGGTGTTCGTCCCCTGGTGTCTCCCCTGCCTTTTCCATGGGATGGCCGTAGATGCCGATCCCGCTCGGCCGCACGATCGCCGTTCTCGCCTGCGGCCTGTATCGCCTCGTGGAATTCGTCCGACTGAGGAACACGGCATGCACACAGAACAATTGGCTTTGACCATCGTTACACAGTGGGACCACACGGCGGCGCGCTCCATCAGCGCCAACTCCGCCTGAGCGTTACGGCGCCTGCATCATTTCCTCAACAATCTCGCGCTTACAAGGGAGGATCGGCAGACCATCGCAGGCGTCGCCCCTGTCTCTGGCCCTCTCCCCCCGCGAGGGGGAGGAGAGAGGTCCGCTCACTCGTAGCGCAGGGTCTGAGCGATCTTGACACGCGCCGCGCCCCACACCGGACCGACGCTGGCGACGCTGGCTACCAGGACGATGAAGACCAGCATCCACACGAGGTTCAGCGCATTAAAGGCGAACGGCACGCTCGCCAGCAGGTTGCCAATCAACTGCACGAAGCCATATGCCACCGGTATGCCGAGGGCGATGGCGATCACCCAGGCAATCACCCCCAGCGAGACGCCTTCCGTCCAGAAGACCTGGGCCACCTTGCGGCTCGTCGCGCCCATCGAGCGCAGGATGCCGATCTCGCGCCGCCGCTCCAGCACCGACATCGCCAGCGCGTTGAAGAGACCGATCGCGCCGACCAGAGCGACGATGCCTGCAACAGTGTAGAGCAGGACGTAGAGGATCAGGAACTGCGACTGGTTCCGCTGCACCTGCTGCTGCGCCGTCGTGATCCGCGCCGGATAGCCGTTGCTGCTGAGCGCGCTGTCGATGCGTGTGGCCAGCGCGTCGATCTCGGCCTGGCTGGCGCTGGTAGACTTCACCATGATCCCGGAGACGTAGTCCGGCGGCAGGTGGAGATAGGCGTTCACCTGCGCCGCTGGCGCCAGCAGCACGCCGAATCCGCCCGCGTCATTGCCATCGTGCGCGATGCCGATGATCGTCCAGGTCGCGCTGTGCAGGTCGTCGTGGAAGCTGATGGTGTCGCCGACCTTGATGCCATACTTCTGCGCCGCGATATGGTTCACCAGCGCCACATGCTGCTCGCCGTCGGTGAACCACCGCCCGCTCACCATCTGCTTGTGATAAAGCTGCGCGCCCGGCTCGACTCCAGTGAGCACGCCCTGGCCCCATTGCGTCTGGACCAGCGCCTGCGAGAAGCGCTCTGTGCGTCCGATGCCAGGAACCGCCGCCAGCGCGCCCTGGATCTGATTGTAGGTCGCCGGCCCCGAGACGTCGACGAAGATATCTGCGTTATACTGGCCAAACAGCTCACCCAGGAATGTGTTGAACGAGTAGGCGGTCGTCTGCACCGCCAGGAACGCCGCGCCCGAGATCGCCAGCGCCAGCAGCGTCAGCGCCGCGCGGGCGCGCTTGCGGAAGAGGCCGCGCACGCCCAGTTGGACCGTCTGCGGGACGAAGCCGAAGATACGCCCGACGAAGCGCGACCACGCCGAGCCGCTCGCGCCGTCCAAGCCGTAGCCGGAGAGCGCCTGACGCACTGTGATGCGCGTGCCCAGGTAGACCGGCAGCGCTGCCGCAAGGAGTGGCGCGCCCACGCCCACGAGGACGGCCACCAGGAGCAGCGTCGGGCTGACGCTCAGCGGACCGATGTCGACGGTGAAGAGATCGCCCATGTAGCGCACAAGCGCATAGCCGCCCAGAATGCCCAGCCCCAGGCCAACTGCCGTGCCGATGACGCCGTAGAGCAAGACCGAGAGCAGGTAGCTGCGCACCACCTGGCCACTGCTGGCGCCGATGGCCTTCATCGTGCCGATGACCGGAATCTGCTCCGTCACCAAGGTCATGATCGTGCTGAGCAACAGGAACACGCTCAGCAGCAGCGCCACGATCGAGAGGGCGCGCATCACCCCGAACAGCCCGTTGGTAACAGTCGAGATACCGTGGTCATCGTGGCCGACCGTCACATTCAGTACCGCGATGTTGTGCGCTTCGAAGAACGGCGCGAGTTGCTGTGCAATCGTGTGCGCCTGCGCCGCGTCATCCACGCTCAGCGCGAACTCGTTGGCCCCCGGCGTGTGGAAAAGCGCTTGGACATCCGCCTGGCGCATGTAGCCCGTCGCGAAGCCGACAATCGAGGCGGAAGGCAGACCACGGGTGCGCGCGAAGCCGGACACAGTCAGCGCCTGCGTCTGGCCACGAATATCCAGGTTCACGGTGTCGCCAACCTTGACCGTCGTGACCGCGCGATCACCAGTGTCCAGCAAGACCTCGCCTGCGCCGGGCAGGCGCCCCTCGACGATCTGGAGCTTGTTGAAGCGCATCGCGCCAAAGTCCTGGACGCCAACTACAGTGAACGGGTAGCGCCCAGACGAGATGGCCCAACGCGATGGCTGGTAGTCGCGCGCCTCGACGGCGGTCACATGTGGCTGAGTCGCCAGCGCGATCGCCAGGGACGTATCGGCAGGCGCAGTGTTGAAGTCAATGTCTGGGGAGCCTGCGGCGTCTGTGCTGTACTCGAAGCTGGCTTTGAGCTGGTCGGAGGCGATGCTGATCGCCGCCAGGCCCATGACGCCAATGGCGATGCCAAGGATGGTGAGGCCGGCGCGGAGCTTACGCCGCGTCACGTCGGCTATGGATTTTCTGGTCAGCGCGCGCATTCTCGTTCTCTCAATCTGTCAGTCGCGGAACTGGCGTTCGGGCGCGTAGACGCCGACGCCTCAGCGCCAGGAGCGACCACTCGTCTCGTGGGCATTCGCTTTGCCGCGCTACTCGTCGGCGTTGAAGCGGTTGACGATGCGGCCATCCAGCAGTTCGACACGCGCGGTGGCGCGCGCCGCCAGCCGCGGATCGTGCGTAACGTAGATCACCGTCTTGCCGCGCTGGGTCAACTCTTCGAGCAACGTGAAGACCTGCTCCGCCGTCTTCGAGTCGAGGTTGCCGGTCGGCTCGTCGGCCACCAGCACTGGTGGATCGTTGGCGAGCGCACGGGCGATGGCTACGCGCTGCTGCTGCCCGCCGGAGAGCGCGCTGGGGAGCCGCTTCGCGTACTCGCCGAGTCCCACCAGGCGCAGCGTCTCGTCGGCGTGCGCCCGCCACTCCTTGCGTGGGATCACGCCACCCAGCTCCAGCGCCAGCAAGATATTCTCCTGCGCGGTGAGCGTCGGCAGGAGCTGGAAGAACTGGAAGACGACGCCGACGTGCTGACCACGCCAGCGGGCGAGTTTGTTCTCGCTCATCTTGCGCATCTCCCGTCCTGAGAAGGTGATGCGTCCGCTGGTGGGCCGGTCAATGCCGGTCAGCAGATTGAGCAAGGTAGACTTGCCACTGCCCGATGGGCCATTGACGGCGAAGAGACTTTGTGCGGGCACAGTGAAGGTGATGTCCTCAAGAATGGTGACGCTCTGCGCGCGCGTAGCGATAACACGCGAGAGGCGCTCAACCTGGATCAGCGGGGCGCCGGCGGGCGCATGCAGTTCCGCGCGTTGTGCGAGGGATAGGGCCATGATTCTTCTCCCTGAATCCACGTGAAAACTTGACCAAGCATGTGAGCCAGCGCAATGTGCGCTTGGACAACTCGATTATGCGGCTCAGATATGCCGGAAGCATGGCCGGGATGTAGTGGTTGTATGGAGACTGTTTGGCGCGCCGACACACTTCTGTGACATCTCGGGCAGACGCATGATCGCGCCCGTCGAGCAGGTGGCTTCTGGCGCGCTTTTCATCAGGGTGTAGCGGGATAGCCAGAAAAGTGGACTGGACACAATCAATACAAATCAACTATTATACTGGGAGCGGGGTCCCTCCCTCTCGCTCGCGCGACTCGACCGGCGGTTCCGGATGGGCGCGCTGGCCACCACTCGCGCCAGGGTGGCGGGGTATTGCACGCATTGTACGCGTTGCGATGGGTACGAAGGAGTACGACGATGTCTTCGGCAACATCCTCATCCGCCTCGCCAAGAGGGCTAGAGGGCGTGGTGGCGGCCTCCACCAGAATCAGTCATGTCTTCGGCGAAGAGGGCCGGCTGGTCTACCAGGGCTATGAGATCAGCGAACTGGCTGGCAAGGTGACCTACGAAGAGGTCTGCTACCTGCTCTGGCACGGCAAACTGCCCAACGCCAGCGAGTTGGGACAGTTCAATCAGCAGATGCGCGCCCAGCGCACGCTCCCCGCAGCGGCAAGAGCGACCGTGCGTGCGCTCCCTAACGACGCCGACCCGATGGATGTGCTGCGTACGGTCATCTCGGCGGCGGGCGTGGGCCTCGGCATCGCCGGGACACCAACCTATGAGCAGGCGGTCGCGCTGACGGCGCGCTTCCCCACCGCGATCGCGATGTTCGCTCGTCAGCGTGAGGGCAAAGAGCCAGTCGAGCCGCGTGCAGACCTCGGCCACGCCGCCAACTATCTCTACATGCTGACAGGCACGGCGCCTGAAGACCGCCACACGCAAGGTCTGGACACCTATCTCGTCTTGCTCGCCGATCATGGCATGAACGCTTCGACCTTCACCGCCCGCGTCATCGCCTCGACGGAGTCGGATCTGGCGTCGTGCGTGGTTGGCGCGATTGGGGCGCTGAAAGGTCCGCTGCATGGTGGCGCGCCCTCGCTCGTGCTGGATATGCTCGATCAGATCGGCGACGCGGCGAACATCAAGCCGTGGGTGGACAATGCGCTCGACCACAAGCAGAAGCTGATGGGTTTCGGGCATCGCGTCTACAAGACGACCGACCCTCGCGCCGAGATCCTGCGCGAGATGGCCAGGCAGGCCTCCACGCCAGAGTTTTTCGCGCTCGCGCAGGGAACTGAGGAGTACGCGCTGAAGGAACTGCACCGCCGCAAGCCCGACCAGCGGCTCTACACCAATGTCGAGTTCTACTCCGCCAGCGTCCTGCACTCGGTGGGACTCGCGCGCGACCTCTTCCCCTCCACCTTCGCCGCCAGTCGCGTCGCCGGCTGGACCGCGCACGTGCTGGAGCAGTTGCAGGGCAACCGGCTCATCCGACCGCAGTCGGAGTACATCGGCCCGCAGGGACTGAAGTTCGTCCCGGTCGCGCAGCGCTGACATTCCAACAAAATCCGCCTCTCCTCTGGCCTCATCGCAGCCGTGCACGGCCAGAGGGAGGGCGTCTTTCTGTTCGCCGTTATACCTCTTCAGCCCAGGCGGGAAGGAAGGCTGAAGGACACCGTACGAAGACGTCAACGAGGTCCTGGCGCGCCTGTCAGATGGCTTGACCGCTTTGTTGGGCGAACAACTGCTTGGTCTCTATTTGACTGGATCACTCACCTGCGGAGATTTTGATCCAAGTAGTAGTGATATTGATTTCCTGGCCGTTCTCAGCAAGGAGTTATCCGACGAGCAACTGAGCGCCATCACGGACACGCATGAACGCATTGGCGTTGCGTTTCCGCGCTGGGCGACGCGCCTCGAAGGATCGTACATTACCAAGGACATGATTGCGACCAAAGATCGTCCCGTCATAAGCCGTCCATATGTCAACGCTGGCGACATCAACCTCTATCGCTATGGAAATGAATGGACGATCAATCTGGATGCGTTGCAGGAGTGCGGAGTAGCGCTTGTGGGGCGTGCGCCAACAGAGACCTTTCCCCACGTTGAAATTGAGGACGTACGCGCGGCCTCCAGGCAAGACTTGATAGACGACTGGTTGCCAAAACTCGCTGATCCTGACGCCTTTCACCAAGCCGGCTATGACAGTAATCATTTACGAGCATACGCAGTTTTGACCATGTGCCGGATACTCCACCGCGCGACGCATGATGGCATTGCATCAAAGAGGGTGATAACCGAGGGTCACCTTTCATGCGTTTTGGGTGGATCTCGTTTTGGGTGGATCTCGTTTTGGGTGGATCTCGTTTTGGGTGGATCTGTGGTACTCTGTCTGTGTGCACGGTGAAGGCCCTGACTCCCTGACGAGCGAAATCCAAGCCCGCCTGAGGCCAATAGCCTGAACTGAGCGATCAACGTCAGCACGCTGGCCGGGAGTTCCTCGGACAGCCACAACGCCTGTGGAGAGGGGAGCGCTGGCCAGCGCTCGTGAGAGCGATGGTGAAACTGCCCTCGCTGAAGCAGGAACCAGATGCGTTCGATGCTTCGGTAGAGAACGGTAAATTCTGGAGAACGGTAGCTTCAACATGGGTAAGAGAAACCTACGGTGAGCCTTGCAGGAGTTTGGTCGAGCAAGCTGAAAGCTAGCAGTATGGCAAAACGTTGGCTACCGATAAAGAAGTGAAAGGTTTCATCGAGTTTGCCGCCCAAGAAACAGGAAATGCGGCTCGCTAACCGACTGCGTATGCAAGACGAGCGCCAGCGCTAAACGCTCTTCGCATCCAGCGCTATGCTGATTGCGACGCCTCGAAAACACGCCCACTCGGCGCCGAGCCGTCTTGCGATAACCGCTGTGTTCGTTCAACGCCGCGCAAACTTCTATCGACCGGGTGACAACGGCGAGCCTTATCCCGAACTCACATTCTGCTTATGGCGCGCCTGCGCCGGTGAGTTGCTTGGCTTCCTTGGCGGGCAGGCGCTCGACGCCAGGGATCGCCGGGACCCCCTGGCGCGCCTGCTCGGACTTCTTCGCGACACCCGTCAGGCGACGGAAGCCGAAGATGAAGATGAACAGCAGGAGCCAGTTCGCCACGCCCGCGATGATGAGTTTCAAACTCGTGTCCACCGGGATCAGCAGCAGCGCCCCGGTAAGCAGGATGTTGAAGAGCGTGAGTGGGATCAGGCCGAGCCAGGCGAAGCGCATGAGTTGATCAGCGCGCAGGCGCGGCAAGGTCACGCGGACCATCAGGAAGGCGAAGAGGAAGAGCGACATCTTGGCGATGAACCAGAAGGCAGCGATGGCGTTGAAGACCACCTGGCCGAAGAAGCCGCCGAGCAATCCTACCCAAAAGCCCTCGGTCGCGCCGGGGCCGGACCAGCCACCGAGGAAGACCGCCGTGGCGACCGCCGAGACGATGCACATGTTGCCGTACTCGCCCAGGAAGAACAATGCCCAGCGCAGACCACTGAACTCGGTCAGATAGCCCGCTACCAGCTCCGACTCCGCCTCCGGCAGGTCGAAGGGCGAGCGGTTCGTCTCGGCCAAGCCGCAGATGTAGTAGATCAGCAGGCCCAGCGGTTGGATCAGCACAAACCAGAGCCAGGGAGGGTTGAGCTGCGCGTTGACGATGTTGCTAAAGGAGATCGAGCCGACGCCGCAGGTGTTTAGATCCGGCTGCGCGCCTGAGCAGGCGGGCGCCGTGATGCTGGTGAGCATGACCGCGCCGACGAGCGCGAGCACGAGAGGCAACTCATAGGAAATCATCTGCGCCGCTGAGCGCAGCCCGCCGATCAGCGCGTACTTGTTGTTTGCGCCCCATCCGGCCATGAAGACGCCAATCACGTCAATCGAGCTGAGCGCGACGTAAAAGATGACCCCGGTCGCGAGCGCCGCGCCCGTTAGGTACGGCGAGAATGGCAGGACCACGAACGCTGTGATGACCGGGGCGAAGAAGATCATTGGGGCCAGCCAGAAGAGAGGGTTGTCGGTCGCCGAGGCGCGCAGATCCTCTTTCAGCAGCAGCTTGCCCACATCCAGCAGCGGCTGCGCCAGCCCCGCCGGGCCGTAATGCAGCGGACCGTAGCGATCCTGCGCGTAGGCCTGGACCTTGCGGTCGAGGTAGGAGAGGATCGTCGCCGCGCCCATCAGGAAGAGCAGCGAGAAGAGGAAGGTGACGATGAAATGTATAATGGTCTGTATGACATCCGCTGACACAACGGCCTCCGTCCCACCCGCCCCTGGCGGCCTATTCCACCCCTAGCGGTCCACGTCGCCGAGGACAATGTCAATGCTGCCGAGAATGGCGATCACGTCGCCGATCTTCGTGCCGCGCAGGAGTTCCGGCAGGATCGCCAGGTTCACGAACGATGGCGCGCGGAGCTTGGCGCGATACGGGTACTCCGAGCCGTCGCTGATCATATAGAGCGATTCCTCACCGCGCCCCGTCTCGACCGCGAAGTAGGTCTCGCCGCGCGGCGGGCGCAGCGCGATGGGGCTGCGGGCTGAGATCGGCCCGCTAGGCAGGTTGTCGAGCGCCTCACGGATCAGCCGGACGCTCTCCTTCATCTCATCCATCCGGACGCGATAGCGCGCGAAGCAGTCACCGCCGGTCTGGACCTGCGGACGCACGGCGATCTCGCGATAGGCCCCATATGGACGGTCCACACGCACGTCGAAGGCGACACCGGAGGCGCGCGACATCGGCCCGGTCAGCGCGTAGGCGAGCGCCTGCTGTGGGTCGATGTAGCCGACGCCGCGCGTGCGCGAGACGAAGATCTCATTGCCCGTCAGCAGCCCTTCCAGTTCGGGCAGATTCTTGTCGATAAAGCGCGTGGCCCAATCCTCGCACTGCTGTATCCAGCCCTTGGGCAGATCGTAGAGCACGCCGCCAACACGCATATAGTTGTGCGTGAAGCGGTGGCCGCTGAGCGACTCGAAGAGATCGAGGATGACCTCGCGGTCGCGGAAAGCCCAGAGCACGGGGGTGAAGGCGCCAAGGTCCAGCCCATAGGTGCCGACGGCGACGAGGTGGCTGGCGATGCGCTCCAGCTCCTGCACGATCACACGGATATACTGAGCGCGCGGCGGTGGCTCGACGCCCATAATCTGCTCGACGGCCCCAGCGTAGCAGACCTCGTTGATCATCGGCGAGAGGTAGTCGGCGTTATCAATGTAACGCGGGCCAGCCATGTAAGGACGGTTCTCGAAGGTCTTTTCCATGCCGCGATGCAGGTATCCCATAATGGGTGTGCACTGCATGACAGTCTCGCCATCCAGCGTCAGCACCAGGCGCAACACGCCGTGTGTCGAGGGATGCTGTGGCCCCATATTGAGGATCATTTCCTCGCTGCGCAGGCCGGTGGCGTCCTCGGTGAAGAGGGATGGCGCGCCGCCAAGATTCCCCTGGTTTGTCTCAAGTGTCATGGCGTAGGTCTCCCTGCTCTCCGTGATGGAGGATAGCGCCGGCTTATGACCTGCTGGTCGGCGCTGGATCGTCCTTGTCTACCTCATAGCCATGCTCGGTCTCGATCTCGCCCTGCATGTCGCCCGGCAGGAGCCCTTGTCCTGTCTCCAGATATACCGCGGCGCTGCCGAAGGTCGGCTTACCGGGATGAATGCGTTCCTCATTGCCCTGGCCAACATGCTTGGGAACAATGCGCTCCTGGTCACGCTGTTGCTCGCCGGAGATCGCGCGCTCGCCATCCACCTGGGTCGTCGCGCGGTCACGGAGGGTGACCGGCGTCGCGCGGAAGTCGCGTCGCATGGGATATCCCTGGAAGTCGTCGTCGAGCAGGATGCGACGCAGGTCTGGATGCCCCTTGAAGATGACGCCTACCATGTCGTACTGCTCGCGCTCCAGCCAGTTCGCCGAGGGGTAGAGGCCAACCAGCGAGTCTATCTCCGGCTGTTCTGCCGAGAGCCTGACGCGCGCCTGCAGTAGCCAGTTCGACGCCAGCGACCGGAAGTGATACAGGCATTGAATATGATCGACGAAATCGACCGCGGTGACGCACGTGAGCATCTCGAAGCCGAGCGAGTCACGCAGCGTACGCGCCACCTCGACCAGCCGTTCCGCTGGAACCTCGATTCCCACTCCGCCACCGCCCATACGGATCTTTGGCGTTGGCTGGCCCACGATGGCGTCTACCTCGGCGAGCGCGGTGAAGAGTTGATTGATATGGTCACGGTCGAACGCGAGCAGCGAGACGCTCTCGCCGTCACGTGGCGCTAGATCCATCGAATGACTCCCTTCCGCCAGGCGTAGACGAGGCCAATCGCCAGCGTGAGGATGAAGAAGCTGATCTCGGCGAAGCCGAACCAGCCAAGTTGCTGGAAGATGACCGCCCAGCCGAGAATGAAGACAATATCCACGTCGAAGGCGACGAAGAGCAGGGCGAAGACATAGAAGGCGAGCGGAAACTGAATCCAGGCAGTGCCGATCGGCGTCTCGCCCGACTCGTAGATCGTGCGCTTGTCGCGTGACCGGCTCTTCCGCAGGAAGAGCGCATTGAGCAGGTCCGCCGTGCCCAGGCCAGCCAGCACGAAGGCGCAGCCACCGAGGAAAAAGAGCAGGGCGACGAGGTACCCGGTTGCGACCACAAGCGCCTCCTACAGAACTGGTGGAACGCGCCAACGAAATTGTATTGCCAGGGGGAACTATTCGCCGGGGATGTGAGCTTTGGGGCGGAAAGGCGCTCTTCCCGCTGCCATGGCGTGATGGCGCGCCATCTCCGATTATAACATGCCGCTTCGGGGCGAACAACGAACGGCGTAGCGCGCGTCTGGCCTGTGAAGGCGGGATCATCACGCCTGCGCCGTCTGCACAATGTAGAGACGGGCGAGGCGCGCTTTTCGGCCACCATCACCCCAGAGATCGCCCGCTATGGCCCAGACGGGTAGATCATCTCGCCCGTCGGGCCATGCGCGTGTATAGTGGGAGCGCAACGTAGGCCGGGCGATTTCGCTTGACCAGCGCCCAGCGCGCCTGTGCTATACTTGACCGGCGCTGGCTGGCTGATAAGCGCGGGTCGCTGACTCATAGACGCGGATGGGCGAGGACGGTTGAGCATGAGTAATCGCGGCGGGTCGCGCTATCGCGGTGATGACGACCAGGCGCGTCGCTATCAGGGAAATCGCGGCGCGTCCGGGCGCGATGAGGACGACTGGGAGTCTGACGACCGCTACTTGCCACCCCCCCCGCGCCGCCAGGGGTCGTCACAGGGAGCGTCCAGCGCACGGCAACAACAGCGCCGCTACGATGAGGACGACGATTATCGTGGCGGCCCATCCCGTTCCAGGAAAGCGAATGCCTGGGACGATGACGCCTCGTGGGAGGGCGGCAGGGGAGGATTGGCCGACGCGCCTGGATGGGACGACCAGGGCGACGGACCGACGGGATGGAACGATCCACGCTACACCAATGAGCGTCGGGGCGCGCCCGCGACAGCGCTGGGGGCATTTCGTGGCGCGAGTGGCGGACGGGCGGGGCGCGACGGCGAGCGGCGGTCATTCCCAATCCGTGTGCTGCTCGTGGCGATGGTGGTCGTCGGCATCCTCACTGGACTGGGCTTCGGAGTATATTCGTTGCTGCGGTCACAAGGTCAACCCGCGCATTCGACGGTCGTCATGCCCGACGCCTCCTTCGCCACCTACACCCCTGGGCCGACGCCGACGCCACCCGCCAACTTTAAGGAGTTCGCCAGCGCGCGATCGAAATACATCCTGAGCTATCCGGGCACGTGGGCGATCAGCTCGAACGACGCGAAACTCCAGCAGCAGTACGACTATACCGACATCTTCAACCCGCCCAACTCGCCATCGCATGTAAGTGTCGAACAGGCCGGGGTGTTCTCGTACTATACCGAGCAGAAGATCATTCAGGGTGAGGTCGCCGGAGCGCAGCAGAGCGGCTACACCTTCACCGAGGTCGCCACCGCGCAGACGACACAGACCGTGGGCGGCGCCATGTGGCAGCGGCGCGAGTATGATATCAACGCCAACGGACAGCCGCTGCACATGGCGATTCTCGCCACGCATCATGGCGGCAAAGGGTATGTGATCGTGCTGGTCAGCTCGGCTGCGGAGTTCGGCAACGATGCGCAGGCGGTCTTCGACCCGCTGCTCGCCAGCTTCCGCTTCAGCGCCTGAGCCTGGTCGTGAGGATCAGCCGAACGCTTCTGCCACCGCGGCGGTGAATTCGCGCAGAGCGTTGTCTCCAAAGCAGACGAGGATCACCTCCACAGGCAAATCATGCTCCTCCACGAATTGTTTGACCACGCGGGCGGCGATGCGCGATGCGCGGTCGACAGGAAAGCCATAGATGCCTGTACTGATCGCTGGGAAGGCGACGCTGTTTAGACCATGTTCGAGGGCTAGCGAGAGGCTGTTGCGATAGCAACTCGCTAGAATCTCATCTTCGTCGTAGCCGCCACCCCGCCAGACCGGACCCACGGCGTGGATCACATGCTTCGCCTTGAGCCGGTAGCCTTTGGTGATTTTGGCTTGGCCAGGCGGGCATCCTCCGAGCGTACGGCACTCCTCGAGCAGCTGCGGTCCGGCCGCGCGGTGTATCGCGCCATCGACGCCGCCGCCACCAAGCAGTGACGAGTTTGCCGCATTCACGATGGCGTCAACCGCCAGTGTCGTGATGTCCTCCCGCACCACTCGTACACGCGCGCGCGCGCCGGCCATAAGAAGCTCCTCGTCAGGATGGGACACGCAAGATCGTCTGGTCTACTCAGTCGGGATAGAGACGGGCACAATGTCACCATTGACGATGTTATCTATCCGCCAGTTCGAACCCTCTTTGACCATCGTCAGCGTCTGGGTAAGCGCCTGCCCCTTGTTGCTCCGTCGCACGACGTGAACCACGACAGTCGCCATCGCGCCACTGGTTTTCTCGCTGACGATTGGATAACTGTCGACGACGCCGCTCACCTGATCCAGGCTGCTGAACTGGTCGTTGAAGGCGCCAGACGAAATACGCTTTTGATACCCCGCTGAGGTATAGCCGTAGGCACGCGCGTAGTTCTGGGACTGAAGCGCGCCGTAGAAGTTTTGCGCGGTCGTGGGGGGATCGCTCAACTGGTTCTGCACCCAGAGGCTACTTACTACCAGCGCCGTCGCGCCCACCGCACACGCCACAAGCAAAAAGACACCCGCCGCCAGCGCCACCGTCGTCAGCAAGGGCGAGCGCCTGGGTTTGAGTGAGCTGTTCGGGTTCTGGCTGCTGGAGGCGCTCAGGTCGCGCATCTTCTGGCTGACGTCCGTGCGCTCGGCGAGTTGGCGTCGCCGCTCTGCGACCCGTGCGGCGAGGTCTCGTGGTCGCACCGTGCGCTTCATCATCGGGCGCCCCTCTAGCTGCGATCAGCGTTCACGTTCCAGCAGACCAGACATGAGTCGGCGCCACAAGACGAAAATCTGACAGCGCGCGACGACTTGTTTTGCGATGCGCAAAGTATACTCACTGAAGCGCGACATGGCAACGCGCCGGTACGCGCCAGCCACGCGTTCAGCGATCTCATTGTAACGAGTCGAGGCGGCTCTTGGATTCTGTTCATCCCAACGAGGTATCCGCGCCAAACGCGACTCCATCCCGGCGGTCGCTCACCGAGCGCATCCGCGAGCGTGCCTACGCGCTGGGCTTCGACCTCGTGCGCGTCACGAGCGCTGAGCCGTTTCCAGAGACCGAGCGCGTGCTCCACGAGCGCATCGCCGCCGGGCTGATGGATGGACTGGACTGGTTCACCACCGAGCGCGCCAGCGTCTCCGCCAATCCGCGCGCGCTGCTGCCAACCGCCCGCTCCGTGCTGGCGCTGGGAACCTTCTACCTGACCGACGCCCCACGCGACGAGTCGGCTCCAGGCGATCCACATGGGCGCGTCTCCTGTTACGCCTGGGGCGACGACTATCATGAGGTCATTCGCCGCCGGCTCGACCTGCTGGCCGACGAGGTGCGGACACTCGCGCCGCCGGGACAGGAGAAGAGCATCGTCTTCGTCGATACAGGCAGAATGGTGGACCGCGCCGTCGCGCAGCGTTCGGGTCTGGGATGGTATGGCAAGAACACCTGCATCCTGACGAAGAGTTGGGGATCGTGGGTCTTCCTGTCGGAACTGGTCACCAGTCTCGACCTGGAGCCTGATCCGCCGCTCGGCGCGAACTGCGGTCAATGTGAAATCTGTCTTCACGCTTGCCCGACCGGCGCGTTCGTCGCGCCCTACGCGCTGGACAACCGGCGCTGCATCTCCTACCTCACCATCGAGCTGCGCGGGAGCATTCCCGTCGAGTTGCGCCCGTTGATCGGCAACCACATCTTCGGCTGCGACATCTGCCAGGAGGTCTGCCCGGTCAACATGGTTGCGGAGCGCCGGCTACGGGCGCGTGAAGGGCTTGGCGCCAGGGGCGAGCGGCTGGAGTTCCAGCCACGTTCGCCGGGCGCGTCGAGTCCTGCCCTGATCCCACTGCTCGCGCTAGACAATGAGGGCTTTCGCGAGCGTTTCCGCCACAGCCCGATCAAGCGCGCTAAACGACGCGGCCTCCTGCGCAACGTGTGCGTCGCGCTCGGCAATCTGGGCGACCCCGTCGCGGTTCCAGCGCTCATCCGTGCGCTCGACGACGCCGAGCCGCTGGTGCGTGGGCACGCCGCTTGGGCGCTCGGACGCATCGGCGGCGGGGCGGCGCGCGCCGCCCTGCAGGAGGCGCTGGACCGTGAGCAGGACGCCACCGTCCTTCAAGAAATCCACTACGCGCTGACGTTGCTGGATGAGTAGGTCGCCAACAGCCGGTCCGCCGCCAGCGCCGCACGTTCCGCCCACCAGCGCACACGCGCCTCGGCGACCGAACGCGCACGCCCGGCAGGAGCCTCATCTGCGGCGCGCCCGAACGCCTCGCCACTGGTAAGTGTTGTGCGCAGATACCCAGCGTCCACGAGCGAGAGCCAGACGCCAAGGGGGAGATGGATTCCGCGCGCGCGCAGGCGGCGCTCCAGGTACAGCCGGTAGCAGGCGAGAACACGTCTGGGATCGAGCGCATGCCAGCCGCCGCAGAGCCAGAGTGGGTCGTAGGTCGGCGGTCCCGCAAGCGCGAGCGCCCAGTCGAGCAGCAGCAGTTGTCTCCTATGTCGTGGCGAGTGATACGTCGGCGGCAACCAGCCGAGATTCGGTCCCCACACGTCGCCGTGAACGAGCGTCTGTGGCAGCGCCGCAATAGCGCGAACGATGGGTGCAGGATCGGACACGATCGCGTGCAGCCGCTCCGCGGCGCGAGTGGGCGCGAGGCGAAAGAAGGCGTCCCAGCCCCGCTCAGCCAACGCGAGATAGAGATTGGTGTCTCCCGCGGCGCGTCTCGCTCTGACGTTCTCTGGGGAGTCGAGCGCCAAGGCGTCGCGCGCCGACATGAGGCCGAGCGCCGGTTCACGCAGACGCGCATCTTGCCAGCAACGCGCGTGCAGCGTGGCGAGGCGATCCAGCAGCGCGATCACAGATAAAGGCAGGCGACCAGGAGGCGCTCGTTCAGGGCGCCGCAGGAGGCGTGAAGACAGATCGTCCATCAGCAGCGCGCCCGCGGTAGGATGGTCCGAATCGCCCAGGAGCGCCCAGTTTTTCACTCCTGTTGCGATTTCTGCGGGTAGCGACTGGAGCAGGCCACGCTCCCAGAGCTGCGCCTCGCGCAGCCGGGAGTCTCCAGAGGCGGCGCCGAGCCAGCCAGTTTGCGGGGTGAGCGTCTTCATCACCAGCCGCTCGCGCCAGGTCGCCGCACCAACCGTGCGTTCGACTGCCAGCCGCAGCAGCCTGCCGCCGCCGAGGCCGCCGGGCACGCGCTCGATCCGCCGGATACTCACCAGATCAATGCCGAGCGCGTGGATCAACTCGTGGTCGAGCGACGTAAGCGCGTCAGGCTCCATGACTAGCAAACTCTCTGCCTCTGCGCCCATCTGGATACTCTCTCATCCTACACGCCGCCCCTGGCGCTTCCCGCATGCTAAGATGATACTCTGGCGAGGCGAGAACGGGCGCGAGAGGAGAACGGCGGCCATGCGAGCGGAGGTTCTGATTCCGCGCTCCTCGTGGCGGCTGACCGACCGCGTATCGCTCTACTCATACCATGTGCCCGATCATCTTGCGGACGAGCTCCAGCTGGGGCAGCTCATCGCCGCGCCGTTTGGCGAGCGCACCGTCCCTGGGGTCATCTGGTCGCTCGACGCCAGCGACGACACGGATGATCCCGATGATTCCGCCGTGGACACCGAGCGCTCTCCGTTGCGCTCCATCTCGGCGCTGCTCCTCGACGAGCCAGCCTTGTCGCCGGTCCAACGCGCGCTGGCGGAATGGATAGCAACCTACTACGCCGCGCCGCTCGCCTCCGCGGCGCGGCTCATGCTTCCGCCCGGACTCATGCGCAAGATGCGCTATACGCTCAGGCCAACAGGAGGTGATCGGTCGGAGGCTGAGCGCCTGCCGCCAGACGCCGCGATGCTCCTGGCGATGTTGGACGACCGTCGGGCGGTCGAGCGTGAACAGGTCTCAGAGGCGCTTGGCATGACACGAGCACGCCGCGCGATTCGGGCGCTGCTGGACGCTGACCTCGCCGTCGTCGCGCCTGAGGCTCCTGCGGCTTATGCCCGCGCTCGGCGTGAGCGCCTGGTGCGCCTCGTCGCCACGGACAACGCTCTGGCGCGCTGGCGTGAGGAGGCGCGCGCGCGCCTCGGTGAATCAGCGCCCTTTAGATCTGCCGCGCAAGGGAACCGCCGTCCCGCTGGAGAGTCGGCGTCCGAACGTCTGCTGCGCCAGCTTGCAACACTGGATGCGCTGGTCCGGCGAGCAGAACCACGTGCGCCGTGGAAGCTCGAAGAACTGCGTCGCCTCACCCGCGTGACCGCGAGCGGGCTGGCCGAGCTTGAAACCGCCGGCCTCATCGTTGTCGAGCGCAGCGAGGCGCGGCGCGATCCCCTCGCTGGCCGCACGTATCCACGCACACAGGCGCTCACGCTCACCGCCGAGCAGTCAGCGGCGCTGCAGGAGATCCTGGCTCGCGTCGAGGTTGGTGGCGCGACGTTTCTGCTGCATGGCGTCACCGGCAGCGGCAAGACTGAGGTCTACCTCCAGGCGCTCGCGGCGGTGATCGCACGTGGCAAACGGGGTCTCGCGCTCGTGCCCGAGATCGCGCTGACACCCCAGGCGGTGGCGCGCTACGCGGGGCGCTTTCCGGGACGCGTCGCGCTGCTGCACAGCGGGTTGACCGAGGGCGAGCGACTGGATGAGTGGCGGCGTATCCGCGCGGGCGAGGCGGATGTGGTGGTTGGCTCGCGCTCCGCCCTCTTCGCGCCCATCGAGCGGCTCGGCCTGATCATCGTCGATGAAGAGCACGAGGCGGCATACAAAGAGGAGCGCACCCCGACCTATCACGCCCGTGATGTCGCCACACACCTGGGGACGCTCACCGGGGCCACCGTGATCCTCGGCAGCGCCACCCCGTCGGCGGAATCCTACTGGCGGGCGCGGCAGGGAATCTACCGATTGATAGAACTGCGCGAGCGCGCCCCGATCACACAAACCGCAAGCTCCTCTGCGGAGCAATCGCTCGCGTCGATGCCGGAGGTCACGGTGGTCGATCTGCGCGCGGAGCTGCGCGCTGGCCACACGAGTATCCTGAGCGCGGCGCTCCAGGAGGCGTTAGAGGAGACACTGGAGCGGGGGGAGCAGGCGATCCTGTTCCTGAACCGGCGTGGCACGGCGACGAGCGTTGTCTGCCGCGAGTGTGGCTTCGTGGCGCGCTGTATACGCTGTGATGTCGCGATGACGTTTCATGCGACTGAAGCGCAGTTGCTCTGCCATTATTGCGGCAGACACGAGGCTCCGCCACGCTTCTGCCCCGTCTGTGGCAGCGCGAGCATCCGCTACTTCGGCGTGGGTTCCGAGCGTGTTGAATCCGCCGTCAAGCGACAGTTTCCGACGGCGCGTGTCCTGCGCTGGGATCGCGACACGGCGAAGACGCGTCTGGCGCACGAGCAGCTCTCGCAGGCGTTCGCCGAACGGCGCGCCGATGTGCTAGTCGGCACGCAGATGATCGCCAAGGGGCTGGATCTGCCCGCGGTGACGCTTGTCGGCGTCGTCTCCGCCGATATCGCGCTGTTCCTGCCGGACTTTCGCGCCTCCGAGCGCGCGTTTCAATTGCTCACGCAGGTGGCGGGGCGCGCGGGTCGTGCGGACCGTCCAGGGCGTGCGCTGGTGCAGACCTTTAATCCTGAGCATTTTTGCATCCAGGCCGCCGCCCGGCACGATTACCACCTCTTCATGGAGGCCGAGCTTACTGCGCGCGAACGCTACGACTACCCGCCATTGCGCCGCTTCGTCAAATTCACCTTCGAGCACGCCGACCGCTACACCGCGCAGATCGAGGCCACCGCGCTCGCCGGGCGGCTGGAGCGTCTGCTGAGGGACCTTGCGCTCGATCAGGCGGATATCGTCGGTCCGGCGCCGGCGCTGCTGGAACGCCTGCGTGGCCAGTATCGCTGGCACGTGATCTTGCGCGCGCAGGATCCACTGCCCATGCTTCAGGAACTGACGAGCGAAGACCTGCCGCCGGGATGGTCGGTGGATGTCGATCCTACCAGCAGTGTGTAGGGCGAGCCTTCATTGCATGAGTGTGGAGGGTTGACAGCAGTGGAATGATAAACATACCTTTCATACACTATCGAATACATTCACAGGGATGATGGCATGGGCAAGGAACCAGCGAAGCTCTTGTGTCTTGGGAAAGCTGCCCAGGAGCTGGGGCTGCATCCCCTCACCGTGCGGCGCTGGATCAAGGCCGGCCGGTTTGAGACCCTTCGGCCATGAGATGCGCATCCCACGCAGCGAAATCGAGCGCCTCAAAGGAGGGCGCTCTGACCGGCTCCTCGTGCTCTATGGGCGGGTGCGTGGACAGGGGCGCCAGGCCGTCGTCACCCTGATGGTCCTCGAATTGGGGGAGGACACCTCCCCCGCACACGAGCTCACGGCTGATCTTCTCTCACTGATCGCCTCCTTTTCGGGCGGCGCTCTGGCATGCGGTCTGCAAAACACAAGGAGTTGGTTCGATGCGCCCACACCATGCTGACCAACTCCTGAGCTATGCGCTGCGGCTACCGGAGGCGGCTCAGGCGGACGCCTTGCAGCTCCTGGACGCCAGCCGTGAGGTGGTCAATGCCATCCTGACGGCTCTCTGGCCTGCCCTCGACGTCTTTGCCGAAGCCCATCCTGGCCCGGCCTGGAAACGGGTGGACGCTCTCCTGCCCTCCCCGGCTCCGCATGGGAGTCGCCAGTGGCGCTGTGAGGCCGAGGTCGCGGGACGGATCCTCCGCGCCCAAGCTGCCCGCAAGCACGTCTTCGCCCTCGTGCTGCCCCTGCTCACCGCTGATTTTCTTCGCCCCGCGACCCAGACGCACAAAGCGGGGAAACACCGCAGCGCCATCGCCCAGGCGGTGAGTGGACTCAAAGCGGGACTCGACGAGGACCCGGCCAGCTTCGTCGAGCTGCAGAACGTCGTCGAGCAGTGCTGCAATTACTTCCTCCGCGAAGACCGCTTTCCCAGGAGCTATGAGGACCTGCAGCCGCTGCCCTTGCTTCAGGTAGGGCTGCTCACCTATGCTGGGGACGACGGCGGAGTGAAGGGCCAGGCGCATCGCTTCCATGTGGACTTGACGGCAGGCATGGCCCAGTTCCGCTTCCGCTGCCCCGACGCACAGGGGGCGTGGGCCTGGCGGGAGACGGAGATGGCGTTGCCTCCCTTGCTGCGCGCGCGGCTGGCTCAGGGCGAGGCCCAGGCGCCCACCTTGCGCGAGGTGCACGACGCGGATGGCGGCAGATATGCCGTCCTGGATATCCCGGTGGCGGTCGAGAGCGCCCCACTCATCGCCTGGGAGCAGGTGGAGCGCGTCCTGGGGGTGGATTGGGGAGTGCACACCCTCCTCACCACCACGGCTCTGGATGCCGACGGGAACCAGGTGGGCCGCCCGTTCTTCCTCGACACCGGCGGCTTCGATGGGCGTCAAGCCCGAACGAGGCGCCAGATCGACCAGCTCAAGAGGCGCAGCGAGCGGCTCGAGGCGGAGCTGCTCACCCTTCCCGAGGCTTCGACGAAAGCCGCTTGGATGGCCACCCGCCTTCTCCACCTGCGCCGGGAGCTGGCCCGCTGCTGGCAGAAATACGCGCGGCGGAATCGAGCCTTGGCCCACCTGGCGAGCAACGTACTCCTGGTGCTCGCCCAGGTCCAGCGCTGCTTGCAACTGGCGGTGGAGTCGCTGACCACTCTGAAGACGATGGGACGGGGGAAGAGCACGCGGAGCCGGTGGCGGCACTACCGCAACAACACCCAGCTGCGCGGCGAGATCTGGCGGCTGCTGCGCTACAAGTGCCGCCTGGCCGGGCTCCGGTTCCACACGGTGGCCCCACGCGACACCAGCCACACCTGCCCCCGCTGCGGGCACTCCGCCCAGACGTACCGCACGCCAGACCAGCGTGACGAGGCGGACCCGTGGGGCCGCTGGCTCTACTGCGCCAACTGTGGCTACAGCGCAGACCGCGACTATGCGGCCTCGGTGAACATTGCCCGGCTGGGTGTGGCCTATCTCGTTACCCAACAGACCTCTAGCCCAGGGAAGGTCCTGTCCCTGAGCCACCTCAAGCCTGCTTCGTATACCAGGGCAGGTTCGGCGCTACGGTTGCCGCCGACCGGGCCTCGCCCGGCCCGACATCTTCGGGGAACAATCTGTTACTATCCTGGCTGGCTTGGCTCGGCGTTCCTGCAGTCGTCACAGCTCAAGAGTGTCTTCCCGCGGCTGTGCCCCGTACACCTGAGCGCCTAGGACAGTACCTGATTCGAGCAACGGTAGATGCGCCTCTTGTTCTCGTGCGCTATACTGGCCGTGATCGAACGGGCGAAGATGATCGTCGGCGAGTCGAACCACGGATCGGCCAGAGAAGCGAGGCGACAGATGAAACTGCGGCTCACCCTCGGCGTCCTGGCGTGCGCGTTGCTGCTGTCGCTGGCGGGCTGTGGGGCCACGAGCGCTCCGGGAAGGACACTTCAACGTGACGGCGGCGCGCGCATCACCCTGCATGCCGTATGCTTTCCCGACAACGCAAACTGCGATGTCAAAGCGCGCATGAACAGCGCAATGGGCGTGCTCGCGCGGCGAGCGAGCGCTGCTGGGTATCATGATGTAGCCGTGCGCGCGGGCGGTGAGGCTCAGACAGTCGTCGTCGAGGCGCCGGGGGTCGGCGATGGCAAGCAATTGCTCCCCCTGCTCACCAGTCGTGGTCAGCTTTTCTATATCGACACGGGCGGCAAAGCCCTTGCAGTCGGCGAGGATGCTACTGACAATATCTGCGAGAGTCGCTGTACACCAGGGAAATACACTGTGCTCTTTCGCGGCGAAGATCTCGATCTGAGCCAGGTGCACGCGAGCACCGATCAAACCACAGGTCAGCCGTTGGTCACCTTCACCTTCAAAGGCGACGCGCAGAAGCGTTTCGCCGTCTACACCGGCTCGCATATCGGGCAATATCTGACGATCACACTGGATGGTAAGGTCATCGAATCGGCGGTAATTCAGAGCCAGATCACGGGTCCCGGTCAGATCAGCGGAGCCCTGACGATGGCGGAGGCGACCGCGCTGGCGGCGCAACTCACGTCGGGCGAGCTGCCGCTCATGGTGACCGTGGTAAACGTCGAGCAGGTGACCCCGACGGCGAAATAAATCATGGCATGCCAGTGACGACTAGCGACCCGCGTGGGCGCCGAGGTAGGCGATGCCAAGGAAGATGAGCCACAGGACGAGCACAATCGCTATCACGCCATAGCAGCCCAGCTGCGAGCGTCTCCGGATGTCAAGCGCCTGGCGCAACTGCTCATCCATATCGGGAGGGTCAAGCTCGATTTCGGGACGCAGTTCATGCAGCTTCGCCAGCAACGTGCGGAAGTCGCGCACGTTGCTCATGCCCTCCGAGACAATCACGGTATTGTCGTCGTCGAGGTCGAACATCAGTACAAGCTTGCTGGGGACGTGCTCGCCCGGCGTGAGGACGACGCGGCGGATATTGTCGAGGCTGATGCGTGTCTCCTCGCGCTCCTCAAGGCTCTCGGAGACGAAGGTGTCTGAATAGAGTCGCAGTTCTCTGGCAATCCCATAGCGCACCCGCGCGAGTGGTTGCTCTTCCTCGGCGAATTCGCCGGCGTCGCTGGCGTCATCTGCACGCTCGGAGGCGTCACTGACAGGGGATTCGTCCATAGATGCGTCGATCTTCTCTGACTTTTGGATCAATGCTACCTGCGCGCGCGTTCAGATCAGATTGTAACATCTCCGCTTGTGTGCGGTCAGCAATCGACTAGCGCACAAAGACAATCCCTCCCTCGATAAGTGAGGGAGGGATTGCAACGCGCATTAGTACTACAGTGACGGTTGTTGACAACTGGTGCTCATCTTCCTTGGAGGAGTGGGGAGGTGACCACATGGCCGAGGAAGACTCGCAGGCCTTGGAGGCCTTGGAGGCGGTAGGGGCAGTAGGGGCGGTGGATGAGGTGCACGCGCGCATCGGGGCGTTCTTCCATCGGCGGGAGATGCGGGAGCGGGTGCGCCGGTATCTGGAGGGGGTGCTGCGCCCGGTGGAGCGCAAGAATGGCTGGCAGCTCGCCGAGGCGCTGGGCGAAGAGGGCCCCCAAGGGGTGCAGCGGCTGTTTACCGACGCGGAGTGGGATGCGGAGGCGGTGCGCGACGTCCTGCGGACTTATGTGCTGGAGCACTTGGGGGACGCCGCGTCGGGCGTGGTGGTGGTGGATGAGACGGGGTTCCTCAAGAAAGGGACCAAATCGGCGGGGGTGGCCCGGCAGTACCGTGGGACGGCGGGACGCCGCGAGAACCAGCAGATCGGGGTCTTCCTGCTGTATGCGTCCGCGCGGGGCGCGGCGTTCATCGACCGCGCGCTCTACCTGCCCGACGAATGGATGGGGGACGTTGCTCGCCGGGAGGAGGCGCACATCCCAGAGCAGGTCGGCTTTGCCACCAAAGGCGAGATCGCCCGGGAACTGGTGGCGCGCGCCTTAGCGGCGGGAGTCCCCGCGCAGTGGGTGGTGGGGGACACGGTCTACAGCGCCGACGAGCTGCGCCGCTGGCTGGAAGGGCACGGGCGCCGCTATGCGCTGGCCGTGCCCGAGACGCACGCGCTGTGGACCCGCGGTCAGCAGCGGACGGTGGAGCGCCTGGTCGCGGACCTGCCCGCCTGGACGCGGCTGTCGGCGGGGGAGGGCAGTCAAGGTCCGCGCTGGTACGACTGGGCATGTCTGGCGCTGCCCTACACCGCGGCGGTGGGCATGGCCCATTGGCTGCTCGCGCGCCGCCGCCGCGACCCCACCAAGCTGGCCTACTACCGGGTGTACGGCCCCGTGGACACCCCGGTGACCGAGATGGTGCGGGTGGCGGGCCGGCGCTGGACGATTGAGGAAGGCTTCGAGCAAGCCAAGGGGGAGGTGGGGCTGGATCAGTACGAGGTGCGGCGCTATGACGCCTGGTATCGCTATGTCACCCTGGCGCTGCTCGCCCATGCCGCCCTTGAAGTCACCCGCGACCGCACCCGCCAGAGCGCTGCCCTGGACGGGAAAGGGGGGGCGCTTCCCGCGACCGCGTCCCGCTGACCCTGCCCGAGGTGCGGCGTCTGCTCCTCCTCCTGGCCCAGCCGGAGGGCGCCGAACGCGCGCAGCGGCTGCACGGGTCGCAGTGGCGGCGCCAGCACCAAGCCGTCGCACGCCGGGGACACATCGCGCGGCGGGCGGCGCGCCAGCCGTGGCCGGCACGCGCTGACCCACCCCTGCCGACGGTGCTCGCAGGGACCGCGCCCCTGACCGAGCGTCTCTGGCAGCAGGTGACGCCACTCTTACCGCCACAAAAGCCGCCCCGTGGCCGCCCGGCGCTCGACCACCGCCGTCTGCTCGAGGGCTTGCTCTGGGTCATGCGCACCGGCGCGCCCTGGCGGGAGATCCCACCAGCATACGGCTCCTGGCACACCCTCTACAGTCGCTATCGGCAGTCGCTATCGGCGCTGGGACGAGGACGGCCTCTGGGCCCGCATCTGCGCCGTCTTTCATCCACCTACTCCCCACGACCTCCCACCAGCACCGGACTGACGGATTAACCGTCACTGTAGTATTAGAAACCGTCTGAAAACCCGTATCAGGCGGGCAGCGGTGTCAGGTATGCTGGGGCATGGACACCTCGCATCTGCTCTATGCCAGCGACCTCACCGATCGAGAATGGGCGCTGCTCGAGCCGCTCTTGCCGCCCGAGTCGGCTGTGGGCCGTCCGCGTCTCCACTCGCTGCGCCTCATCCTCAATGCCATCTTCTACGAGCTGCGCACCGGCGGGGCCTGGCGCTTTCTGCCGCAGGAATGGCCGCCGTGGAAGACGGTAGATCACTACTGGAGAAAGTGGCGGCGGGATGCAACGTGGGAGCGCCTGCACACGGCGCTGCGTGAGCGGTTGCGCGTGCGCTTGGGGCGGGATCCGCAACCGAGCGCCGGCAGCATCGACAGTCAATCGGTGAAGACCACGGGTGTGGGGGGACTGCGTGGCGACGATGGCGGCAAGCAAGTGAAGGGACGCCAGCGCCATCTCTTGGTGGACACGGAAGGAGTGGTGTTGCGCGCCGTCGTGCATGGAGCCAACATCATGGACCGCGACGGCGTCAAGCTCGTCCTGCAGGGGGACGTGCGCACCCAGTTTCCGCGCCTGCAGCATGTCTGGCTCGATGCCGCCTACAACGGCAAGGGGAAAGGCAAGGACTGGATCGAGCAGACGCTGGGCTGGAGCGCGCAGATCGTCGCCCATCCGCCGCGGTACAAGAAGGTCTGGGTTCCCAAGGACATTCCCCCCGAGCAGATCGATTGGTCCAAGTACTTGCCACCGCCGGGTTTCCGGGTCCTCCCGCGCCGCTGGGTGGTCGAAAGGACGTTCGCTTGGCAAGGCCAGCAGCGCCGGCTCAGCAAGGACTATGAACGCCTCTGCGCCACGAGTGAAGCGCTCATCTATGTCACGATGATCCGTCTCATGCTTCGCCGCATCGCTCGCTTCTGAGCGGAGTTTTCAGACAGTTTCTCACTGATCGCTCAGGCGATGTAGCGCATGATGAGCGACTGTTGCGCCCCGTAGGAATGCCCGTAGGACCCCACGGCCCATGCCTCGCCCGCCGAGATGGCGACGACTCCGCTGAGCATATTTCCATTGAGGCCAGGTCCAGTCGCCTGAGCAGTTGTCCAGACGCGCCCATCCCAATGTTGAATGGCGATTTGCTGGGTGTTTTGGCCGTAGCGAAATCCCACTGCCCATACGTCATCAGTTGCGCGTGCTGAGACGCCGATGAGGCTCATTCCTGTGGTGGTAGATGCAATGGCTGTCCAGCTCTTGCCGTCCCAATGCATGATGAGCGGTCTTCCATATGCGTCGCCCACCGCCCACACATCTGTGCTGCTCACCACCGAGACTCCATGGAGCACCCCCAGTGGCGTGTTTGGAATCACTGACCAGCGCGCGCCATTCCAATGCTCGATAAGCGCTGGCTGCGTGTCCCCACATCCCTGTGGCGGCTGGCCACCCACCGCCCAGACATCGTTCGCGGCGATCGCCGCCACACCGAAAAACGTGTCAAAATTCGACCCATCAAATGTCGCGCCAGGAACCGCTTTCCAGTCCGAGCCATCCCAATGCTGGATACCGTTCCCGACGGCCCAGGCGTCGCGAGACGTGAGCGCGGCGACCCCATAGAGCGTGCCAATCGTCGCGGACGACCCCGGGACGAGCGACCAGCCCGAACCATCCCAATGCTGAATCAGACCCTGACCAAAGATGCCGGCGGTATAGCCCACCGCCCAGGCGTCCTTGGCGGATGTCCCTGCTACTCCATTCAGGACGTTATCGGCCCCGCTCCCATTCGCCGAAGGGATCACGCTCCATGACGTCCCATCCCAGTGTTCGGCGAGCGATCCCCCATTGGAGCTCCCCACCGCCCAGACATCCTTGGGCGAGATCGCCGCGACATTGTTCAACTCGTTCGAGAGCATGCCGGGGCTGGGGCTGGCGACCGCCGTCCACTTGCCGCCATCCCACTGCTCAATCACCGTTGGGCCAGCGCCATTAGACAGCTCTGCTTGCCCGACGACCCAGGCTGGACCGCCGCGTACGGCGGCGACGCTGGTGAAGCCGAGATGGGTTGAGATTGTGGGGCTGGTGACGATGGTCCAGCGCACGCCATCCCAATGTTCGATGACTGGAGCGATGAAGACGTGGGTACGGGTTCTGCTCGTCTCAACGCCACCGACCATCCAGGCGTCATTGGCAGAGACAGCCGCAATGGTGTTGAATGCGAGCAAATCCGATCCTGCACTAGGATTCGCGAAGAGACTGCTTGACCACCGCACGCCGTCCCAATGCTCGACAACGGGGACGGCGCCGGCGCCGCACCCACCTGCCGAGTTATGTACTCCTGTACCAACTGCCCAGACGTCATTCGCCGCGCTGGCCGCGACGCCGGTCAGGGCGTCAGACGGAGCATATCCTTCGTTGGGAACGACGCCTGGTACGATTTTCCATGCGGCGCCATCCCAATGCTCGATCAGCGATTTATCAGCTTGTCCAACCGCCCAGACATCCTTCGAGTTGATGGCCGTGACGGCGGAAAGTTGATTGAATGATGACGAGTTTGGATCGGTGGCAGGCAGAGCAGCGCTAGTGACTACTTTCCACGTTGCGCCATCCCAACGTTCGACCAGCGGCTCTTGATGGTAGGGTCCATTGGTGACCTGGACGATCGTCGAGCCAACTGCCCAGACATCGCTCACAGAGATCGCGGCCACGCCGCTCAAGAATGAAGTACCCTGGGAGATCGTCGGATTGGGCGTGATCGTCCAGGTCTTGCCGTCCCAGTGCTCGATCAATTGCTCGCTCTTGTTGGGCGCTGTAGCGCCACTACCCACCGCCCAGACATCGCTCGCCGAGACAGCGGCGACTGCCGTGAGCGAATTGTCGCGGTCAGAAGAATTGGGGCTGGGAACTTGCGTCCAGTTCGCGCCATTCCAGTGTTCCACCAACGTGCGTTGCAGGCTGTCCGGACCCTCGTACTGGCCGACCGCCCAGGCGTCGCTGGTGGAGAGCACGGCGATGGCCGTGAGATTTCCCTCGGAGCCGACCGGTGGGCTAGCGACAGCGTTCCACCCCTTGGGTGGCGGCGTCGCGGTCGGCGGCACAGGCGTCACCTTGGCTTTGGCGCTAGAGGAGCCACAGGCGGCCAACAGAACGAGAAGCGCGAGCAGAAGCAGCGTGAACCCTGCGCGCACGCTGAATTGCTTTTCCACGCGCTGAGCTATACCGCGCCACATGCTGCGCTCCTTCTTTTCCCGCTTCAATTCCATCGCCTGCCTCACCAGGATGCGGTCTCTTGTCAATAGGGAACTGCCGGAGAGCGCCAATGCCAATAGTTGAGTGCGCGGGCGCAGAATTCCACCGAGTGAAGTGGCCGTCTCACTACACACATGGAGCGCGCCAGAGTAACGGCTGGCAGACGATCTAATAGCGCGACTCGACGCTGAGAGGCTGACGCGCGCCTGACCGCGTGCGCCGAGGCGGTCGCCCATTCGCGGGCGCGACGCCCGTGTGCGGCAGGTGATACTCCATCGCACGCAGGAAGTTCTCGTAGACGCGCTGCTGCTCAATGATAATGCGGTCGGGGCCAAGCTCCCACCACTCGCGCGGCGTGAAGTACGCCGAGACCTCCGCCTCCGGTCCCGAACGCCCGAACCACTGAATCAGGTGCAGGTTATCCGATTGCGCTAGCCAGAGCGCCAGATCCAGGAGCGCCATGTTCTCGCTGAGGCGCGCGACGCCGTAGGTATGGATCATCAACTGGAAGATCGCCTGCTGCGCCGCGTTGCCCAGGAAGAACTCCAGCCCACCGCTGCCCGCCCAGGTCGTCGGGAAGACCGGCAGCGGCAAGTGGAACTCGTGTCCCGCAAACCGCTCCAGCGCCTCGCTCGGCGTCAGAAAGCCAGCGCCTCGGCGCGCCAACTCACTGGGGAGATGCTCAAGGAACTCGAAGATTCCGCTCTCGGCGCGATGGTGCTCACCAAACGTCTCGAAGTCCCAGCCGATGAAGACGAAATCACCCCAGGCCGCGCGTACCCAGTCGGCATAGCGATCGGCGGTCAACGGATAGGCGTCCCACGTGCGATTTGAGAAGCGATAGCCGACGTCGTCGCTGAGGTCGAGGTGGCGGCAAAACAGACGCATCGCGCCATTATAGCGATAGAGATGCGTCGGCTCACGCCACCCCATCACCCAGGGACGCCCATCCAAGAGCGCGGCGTCGAATCCCGCCTGGTCCAGCGCGTCGTAGATCGAGGCCGACATACACATCTCGGTGGTGTCGGTCACGCGCGGGCGCTTGCCGAAGACGCGCTCCATCTCGTCGGCCATCGCGCGCATGCGCTGGATGAAGAGCGGCAGGTCGAGCAGGAACACAAAGCTATGGTACGGCTCGACGCCGATCAGCTCGACGTTCGGCTCGGCCACCAGCTCCTGGAAGCGTGCGAGCAGCGCTGGATCCCACGCCTGCGCCTGGCGCAGAAACGATACTGAGAAGCCGATGGCGAGCTTCATCCCGGCGCGGGTGAGCTTGAGGAAGCGCTCAGTGGCGGGATAGTAGGAGGTCGCCGCTACCTTGTGAAAGTAGCGCTCGTTCAGCCGTTCGTCGAAGAGGCAGCGCTCGATGTCGGCGCCGCTCGCGCCGAGCGGAATCGGCTGCGCGGGAAGTTTGATGCGGCGCGGCTGATGCACGACGGTATACACGACGACCTCAGTGGCCATGGGGAAGCGCCTCAATTCGATCTCTGCGAGATGATCCCTACTCGAGATAGATTCCCTGCTTGCGCGCCAGGTAGTCGAGTTTGCCGTTGAGATTCTCGATGGCTTCGTTCCAGGTGAACTCGGCGGCGGTGCGACGGCCGGCGGCGCGAATCTTCTCGCGTTCCTCCGGGCTGCGCTTGAGGTGCAGCAGATAGCCCACGATCTCGTCTGGATCGTCGGTCTCCAGCGCGATCGCGTTCTCGAAGGAGAGCACATAATCCTCGCCGGTCGAGCCGGTGAAGGCGATGCCGCCAGCGGCCATGACCTCCAGCCCGACGAGACCAAACGGCTCGTGCCCACTATTCGCCAGCACGGCGTCGGCGCTGGCGTAGCAGAGGCGCACAAACTCGGCGGGGACGAAGAAGCGCAGGTTGTAGATGTCCGCCGGTCCAGCGTCGCGCAGCAACTGCACGCACTCCTCGACGGTCGGACGTTTCGCCTCTACGTCTTTGACCTGCAGGCCGAGATTGCGCGCGCGGCTGAGCGCCTCGACGCCGTGCGGCTCGATGCCGCCGCGAATAGCCATCGCGACGGGATGCCCGCTGTACTTCAGGCGCGCCACCGCCTCGATGGCCATGATCCAGCGTTTGTCGGGATCGAAGCGGCCAATCTTGAAAAGGAAGAGCCGATCGGGGTCGCCGCGTCGCATCACCTCACCTAACTCGCTGACCAGTCGCCTGTCTGGTGGATCAAGGTAGCGCGCCGGGATGCCGTTGGGGATGACGAGCGGATTCACGTTGTACTGCCAGAGGCGATGCTTCATATAGCGGCTGACAGTGGTGATGGTAGAGGCGTAGTTGAGCCGTCCCCAGTTGATGCGATGCAGCGACATCAGGCTGTTGCAGTTCCACATCAGCACGGCGCGGTGGCGCAGGTTGCGCTCGTACAGCAGATCAGACGTGCGGCAGATCGCCTCGGCGGTATGCCAGTCCTCGCCGATAATGATGACGATCTTGCCTTGCTCGATGGCCGGACGGGCGATCTGCTCGCAGATGTGCGGCGGCACGGACTCGTTGTAGTCGTAGCGCTTTTGCTCCTCACCATCATAGACGCCGTTGGGATAATATTTGCTGATCCACTGCTCCCAGCGCTCCAGATGCAACTTGCCATCCACCAGCGTCTCCTGCGCGGGTTTGTACGGATCACCGACGAAGATCAGGTGCGTCTCATAGCCCTGCGTGGCGAGCGACTCGCAGAGTTCGGTAACCCGCGTGCCGAGGCCGCCTGCGGTCGAGTAGATGTCTGGCCCCTCGAAACAGACTGAGACGAAGACGGTGTTGGCTGGCGAGATGCTTCCGGCGTGCGCGCGCCGGGTCTCCATCTGAGGCGTCGCGTCTGGAGCTTGCGTCTGCCTGGTCGCTGCGCCTGCCGCCTTCGGCGCGCGGCGCACGGGCGCCTCGCTGGGAGTCTCGCTGGAAGCCTCAGTGGGAACCGTCACACCCGCGCCGGGGGGAGTCACACGCGCCGCTCGCTTCCGGCTGGTGGTCGAGGTTTCTGCGCTGTCGTCAGCAAGGTCAGTTGGCTGAGGTTCGCCC
>Ga0207684_10000727_pt1 | contig 38632 bp, 32 predicted proteins | sample KBSK5501metaG_FD_184342 | JGI IMG/M metagenome (GOLD analysis project Ga0207684, IMG submission 184342) | Corn, switchgrass and miscanthus rhizosphere microbial communities from Kellogg Biological Station, Michigan, USA - KBS K5-50-1 metaG... | ecosystem: Host-associated > Plants > Roots >... | reverse complement strand
CCACTTTATAGATTTTGACGAGGTTTTCGCAGGCCACGAACGCCATGGTGTCCCTCCTGTTGGTCTGTGGGCCTGCCTAATCCTGATTGAGACGCAGCGCCTCGGCGAGTGAGGCGCGCGCGAGGGTGAACGTGGTGAGCGTCAGGGCGATCACACAGGAGATGGCGATTCCTCCGAGGACGAGCGCCATCTGGCCGACTGGGAGAATTGTTTGCGCTGGCGGCGCGTCGATGGGGGGGCCGCCATAGTTGTTCGTCCGCGCGAGCGCTGAAGTGAAGATCAGCGCGGGTAGCGCGGCCTGGGCGAGCAACAGGCCGAGCAGCAGCCCCAAGCCGAGCGCGCTCACGTACACGATTCCCTGCTCCCAGAGCAGCAGCGCGAGTATCTGGCGCGGCGTCGTTCCCAGCGCGCGCAGGACCGCGAAGCCCGTCAGCCGGCTGCGCGCATTGAGCCAGGAGGCCAACCACGCGCCGATCAGGGCGAGCGCCAGCGCGGTCGCGGCGCCGAGGCCCAGCGCGCCAACCAGGTCGATCTGGAGTGGGTCGCCCCGGGCCTCGGACAGCATCTTGCGGCGATCCAGCGTCCCAGCGAGCTTGAGATCCCCTGTGGCGAGCGCGGCGCGCACGCTGGCGAGGGCTCCGGCGTCACCATCCGTTCGCAGCCAGACCGTGTTCGGAACGAGATGCGAGACGCTCGCTGCCTGACCCTCCTGGTAGGCGGCGGCGAAGGTAGCAAAGTCCACCAGCAGACCGCCTGACACGTTGAAGGCGAACTCTGGCGTATCCGCGATGGGGGGAATGTGGGCGACACGCGCCACGGCAACAAACTTCATCCGGCCATCGCGTCCCGGGAAGGCGAGGGTGAAACGCCCATCGCTCGCGAGGTGAAGTTGGGTCCATAGCGTCTCATCCACGATGACTGGCGTGACGCCATCCGCCGCGGCGCTGGCGCGCCGGTCGGTGAGCAGCTTCATGAGGTCGCCGATTGACTGAGTAGAGTAGGCGGGCGACCACAGTGCGGTCCCGGCGTAGGTATTGGCGTCTACCGCGAGCACACTACAGGGCGGCGCCTGCTCGGGGGACGACATGTCCTGGTAGCCGACGCTGGCGGCGCGGACGCCCCCTATCGCCGCGTAGCGACGTGTCAAGTCGGCGAGCGTCGGCGCTGTCGCCGGGGCGGCTGGCGCGGTCACACCTGACGAGAGCGTTCCGGCGAAATCGGCGCCTGCCTGGAAGTTGGTCAGATCGGTGATGTGGGTAGCCTGCGAGACGGTGATGATGAGCGTGAAGACCGTAAACGCGGTGGAGAGCGCGAGGAGCAGCAACATGCGGCTCGACTGGCGTGGCGCGCGCCATCTGCGCCAGCGCGAGCGAGAAGGTAGGCCCGGAGCGGCGCGCGGTCAGTCGCGCGGCGGCGCGCAGCGCCAGCGGGAAGAACCGACTAAAAAGGAGGGCGATGGCGACGAGGAGTAGCACTGGCGCGACAATCGCCAGCGCCGAGAGGGCGAGACGGATCTGGAAGGGGATCTGCCGGACTCCCCAGAGATAGAACGCATAGAGCGCGAGCAGCACAACCGCGCCAATAAGGTCGAGGTTGAGGCGCTGCCAGAAGGAGGGGCCCGCGCGCGAGGACTCGCGGCGTAGGGTCAGCACATTGCGTGTCGCCGCCCGAAAAATTGAGACGACGATGGCGACAGTCGCGCCGAGCGCGGCGACCAGCGCGTACCAACGCACATCCCAGGCGAGGGCGAGCGGGTCGCGGTTCAGCACGGTTAACCCCTGCTGGTTGTTGCCGGGCAGGAGCGCGCTGGCGATCAGGCGCACCAATGGGATGGCGAGGAGCGGGCCGGCGATCAGGGCGACGAGGCTCGCGCCGATCCCCTGGAACGCGAGGGCGCCAAGAATTTGCCGCCGGTATGCGCCGCGGCTGCGCAGGATCGCGATGGCCTCACCCTGGCGCTCGACCAGTATACCTGCCGTGAGGCTCACGAAGAGGATCACCAGGCCGAGCACCTGGAGCAGGAGGATAAGCACCACGACCTGCAGCCCGATCGCGCGGGCCTGGTACCCGCCGAGCGTATCCAGCGCGCCGCCGGTCTGAACACCGACGATCCCGCTCTGGCTGGGCAACTGGTTCTGCGCTCTGTCGCGCAGTTCATTATAACTGCTCGTCAGGCGGCCAAGGTCATCACCGGTGATGGTGTCGAGCGCGAGCGGATAACGCCAGGTCAGTTGCAACGGATTGCCGCCGCTGCCCGGACCAGACACATTCGCGGGAACGGCGGCGTTGAGAGCGGAGATCAGCGTGTCGGCGGAGACCAACGCGCTGTTCTGTGGCCCGCCGGGGCCGAGCTTCACGACAGGGCCGCCTCCGATGTTCGAGTTGTCGCTCCAATAGGGATCATCGGTGTTCGAGGGTGAGTAGACGCCGACGACGCGTAGCGGGAGCGTGATGGCGCCCCCTGGCCCGGCGTAAATCTGTCCATAGAGCGTGTCGCCAGGGTGGACGCCAAGCGCTAACGCGCTCTCCTGCAGGAGCGCCAGTTCGATCTGGGCCCCGCTGACCGCTGCTGGGAGGCGCCCGCTGACGAGGCGCAGATGTGTGGCCGCCTCGGCGATGTCGCGGCCGTCGAGCGAAAGCCCCGTCTCGTCCGCTCCAGGACCCTTCGGTCCGGGCTGCGGCGCGGCGGGAGACGGCACGCTCTTCGTGACGCCAAGGGACGTCTGCGCCGAGAAGCTCGGCTTGCCGGCAAGGTATGGACCTAACTGATCCTGTACGAGGCTATCAACTTGCGCGCCGGACTGGCGCGCCGAGTCAGGGGTAGGGCTCAGCGCATACAGGCTTATGGTCAGCGCGGGGCCGCCGGGCGACCTGGCGAGCGCGGCGCGGAGCCCGCTGCTGACCGCCACCTGCGAGAAGAGCGGCACAGCGCAGACCAGTAGCACGGCGCCCACCAGGCCAAGCTCGGTGATCAGCAGCAGTCGCCATGTCTGCCGCAGGCGCGAGAACGCCAGCGAGAACATCGGCGGGATTATGGTGAAGCCGCCACGGCGCGGCAGAGCGTTCGGCGTGGATCCGGTCCTTCGGGCGGTTCCCACAGAGCATCCTTCCCGGTAGGTGGGTCATAGGCGTGTCACCGGCGCTCTCGCCTTTGGTGTACTCCAGGCTGAGAGCGTTCGCAGAACGAGGCAAGTATAGCAGAGGTCCAAACGCTGTCAACCTTGAGTTGGCCCCGAACGGGGGAGTTCCAGTGCGCCTGCCAGATAGCGTAACGCCAGAACGCCACGATGCGAGGCGCTCGGCGAACCACACCGTGTGGACGTGCGGACCTGCCGTTTTATCGCGCATCATTGTTCCTCGCAGTCTAGGTAAGTGTACAAAAGTCTTTCACCCCGCGCGACGGCCCCGCGACCGTGCTCGCCCCGATGTGAACTGGACGAACTTTTGTCACTTTACCTAGGACGCCTATGCTACGCTGGGCGAGTGGATTGCTGAAATAAGAAGGCGAGCGGTGGCGTGCGGCTGCGAGGTTTTCTTTCGGTGAGCGTGACGGCGTGTGTCTTCGGGCTGGGTGTCGTGCTGGCGAAGGTCCTGACCGCCGTCTTCAGCCCCGTCCTGCTCGCATGCCTCGCCCTCGGCTGTGGCGGCCTGCTGATCGCGCTCTACCTGCTCGCCACACGGCGCCCCCTGATCCCGACCGCCTCGCGCGCCATCTGGGGCAACCTGCTCGTCCTCGCGGTCCTGGGGACGGCGCTGCCGCTGCTGCTGGTGATCGCCGGCTTCACGCTGACCAGCGCGGTAGTGAGCGGCGTGCTGATTCAGGCGCAGGGACCGGCGGCGGTGCTGCTCGCCGCGCTCGTCCTGCGCGAGCGGCCCACCTGGACGCAACTCGCCGGGATCGTCATCCTCATCCTCGGCGGCGTGCTCGTCGTCGTGCACCCGGACCTCTCGTTTCAGGCCGATGCGCTGGGCGTGGCGCTCGTGCTGGCTGGCGCGGTGGGCTACGGCTTCGCGCTGATTCCGGCGAAGCGGCTGGCGGGCAAGGTGGACACGCTCCAGGTGAGCGCGCTACGCCTGCTGATCGGGGCGATCTTCGTCGCGCCGCTGCTCTACTTTCAGCCGACACTCGTGACCGGGGCGATCTCCTGGACCATGCTGGCCGTCTTCGCGTTCTATGTGCTCACGAGCTACTGTGCGGGCTACATCCTCCAGCAGGACGGATTGCGCTTCCTCAAGGCGTGGGAGGCCGCCGCGACGCTGCAGACGCTGCCGGTCTTCGCGGCGCTCTTTGCCGTGCTGATCTTGCATGAGACCGTGGCCCCACTCCAGCTCGTCGGCGTGCTTGCCGTCATCGTCGGCGGGATTATCGTGGCGCGTGGCGGCGGCGACGCTTAGTGGCTGCCCCATCCGGCGACAGCGCTGAATGGATCAAGAGCGTCACGCTGCATCGCGCCACGAGCAGACAGGTTACCCGCGCAGGAGCGCTATGACACCCCATAACAGCCGCACGGCGAAATAACCGAGCGCCAGGCCGCACAGAAGGTTCGTGAGACGCAAGAACAATGGCGTGACGAAGCGCCGCCCCCAAGTGATCAGGCCCGCCATGAAGGAACTCCACAGCAAGGCGCTCAACAGAAAGCCCGCCAGGAATACGACCAGGTCTTCGAGCGAGGCGGCGCCGGTCCTGGTGGGAATCACCGCGCCGCTAACGCTGAGCCAGAAGACCAGCGGAAGTGGGGTGGCGAGTGAGAGCGCGGATCCAACGGCAAAATCGCCGAGCGCGACGGTTCTCGGCGCGCCTGCTAATTTCGCTTCGCTGGACGTGACAGGCTCGACCAAAGTGCCACGATAGGCGTCTCTCAGCGCGCGCCACATAAGCAGCAACAAGAACAGGCTCCCCACCACCCCTAGTACGAATCGCGCGAGCGCATAGCGCGTGAGCAGGGCGCCGCCAACGAGGGCGATGATGAACCATATGGCGACACCGAGGGCGGCGCCTAGTTGCAGCGCCAGCGCCGAGAGGAAGCCGCGTTCGAATCCCCGCCGAACGAGGTGCGCCGTTACCGCGCCAGGGATGGCAAAGAATGTGATCCCCAGCCCGAAGGCGGAAAGAAAGTGTGACATAATGACCACCTTCAATTCTCGCCTGTCGCCTGGCTCGATGCGGCATATTCCTCGCTGAGGGGCATAGCGACCTCGACGGCCACACGACGCAGGACGCTTTCCTCATCGGGCACAGGAATATGGTAAATGAGATGGGTCGCCCCCGCCTCGATGAACGCGCGCGACTCCGAGTACGCCGCACGCAGGTCAGATAGATCAACGCTGATGTGCCGGGAACGCTCGATCGTCGCCGGGTCACGCCCCAGCGCGGCGCAGTAGCCGTCCACCACTGCGCCTTTGCGCTGATACTCCTCTGGGGACTCGACGCTGCAATCCCAGATGTCCGCGTACTGGGCCACCACGCGAAGGGTCTGATCTCCTTCTCCGCCGATGACAAATGGGGGATGGGGGCGCTGGATGGGTTTGGGTTCACAATACGCGTCGCGCAACTGGTAATAGTGGCCTGTAAAGCTCACGACTGGCTCGGTCCATAGCTTCTGGATGAGCGCGCACGCCTCCCCCAAACGGCGGACGCGTTCTCCTGGTGGGGGCAGCGGAATGCCGGAGGCGAGGTGTTCCCGTTCCGACCATCCGGTGCCAATGCCAAAATTCAGGCGTCCATGAGCAAGGACATCAACCGTCGCCGCCATCTTCGCCAGCAGTGCAGGATGACGATACGTATTGCCTGTGACCATCACCCCGATGCGCAGGCGCTGCGTCTGCGCGGCGAGCGCCGCGAGCAAGGTCCACGCCTCCAGGTAAGGATCCGAGGGAGTGTTTCCCATGAGGTGATCGTTCACCCAGGCGTGTTCGAAGACTGGCAGGCCATCCGCTTCGCGCCACACGGCCAGCAATGCTTCGTACGTCGCCTGCGTCGGCGCTGTCTTGATACCAAAGCGCAACGGGCGCTGTGCGCGTAGTCGTTGTGCGCTCATCCGTGTTTCCCCCTCTTTTCATCAGGACGCCCCTCCGGATGCTCCGCCTGAGAGCCTGGCGTCTTGTCGTGGTGAGGACGTAGCGAGTATATGGCGCTGTTGTGCTAATATGAAGGGAGAAACGAAGCCATTCAGCCATCTTCGACTGAGATCGTACGGGGGAATTGTTCCATGTCCTTAGAAAATGCAAAGTCGCTCGATGAGACTGGCTGGCGTCTGCTCCAGGAGTTGCGGCGGAACGCTCGTCTCTCGTACGCCGAATTGGGGCGACGAGTCGCACTCTCCTTACCCGCGGTCACTGAGCGGGTGCGCAGGATGGAGGAAGCAGGAATTATCACCGGCTATCAGGCGGAGGTTGATCTGGCTCAACTGGGCGTGCCGGTGCTGGCCATTGTCCATCTGCGTGGCATCGGGGGGCAGAGTTGTCGTCAGGCGGTCGATCGGGTGATGGAGATTCCAGAGGCGCTGGAATGCTATCGCGTCACAGGCGACGACTCGATCATCGTTAAGGTCGTCGCCACCTCGCTCGATCACCTGGCGCGGGTCATCGATCAACTCTCTCTGTCCGGGGTTCCCAGCACCTCGATCGTGCGGTCCAAACCGATGAAGCGCCACGTGATTCCACACGAGATTCTGGAGCGGGGAGAAGACGAGGAGGAGAGTCCGCCACAGCAGTTCGCGTAGCAAGCTGGCTCATAGGTAGCGGGATCGCTGCTGAGTGCGGCGATCCTACACCGATTCGGCTAAACGCCTGGCAGAACACCTGCCAGGCATACTCAACGACATGCCCCCACAGCATGAAGCCCCCTTCTGACACGATGCAGTCGGGGGCCTCGATACAGTAGTGATGGGTCAGTTGCGGAGCGGCTTGCCGGTGGTGAGCAGCGCCGCCATGCGCTCCTGTGTCTTCTCGAACTTGCACAGCTCGACGAACGCCTCGCGCTCCAGGTCGAGGATGTCCTGCTCGCTGAGAACGTCCAGCGGCGAGCAGTTCCCGCCGGTCAGCACATAGGCGAGGTGGCTCGAAACCACCACGTCGTGCTCGCTGGCCTTCCCTTGCAGCTTCAGACCCTCCGCGACCTGCTCAAGCACGAGCCGCCCGCCCGGACCCGGCAGCCGGAAGGTTTGCGGCTCCGGCTTGCGCCACGCCCCCTTGTCCTTCGCCTCCACCAGCGCCAGCGCGTCTGCCTTGGCGTCGGCCAGCAGCCGCTCGCGATCCCACGTGATGGCGTCGTTCTTGCGGATGAAGCCGTAGTTCATCGCGTCGTAGGCGCTGGTGGCGACAGTGGCGACGGCGATGGTCTCGAAGCTGTGGCGTACGGCGGGGAATGGTCCCTGCTCCGGCGTCAGCGTTTGCCAGCGCGCCAGTAGCTCCTTGCAGCCGCCGCCCGCGGGAACGACACCCGCGCCAACCTCAACCAGGCCAATGTACGTCTCGACCGCTGCGCGCACCCCCTGCCCGTGCATGACGATCTCCGCGCCGCCGCCAAGTGTGCGCCCCGCTGGCGCGACGACGACCGGAACATCGCTGTACTTGAGCGCCATATTGGCGTCCTGAAGCGCTCTCGTCCCCCTGTCGATCTCATCCCATGCGCCAGACTTCGCGCCCATCAGCACGAGAAAGAGGTTGGCGCCGACGCAGAAATCTGGCGCGTCGTTGCCAATGACGACGGCGCGCCAGTTCTTCTTACCCTCCGTGACAGCTTCGTTGAGCATGGCGATGATGTCGGCGTCGATGGCGTTCATCTTGGCGTGGAACTCGACGCAGAGCACGCCCTCGCCCATGTCCAGCAGCGAGGCGCTGCCGTTGCTCTTGACGACCTTCTCGCTCTTATGCAGCGCCGCCAGACTGAGCGTCGGCCCGGTTGGCGGAACCGGAGTGTACGCATGCGTGTTGAAGTCCCAGTAGGAACGTTGCGGTTCCTCGACGTAGAAGCGTCCGGTCCCGTTGCCCAGGACTTCTTCGACGAGCGGCGGCAGCGTGCGACCCTCTGCCACCATGCGTTTGGCCGTCGCCTCGACGCCGAGCGCATCCCACGTCTCGAAGGGGCCGACCTCCCAGTTGAAGCCCCAGCGCATCGCGCGGTCAACATTCACGAGGTCGTCGGCGATCTCTGGCGTGGTCGCGGCGGTGTAGAGCAGTGTGTCGGCGGTCAACTCCCAGGCGAGTTTGCCGGCGCGGTCGTCGCTATTGACGAGGCCGCGAATGCGCTCGTAGACGTCGGGGTTGCGCTTGACGGCGTCGATGGAGGCGAACTTGGCGGGCTGCTCCGGGCGGTATTCCAGTGTCGCCGGGTCGAGCGTGAGGGTCTGCTTGCCCTCGTCGATCCTGATGCGTTTGTAGAAGCCCTGCCCCGCCTTGTCGCCGATCCAGCCGCGCTTGACCATCTCCAGCGCGAAGTCGGGCAGCTTGAAGATCTCGCGCTGCGGGTCGTTGGGCAGGTTCGCGTAGAGGTTGGCGACGACATGCGCGAAGGTGTCCAGCCCGGCGAGATCGGCGGTGCGGAAGGCGGCGGAGCGCGGGCGCCCCATCACCGGGCCGAGGATCGCGTCCACCTCCTCGATCGTGTAGCCCTCGTCGAGCATGTGTCGCAGCGTCACCAGGAAGCCGTAGGCGCCGATGCGGTTGCCGATAAAGTTGGGTGTGTCCTTGCAGTAGACCACGCCCTTGCCCAGCTTCTCGGTGGCGAACTGGCCCATGAAGCGCATCAACTCCGGGTCGGTCTGCGGGCCGGGCACCAACTCCAGCAGCTTGAGGAAGCGCACGGGGTTGAAGAAATGGGTGATGAGGAAGTGGCGTTGGAAGTCGTCGCTTCTCCCTGCCATCATCTGCGCCGCTGGGATGCCCGACGTGTTCGAGGTCACGATGGCGTCTGACTTGCGCACGGGCTCCAGCCGCGCGAAGGTGTCGCGCTTGACGTCCAGTTGTTCGATCACCGCCTCGACGACGAGATCGACCTCGCCAAGCGTCTCCCAGTCATCCACGGTGTTGCCGACGGTGACGAGCCGGGCGGATTTCGCGGTGTAGAACGCCGAAGCGGGCTTGGCCTTGAGCGCCTTCTCCAGCCCGGACTGCGCGATGCGGCTGCGCGCGGCTCTGTCCGTGCTCTCGGCGGCGTCGGGGGGCACGATGTCGAGCAGCAGGACAGGGATATCGGCGTTGGCCAGGTGCGCGGCGATGCCCGCGCCCATGATGCCCGCGCCGATGACCGCTGCGCGCTTGATGCTATAGCTCATGGTCGTCCTCTACAGTCGCTTACAGTCGCTCGATGATCGTCGCCAGGCCCTGCCCGCCGCCGACACAAAGCGTCGCCATGCCGAGCCGCCCGCCCTCGGTCTCCAGGTCGTTGAGCAGCGTGGCGATCAGCCGCGCGCCGGAGGAGCCCAGTGGATGCCCCAGTGCGATCGCGCCGCCGTGTGGGTTGAGCTTGTTCTCGTCAATGCCCAGCGTGCGCACGACCGCCAGCGACTGCGCGGCGAACGCCTCATTCAGCTCGATGATGTCGAGATCGGCGAGCGTGACGTGCGCGCGCGCGAGCGCCTTGCGCGTGGCCTCCACCGGGCCGATACCCATGATCTCCGGCGCGACGCCCGCCACGGCCATCGAGAGCACACGCGCCCTGGGCGTGACGCCAAGCTCGCGCGCCTTCTCCGCCGACATCAGCACCGCCGCCGAGGCGCCGTCGTTGAGCGGGCTGCTGTTGCCCGCCGTTACCGTGCCGCCTGCGATGAAGGCTGGCTCCAGCGAGGCCAGCTTCTCCAGCGAGGTGTCGCGGCGCGGGCCGTCGTCTATGCTCACGACCTCGCCATCGGGCAGCGTGACAGGCGCAATCTCCTTGGCGAAGACGCCGTTATCGGTGGCGGCGATGGCGCGCTGGTGGCTGCGCAGCGCGAAGGCGTCCTGATCCGCGCGGCTGATGTTGTACTCGCGCGCCAGGTTCTCGGCGGTCAGGCCCATCGGGATGTATGACTGCTCGAACTCGGTCGTTCTCTTGCCCGGCAGGCCGCAGATCTCGATCCCCTGCGGGTTGTTCGTCAGCTTCGGGTTGAAGCTGGGGTTGAAGCCGCCCATCGGCACGCGTGACATCGCCTCGACGCCGCCGATGACGAAGACATCGCCCATGCCGAGCATGATATTCTGCGCGCCCATGTTGAAGGCCTGCAAGCTGCTCGCGCAGAAGCGGTTGACCGTCACGCCACCCGCCGTCACCGGCAAGCCCGCCAGCGCCGTCACGATGCGCGCCAGGTTCATGCCCTGCTCGCCCTCGGGGAAGGCGCAGCCGACGATCACATCCTCGATCAGCTTGGGGTCGAGGTTGGGAACGCGCTCGGCCGCCGCGCGCACCGCGACCGCCGCCAAATCATCCGCGCGCATCGTGCGCAACGAACCTTTGCTCGCGCGACCGATTGGCGTGCGCAGCGCGCTGACTATCACCGCCTCTGGCATTGTCTTTCTCCTCTTGCTCTGTCTACTTCGTTGTAGCGCCGACCGCTTCGGCTCTCTCCGTCTCCGCTGGAAGCTCCTTGCGGCGGATGTAGATGATTTTCTCTATCGTCGCGTGGACAGCGCCTGAGCCATCCACCAGGTCTATCGTGTAAGTCCGGTCCACCGAGCGCGACGACTGGAGCGCCGCGCGTATGGTCTGCGTCTCCTCCTCGACGATGTGAAACTGCGCATAAAGCGTCGAGCGCCCGGGCCGTTTGAACGCTATGGAGGCGCGCTTGTCCCAGACGATGTACTCTGGCCCCAGCAGCCGGATCAGCATCACCATGTAGATGGGGTCTACCGCGCCGTACATGCTGCCGCCATAGATCGTCCCGACATAGTTGCGCGTCCGCCGCGAGAGTGGAATCTCCAGTCGGACCTCGCGCCAGTCGCTGGCGATGTAGGTGATCCGCGCGCCCGTTCCCCGGAACGCGGGAAACCTGTTGAACCCCCAACGGGTGAGGCGTGACTGCAATGATTCGGCCATGAGTGTGTGCTTTCTGCGCCGCTGGGACTACGAGGGGCGCGGCTTGATCAGCGCCCACTCGACGGTGATCTCGGTGGTGACGACACCCTGCGCGTTGGACAACTGGACGGGAACGCTGAAGCGCGCCTTGCCGGCGGAGGCCACTTCCGCGCGGATGCGCTCCTGCTCGGCGGCGGTGAGCGTCGCCACAGCGCGCAGGTCTCCCGCCGCGGGCTTGCGGTAGGCGATCTGGGCTGTGGCCGCGAGCGGGATGTAGCCCTCGCCCTGCAGATCGGCGAAGGCGCCCATCACCATCGCGCCGGACGCTGCCTCGCCCAACCCGAACTGCGCCGCCGCGTGGATCGTGCCGACGTGGTTGAGCCGCTCCGGCGCCTCCGGCATGACGACCTCGGCGCGCTCGGCGTCAAGCGCCACGAACTGCACGCCGAGCACGCGATTGAAGGGCACCGCCTGCGTCATGATCGTGCGCACCATCTCCAGATCGGCCATCGGCGCCCCTCCCGTGATTGTCACGAAATGCTTATCTGTAGGGGCGCGACCTGTCACGCCCGAATACGCGCTTACAGGGGATAGGCGGCGCGCTCGGAGACGATCCCGGCCAACTCGCGCTGCGCAGGCACGATGTCGGTCTCCGCGTCGCCGACGTAGGCGCGCACCTTCGCCAACTCTGCGCGGCGCTCCTCGCCCTCGAAGGCGCGGGTGATCGTGTTCTCCAGCGCTGTCTTTGTCTCCGGCAGCAGCCGCAGCACCGCGACCTGCGCCAGCAGCTCGTGCGTGCGCGCGTCCACGCCGCCCTGCTTGACGGCCATCAGCGCGCGCGCCACCGCGCTATCCATCGCGTAGACGTTGATGAGCTGGTTGGCGGCGTACTCGAGGAACTCCTGCTCCTCCTCCATCGTCGCCATGAACTTTGTCGCGCCCTTCATGACGCTGTAGAGCGCGGCGCGCTTGAGCCGCTCGACGAGGTTGACGCTCTCGCGCAGCGCGGCGGGCGTCGCGTCGGTCGCGAAGTCTGGCGCGGCGCCGCTCGCGACCTCAGCCTCGACCTGCGGGAAGGCCGCCATCAGCCCCAGGCCCCCCTTTACCGTGCGGCGGAAGAGCGTGCCGGCGGCGACGAGGCGGTTGACCTCGTTGGTGCCCTCGAAGATGCGGTTGATGCGCGCGTCGCGGTAGGCGCGCGTGATCGGATATTCCTCCATGAAGCCGTAGCCGCCGAAGACCTGCACACCCTCGTCCACGCAGCGCCCCAGCGCCTCCGAGCCGTAGACCTTGGCGATGGAGCACTCGATGGCGTATTCCTCGATCGCCGCGAGCTGCGCCTGCTGGTCGTCGCCCGCCGCCTCGCGCGCCGCCTCGACATCGCCGACGACACGGTAGCCAATCGACTCCGCCGCGTAGGCGTCGGCGGCCATGTAGGCCAGCTTCTTCTTGATCATGCCGAAGTCGTGCAGCGGATGGCCAAACGCCTTGCGCTCGCCGGCGTACTGCGCGGCCAGCGTCAGCGCGGACTTCGCGCCACCGGCGGCGCCCATGCCGAGCTTCACGCGCCCGATGTTGAGGATGTTGAAAGCGATCTTGTAGCCCTTGCCGATCTCGCCCAGCACGTTCTCGACCGGGACCTTCACGTTGTCGAAGTAGACGGTGCGCGTCGAGGAGCCTTTGATGCCCATCTTGCGCTCCTCCGCGCCGGTGGAGACGCCAGGCCAGGCCGACTCGACGATGAAGGCGGTATGCTTGGTGTCGTCGATCTTGGCGAAGACGACCATCAGGTCGGCGAAACCGGCGTTGCTGATCCACTGCTTGGCGCCGTTGAGGATGTAATGCGCGCCGTCCTCCGACAGCTGCGCGCGCGTCTTGATCGCCATCGCGTCGGAGCCGACTCCCGGCTCGGTCAGCGCGTAGGCTCCGATGATCTCGCCGGTGGCCAGGCGCGGCAGGTATTTGCGCTTCTGCTCGTCGTTGCCGTAGAAGACGATGGGCAGTGAGCCGATGGAGGTGTGCGCGCCCCAGGCGACTGAGAACGACGCCTGGCGTAGCTCCCCGCCGACGAGCGAGCTGACGATCAGCCCAAGCTCGGCGCCGCCGTACGCCTCTGGGATGTCGATCATCAGCAGACCCTGCTCGCCGGCCTTCTTGACGAGGCCCGCCAGCACGCCCGGCTCCTGATGCTCGATCTGCTCGTCAGCCGGGACAATTTCGCGCTGGAAGAACGTCGCCGCCGACTCGCGCATGTAGCGCTGCTCATCGGTGAGCTGCTCCGGCGTGAGGAAGCGCTCCTCAGTCACCGGCGTGGTCAGATAGCTCGCGCCGGTCTCTACGATAGTCGTCTCGTTGTTCGTCTCGATCGCCATACTCATTCATCTCCTCCGCGCACAAACTCTTCATGAGCCAGCGGCTCATAAGCCAGCGGCGAGCGCGCCGGTGGCGGGGACAACGCTTCATCAAGTCGCGGGCGCCGCTTCCGCGAGGGCCTCGTCACGCAACTGCCGGCGCAATACCTTGCCTATCGTCGTCTTCGGCAACGCGTCGCGGAACTCGAACACGCGCGGTATCTTGTACGGCGCCAGGCGCTCGCGGCTGAACGCGTTCAACTCCTCCGCCGTCGCCTGCTCGCCCGGCTTGAGCACGATGAACGCCTGCACGCGCTCGCCGCGCTGCGCGTCCGGCACGCCGACCACCGCCGCCTCCAGCACTTTGGGATTCTCGTAGAGCACGTCCTCGACCTGGCGTGGAAAGACCTTCAGCCCGCCGACGATGATCATGTCCTTGGCGCGGTCCACGATGCTGAAGTAGCCATCCGCGCTCATCACGGCGATGTCACCGGTGAGCAGCCAGCCATCCTGCAAGGTCTTCGCCGTCTCGTCGGAGCGCCCCCAGTAGCCCTGTGTCACCTGTGGCCCGCGCGCCACCAGCTCGCCCTGCTCGCCTACCGGTAGAAACAGGCCTGTCTCGCGGTCACGGATCGCGGCGTCGGTGTTGGGCAGGGGCAGGCCAATCGTGCCGGCGCGGCGGTCACCGAAAATGGGGTTGCAGTGCGTGACGGGCGAGGCCTCGGTCAGCCCGTAGCCCTCGACGACGCGCGCGGGCGAGATGCGCTCGAACTGCGCCTGGACCTCCGGCGGCAGCGGCGCCGAGCCGCTGATGCAGATGCGGATCGAGCTGAGGTCGGCCTTTTTATTCGCGGCGGCGCGCGCCAGCGCCTGATATATCGCCGGGACGCCGGGAAAGAGATCAGGCTTCCGCTGCTCGATGGTCTTGAGCGTCTCGGCGACACTGAAGCGTGGCAGCAACACCATTGTCGCGCCGTTGATCACGCTCATGTTCATCCCGACCGTCAGGCCGTAGACGTGGAAGAATGGCGCGACGCAGAGCGTCTTGTGATGTGTTCCAGTTCCCAACTCGCTCCACGCCCAGATCTGCGTCGCGTTGGCGACCAGGTTGCGGTGGGTGAGCATCGCGCCCTTGGCGACGCCGGTCGTGCCGCCGGTGTATTGCAGCACAGCGAGGTCTTCGCCAGCGGCTGGCTCCGGCAGCGCGAAGACCTCGAAGCCCTGGCGGTCGTGCGTGTGCCCGATCACATCCTTGAACTCGTGGAACCATGGCTGGGAGCGTAGCGCGCGGTGGTCGGGGCGCGGCTTGCCGAGCGAGTCGCGCGCCTCCTTCACCTTGTAGGCGAGCGAGAGGGCGCGCGGCATGTAATCCTCCGGCCCCGCCGCGATCACGTGCTCCACGGGCGTGCGCGCGCGTACGGCGAGCACATGGGGCAGCGCCTGGGTCAGCGCGACGACGACCCGGACACCGGCGTCGTTGAGTTGATGCTCAAGCTCCGGCTCGGTGTAGAGCGGGTTCGTCGGCACAACCACCGCGCCCGCCTTCATTGCGCCGAAGAAGGCGATGGGAAACTGCGGGACGTTCGCCAGGCAGAGCGAGACGCGGTCGCCATGCTTGACGCCGAGCGAGATGAGCGCGCGCGCGAAGTGGTCCACCAGCGAGCCAAGCTGCGCGTAGGAGAGCGTCGCGCCGTAATACTCGATAGCCGCGCTGGCGCCGAAGCGGCTGACCGCCTGATCGAAGAGCGTCGCCAGCGCGGCGCTGGGAATAGTGACGGTCTGCGGCACGCCCTCGTGATAATGCGCCAGCCACGGTCGCGCGCCATCCCACTCAGCCCGCCCAGAGCCGGTTGTTGAGTGGTCGGGAGAGGGAACGGAGGTCTCGTCCATCTGACACACTCCTCGCTGAGTGGACTTCGCTCGTGGACTCCAGCCACCTTATTGACAGCATTATACGTGACCACACCGCCGCGCTGCCCCATAGCCAGCTAACATGAAATGTGGTGTATACTGGTGACTGGCTAACACATGACTGGTCCACTCCGGTTGAAAGGAGCGTCACGTGACGGCTCAGACGTCCTCTAGCCGCGTCTCCCCGGCCCAGCGGCCGCCGGAAGAAGACTTCGCGACGCTCGTAGGCCGGTTCCGGCGCGCGCGCGGCCTCTCGCAGGGGCAACTCGCCAAGGCGGCGCGGCTCTCGCGCACATATATCTACCACCTGGAGACGGGGCAACGGCAGGCCCCCTCGATCCGTGTCGCGCGAGCGGTCTCGCGCGCGCTGGAACTGCACGGCGAGGACCGGCAGAAGCTGGCGCGCGCCTATCAGAATCTGACCGGCAAGCAGATGGAGGACGAGGCCGAGGCGCTGGACCTGCTCGACCAGCGCGAACTGGCAGCCGTGCTCGTGCGCAATATGGCCTTCCCGGCGCACAGCCTGGATCGCCTCTGGCATGTCAGCGCGTGGAACCGCCCCGCGAAGGAGCTCTTCGAGACGGACTCGATACGACTGGCGGCGCACAGTCAGCATCTGCTGATGATGGTCTTCGATCCCGTCTATCGCGCGCGGTTTCGTCCCTGGGAAGCGATGGCGCGGCGGCTGCTGGCCGAGTTCAAGTATGCGACGCGCAGCCTGACGTATCTGCCGGAGTATCGTGCGCTCTGGCGGTCGCTGCGGCTGATGCCGGACTTCACGCGCATCGCCGATACGTCTGATCCGGGCGCTGGCGCGGCGCCGGGACTGATCTTCCAGATGCGCCACAGCCGGCTCGGCCCGCTGACCCTACGCACGACCGTCACGGTCTTCAGCGGCGCGTCGGATTACTCGATCGTGACGTATGTGCCCGGCGACCAGCAGACGCTCGACACCTTTGCGGCCAATGGCTGGCAAGCGCCGGACCAGGACCTCGACGAGTGACGTAGGCTCGCTACTCGAAGGCGTAATAGCAAGCCAGGCTGGCTTTCATGCGTGTCGAGAACATGCGCCCGGCAGGTGTGGACGCTGGCGGACTGGTCAATTTGCCACCAAAGGTTGCGTCATATGCGTGGAGGCTTCTGCTGGCGATCACGCCAATGCTTATAGGTAATACCAAAGGATGACGTGTTGATGTAGAATAGGGTCATGGCAAGACGCATCAAGCTTTCGACGAACTTGAGTGTAGACGAACTCGAGCAGCGCTACCGCCGCGCCAGTGAGGGGATGGAGCGCAGTCACTGGCAGCTCCTCTGGCTCTTGGCGCAGGGCCACCCGGCCTACGCAGTCGCCCAGATGACGGGCTACTCCGCGTACTGGATCGGGCAGGTTGCGCGCCGCTTCAACGACGAGGGGGAGGACGGCCTCGTCAATCATCGCCGGAGGGTGCATCGGCCCGCGCGGCGCCCCGATCCCCGCACACTCTTGCCCACAGCCCAGGACCGCGAGGAGTTGCGGGCGGCGCTCGTGGGGCCGGCGCCGCAGGAGGACGTATGGAACAGCCGCACGGTGGCGGCGTGGCTGAGCGCGCGAGCAGGGCGACGGGTGAGTGCCCAGGCGGCGTTGCACTATCTGCGTCTGCTCGACTTCACGCCCCAAGCTCCACGGCCACGCCACACCAAGGCGGCCAGCCCCGAAGAGCGCGCCGCCTGGAAAAAAAGCTGGAAACCAAGGTAGCGGCGGTGCACGAGGCGCATCCGGGCGCGGCAGTCGAGGTCTGGGCCAGCGATGAGCATCGCATCGGACTCAAACCGCTTCTGCGTCGTGTCTGGGCGCCAAAGGGACAGCGGCCGGTGATCACGATCCATCCGCGCTACCGCTGGCGGTATCTGTGTGCCTAGGTCCATCCCGCCTCGGGGCGCACGCAGTGGCATCTGGGCTCCACCATCAACGTGGAGCTGTTCTCCCGCTCGCTGGCCGCCTTTGCGCAGCAGGCGGGCGCGGGCCCCGGCAAAGAGATCGTCCTGGTGGTGGATCAGGCGGGATGGCACCTGAGTCAGCGGCTGCCCATTCCGCCACACGTGCATCTGGTGCCCTTGCCCCCCTACACGCCGGAGCTGCAGCCAGCGGAGCGCTTGTGGACCTACTCGAACACGCCGCTGCTCAACCGGCGTCCAGCGGATCTGGAGGAGCTGGACACCCTCCAGCTGGACCGCTGCGTAGCGCTGCAGACCGATCCGGCCCTGAGAGCGACCATCCAATCAGCGACGCACTATCACTGGTGGCCCGCTGACTATTCTCCAACAACATGACATCATTTAGTATAACTTGTCCGGATTGCCAATTACGCGCGCCTCAGTGATTGTCTGCCCGGACACGCTCACGCCGATGAAGACCACTGGCTGCCCGTCAACCCTGCGAATGATGGCCGACTCATCATTCGCCATCGTTGTCTCAGCCTCACTTGGCCCATGTTACCCTGCAACGCTCAGCGACAGAGAGGCTGATGTAATCGACCATCGTTCAGGTCAGTGAGAGAGGTTGGGGCGCCTGCAGGTCAATACGGTTACACACGCAGAAGCGACTTCAGAGCTTGATCGCTCGAAGTCGCTTTGTTTCAGGATGTACGAGGGGCAGGTGGGAGAGGAATCGAACCTGTAGTACCACTCTGCATTTTACTTAGATCCAGCCCAGTCGACGACTTTGCTGCCAAAACCGCCGCCAGTCGAACTCACCAGTGGCGATGATCAGAGCGCGAGGAGATCCTCACCGCCACGTAAGGATTCACTCAACTGCTGAATGTAGCCGATGATCGTCCGCTCATACTCCAGCGCGGTGGTATCGCCTAATTGGGCGGCGACGCTGGCGTAGGTCAGCGCTAACTTGAGATGCTCCAGGGTCGCAGCTACCCACCCACACCCCTCCTCCGCCTCCGCCCAGAGGCGTTGGTTGACCGCCCGGTTGAGCGGCCCATCACTCTCGTGTGGCGCCAACTTCATCTGCCTGGCATAAGCGGCGTCAGCTTGCTCAAATCGCGCGCTTGCCGCTGGATAGTTCCGCGCCAACAGCGCATCGTGACCTGCCTCGTTGTGCATCGTCCCCAGTCGGCCCCAGACCATGCTCTGCTCCTTCTCCGTCTCCGCATACTGGAGCGCTGTCTGATAGGCCGCCTTCGCCTCGTCGTAGCGATTCAGTCCCACGAAGATGTCGCCCTGGTTGCTCAGCGCTGGCACAGCCTGTGGATCGATCTGGAGGGCGCGGTCATTGCGCTCCAACGCCTCCTCCCAGCGCTCAAACCAGGCGTAGGAGGCGCTCCAGTTGGACCAGTACACCAACTCGTTGTAGGGCGTATGTGGAACGATCTCCTCCACCTCCCATACGAGCGCGCCGAGGCTCCGCGCCACTCCCTGCAACCGCTCCCACACCGCCCGTGCGCTTGGCCGCGCGTGCGCCTCCTTGGCCAGACACGCCAGCGCCAGCGTCTCCAACGCCTCAGGCAGACTGGGATCAATCGCCCGCAGCGGCTGGGGGAGCTGCGTCTCGTGCGCCTGCCGCCACGCCTGGTGGCTATGGCGTCGCTCCAGTTCGAGCAAGGGATGCCGCCCGACGAGGAGTTCGTAGAGCATGATCCCGAACGCATAGATATCCGCCGCTGGGTCAGTTGTCGCTCCATCGCCCCAATGCTCGGGGGCCAGGTAGGCAGGCGTGCCCAGCGTCACCCCCGCGGTAGTTGGCAGCCCTTGTGTCTCCGTCTGCGCCGCAGTCACCTCGATGAAGGGCAGCAGATCGTCCATCCGCGCCGACTCGGCGACCGCCTTGGCCAGTCCAAGGTCGGTCAAGACTGCTACACCGTTTGTCTGGATAAGCACATGCTCGGGCTTGAGATCACCATGCGTCACAGGGATCTTGCGCAAGTAGGCGGGATCGGGCTCATGCAGGTAGGTGAGCCCCGCTGCGACGCACTGCGCCCAGGCAAGCGCCGCCTCACGAGTGAGTCCGCCACGGTTGAGCCAGTCACGGAGACTCCCGTGCGCAGCATATTCCATCGCGACGAAGGGACGCTGTGAGCGCTCGGGCTCGCCCATCGCCGTCACACCATAGACCCCGATAATGTTGGGATGCGGCCACAAGCCGCTCCACTGCAAACCTGCGTTGATGAAGCGTTCGTAGATGGCGCGGCGTTTGAGCAGGGGAGCCTGCAGGCTCTTGAGCGCGGTCACGCGCTCCGCGTTGAGCCGATCGGGGCCGAAAGCGATGACGCCAACGCGGCCGTGGCTGACGCGTTGCACTATCACATCGTGGTTGCTACCGTCGCTCAGGCGCATTCCCACTGGAATCGACCCGACGCTGAATACTGGCACATGAGCCTCCACTTCAACCTCCTCGAATCATCCACACGCATCTTTGTGGCCAACGTATCTGGCGCTCGCGTGTACGTGGCTTCTGCACAGCGCAACCTGGGCGCGCGCCCTCGAACTCCAAGGAAGTTAGTCCGCTCTTGGGGTCCGCGACGCGCGCGATTAGCCGCCCGGGATCAGCCACGCAGGCGCGACCGGGAGGCGGGATAGGACAGCGGCGCTGGACGCGCACACTCTCACCTACACGTGGTGTGGGGGCGCGTCGTACTCAACATGGCAGCCCTGTCAGTTCATCTCCAGCCAGGTGTGATAGCGTGTCGCATGACATCGTTGGGAACGCCGGTCCAGCTCGAGAGCTTGCGCACTGGGCGGTTTCCCTAAACGAAAGCGACCCACGGTGATGGGGCGTGACGCGCCCAAATGCTGGTAACTGAGCGGCAGGCCCTCTCTAGACGCTACGCGAAACATGTCAGCGTTGTAAGTCCACATGCACACCGCGCGCCGCGTTGACGCCACTCATCCAGAACCCACTGTACTGGGCGTTTGTGCTTGCGCGCTACGCACACTCGGCATGTTTCGCCCGTACACTTCGCCGGAATCATGTAGACATGCTGGCGAGATCCTGCTATTCTTGCAGTGTGCTAATCAGCAGGCGCTCTCCATCGCCGCTACACCCGTCGGTGTCCGGAAGGGACACACACCATGGTCCACCAGGAGCACCCTGCCTTTGGCGCTCTCCTCCAGCACTTCCGCCTCGCCGCTGGCCTCTCACAAGAAGAATTAGCCGAGCGCTCCGACGTCAGCCTTGGCGCCATCGGCGCCCTCGAACGTGGCGCCCGACGCTGGCCGTATCAGCATACTGTCGCGCAGTTGGCTGCGGCGCTCGACCTCTCGCTGCAGGAGCGCGCCCTGTTCACGGCCGCCAGCAAACGGCCGAGCCGTCAGCAGGCCACTGAAGCATCCACCGCCGTCTCGGACGCGCATCCGGTAGAGCATGTCCCGATCTGGGCGAGCGTTGTACCGGAACTGGTGGGAAGGACGAGGGAATGGGCATGGCTGCAACGCGAGTTCGCGGCGGGGAGGCCGCTGATGCTTCTCACGGGGGAGCCAGGCATCGGCAAGTCGCGCTTGCTTCATGAGGCCAGAGGCTGGGCTCGCAAACAAGGCTGGCGTGTGCTGCGGGGCGGCTGTCGGCAGAGCAGTGGCCAGGGGCCGTACGCCCCGCTCGTCGAGGCCCTGGAACGCTACACGCATTCCCTGCCACCGGAACGCTTACACGCGAGTCTGCAGGGTTGCGATTGGCTGGCGCGCCTGTTGCCTGAGCTTGCCGATGTCGGCCACGGCCTCGTTGCTCCGGCTACCTTGCCTTCAGCTCAGGAGCAACGGCTCATGTTCGCCGCGGTCGAGCGCTACTTGTCCAACATTTCCGGCCGCGCTGGAACGCTCCTTGTGCTCGATGACCTCCAGTGGGCAGGGGCCGACGCCCTGGACTTGCTCACGCACCTGATCCGCAGCACGCGCGTCCGGCGACTCCGGATTCTCGGCGCGTTCCGCTCCACCGAGACGCCGGCGGGGCGACCGCTCTCTACGCTGATCGCCGATCTGGGGCGCGATGAGTTGGTGAGCCAGGTCGAACTCGACCCGCTCGAGCCGCAGGATGCGTTGGCGCTGGCAAGTGACCTGCTGGGCGGTGAGGAGATCCACCGAGAGTCACGCCATGCCGCGGGCGCAGCAGGGAGCGCGCGGGCTGCGAGCGTCGTGCAGCGCGCCGGAGGAGTGCCTTTCTATCTTGTGAGCTTCGCTCGGTGGTTGCAAACATTGGGGGAGGAGAACGTACACAAGTCTGTCGGGTGGACTTCGGGCGCGAGCGACGTACGAGCGCCGTCGGGAGGTCCGCTGCGCGCCCAACCCCAGAGGATGGGAGAGGCGCTCTGGGAGATCCCCTGGAATGTGAAGCAGAGCATCCGTGAGCGTGTGGCGGCGCTGCCGGTCTCGACTCAGGAGCTACTCGGCGTGGCAGCGGTGGTGGGTCAGCGCGCGTCAGGCGCGGTGCTCGCCGCCGGCGCCGAACAGTCCGAGGTGGAGACGTTGACCGGCCTGGAAACAGCCTGCCAGGCGGGATTGCTCACCGAGGAGCCCGAGCGAGACCAACCAGAGCGTTATCGCTTCGCCCATGACCTGATTCGCGACGTGGTCGAGGCGAGCCTCAGCGCAGGGAGGCAGACACTGCTTCATCGCCGCGTGGCGGTGGCGTTGGAGCAGCGCCTGCAGCACAGTGGAGCGACAGGGCATGTGAATGATCGGTTGCTCGCACAGGTGGCCTACCACCACGCGCGCGCCGACATGCCTGAACAGGCGGCGCGCTATCTGCGCCAGGCGGGCGATCATGTGCGCCGCATGTACGCCCATCGGGAGGCGGCGCAGTACTACCAGGAGTTGGTGTCATCCCTTGATCGACTGGGGATGCGCCGCGAGGCGGCGCAGGCGCGCAAAGACCTCGCCATCGAGCTCGCGCGCGTCGGGCGCTTCCGCGAGGCAGTGGCGCCACTTGATGAGGCCGAGCAGACCGCTCGCGCGCTAGGCGATGTCGAGACGCTGGCCCTTATCACGACGGTCAGCGGCCAACTGCACGCTGCCCTGGGGATGAGCGAGGAAGGATTGGCGCGCGTGCAGCCGCTCGTGGAGGAGTACTCGGGGGAGGCGGCGGGAACCGTGAGTGGGGCGCCTTCCACGGTGTTGGCGACAGTGACGGCGCAACTGCAAGGGGCGCTCTCGGGCCTCTCCTTCATGGCAGGACACTACCGGGACGCCCTGCAGGCCGCTGAGCGCGCGGTGGGTATCGCGCAGGTCACCGGGGACGTCGGCCTGCTCGCACGACAACGGCTTAACCTCGGCGTCGCGCTGTTCACGCTTGGACGACTCGACGAGGCCAGCGAGCAATTGGAGGATGCAGTCGAGGGCGCTGAAGCTGTCGGTGACCTTGAAACGGTCGCCGAGGCGCTGCGTATGGCGACCTGGACATACCAAACACGAGGCGCGTTCGCGAAAAGCCAGGCGGCTCAAGCGCGCGGACTTGCGATGGCCGAGCGGCTCGGGGACGTCGTCGGTCTGGGGCACATTCTATTCTTCGACGCCTTATTGGCGTTTTATCAGGGGGAGTGGGATCGCGCGCGCGCCATCGCCGAGAACTCCCTCGCTGTCTTCCGCGCGCTGAGTTTAACGCACCTCTCCGCGTATCCCCCCTTGGGACTCGGCTGGCTGTACACCATCGAGGGAGATCGGGCCATGGGGGAGCAGTATCTTGCGGAGGCGGAGGAGATCGCGCAGAAGAGCGGACCACCCCAGGTATTGCGCTTCATTGCGGCGCTGCGGGCCGAATGCGAGCTGCTTGCTGGGCGCCCGGAGGCGGCAAACGCCCACCTGCTCCCGTGGTTCACTGGTGAGCCTATGCAGGAGCGCACACGTCTCGAGCTGAGTGTCTTACGCGCCTGGGCTGTTGTGGAGTTGGGCATTGAGGCCGACGCTGACACATTGGTGACCGACACGGTCCAGAGCGCGCGCGCGTGCGACATGCGCTTGGTCTTACCGGACGCGCTGCGCGTGCAAGCGCTGTGGGCCATGCGGCGGCGGAGGTGGGAGGAGGCGGAGCGCGAGCTCGACGAGGCAGTCAGTGTGAGCCGCGACATGCCGTATCCATATGCCGAGGCCAAGGCGCTCTACATCTCCGGCCAGATGTGGGCGGCACAGGGTGAGCCGGCGCGTGCTCGCCAGCGGTATGAGGAGGCGCTGGCGATCTGTCATCAGCTCGGCGAGCGACTCTATGGCGCGGCCATCGAGCGGGCCCTTGCTACAGTAATCTAGCCAGCAATGCAGTAGCGCAATCTGACTCGAATCTATCAGCCGCGCCCGTGATCGGGCAACCTTAATGGTTCCCCGTCACACGAGGCGCTTGATGTCGGTAGTGACTCATACCAGCGGTAACCCTGTCACAAGGCAGCGGTTATCAACGGCTGCAGGTCGATTGGAGACGTGGGATCAAGAAATATTTCTGGGGGCAGGTGGGACAGGAATCGAACTTGCAACTTGCGGTTGTGGAGTCGGGGTAAGCCAGTCAAGGACTGTCGGGTAGTGTCGCTGGTCAGGTTTTTGGGCAGTCAGATGTCCGCTGCGTGTCGCACTCCATCACTCTGTGTCGTCGGGTTAGGAGGCAGCTGTGGGGGCCAGGATGTCTATCCACCGGGCTAGCAAACCGCTCAAATAGATCCCGCTTCTCCCGCGCCTAACCATGTCGGGGTGCTCAGGGCCTGCTGATGCGCTTCCCAGTAGAGCGCGGCCGATTCCGCAGCCATATGTCTCACCACTTCCCATTGCTGTCCCAGGCTGCGGGGACTTGCTGTGCTCGCCCTCTGGCGGAGTGCAGCGCCTCCGCCAGGCTGAGTGGGTGCTCGCGGTCAAGGAGGTAAATACTTGGCCAGGGAATCTCCCCGCGTTGCTGGCCCGCACGTGAGTGTGCTAGACTGGGTCGACCACGGCAGGTCGCGCAACCGCTAAAGATGGAGCGGCTAATGCCGGTTTCAGTCGCCAACTCCCAGCTGATCTTCGACGCCCTCAAGGCGTGCGATGTGAAGATCATCTCGGCCCTGCCCGAGACCTGGCTGGTGCACCTCATCCGCATGGCCGACGAGGATCCCGAGGTGACGCTGGTACGCGTCGCCAAAGAGGAGGAGGCCATCGGCATCTCCGCCGGCGCGCATCTGGCGGGCGTCAACTCCGCGCTGCTGATGCAGAATCACGGCTTTCTGGCGGCGATCAACCCGATCGTCTCGCTGGCCCTCCTCTACAAGATCCCCCTGTTGATGCTCATCAGCTATCGCGGCCACATGGGCGAGCGCGACCCCTGGCAGACGCAGGGCGGCATGGTGACCGAGCCGCTGCTGCAGGCACTCGGCATTCCCATCTGGCGCCTGAGGGACCCACATGATGTCGCGCGGCGGCTCAGCGATGCCCAGACCCTGGCGCTGGCCGCGCTCTCGCCAGTCGCGGTGCTGCTCACACGCGAGCTGATGTGGGAGGATTAGCCATGCTGCGCGCGGATGCCTTGGGGGCGATCTACCCGGAGCTCGAAGATCGGATCGTCGTGACGATCATGGGCGCGGTCGCGGCGGAGCTCTACACACTCGGCCACCGTCCCGGCTTCTTCTACCTGGAGCACGCGATGGGACTGGCCTCGTCGCTGGGACTGGGCATCGCGCTCGCGCTGCCGCGCCACAAGGTGGTCGTGATCGACGGCGACGGCTCGCTGCTGATGAATCTGGGCGCGCTGAGTACGTTGGCCCGCTACCGCCCGGGCAACTTGCTGCATATCGTCTTCGACAACGAGAGCCTGCTCTCCGTCGGCGGCTTCCCGACGGCCACGGCGACCGGCACGGATCTGGCCGGCGTCGCGCGTGCCTGCGGTATCCCAAGGGTGGACGAGGCGGACACGCCCGCGCAGCTCCAGCAGGCCGTCGTGGGCGCGCTCGCGGGCGAGACGCTGACAACCATCGTCTCGAAGGTCGAGGCGATTGGACCGAAGTCGTTCCACATGGATTTGCCGTTGCTGGAGAATCGCTTCCAGTTCAAGCGAGCGCTGGAAGCGCTGCGGCGGCAGGAGTAGCACTGCGCCTGGACACTGGCTGGTAGCCCCGCACTGCGGGCAAAGAGGAGGCGAGCATGGCGAATGGGCAGCCCAACAGCGTGTTATCCCAGCTCGTGGCGGAGCTCAACTCCGGGCGGATCCGCGTGGTGGATCTCACCACAGCGCTCGGACCGCAGACGCCGGTCATCGACCTGCCGTCGATCTTCGCGCCGTCACCGGGGCTGACACTCACCGAGATCTCGCGCTATGACGCTCGTGGTCCGGCATGGTACTGGAACACCATGACCATGGGCGAGCATACCGGCACGCACTTCGACGCGCCCATCCACTGGATCACCGGCAAGGACCTCCCCGAGAATGCGACCGACACCATTCCAGCGCGCAGATTCATCGGCCCTGCCTGCGTCATCGACGTGACGGTAGAGGTCGAGCAGAATCTCGACTTCTTGCTGACGCCCGCACGCGTCCAGGCGTGGGAGGCGGAGCACGGGCGTATCCCGCCCGGGGCATGGCTGCTGCTGTCCACCGGCTGGAGTAAGCGCACGAGCCGCGAGGACTTCCTCAATGTGCGTGAGGATGGCGCGCACTCGCCAGGGTTCTCCAAGGAATGCTCCGCCTTCCTGGCGCGAGAGCGCGACGTGCTTGGAGTCGGCGTGGAGACGGTCGGGACGGACGCCGGGCAGGCCGGGACGTTCGATCCGCCCTTCCCCAACCACAGCACGATGCATGGCGCAGGGAAATTCGGCATCACGAGCCTGGTCAACCTGGACCAGTTGCCGAGCACCGGGGCCGTAGTAATCGCGGCGCCGCTCAAGATCGCGGGTGGCTCTGGCAGCCCGCTGCGGGTCATTGCGCTCGTCTCGGCCTAGCGCCGCGACGGCCCCAGGCCTGTGCGTCACCCCAGCCAAGCTATGCCCAGGCTGTGGCCGCGAGGCATGTCAGCTGGAAAGCTGCAACCGGCGCGTTTGCGCTATGCCATTTTGCGCCATGCCATACTCGCGTTGAGCGCCACAGACAGTGAGTGGGATCCATGCTGCCCTCGGCGGGCAGCTCCTACCGCTCGTCTTCCTGCCAGCGATACTCCATCCGCCTAGCTGTTGTCTCGGCCGCTTCACGCCCCAGCAGCCGCTCGACCAGATGCAGGCTCATATCGATGCCCGCCTCAATACCCGCCGAGGTCACGAGATTGCCCTCATCGACCCAGCGCACGCCACGCTGCACTTCCGCGCGTGGAAATTCCTCGGCGAGCCGGTCGAGGCTCATCCAGTGCGTGGTCGCCTTGCGACCCTCGAGTAGCCCGGCTTGGCCCAGGAGAAACGCCCCGGTGCAGACGCTGCTCATGATCGGCGCCTGCTCCGCCATCCGCCGCACCCACGCCACCACCTCGTCCTCCCGCATGGCCGCCCACACGCCCCAGCCACCAGGGATGACCAGCACGTCCAGCGCGGGATGCTCCTGGAGGGTGAAGTGTGGCTGCACGCGAAAATCGCCCAGCGCCTTCACTGGTCGCGTGCTTTGCGCGAGATGGTAGACCGTGATGGCCGTGTCGGTCCCCCCCTGATTCTGCCCCGTCGCCTGCAGCCGCCCCGTGACCGAAAAGACTTCAAATGGACCGCAGAAGTCGAGAACCTCCGCGTCATCAAACAGGAGGATCCCGACGGTGAACTTCCCATCCTCCGTGGGCATGATCGAACTCCCTTCCCCCGCAGATTGAGAGCGGAGATGGCGTTCGTGCCCGCTCTCCTCATCACGACGTCTCGCTGGGAAGCATAGTGGCCTTCTGGTCGTGACGCAAGAGCCACGTGTCATACTGACCTACTCCCTAAGGGTACGTCCAGGGATAACGAGGAATGGCGCTGAGTTGTCGCACGCTCAGCGAAGGCCGCTGGAACCCCTGCTGCACCAGTGCCTCAATCACCAGGTGGGCATACCTCATGTAGCTGCCGGTGATACTCCCGTTGGGGTCAAGTGGGTTCACTGCACAGAAGATGGGCTGGAGCCAGGAGGGCTGCAGCCTAGATAAATTCAGGATTTACAGGGCAGGTGGGACAGGAATCGAACCTGCAACCTCCGGTTTTGGAGCACGCCGCGCGGTGTCCAGAACCGTCTAAGGATGTCCAAATTGGCCTTGAATCCACGGTTCTTGGCGACGCATCGTCCAGCGACGTCCAAGAACATCCAACGGCTATGTAGTCAATTTTGTAGTCATTCTGCCTCGGTCGCTTGGTACGCTCGCAAACCCGAAACCATGATCGAAGACTGGAAGGAGGAGTACAATCACGAGCGACCGCGTAGCGCCCTACAGCATCTGGTCCCTGCGGTCTTTGCTCAAGCATTAGCAACATAACATTATTTCTCATTGTCCCTGGACTCAAACAGGGTTTCAGGTCAGGTGGCCATGAGGATGACGAGGGCGAGCAGCATGATGCGGGTGGCGGCGAAGTACATGCGTTCGCGTGCGAGACGTGAGGTGGCGAGGTCGGCGATGTCGCGCCAAGCGAAGCCAGCCAAGTCAGTCCTGGTGACGGATAGCTAACCAGTCTATGAGAAGCCTGGCGCGGAATTTGCACGGAGGAATCTCCTGCATCGGGCGCACAGGACACCATCATCAGCGCTGTCTCGCCCTCGCATAGCCGGTGGAGAGAGGCCAGGCGCTCAAGCGGCCACACCTTCACATGCTCACGAACCTGCAGCCTCTGGCGCATGTGATACGAGCGGTCATCTACTGCGTGATGATCCTTCGACAATTACGACGTTTGCACACTAGCAAATCTTGCCTGTCGCAGGCATACTATCGTTGTAGTTGAGAGAAGCGACCGGAGGAGGGAGTCCTGCGGTTCTTCTGAAGGGGACAGCGCCCGCAGACCTGGATACGAGAGAGGGATAGGATCCCTTTCGCAAGGATTGGCGCACGTGGAGTGGCGCGACGAAGGATTCTGCGCCGCCGCAGCCGGCAGGGAGCGCCGGGCGCTTGATAGTGATAGGTCAACCATACGGTAGTGGCAGGGCAGCGTTGATGGACGGGCGCGCGCTCAAGGAGGCGTGCGCGACCTCGTAGGTAGCAAAGCGCTGCTATTGGCGCTTGGGCGCGCACTTAGCGATCAGCAGGGAGGCTCGATCTCTAGGGCGCGTACCCTGGGGCGCATTGAGCGCAGAACGACTGATTCATGCGCGCTCTCCGCGGTGGTAAGGACGCTTGCCTCAGTCGTGGGGCAAGGAGGACGACATGCTTTCCGAGCGCAACACCCATTACTGGCTCTGGTTCCTCTTGTTTGGCATCGTTTCGGCGCTCGTTTCCGGGTCGACGGGCGAGGGCGTCACCAGCGAGACCCTCTGGCTGCTCATCGCTGGGTTCCTTGGGCTTGTACTCGGCATCTTCCTGCCGGCGCTGGCGCGTCCGTTTGACCTGGTGATCGGCGTGCTCTTCACCATCGTGGGCCTGCTCGGCATCCTGCACGCCTTCGGGCTGAATCTCGTTCCGTCCGGGAGTGTGCCGCCTAATGCGATCGACCAGACGGCGATTCTCGGCTTGAGCCTGAGCCTACCCTATGCGCTGATTCACACGCTACTGGGTTTGACCTCGCTCAGCCATGGCCTGCGCGCGCAGGTGGCGACGAGTCGGGTCGCGGTGGAATAGCTAGCGGTCCATCTGTCCGCTGCCGAGCCGAGCTGGCGCATCGGAGCCAGCACGGTGGGTGTGAAGGTGAGTGTGCATGGATTGGGGCTGGTCGGCGCGCTGGGCGCCATGCCAGGGGCCGGCATGGCGTAGATCAGCGCGCTGCGGGTGATCCCCAGGTAATCGTCGTCCTACGACAGAGCATGAGGCGGCGCGCACTGCGCCCAAGGACACGAGCGCGTCCATGCCACATAGCAATACGCCTGTCCCTATGGACTGAACGAGGATGCCTCTAGCGCAAATGTCATGTGTGGACAAGGAAACGAGTCGAGGGAACATGAGGAGCATCTACACGCTCCGGCGGCTGGTTCGCGAGGGGGTTCGCGGCCAGGCGGACCTGAACGAGGCCATCACGCAGGGAGACGCGCCGACCCGCCGTGTCGCCACCCTCGCGGCCTTCTGGGTCAAGATCAACAACGACTGGATCTTTAATCTCTCAGGGTTGCTCGCCTACTCCTTGCTCTTCGCGGTCTTCCCACTGCTGATCCTCGTCCTGGCCATCACTGGCTTCGTCCTGCGGAACATCGCCCCTGGCACGGAAACCCTCGTCACCGACAACATCGTGCGCGCGCTGCCCGCAGGGATCGGCTCGGTGATCGTGGAGGTAGTGAGCGCGCGGCTCAAGGCGAGCGCTGGTTGGCTGCTGGTTGTGGGCGTCGTCACTGCGCTCTTCGCGGGCTCACGGCTCTTCATTACCCTTGAGAATTGCTTTGGCGTGGTCTTCCGCCTGCGCGGACGCGATCCGCTCCGCCAGAACCGCATGGCGCTACTCGTGCTACTACTCTATCTTGTGCTGCTCCCACTCTTTCTCATCACGTTTCTCTTGCCCGCCGGCGTCGAGCGTCTCTTCGACCCGTCTGGCCGCGATGTCGTGGGAACGAGCGTCGTGACACTCGTGGGGTTCGTGCTCGCCTTTGTCGCGGCGACACTGCTGTTTGCCCTCATGTATGCCTTTATTCCCTATCGGAGGCGCGCCTGGCGGCGCCTGCGCCCCAACTGGCGTGGCGCAATCTTCGCGGCGCTGCTGCTCCTGCTCTATGAACTGCTCTTCCCGCTCTACGCCAATCTCGTGCTTAACCCTGCCAACTACGGTACTGTCGCAGTCTTTGCCGTGGTGATCCTCGCCTTCTTCTACTACGTCGCCTTCATCGTGCTGCTAGGAGCGGAGATCAACTCCTGGGCAGCGGGACAGCGCGAGACGGCCAGCGACCTGCCAGGCATCCTACATGCGGTGCAGGCGCACGGCTCCGCTCGCGGCGCAGCTGGTCCCACCGCTGGTGAGCCACAGGAGGAGATGCAGCGGCATAACGGCGCGGCGACGGCGCCCGTCGCCGCAGCGATCAAGCAGGAGCAGCAGGTTCATCGCGCTGACGCCCAGCCGCCCAAGTCCGCTGTAGCGGACGCGCCCGATCCAGGGAAAGCCGGCATGCTCGCCGACGGCGAGGCGCTATCCGCAGGCAAGCGAGCAGAAGGAGAGGAACATCACAGGCAGTGACCGACGATACGAACCAATCACCGTCCACTGTTGAGCCAACACGAAGAAAAGGAGAAACAGGCGATGAAAAACGTCATGGGGTTCATCGGGCACCTGATCAGCGCGATGCTCAAAGGCTTCTTCTTCACTGGCGTCGCCGCAGCGATCGTATGCGCCGTGGTGTTGTTTCTCACCGAGCCGAACCATCAGGTGACGCTGGATACTTCGATGGTCTTTGGCATGACGATCGCGCTGCTGGCAGGCATTCTTGGCGCGGCGGTGGCGCTGATCTACCACTTGAGCCACCTCGATAGTTTGCACCATACGATGCGCCACTACGGGGAGCGGCGCGCCGCTCAACGCGAGCATCAATCCCTGAGACGTTAGCCAGCGCCGCGCCGCAGCCAGACAAATGGAGTGGCGCACGGCGCAAGCAGGATGGCAGTGAAAAGTACGCCACAGTGAACAGAAAGGATGCGAAGGATGGACCAGCAAGAACATGTTGATGTTGCGGACGCTGCGACAAGTGCAGGAAGCGCGACCTATCCACCAGGCGCGTCAGTCTACGACGCCGACGGCGAGAAGCTCGGCACGGTGAGCGACCGGCAGGACAAGGGTGACTTCCTCGTCGTGCACAAGGGACGGTTGTTTGGTCACGACGCCTACATCCCACGCGCTGCGATAGAGCGCAGCGACGTGAATGGCGTCCACCTGCGCGCACCTAAGGATGAACTCAAGGGCATGAACCAGACACCACTGCCAGAGCCGACGGCGCCAATCAGAGACGTTACGGACGCTCCCGCGGCGGCCACGACCGACCAGACACCGGAGGTTCCCATGACGCTGGGCATCCCTGGACCGGAGGTGGGGATGGGCGCGGCGGCGGTCGCGGCGACGGCCTTCTCGCATGACGCCACGCCTGAGCCTGCCGGCGCTTCGCCAGCGCAGTCCGCCATCGGAGCCGCGCAGGACGCCGCAGGACAAGCCGTGGAGACGGCGCGCCAGGGAGTCGTGCAGGCGGCGGATTCTGTGCGCGAGCAGGTGGGTCCACTCGTTGATACCATGCGTGAGCGCGTCGGCCCTATCGCTGAGCAGGTCAAGGAGCAGGCTTCGACCATAACGCAGCAGCAGATGACCTCCGCCGCCGAGGGGCTAGAGAGGGCGGCGGGACTCGTCAACACCGTCGGCGACCAGCTGCGCGAGAACAATCTGGGCGACCTGTCGCACTACACCGACCTGACCGCTGACCAGATGAAGAAGGCGGCGGCGTGGCTGCGGTCGACGACGCCTGAAGAGATCGCGCGTAACGTGGAAGACCTCGCCAAGCGGCAACCGGAGATCTTCGTCGCCGGAGCGGTTGCGCTGGGTCTGATCGGCCTGCGCTTCCTGCGCGGCACGGGGCAGAACACCGACGAGAAGAAGGAGGACTAGAAGTAGGAACGACGAAGCGGCGGACCAGATTGGCGTCTTCGGCGCAAGATCGCTAGTTAGCGACCTACGTGTGCAGGGGTGAGGCGGCTTTCATGGAGGCAGCGCAGGGGCAGTGCAGCGTTGCCTTCTACGTCTCCTATGGGCAGTGAGCGCAGTAGCGGCTTGCCGAATACGCGCGCACGCGCCCTCTAGCAGGGCGCTTCCTCACACGGGAAAGGGAGGGGGGTGAGGCGACGGTCTGCCCATAGAGCGCCTGCATACTAGCGCCTACATACAGTCAGCGAGGACGAGGCGGCCACCATCCTCAAGACGGAGATCGCGGAGTGAACAGGAGGCGCACGGGGACCCGGCAACCAGTTGGATCTCGCCGACGCGCAGTGCTTGGAGAGCACAGAGGAACGCAAGGAAGAAAGAGATGAGCGCAATAGAGCCGTACAGCACAGCCGATCTGCGCGAGGAGATACCCCGAAGAGATGGCCCAATGGTGCGGACAGCGCCTCCCCGGCGTGCGCTTCGGCGTGGGTTGGGACTGCTGGCGGGGCTCATCGTGTTGGCGGTAATGAGCGTGCCGGCCTACAACTTCGCCACGAGCTATTTCGCGCTCAACGGCGCGTGGTATGGGCCACTACGGATGCAGGTTGGCCCTGCCACCATCTCGGTGGAGGCCTATATGGATCTCGCGACCTATCTCAACGGCAGCCTCTCAGGCAGCGGCAAGATGTGCTACCACAACCCGCTCGACGGCGGGACGACCTCCGTGAATCTGACGGTGTCGGGGCAGCGGCATACCGATAAGGTAGCCCTCACGTTCGCCATGTCCACTACCACCCTCGGAATACCACTGCTTAACGTCGCCCTAGGGCCAGATTTGAACCTCCAGGGTGGCTACACGACGAGTCCCGCGAACACACCGATCGCGGGCACGCCGGTCGCTGGCACACCGGTCGCTGGCCTCCTCATCAACGGCGTGGCCACGGCAGTGACGTTGCACGGTGGTAATGGCGCCTTCCCGGTCGCGCTGGAGATGAAGCGTGGCGTGGTGGCGCAGTTTGTCTCCGCATGCACAGCGCTCGCGCCGCTGGGAGACTTGGGATCCGTTGGCGGCGCACATATCTGACCAGTGACATGCCCGCCTGCCTGTGGTGGACAAGAGCCGGGCGGGAGCTGCGCTGGCCTGAAGGCAGCTCCATCACGCCACACGACCACTACACGGCCACCATGGGATCAGACGAGGCGGTGGTGATGGCGTGGGCGAGGAGTTTCACCGACGAGCAGGATGTGTCCGGAACGTGGCCACTCCCCACATAATGTCCGTACCTCGTGCTGATACTATACGAACAGGCGCATATGATCTCTTCCGCCCACCGACCACCGGCCCGATGAAAGGGGCAAGCCCATACGCTTAAGAATTCTCGCTCTCGCCGGCCTTCTCCTGGGCCTCCTCCTGCTGACCTTCTCCACGGTCACCGCGCATAGCGCTGCGCTGCAGAGCTTCCGTGACGCCAATCCGCAGGTGCGCCTCGACCTGCCTACGCGCGTGCTCCTCGAGGGGGAGACGGAGACCATCACCATCCGGGTGACGAACGCCGACACGGTGGAGTGCGATATTACCCTGAGCCTGGTCGCCCCTGCGTTCACGCTGCAACCAGCGGATAACCAGCAGCTCGTCCAGTTGACACCGACCACCTCGACCGAGCTCCAATGGAGTCTGCGGCCCACCGCGACGGGCACGTCGACGCTGGCGGTTACGACCGGCAACACGAGCGAGCAGCGGGGGGTGAGCGTCCTCAGCGGGAGTGGCTTTTCGCCACCCCAGCGCGCAACGGCCAACTATGTAAGCATCCTCCTGGGGGCGCTCGTCGCCGTGGAGTCCTTGCTGTGGTGGGGCGCGCTCCAGACCCGCAATGCGAGAAGCGCAGAGACGGCGCGCTCAGCGCGAGCGACCGAGGCGCCGTCACTGTAATGGCCTCTTGGGAGGAATGGAACGAAAAGCCGGAATAAGAGACGATATATCGTTATGGTGCACGGGAGACTCCTTCGGTCCACTTAACCTCCTCCCACGTACGTAACGGGAGAAAGCCACCCTGCTGGATAGGCTCCGCCAGTGTGAAGACATACTGCCCATGAATTCTGATGTGGTCGTAGCCAAGCGGTGAGAGCCGCTCGATATCGTCCAAGTGCGCCGTCGCCCCGCGTGCACGCAGATCTGCGAGGATCCGGTCCTGATACAGCGTGTTCCAGATGACGAGCATGTTGACCACCAAGCCAAGCGCCCCCAGTTGCTCCTCCTGCCCTTCACGGTAGGCCTGACGCAAATCTCCGCGACGCCCGTGAAACACGTCGCGCGCCAGACTGTGTCGCGACTCGCCGCGAGTGAGTTGGATCTGTATGCGTCGACGGTACGTCTCATCGGCCAAATAGGCGACCAGATAGAACGACTTCGCGATGCGTCCCACTTCGCCGATCGCCCGCCCTAACCGTGTCGGCCGCCCCTCTCCTTGGCGCATGCGGATCACCTCGGAGGCGCGGAGGCGGCCATATTTGAGCGAGCCCACCACACATAAGATGTCGTCCCACTGTTCCTCAGTCAGACGTCGGTTCAACCGCTGTCTCATCACATGATTGAGCGCCCCATAGTCCGCATGCGGATCAAACCGCCAGAAGCGCACGTCCCCCAGATCGGCGAGCCGTGGACTAAAGCGATACCCCAGCAGGCTAAACAAGCCGAAGACGACATCACTGTAGGACGCCGTGTCGGTCATGATCTCCTGGGGGCGCAGCAGCGGCGACTCCTGCTCCAACAGGCCGTCGAGGACAAAAAGTGAATCGCGGAGCGTGCCTGCCACCACGGCGCCGTTAAAGCCGAAGAAGTGATTGAGCGTGTAGTTGATGAGCGTCACGCCGCGCGCGACGCCAAAGTATTTGCTGTTGGGACCAGCGTTGACCGAGCGCACAGGGACGACGAAGCGCAAGCCGTCTGCCGAAGCGACCTCGCCGCCGCCCAAGACGGTGGCCAGTGGGATCTGGAGATGGAACTGTATCAAACGCGGGTTGGCGCGTGAAATGGTCTCCGGACGGACATAGTTGTGCAGCACATGGATGATCCGGTCAGCGGCGAGCGCCGGGATATGTTCTTGGGCAACCTCTGCGACGGGCAGATTGCATGCCTGCGTCAGCAACGCCGCGCACAGCGACACCGCAAAGTCGTCCAGCCGAGAGTCGCTGCCACCGATATGCGTGAATTCGAGCGCCATGGCGGTGCGCGCTTCGATCTCCATGAGCACCGCGGAAAGATCCACGACAGGCATCCGCCGCGCGATCTGCTGGCGCAGCTGTTGCAGCGATGGGGGCTCGGGCTGCGCGTCCAAACCCGCGACGCTCAAGCGCTCGGTCGTCTTGTGGGTGTGGGGATCGGTCACCGACTCGATACGCACCGCTTCGGGTAGGTCAGATCCCACACGACGATACAGTGTATCGAGCTCAGCGGCCCACGCATCAAGTTCTGTGGCGGCGATGGGTGAGCGCTGTAGGAGCGCGCAGACCGCTGGACGTGCGCGCTCCCACTCCTGCGCCTGCAGCAGGCTGGCGCGTGGGTCGGACCAGCGCGAGCTACGAGGCGCAAACACCTCGCGCGTACGCAGCGCAGTTTGCAACTGAGCGAGAAAGCAGACCGTGTACATCGGTCGGTCCACGGCCTGGCCCACGGGTTGGGCATACCGTCGCCAACTTGCGGGCACGAACGCGAGCGGCGCGCGCTCCAAACGCTGTTTGATAACGGCGGGGCGTTGCCCCTCCAAGGACAACAACAAGTCGCGCGCTTGCAGTAACGGAGCGGCGGCGGAGGTCGAGGCGAAGTTCACCGTCGACAGCAGGCGCGGCACGAAGCGACGCACTGCGGCATAGGCCGCGCGCAGCTCCTCCTGGTACTCGTCACCTGTCCTGCGCGCGAGCGCAAGAATGCGCGCCACCTCGTCGCTCAGCGCTGAGCGATGCGCCTCGAGAAAGGCGATGACCTCCTCTCCCGACCACTCGCTATGCCGGAGCAGGGTGGCCGTATGGTCCGCCAGCGAGAGCGCCGCCTCATCGAGATCGCCAAGGATACGTAAGCGCTTCTGCCGACGGGTTTTCGACGCGTTGCGGATCAAGGTGTCGATCACGCCATCGAAAATGTCGAGCGCGTCGTCTGTCGCGGCGACTTCTGTTGAGCGTACAAAGGCCAGCAGTGTGGCGAGGCGGCGCTCCGGCGCCAGGTCACGAATGGCGGCGGCTCGACTCGTGATGACATGGGTCGCCAGCGTCCTCAGGCGATGGACGGGCACGTGCGAGAGGTCGAGCGCGCTCACCGCCACACTGCGCGCCGCCTCGAAGCGGTCGAACGCGCGCAGCAACGCCGGCGCCGACAGACGGGTCTCTCCGCGTCGCAGCGTCTCCAAGCGCGGTCCGAGATCGTGCGCTGGGCGCGTAAGGATCGCTTCGAGATTGTCGCGCAACTGGGGTGTCAAGTCCCAGCACAGCGCGCGCCAGAGGTGCGACGCCACCCGCTCGCGCACACGTGCAACAAAGCGGGTGAGGGTCGTCACGCCAGGGAGGAGCACCTTGTTCTGCCGGAGCCAGGTCACCGCGTGATCAAAGAGCGCGCTGGGACGGTCCTGACTGGTCCACGCGCGCAGGTAGAGCCGCCGTGCGAGTGGGAAGGTCGCGCGCGCATCGGTGAAGGGGCGGTAGCCCAGCGTTGCCGCCAGGGCGTCCATATGATCAAAGCGCATCTGGCTGGCGTGGTAGCGCTCGAGACAGGCGACTGGGTCAGAGATCTGGAGTTGCCGGGCGACATAGGTGACCACGCGCGCCGGCGTCGCGCGTAGATCAGGGAGAAATGTTCCCAGATAGCGGAGCGCACAGATGTGCAAGGCCATACCCAGCCGGTTATGGTCCCCCCGCCGCCCCATGAGCAGGCGCCCGTCTGCGGTGTCAAGGTAGAAATACTGCGCCAACTCGATGTCGCTCACATCCGCCGGATACTGGGCATACGCGCGCGCCTGCTCGTCGCTCAAGAAGTCTACCGGCATGTGTTCGTTCCTCGCGCCCCACGGTCGCGCAGTATCTCGCGCACGTCCAGATCTGGGAGGATGTGTTGTCTAAGGCGCTTGCTCGCCGATGTCTGCTAAAGTACCTTAGCAGCACGCATCCTGTCTACGGAGGGGGAAGAATGTCTGCTAAGGTCGCGCCGATCCCTGCTGGGGCATGTCTGCTAAGGAAAACACGTCTATATCGCCTGGATGAGTCGCGGAGGGTGTGTGCGTTCGGTCCTGAAATGGCTGTCTGTTTTATGGTAGATATGATGGACTGAACATTTCATGTCACCAGGAGATCTGCGCGCAGAATGGTGTATATGCATATGCCTCCCTACAGAAACGAACGCAGGAGCAAACGGGCGAATATGCCACTCCTCTCCCCTCGAAGCCAGCATGCGCTCGACCAATTTGGTCGGCAGTTGCGCGAGACCGAGGACCTCCGCCCGGCGACGGTGCGCAACTACGTGAGCGATGTGCGTCACTTTGTCGCCTGGTGCGAGACGCGATGGCGGGAAGAGACACAGGAGGTGAATGAGGAGTTGGCGGAGGAGTTGGCGGAGGAGTTGGCGATGGTTCCTTTTGCGCCTGCCGAGGTCACCACGCCAACGATCACCGCCTATCGCGCGCATCTCCTGACCACACTTGGACTGAAGCCGACCTCCGTCAACCGCGCGCTCATCAGCCTCAAGCGTTACTTCGCCTGGGCAAACGAAGTGTGTCAGCTGCGCATGCGACAGGTCCATCTGGGCAAGCGGAGCGGGACGCTCGAGGTGATCGGCAAGCGGGGGAAGTATCGCGAAGTGCCACTGAACGCGACCGCTCGCGCCGCGCTTGGGGAGTACCTCCCGATCGTGCCCGCAGAGAGCAGCTTCCTCTTTCCCTCGAACAAAACGGGGCAGGCGCTCACTGAGCGGGGGCTGGGCTATCTCGTGCAGCGGTACGCCACTCACGCGCGCCTCACTGACGTCAGCCCCCATGATCTCCGCCATCGCTTCGGCTACCGCATGGCGGCGTCGGTTCCCTTGCATCGGCTCGCCCAGATCATGGGCCACGACTCGCTCAACACCACCTTGCTCTACGTGCGTGGCACGAAAGCCGATCTGCAGCGCGAGGTCGAGAAGATCGCCTGGGCGTGAGGATGGCGCGTGAGGATGGCGCGTGAGGATAGCGCGTGAGGATAGGATTGTGGGCGTTGCGCGGAAGGTCGACGAGCGGTTTTCCAGTCGAGCACAAGGCGAGCAGCGGGTACAGATGCTGCTCGGCGTCTTCGCCGCCAAAGGGGTATTGCCGTTGGAGTTCAAGCCCGCCTCGTCGGTCGGCGATCTGCGCACCCAACACCGCGACGACCTGGACCACGAGGTCAGATGCCGCCGGACGCAACGGAGGCATCGCCTGTGCGGCGCGTACGCGACTGCTTTCTCCTTCGCGCGCCTTGGGCTATCACGCGATTGCTTCGTGCACGTCTGGGTCGAGTCGGTACACCGCCGCTAGCTCGATCTGGCTCGATCTGGCTCGATCTGGCTCGATCTGGCTCGATCTGGCGCAGCAGGAACAGCCCTGAGGCCGACGAGTCCCCAGCAGTCCCCAGCCAGTCCCCAGCATCACCGTACGTCCCCACACATCCTCTGAGGCGCCTATCAGCCACACTATTTTTGCAAAAGACGGCACATCTTCGTCAGAATCGACGTATGGGGCTAGCGCGCCTTGCCTGTCTCAGGTATACTACCGCTGTC
>Ga0207684_10000725_pt1 | contig 38797 bp, 26 predicted proteins | sample KBSK5501metaG_FD_184342 | JGI IMG/M metagenome (GOLD analysis project Ga0207684, IMG submission 184342) | Corn, switchgrass and miscanthus rhizosphere microbial communities from Kellogg Biological Station, Michigan, USA - KBS K5-50-1 metaG... | ecosystem: Host-associated > Plants > Roots >... | reverse complement strand
GTTTTCGGCGCGCGTTTCTGAAGCGCTGGGGCTATCGCGTCGCCGACCCCGACGATCCCTCCGCTCGGGCGCGACTGGTGTCCTTGCGGAGTCTTCTCCGAAGCATCCTCGAGCACCACATTGCGGGGCGCCCGGTCCCCCTCTCGATGCGCCGGAGGCTTGAAGCGGAGATCAACAGAGCCCCGATTTCGATGCGGCTCGCTCCTTCCGCCGAGGGCTACACGCTATCCGCGGGTCGTGTCGGCGAGTCTTGGGACATCGTGACATCCGACATCGCGATGTCCGCGGCTCGGCTGATGTCTGACAAAGCCGCCGTGAAGGTATGCGCCAACCCGGACTGCAGTTGGATGTTCACGGACGAGAGCAAGCCGCGAAGTCGGCGCTGGTGCAACGTGTCCGTCTGCGGCAGCTTGATCAACGTGCGCTCGCACCGAGCCGCCCGCCATGATTGAGCCACCGTGCAGGTTCGATTCGACGGTCACTGTTTCGGGTGCGGGCCGCTCAATGAGGACGGCCTGCAGCTGAAGTTCGTGCCCGGCCCGGAGGGATCGGTGGCGGAGTTCGTCGTCCCCGATCGATTTCAGAGTTGGTCGGGAATGGCGCACGGCGGCATCGTTTCGCTCCTGCTCGACGAGGCAGTGGGTTGGGCTGCATGGCACGCCGGCCACCCAGGCGTGACCGGCCGCCTGCAGGTGAGCTTCAGGCGGCCGCTGAAGCTGGGCGAGCGGGTGCGAGTCGTGGGCAAGGTCGAGAACGTGCGGCGATCGCTCGTCTACACGTCGGCGTACGTGGACAGCCTCGACGACGGATCGCGGATCGCCGACGCAACCGCCACGCTGATGGAGGTGAAGACGCAGGTCGACGCGGAGCTCGGCGGAGCGCACGGCCCGGCGCGCTGAGGGCTCGGCGGCTGTAGGCGTCTAGAATCACTCTCGCGTCGGGGGCTGGCGCAGTTTGGCAGCGCGCACGGTTCGGGACCGTGAGGCCCCGGGTTCAAATCCCGGGCCCCCGACCATTTTTGTATTCGAAATCGGCGATTTCAGTGCTCGGCTGGAGTCTGCGGAACACAGCTGGATCACAATTTCCCAGCGAACCTCCGGAAACGACGCGCTGTAACAGCGCCTTCATCCGCGGATGTGAACTAGAACGAGGCGAATCGCGAGGCCGTCGAGCCGCTTCCAGGTAAGGCCGCACATGCCAGGACCGTGAGGCACCGTCCCAAAGCAGCGGCTCACTTGCGTAAGCGGACTACGCTCCGTAGGCACGCGCGGAAGCTGTGACGCAAACGCGCCCCCGTGCTAGCCGGCGATGACCCTGTCGTGATCACTTCCAGGCCTGAGCGGCCCGTCCCAGCCGGAATGGCGCGGTCAGTCGGTGGGTTGGTCGGACTCAACCCACCGCAGGGGACGCCGCAGTCGACGTGCAGGTGAATTCCAGGGTATTTGGCCGTCGTACTGGAGGCGACCGACGACTATTCCCGGCGCAATGCCAATCCGCCGTGCGAACGCCTCGATGACGGCGGGGCTGTTGCTGTGCGTCTCAACGATGTGTCGGTATTGATCGGGTGGAATCAGAAAGTCACTAGCGAACAGATTGGCTTCGCTCTCCTCCTGCGGTGAGGAATAACCGCGGCCCTGGTCGTTGTCAAGATGGCCACGCCGCCGACCGTGTAGAAGAACGTGACCAGCTTCATGAAAAAAGCTGAACCACAGTGAATCGTCCCTCTTGTAGCGAAGGCTCAGTTGCATGAGCGCCTTGTCCTGCGACAACCACCGTACAGCGCCGCTCACTCTCGTCATCGGCAACTCAGGCGTGAAAACAACAGCGACGCCTGCCGAGGCGCAGAGCTTCTGGACCGCCGGCACAAATGCCTGGGGCTCGGCACGTGTCAGGCTGCGAATCTGAGTAAGCACGTCACGAAAGCGTTGTTGGTCGAACGGAGCACATTCCAACTTGGCGCCGTCTAGCTCACCCCAACGCAACCAAACGGCGAGAGCTGGTTCCGAAACAGTGAAACCGGCCGCCTGCCGGTATTGAGTCGTTTGGGCAGCCCATTGCCGTTTCCAGGCGTCGGGACTGCTGACCCCGAAAAACGCGAGGAGTTGAGAGACCTGCTCGACCTTGTCTCGGGTCTCATGTATAAGGCCATGCCTAAGCATCTCTTTAAGAGGAAATTGCTTGAGCCATTCGACGTGATTTCCAAGATCCCGGCGCTCATCCAAACGCGCCCGGTCGTCCCTGTGATTTGCCTCGAGCGCATTCCAGAAAGCAGCTGGAATGCCGAGCACGCGTTCGAACTGGATCGCCGTCGTTGGCGTGATGGCGGCCTTGCCTCGGACGATCTCGTTGATCGTCTTAATTGGCCTGGCTGTTCGCCGAGCGAATTCAGCCTGCGTCATGCCGCGCTCCTCAAGAACCTCAGCCAGGGTCTCCCCAGGTGGTACTGCGTAATCGGTTGGAATTCGTTGTGATAGGGCGTTATGCATGGACGTCTTCAACACTCCAAATCTGGATTTGTGTTACGCGGCTGTGATCTAGCCCTCCGTCGCGCAGAAGAGGCACGGGCTCGTGGTTAGGGACAAAGACCACGAGTTCACGATTACTCAAACGCGCCGCGAGCAAGCCGTCTTTGGTGCCGGGCACTGGCCGGCACGCGGCGGGCGTTGCAGCCAGGGTAGCCAGGGTGGGTGCGGCCTCGAACTGCTTGATCCGGCGCTGAAACGCCCTCGCGGCCTGGCCGAAGCGCTTCCGCGCCGTCTCGTCATGACGGAACGCTCGCTCGAGCTCCTGGTCCCGGAACGTGATCTCGATCTGGCACCTCGGCGTCCGAAGTATATACATGATTACCCTATAGGCTACGATTTGCTGCCTTAACCTCATCTCCCCAGGCCACTCCTCAGTCGGAGACGGTGCGCGGGGTTAACAGTCGTGTATCATTTGAACTGAATTGAGCGCTCAGACAGAGACCTGGGAGACGTTCGGGCGCGCCCGGGCGGCGACGGCCCTGCCCTTGACCGGATGCAGCGCCAGTTCGACTACCGAGGAGATAAGGCGGTGAGCGCCACTCCTATCAAGACAGTGCCCCTGATCGGACACGCCGAGGTGGCGGCGTTCGCCGAGACCAACGTCAATTTGCCCCACGAGTTCGTTGTCGAGTATCGCGCCCGCGTCACCAGCCTGCGCGACGCGCTCGAAGCCAAGGTCGCGGCTGACCCGGCGTATGCGGTGGTGCGTGCGGTCAACGCCGGCAGCCTGGCCAAAGGCACGGCGCTCAGAACCACGAGCGACTTCGACCTTGCCGTCTACCTCCGGCCCGATCGCATCCCGCATGATCCACGGCAGCTATCCGGCTGGCTGGTGGAGCGCCTCAAGGAAGCCCGACCGCAGCTTAGCGACAGCCAGTTCCGACCGCTGGATCACTGCGTCAGCATTGAGTACAAGGACGGAAGGACCGTGGACGTGGTGCCGATCCTGGACGCCGGCGATGGCACTGGCGATGGCGATCTCATCCGGAAGGACACAGGCGAGAGGATCCGGACCAACATCCGCGAACATGTTGAGTTCGTGCGCCGGCGCAAGGCCCGCCTACCGGTCCACTACAGGCAGGTCGTCCGGCTCGTGAAGTGGTGGGCGGAGCAGCGCAAGCTCGAAGACCAGAGCTTTAGATTCAAATCGTATCTAGCCGAGCTTATATGCGCCCACCGGTTTGATGCTGGCGTCGACTTCACGAACTACCCCGACGCACTAGCGCAGATCTTCGCCTACATCAAGAAGTCGGGTCTGCTCGAGCCCATCATGTTCCGGGACTACTACAAGCGGTCGGAGGTGCCGACCTCGGTGTACGGCCGGATGACCGTCGTCGACGCCGTCAACCCGAACAACAACATCGTTTCCGACTACAGCGAGGTCAACCGGGTCGCGATCGTCGCAGCGGCCAGCACGACGCTTGATGCGATCGTCTATGCCGAGTACACGCCTCATAGGGGCGAGGCGGTCGCCGCGTGGCGCGAGGTGCTCGGCGGGCAATTCAGAGGTTAGGGCTTGAGCACATACACAGTCACGGAAACAGGCGCCCGCGAACTCGCCGGCAAGGTGGCCTCCGACCTCCGCCAGTTCGCGCTCCACTATGGCGAACCTGAGTTGTCCGAGATTCCCGATTACATGCAGGAACTAGAAGCGCTGCTGCGCCGAGGCTACTTGTCCACATACTCCTTCGGCTACCGCCGGAACGGATCGGCGGTGATGGCCTACCACTATGTGGTCGCGCAAGGGCAGCTCACGGGTGGCAGGCCGGGCGGAATAGATCCGAGCATCAGCGTGGCGGGGGCCAGCTACTTCAATTACGTGACGTACGCGGACGGCTGGTGGCAGCTGGCAATCAGTCAGCGCGACGCCTTTCGCGCGACACTGAACATCAAGCGCATCCACGGCGAGGAGCCGAGCTACGCAGGCGGCGTCTGGGTCGAGACTCGTGCCTACGGCGTAGGGGGTACCGAGCTGACGCGGCGGCTGTTCAGAAGGTGATCGACGGGCCTGAGCTGTTCGAGCCCAGCCGCGATTTTCCGGATCCGATTGCCGCAGCCCGCTACGACCAGCTTGTCGGCTTGGACTCAGTCAAGGGATTGCTTCACAAGGAGGCCGTTTTGCGCCTCGACCCAGATCGGCTGACCGGGTGGAGCCTCAAGCATCATGGCCAAGAGATCGCAGCCCTCCGATTCTTCCGCGATCGGCCGCCGCTATTCGTGTTCGGCGGCGATGTAGGCACTGGAAAGACTCAGCTAGCAGAGACGTTCGGTGACAGAGTTGCGACAGAAATGGCGCTCAAGATCGCCATGCGGAAGCTGACGCTGAACGCCCGCGGCTCTGGCCGGGTCGGCGAGATGACCAGCCTGATCTCGTCTGCCTTCACGGAAGTTGAACGAGATGCGAGGTCACGGATACGAGGCGGGAAGCGCACCGGGGCCGTGATCCTTCTGGTTGACGAAGCCGACGCCCTCGCTCAGTCGCGCGACTTGCAGCAAATGCACCACGAGGATCGCGCCGGCGTCAACGCCCTCATCCGCGGCGTCGACCATGTCGCACAGGAAGGGTTGCCCGTGCTCGTCGTCGCGTGCACGAACCGCCTTGAGGCCCTTGACCCCGCGCTACTCCGACGAGCGGCCCAGACGTTCGTGTTCGCGCGACCAGACACGGACCAGCGCGCGGCCGTTCTGACCGTGGCCCTTGACGGGCTTGGTTTGAGCAAGGCGCAAATTGAGCAGCTGGCGAAAGTGACCGGTGAGACCAAGGGCCGCACGTACGGCACAACCTACTCGGACCTGACACAGCGCCTGGTGCCTCTCGCGGTTCTCGACGCCTTTCCCGACCGCGGAATCGCATTCGAAGAGCTGCTTGCGCAGGCGCGAGAACTCGTGCCGACTCGACCGTTCAACGCCTCTGCATCGTGACCAATCCGCGCGGCCGAAACTTCGTCTCATATCGGCGCGCCCGAGCAGCGGAAGTATCTGAGCTTGCGCGTCGGCTGAAGACACGTGGGGTTCCTCAGTGGGTCGATGTTTCGGACCTAGGAGCGGGGTCCACGGAGGAGCAAATCATCAGCGCTCTGGACGATCCGAACTGCGCATCCGGACTGGTCTGGCTGACACCAGAAGTAGCCGATTCCGCCGTCATCCGGCGCGTCGAGGTTCCACGCCTCGTCCAGCGCGTGCATCGCGGCGACGGGTTCTTCGCCGTGATGGCGGTTGCCGGTGGATTGGTATACACCGAAGCCGCCAAGGTGGCCGCTGAGAATCTGGGCACAGCCGACTTACGGTTCTGGAACTTGCAGAAGATCGAGGGAGATCCTGCGCCACCAGAGGAGTTGAACAGGCTAGCCGAGATTGTCTTGCATCAGAGGCTTCTCGCAGTGGTTGCCACGATACCCGACGACGAACCGCTGGCCCTCGGTTTTTGGGTCAGGCGTGAACCACCAACAGACGACAGGCCCGCGTTGCAGCTCGATTGGCACGAAATGTTCAGCGGACGTACCGCGACGACTGGGGCTTGGGAAACGGAACTTTTACCGGCCCTACGGAGTGTTCACCATGAAATTGGCAAGTCCGCTGCCAGACGTCGGATCGTTGTCCATGGTCATCCAACGCTCGCTGCCGCTTTCGCACTCGGGCGAACCTTTCCAGCTGTCTCGGGCATGAGTGTGGCCTGGGAGCAGATCGCTACCGATGGGAGCCGTTGTCTCTGGTCTTTGTCCGAGCCGCGCCAACGCAGCGGTTTCATTGTTCGAGCACAAGGAGTCGATCCAGCCGGCGACGGTCTTGCAGTCCTAGTCTCGGTAAACCATGACGCATCGCTCGCCTACGGCGTTAGCGCAGGCCTTCCGCCAATGCGTGCGGCCGTTGAAGTAGATCCTGCCGATGGTGGGCAGCGGGCGCAACTTTCGACAAACGGTGCAGTCGATCTCGCGTACGAGATCGCGGACGCGGTCCGCCGAGCGAGGACCGAGTTTCAGGGAATACGTACGATCCACATGTTCCTTGCGTGCCCAGTGGGGCTCGCTGTGATGATTGGTCAATTGCTTAACGCGGTCGGTCCCATCACCGTCTACGAACATGACGATGAAGACGCGGTCGGTCATTACCGACCCGAGGTGCAAATCCCGGCGAGCGGACTCTACTAGTGACTGCTCAGGACCTCGGTCGCGTCGTGGCGCGCGAAGCTGACCCACGGTGGTCCGAAGTGGCTGGGAGCCAGATCGAGCTCGTTGCTCTCGTAGACGGTTGGACTGTTGGTCCAGCAGTACCAGAGTCCGTGGCGAACGTCCTGAGTGTCGCGCGCTCCCTGCTGATCGACTCGTATGCGCTCTATGCGTACTCGCTTGTCGCGGTCGCGTGGGGGTTGCTCGCGATGGAGGCCAGCCTCAACGGTTGCGTGCCAGGCGGCGAACAACAGGATCGGCGCAGCCTCAGGCTTCTTGTGGCAGAGGCGCAGAGGCACGGACTCATCACGCATGACGAAGCATCCGCACTCGGCACAGCGGTCACTCTTCGCAACCGAATAGTCCATGGCTATCTGCAGCCGAAGCCTCTCGGCCAGTCGTATTCGGCTAAAGATGCCGTTCTAATGCTGGAATCGATCCACCTGGCAATCTCCGATTTTTACGAGAGGCAGCGTTCGCAGAACCTGTCGAGCGGCCAGGCTGAGATCCCTTCTCCCAGGTGAGGCTGGCTCCGGTGCTTCCGAGGACGCACTGTCTGGTGGGATGAGCGAAGGAAGATCCCAAAGTCGGATCCCTAACAATGACCCTCAGCAGGATCGCATCTACTGCGCGCAAAGCCTGGCCTTGGGCGGGTCCAGACCGGACCTTCCTAACGAGGGTGCTGCCCGCTCGGTTGTTGCCGCATACGTCGGATCTCTCGGTCTCGCCGACGTAGCGATCGAGTTTCGAGCTGCGCCGACGCGACCGAGAACGTTATCGGCGGAGTACGACTCAGAGTCGCGGGTCATCACGCTTGATCCGCCGCCAGTACATGAGTTGCTGATTGCTCATGAAATGGCGCATGTCGCAACCCCTACGCCTGACAACCCGCACGGCCCAGAGTTCGCACGGACTTTCCTCGATCTGGTGGATCGGAACGTGCGCCTTATCCATCTGGCGGACGAATTGCGCGTTTGCTTACTGGTTTTTCGAGTGAAGATCGATCCCGGACCGGGTCGATGGTCGGCCCCGCTCGCTGGCCTAGACCGGCCACGACTTCAGAGTCTTGAGAATGCGAGCGACACATTGGCACAGATCGAGATGTTCTTGCGGCTATCGTTCGCGCGGTCCATGAGCCCTGATTCCGACTGCACAAAGTTGCTGTCACAGTTCTGGGGCAAGTGACTATCGTCCCGCGTAGGACGTGCGCGACGCTGTCAGCTGTCCAGGCGCCCATTGACAGCTTTACATCGAACAAATGATCGGGCTCCCACTGAAATTGTGGTAGCGTATGACCATGGCGACGGCACCGATTCACGATCCTGCGTTCCGCGAATTGGAGCACGCTCGTGCGGAAATGATGAGAGCACGAGAGGCGATCTTGGTGCGGCTTAACGATGGACCGCAGCCAGCAGGCCTGATCATCCGCGACGTCGCCGGTCAGGTTCACGTGGATCGAGCCGTTGTACAGAAGGCGCTGATATCCGCATTGCGCGTCGGACGGGTCCGTATGGATCGCCTCTTCAGGCTAACCCTCGGCTGATATCCCGTCGGCGTTAGCCGAGCTGCGCGACTTCCGTGCGGTGCCTAACCCCAATGAGGAATCAGACCTCCGCACTGCGGCCGAACGCGACCGGGACCGCATTCTCTACTCGTCAGCATTTCGTCGACTTGGCAACGTCACGCAAGTGGTCGGGACTGCCGAAATTCAACTCTTCCACAACCGCCTGACGCATTCCCTAAAGGTCGCGCAAATCGGGCGCCGGCTCGCCGAACGGTTAACGCGGACCGCGCCGCCCGAGCATCTAGAGGCCGCCGGTTGGATTGATCCGAACGTGGTCGAGAGTGCCTGCATGGCTCACGATCTGGGCCACCCACCCTTTGGCCACATCGCGGAGGAAGAGCTTCAACGCTGCTTCAATGATTTCAAGACCGACTCATTTGAGGGCAATGCGCAGTCGTTTCGCATCGTGAACAAGCTTGCGGTGCGCAGCCTCGAGGATCCTGCCGAGAAGGGACTGAATCTTACGCGGGCGACCCTGCGAGCGATTTTGAAGTATCCATGGGCTTACGGGGCAGACGAGCACTTGCCCAAGTCTCGTAGCAAGTGGGGTACCTATTTCTCCGAACGATCGGCCTTTGAGCGTGCGCTGGAAGGCTACAGTGGTGCGCTTCCCGCGGCCGAGGCTCGTCTGATGGACTGGGCGGATGACGTCGCATACGCAGTGCATGACGTCGAAGATTTCTTTCGCGCTGGGTTGATTCCTCTCGATCGACTTGCCGCATCGCTGGAGGAAAGGCGACGCTTCCTGGAGTATCTAGGACAGCGCTTCCCTAAATGGGATCCAAAGGTTAGTTCGGCAACCTTGGACTCCTTGGCGGACGTTGTGTTTCCATCCGAGCCATACTCGGGCTCGGTCGTTGACCGAGCAACTCTTCATGACTTCGCGTCCTATATGATCGGACGCTACCTCAGCGCGGTGACACTCGATGAGAAGGGCGAGGTGCACCTTGGCGATGAGGAACGCATCCAGGTTGAGATACTCAAGCAGCTGACCTGGATGTACGTAATCGACGACCCAGCGCTCGCGACGATTCAGGCTGGCTATAGGCGTGTGGTGCATGAATTGTTTGGTCAGCTTCAGGATTGGACCGTGAAGGCATGGGACGATTTTCAGCGTTCTGCGCGGCTACCCACGCAACTGCGAAACCTAATGGCGATCGCAAGAGATGACTCTGAAGGATGGAAGGCCGCGGGCAATGATTCCAATGTCGTGGCGGCGCGCGTGACGGCGGATTATATCTCGTCGCTTACTGAGGCTCAGGCATTGAACCTGCACCTCCGACTGACAGGTGGCGAGTTTAGGGGTTCGGCCCTCGAATCCTGGCTGCGTCGGTAGCTTCCCGACGAAGTAGCGTTCTCACGAGCATGCCGCGCGCTTTCGCGCGCCGCGAGGCCTCGCTCAGGAGAGCGGACTTGCCGATCCCGGGCTCCCCTCGGATGATCAGGCCGTCTGCGCCGCCCCAACTCCGTGAGCAGAAGCTCGATCGCGTCAATCTCGCGATCGCGACCGACCAGAAGGCCGACATCGGCGGTCACGCTGCGCCGTCCCACCGTCTCCAACACTGTCAACGACCAATTTGATTGAGGCATGAATCTGGCCGACGTCCACCAGAACTCCGCGCCGCTCGGTCCGGCGTAGTAGACGTTGCGGCTGGCGTCTGAGGAGGAGGTTCACGTGCAGCGCTGGATCACAGCTGGATCACGCATTCCCGGAAATGGACGGTTCCGAGAGGTCACAGAAGGACACGAAGGCCCCGCCACTTGAGTTCAGGCGGCCCTTAGGGGAGCCGCCAGGACACTCCAGGACATGCCACGGAGACGGTTCGGGACCGTGAGGCCCCGGGTTCAAATCCCGGGCCCCCGACCAGTTTTTGAACTCAGATTTCGCTCCCGACCGACGCCAGGGCCGGCGATTTTAGCCCTGGGGGCACAGGGGGGCACGGAGTTACAGGAAGCCTCAACGGTCACCCGCCCTCAGTGACTTTCCCTTGACGGCACCCCGATCTGCAGGACCAGCAGCCAGCTCGCGAAGATGCCGCTCGACAGCATGATCACGCACGCCAGCGCTAGCGTGGCGAAGACCCAACCCTGCTCGACATCGATCAGTGAGAGGCCGCCAACACCGGCAATGACGAACCCGAAGATGTTCCCAGCGGCTCGGAAGACGGTGGCGCCTGGATGCGGCTGCCGGAAGATGCGCTGCCGGATCGTTCGCACGGAAAGGAGGACGGCTCCCGAAATCCCGCCCACCCCCACGGCTACCGATGCCACCGAGGTGAAGGGCCTCGGCGTCAGGACCGCGAGCCCGATGAACATCACACTCACGAAGCACCACACCGCGTTGGCGGCCCGCAAACGGAGCAGCGGTGTGCGCTCGATCTGGTGCGGGTCCAGTGCGATCGCGACAAACGTCAGGCCGGTCAGCGATGCGCCGGCACCGACCATCCCGATGTAGAGGTCACGCCACGCGGCCGCGGTGTTGGGATCCATTGGCGCAGAAGGGTAGCGCTGCACGCACAACGAACTTTCGACTCTCGCCTTCCTACAGCGGCACGCAGCGGAGAGGCGGGACCCGTCCTAATTCTCGGCGGGTATTGCCGTGGTCGGTGTTCGACCGGTCGTAAGCAGCGACCCGAATCGTGCCGCCGCGTTCGACCGCATCCGAGACGTGACGTGGCCGTAAAGATCGAGCGTGGTCTGGACGTTATCGTGGCCAAGTCGCTCGCTCACGGTCTTGACGTCGACGCCGGCCTCGAGCAACAGCGTGGCGTGCGTGTGTCGTAGGCCGTGGAGCCCGATCACCGGCACAGTGGCCAGACGGCGGACCCGGCGAGTAAAGCGCCGACCAATGATGGTCGGATCCTCAGGCGAGCCGCCGGGCCGGCAGAACACGAGGTCCAGGTCAGCCCGATACGCCGTTTTCCACCCGCGGCGCTGGAACCGTTGGCGCTCTTGCTGTTCGCGGAGCAGCTCGACTGTCTCCTCGTCGACGTCTATGGTCCGGATGCTCTTCTTGCTCTTAGGTGGACCAAACCCGAGGCCGTTTCCCTGACGCGTGTACTGCTGCCTCACCGATAGTCTGGCCGCGTCGAGATCCACGTCACGCCACCGTAAGCCGAGCAGTTCGCCGCGCCGCATTCCTGTCGCGGCGGCGACGTGGTACAGGACAAGGTCGCGATCTTGCGCTGCGAATGCTAGGAACGTCGCCAGTTCGTCCGCCGACCACGTCTTCATCTCAGGCTGATCCTTCGGCATGGCGTTCACCCCCAGAGCGGTGATGACGTCGGCGTACTCGCCTTCAGGATCGACGACAAGCGCGCGGGTGCCGCTGAGCACGGCGCGCACCAGCTCGACCTTGACCAGGAATGACTTGCCGGCAGCGCTGGTGGCGAAGACCACCGCGTTGTAGTTCTCAAGCGCGAAGCGGTCGAGGACGACCGCGCTGCGGGTCGCCGGGTTGACGCCGTATAGCAACCCCGACCGACCGGGCAGGTCCGTGCCCGTGAACGGGAATGTCGCCGCCAGTGCACTCGTGGAAAGCACGCGGTGCAATCGGACCTGGTCAACGCCTACGGGCATCGAAGAGACAAGGCCCTGGCGCATCCGCAACATCAGCCGACGGGTGTGAATCATTCGGGTGCCGAGGAGCGTCTCGACATGGCAGGTCGCTTCGTCCAGGTCGTAGGTGTCGTCTGCCCAGACCGTCAGGTAGAGCGAGACGTCGAAGAGCCGTTCCGAGCCGTCGGCGATCCGATCCTGCAGCTCGATCGCGTCTTTCAGTGCCGCGCGTCGCAGCGGATCAGGACGGCCGCCTTTCTCATCGATGATGCGGAGCGTCGATGAGAGCTCACCGATACGGCGCCCGAGGAACGACATCACAGCCGGGCCGCTGCTGGGCCAGATGTGCAGGGAAAGGTCGAGGTCGCCCTCGAACTCGTTGAAGTCTCCGAGCCAGCCTGGATGCAATCGAGCCGGGTACCTGCTCACCGTCAACGCGCATGCGTGGCGACCGCTGACCGTCAGCGAAGTCATGCCCTCGGTCAGCGCGGTTGGAGACGCCAGGTCGGAGATGTCGGCCAGGTCATCGTCATCCGCGATGGGCTGCACCGGCGCAGCGGGATCCATTGGCCGACGCAGAAGCTCGGCCAGCGAGTGATCGTTGAGCCGCCGCGGTTCGAGGTCCAGCCGACGAAGGCGATCCGTTAGCCAGGACACCCTCTGCTCGAGGAACTGCATGCCCGTCTTGGGTGGTCGAGACCTCGGTCTGTCCCACGGCACGACGACGTAGAACCGACGGTCGACGACTCGGCGCTCGTCGGCGAGCGAGCCCACCAGAGCGCGGTAGGAGTCGCGCAGCGCCTGGTGCTCGTCGGCCGGATCAGCAAGGGCCGATGGATCGAGGCGGCGCGTCCGGATGACGACCTGCAGCGGATGGGTCAGTGAGTTGAGAAGCGAAGACCAGCCCGCCACGACAGCGCGCTGCTCGGCCTCACCTTTGATGCCGAAGGCGAGCGTCTGGCATTCAAGGACCGCCCGACGTGCGCCGCCACGGAGAATCAGGGCTGCGTCTTTGATCGACTGGACTGGAAGTAGGTCGGACGTGCTCCTGGAACGGAGGCCGATCACTGTTCTCCTCCCACAAGGAGGCGGCGTGGTCGCAACGCAAAGTGCGCGACGATAACTCCGACTACGAACTGGAACTGCTGCAGATGCAGCCGCGTGAGGTCGCTTCGCGAACGACCTTCGCAATAGGGTCGGCCGAGGAGGTTCTCAAGGTAATCGGCCTTCCGGAATTCGACATTGCATCCCGATACGATCTCGTCAGGGTTCCTCTGCATGCGCCACCCCTCTCTGAAGAGGCCCGAGAAACGGTACTTACCATCGCTCCTAAGATTGCTCGAACCCAAGGGCCGCATCTCAACCTGCGGCTCCGAATCAAACGACACCCTAGCCCTGTGACCGCAGCCGGCGCGGCCGGTTTACTCTTGCTTGCGGGTCTTCCGGGTGCCTTCGGCGACTTGGCCAGGATGGCAGTTGTTGGCCTCGGCGCGGTAATTGCGTTTACGTTCTTCTACTACGGCTGGGTGCGCGTGACGGCTCCGCGTGGCTAGGGGTGGGGTGCGCAAGCCGCGTGGCGCAGCTAACGCCGTACCCGCTTGCTAGCGACCGGTCACGGTCTGGCGGAGGAGTCACGGACGATGAATTCTGAGACGTCAGCGCCCTCGGGTTTTGCGGGATGATCTACGGTCCCGCCAATGTGTGTAGATACCTTTAAGTCCTGGCACTCGGCTCGACCCTTTGGTCTCGTCGCTTAAAGTGCCCGCGAAATGGCGCTCCCTGTCGGCACGATCCCGCGTCCGACCCAACCGAATACGTTCACGAGACCACTTCGGAGCCCAATGGACCTCGTTCCGGGTAATCCAGTAGTGCGACTGGCAGCGGAAGCTCCAATTGCCGATCGAGGGGTCGAGAGTTACCGTCTCGCCGTCGAAGATCAGGGTCCATTCGGGAGGCGACAGCGGTGTGATCACCTCCGTTCCGCAACCACAGCAGCACAGGTGACCGGCAATGGCGAGAGTCATCGAGACGTATAGCCGACCCTCCTCCATAGGAGTCGGGAAGCGATCTGTGAAAACGGGCGTAAGGATGCTGACCTTCACGAGGGCGTCTCGTCGAGAATCAAGGCGCTGTCCGCCACCATTACGGAGTGCATCTCGCCGTACGGGTGTGCGTAGAAGCCGACCATCTTTTTCCAGGCCATCACTGCAAGAGCTGCGTTCAACGCGTTCAGCTCCACCACCTGTACGTTTCGCTGGTAGTCGTCCATGCCTGCATTGCCCTCGAGCGGCATCCTCTTCATCGCCCACTCCCTGTTGGCGGGCGTGCTCACGGTCGTGCGGATCAAGCCAATCAAGGTGTCATCCACCAGTTCCAGACCCATGCCAACATCGACGAAGGGGACGCCGAACTCTCCGAGCTTGGCTGTGATCAGCTTCCTGGACGGCGTGCTGTCCACTGCGATGAAGACGAAGTCCATGCCGCTCAGGTCATTGATGTTGGACTCGTCGATGTACGCGTGGTGAGTGATGATCCCCTTTCGTAGCGGCGCGTATACACCCGCCAGGTGATCGACCTTGTATTGCCCACCAGCGATCTGTTCCTTGGACATCGCCCCAGGCGTGCGAAAGGCGTTGTGCTGCCTCTGGATGTCACCGTCATAGAGGTGGATCTCGCGGACCTCGGTCTTGGCGATGTAATCGAGGACATACCCCCCGGTTCCGCCGCAGCCGACGATTGCCACCCGCCCCACCTTCAGTTTCGGGGTCAGCGTCGTGAGCTCCGCCCTGCTTGAGGCGGTGTCCACGTAGTTGAAGACGGTGTCCTCGTCCTCGTCCGGAGGAACGGGATTGAACGGCGTCGCCGTCACAGATGGATCAAGCTGCACGGCATAGCCGGTCAGGATTCCAACGTACTGCGTGATCTTCTCGTGGTAGTCGCTATAGAGCCCACTCGGCTGAGGCTTGCTGGATAGGGTGTGCGTGGCGATGATGCCCTCGCCGAGATCTGCATTGGCCGAGCCCGCCAGAAGCGTTCGCCCCAGCGGCCGGCCCTCTGAATCACACGGTTGATCGCCCGCGAAAACGAGCCAGTGGACGGTGGGCTTGGTGGTGGCGTCGTCGGCCAGATCCAGCGCGCATCCGATCGTTCCGTACTTCACGGCTGGGCCCGCGGCAACGTAAGGCACATTGAGAACAACCAGGTAGCCCTTACGGACCCGGATGTCGTAGCCCTCGTGACGAAGCCGGTTGAGATCGGGACTAAGACTTATCAGTTGCTTTGACAATGAAAGACATCCCGTTCTTGATGTAGACCGATTGGCCTGCGTAGAGCAAGCCCTGGGGATTCTGTTCGGGTCCGTGGCTGTAGGACGTCGTGTACTCGAAGTTGGGCCCCGGAGGCATCGGGTACGCGAGCTTGACGACGGCCTCGAAGGTGATCGTCGGGCCCTCCACCTTGTGCGGCCTGGTGTTGACCAGGATCTCGTCCCTGTTCGGTTCAGACACCCCGAGGCTCCTTTCCGGCCTGGCCGGGTCTCACGCGTCCGGCGGGTACTACGCCGATACGCGGATCAGCGTATCAGCTTTCGTCGCCCTCTTGCACGTTATGCTTTGCGCCCGATGGCCTCAAATTCGCCTGCAACGTCCCGCAGCCTCGGCAGAACCATCAGTGCTCGGCGAAAGGAACTGAAGCTGAGCCAGAAGGAGCTTGCCGAGAAGACCTTGAGGGAGGACGGCCAGGCGATCTCCCCCCAATTCCTCAACGACATCGAGCGGGATCGCCGCCGCCCAGGCGATTTCATCCTCAAGGCCTTGGCCGCAAATCTCGACCTTAATGCCGACGACCTGCATCTGCTGGCCGGCCAGTTGCCACCCGACATGATTACCGGCAATCCGAATGCCGATCGGGTCAAGCAGGTGATAGAGGCCTTCCGCCGGACCTATAACAAGAGATGAAGTGGATCCGGGATTCCACCGGGCGGTTCGCGCAGAGGCCACATTTCGAGCCGGACGAACTTGACATTGAATGTGAGCGGCTGGTCACGATGTTTCTTCGTAGCCGCCACGGCAGAGTTGCCTTTCCCATCAGCAACGATGACCTCCAGGTTCTTGTTGAAGAGCACGTCAGCGCCTTGGACTTATATGCCGACCTGAGCGACCGCGGAGAAGACGTTGAGGGAGTCACGATCTTCGATCGTTCGGGCCGACCGGAAGTTCTGATCGCCAGGCAGCTCACTGAACAGCACTGGTCGCATCACCGCCTCCGGACAACACTCACCCATGAGCTAGGTCACGTCCAATTCCACAACGTTCTGTACCAAGTGGCGGAACAGCCAATGCTGTTCGCCGGGGAAGCGCCGACCGCGTCTCAGCCGGAATGTCATCGCGATAGCATGCAGAGCCTGTACACCGTGGACTGGATGGAGTGGCAGGCCGGCTATGCCTGCGGCGCCTTCCTTATTCCGCAGAGCCATGCACTGGCGCTTGTGAAGCGCCTGCGGGACACCAACCGATGGACCTTAACCCCCACCGCCATATCATCTGCAGGCAAGGCGCTGATCGCTGAAACAGCGGCTGCATTTGATACCTCCGAGGATGCCGCTCGCGTCCGGTTAATCCAACTGCACCACCTGGCGCAATGAAGAACTGAGGGCTGTTGCATCAGGCACGTTCGCGCAATTGGCAGCGACGATGAGGTGCAAGATGCCTGACGGCTTAACCGTCGAGGTGAACACCGTCACTTTCGCCAAGGGGCTAGCGGGACGGACCGCGCCGGGATCTTCCTTCCTCAGGTCGGGGGTCTTATGCGTCCATACAAGGGTCCGTAGCAACGAAATCGATGCGAGAGACGTCGCCCGGCCGGCCTCAGACCGGTTGCCCAGCGCGGCCTAGACTCGTTAGATGTTGATCCACACCGTCGACCGCGCAGCCACGAGTCGAAAGGTGCGGGCGTGTCAGCGTTGCGGGCACATAGTCCAGCCCGGCGAGCGCTACCACTACCTCGACCACTGGCGGGCTCCGAGGAGTTTTTGGTGTAGCGTCCATCGCCCGAGGCCGTCAGACATGGTGACCAGCCCGAACAAACGCAGGCTCTACCTTGCGCAGGAGGGCCTGATCGATGCCAGCACGACAGGCATCGAGAACATCGTGTCGGCACTGCATTTGGCTGTCCTCGAGGCGTCGGCCGTTGCAAACCATTACGCCGAGTGGGATTTGGAGAAACATGAGCACGTCGCAGGCTGGATTGACGAGCTGAGGCGACTCCTGGACGCCCTCAGCGCGGGCGACGTAGTTGACCCGGGATCGGCGGTACTTTCCGCGGCTCAGCGCGCGACGATCTTCGATAACTGGTTCTATCCGGAACAGGCGCCCGAGGTCGGATTCGGCTAGTGCAAAGCACAGGCGGCACGTAACTGCTGCGGCCCAAGCGCGCGCCAGTACATCCTGCTTGGCCCCCCATTACATGCGGTTCGGCGCCGTACCGCCGCGACCGCGGCTGCCACCAGTACGACGGCGAGCCCGACGAATATGACTGCTCGATCAGCTGACATGTGCAGAACCATCCGGCTGCCATATTTGGGCCCTACTCGACTGCGCCACCAGGTTGCCTGTCCTCACCCCCGAACACCTTTGTGAATACGAGTACCCGAATCCGCGAGCCTCACAGAAGTCGCCGGTCACAGCCGATATATCAGCAGTCGCACGGGCCAGGACCGTGAGGCACCCTGGAGCCCAGACGTTCCAACGGACTCGCGAGCTGTTTCTGCTGATATAACTGGGTTGCCATAAGAAGCGACGCAGGCGCTGGCGGGGTAGCAATGGCTATCCGCAGGCTGATCGGCAGATCGGGCGTCGAAGAAAGAGTGCCATGAGAGGCTCTACATACCTCTAGACGTGGTGGCGCCGGGAAACAAGGTCATCGCGTGGTGTGGCCAGTTCGCCTCGATTAACAGTTACCTTGGACCAGGGTGGCGCGCGTGGCAGGCGAAATGCCCCGAGCATTGCGATCGGACGTGGTGGGGGGTAACTACGTTAAGGAGGCTAGGTGAAATGGGGCTATTTTGTCGATCGGGTGTCATCTCAACGAGTTCCAAGCCGCAGTCGTTCAATCGCTTACCAGACTTCTCGTCGCTACCTTCTTCAAAGTTGCTTGACGGGTTAGTTATTTCAAGTTAGACCTCCTCAATTAACAAAACTGCGATCCCACATCTATGGTCTCCAGGTCGTTCGTCAGATCGCGCTGGAATACCCCGCTGACGTGCGGTTGCGATGCGTGCTCGCTTCCCTTTGTCAGCGCGAGGTTCCACGCCTGCACCAGTCAGAACACCTGCTGAAATGTCACGCGAGTACTGCGAGGTTAACAGCAGCTAGAGTCCCTGTCGGAACGGTCGGATGGCTGAGTCAGTGCCCACTCCGACATTCCGAAGAGGTCCGCAAAAGGCCCGCATTATGAGCGGCCCTCAATCCTCGGTCGATAGGGCTCAAGTGTCCCCTGTTCGCGCCGGGGCAGACCTTCCATCGGTCTCACTTCCCAAGGGAGGAGGTGCAATCAGGGGAGTAGGGGAGAAGTTCGCGGCGAATCCAGTCACCGGTACGGGCTCGATGAGCATCCCGATCGCAACAACCCCCGGCCGCAGCGGTCTCGGACCCAGCTTGACACTCTCGTACGACACCGGGACGGGGAACGGCCCTTTTGGCTTTGGATGGAGCCTTTCGCTTCCTGCAATCACCCGGAAGACGGACAAGGGCTTGCCGCGATATTTGGACGCTGAGGAATCGGACGTATTCGTTTTGTCGGGTGCCGAAGACCTGGTGCCGGTGCTCGCACCGAATGGCACACGCTTCAAGGACGACTCAAGCGCTCCGGGGTACGTCATAAATCGTTACCGCCCTCGCGTTGAAGGTCCATTTGCCCGCGTCGAGCGCTGGACACGTCAGAACGACAGCGATGTCCACTGGCGATCCATTTCGCGCGACAACATCCTCACGCTCTACGGGAAGGATCCCGACTCGCGAATTGCAGATCCCCTCGATCCCCGCCGGATCTTCAGCTGGCTGATCTGCGAGAGCCGCGACGACAAGGGCAACGCCATTCTCTACGACTATGTCTCCGAAGACGGCGCCGGCATCGATCTCAGCCAGGCCCACGAACGCAATCGCGGCGAGCGGAATGACATCCGGCGCAAGGCCAACCGCTACCTGAAGAGTATCCGCTACGGCAACCGCAAGCCGCTGCTTGACAACGTTGGGGTGAGGCCGAGCTTCCTGACCGCGGTTCAAGCGCAGAGCGCTGGCTGGATGTTCGAGGTCGTTTTCGATTACGACGATGGACACTACGAGCAGGTCGACCTCGACCCGAACGTGCCGGACGATAGGCAACACCGATTTTCACGGGCGTCGGCTTTGCCGGGTAAGCCATGGACAGTCCGCCCGGACCCGTTCACCTCGCATCGCGCCTGCTTCGTGGTGACTACCTATCGACGTTGTCGCCGGATCATGTCGTTTCACCACATTCCCGATCTCCCGACCGGCGAGAAAGGCTATGAGGGTCTGGTCCGCGCAACTGAGTTCGACTACGCAGATCTCGACTACACGCAACCTGTGACAATCGAGGACGAGCTCGCACATCAGGGCAGCACGCGCTTCGCCTCGTTCATGCGCGCCGTTATCCAGTCCGGGTACATGCTCGATGACACCAAGGCGCCGGTCGTACGCGGCGGGGTCGAATACTTTACCTACCTCAAGAAGTCGTTGCCGCCACTCGAGTTCGAGTACGGCAAAGCGAAGATCCGGGACGAGGTTCTCGAGCTCGACGTGGCGAGTCTCGAGAACCTGCCCGCCGGCGTCGACGGGTCGACCTACCAATGGGTGGACCTCGACGGCGAGGGTATCTCAGGCCTCCTGACAGAGCAGGCCGGCGCCTGGTTTTACAAACCGAACCTTGGAGATGGTCACCTTGGGCCGCTTAGTGTCCTCGCCGCGAAACCGTCCTTGGCAATGCTGTCGAGCGGTCGGCAACACCTGCTCGATCTGGCGGGCGACGGCCAGCTCGACCTCGCCTCGCTCGATGCCTCAGCTCCGGGCTATTACGAGCGCACGGAGGACGGAGCGTGGGAGCCATTTCGCACGTTCCAGTGTCTACCCAACCTCACCTGGGACGATGCAAATCTGAAGTTCGTCGATCTTAACGGCGATGGTCACAGCGATGTTCTGGTCGCTGAGCAGGAACTCTTCAGATGGTATTCGTCGCTTGCAGAAGTTGGCTTCGGCCCGGCGTCCACCGTCCGACATCCTAAGGACGAGGAACACGGTCCGCGCCTAATATTCGCGGACGGCACACAGTCGGTCTACCTCGCCGATATGTGCGGCGACGGACTCGCCGACATCGTACGCATTGCTAGCGGCGGCGGCGACGTTTGCTACTGGCCCAACCTCGGCTATGGCCGCTTTGGTGCGAAGGTGAACATGGATAACGCGCCATTGCTCGACCACCCCGATCAGTTCGAGCAGCGTCGCGTGCGGCTCGCCGACATCGACGGCTCAGGCACGACTGACATCATCTATCTCGGCCGCGACGGGACGCGTCTCTACTTCAACCAATCTGGGAACCGCCTGAGCGATCCGCGATCGCTGCCTCAGCTGCCGCACCTGGACGACGTCACTTCTGTTGCGACGGCCGACCTGCTGGGCAATGGCACTGCCTGTCTTGTCTGGTCGTCGCCCCTCCCAGCCGACGCGCATCAGCCGCTGCGCTACATCGACTTGATGGGCGGGATGAAGCCGCACCTTCTGATCCGGTGCGTGAACAACTTTGGCGCCGAAACGGAGGTCGACTACGCCCCTTCGACGAGGTTCTACCTCGCCGACAAGCGCGCAGGCCGGCCCTGGATAACGCGCCTGCCGTTCCCGGTCCACGTCGTCGAGCGGGTGGTCACGGTCGATCACATCAGCGGAAATCGCTTCGTTGCCCGTTACGCCTATCACCACGGCCGCTTCGACGGCCCCGAGCGCGAGTTCTGCGGGTTCGGCCTCGTCGAGCAGTGGGATACAGAGGAGTTCGCGGCGCTGACTACAGGCGGGATCGAGCCGGCCGGGACGAACGTCGACGTGTCGTCGTATGTGCCGCCGGTCTGGACGAAGACCTGGTTCCACACAGGAATCTACATGGGCCGCGGACATGTCTCCGACTTCTTCGCAGGCCTGCTCGATGCAACTGATGTCGGCGAGTATTACCGCGAGCCGGGTCTCACGGACGCGCAGGCGACGTCGCTGCTCCTCGAGGACACGCCACTACCGCCTGGACTGACGGCCGACGAGGAACGCGAAGCGTGCCGTTCGCTGAAGGGATCGATGCTGCGCCAGGAGGTCTACGGGCTCGACGGCAGCGCGAAGGCGCAGTATCCCTACCTCGTTACCGAGCAGAACTTCGATGTTTGGCTGCTCCAGGCGAGAGGCGGGAACCGCCACTCGGTCTTTCTTGCGCACCCGCGCGAGTCGCTCTCGTACCACTACGAGCGCGACCCGAGCGATCCCCGGATCGCACACACCCTGACCCTGGAGGTCGATGAGTTCGGAAACGTCCTCCGGTCAGCCGCGGTGGGGTACGGACGACGTCATCCGGACCCAAACCTGTCCGCGGACGAGCAGGCGAAGCAACGCGAGATATTCATCACGGCGACCGAGAACCGCGTCACCAATGCGGTCGACGCTGCCGGCGACTATCGGACGCCGGTCGCAGCGGAATCTCGCAGATATCACCTGACCGGCCCGTCGTTGCCAGTAGGCAGCAGCCGATTCTCGTTCCATGACGTCCTCCGAGCCGCGACGACGGCCACCGAGCTCAGCTATGAGCAGGCGCCGACGGCCGGATTGCAAAAGCGGGTAATCGATCACGTGCGCACTTACTACCGACAGAACGACCTGGCGGGGCCGGCTTCGCTCGGGACGCTGGAGTCGCTAGCCTTGCCGTTCGAGCGCTACGCGCTCGCCCTGACGCCCGGGCTGGTGACAGAGTTATACGGCACCAAGGTCACCGCGTCGATGCTCGAGGACGAAGGCGGGTACGCGCACACGGAAGGGGACGCCAATTGGTGGATCCCGTCGGGGCGGATCTTCTATTCGCCCGGTACAGGGGATACCGCGCCCCAGGAGCTCGCGTACGCCCGCCAGCACTTCTTCTTGCCACATCGTTTCCGCGATCCGTTCTACACGAACGCGGTGAGCACGGAGAGCCTCGTTACGTACGACGCGTACGACCTCGTCGCTGGGGAGACGCGGGACGCACTCGACAACCGCGTCACGGTCGTGCGGCAGGACTACCGCGTCCTGCAGCCCGTGGTCGTCGCCGATGTGAACCACAACCATTCGGAGGTCACATTCGACGCAATGGGCATGGTCGTCGGAACGGCGATCATGGGAAAGCCTGGCCCGGCGCGGGCTGAGGGCGATTCGGTCGCCGGGCTGCGGTCGGATCTGACGCAGTTCGAGATCGACCAGTTCCTCGCTGATCCGACTGGGGCTTCGGCGGCACAACTTTTAGACGATGCCACGACTCGCCTTGTGTACGACCTGACCGCGTACTGGCGCGATCCGGCTGCGAAGCAACCGGCGGTCGCGGCCTCCCTCGCTCGCGAGACGCATGTGAGCGACCTCGTACCCGGCCAGGCGAGCAAGCTCCAGCTCAGCTTCGCCTATTCGGACGGCTTTGCCCGTGAAGTCCAGGTGAAGATTCAAGCTGAGCCCGGCCCGGCCCCGAAGCGGGGCGTGGACGGCAAGGTGATCGTCGGCGCGGACGGTCGGCTACAGCTGACAGCGATCGCCGTGTCGCCCCGGTGGGTTGGCAGCGGCTGGACCGTCTTCAACAACAAGGGACTGCCCGTCCGCCAATACGAACCGTTCTTCAGCGACAGCCACTGGTACGAGTTCGATGTCCGGATCGGTGTCAGCCCGGTGCTGCTATACGACCCACTCAACCGGGTTGTCGCGACGCTGCACCCCAACCACTCGTGGGAGAAGGTGGTCTTTAGCCCATGGCGGCAAAAGACGTGGGACGTCAACGACACCGTCCTAGTCGCCGATCCGGGCGCGGACAGCGACGTTGCGGACTTCCTCAGCCGCTTACCCAACGCGGAGTACCTGCCGACCTGGTACTCGCTTCGCACCGACCCGGCTCACTTGCCGGAGGCTAGCCTGCAATGGCCGGATCCGCGGACCCGAGACGCCGAGAGGATCGCTGCCGAACAGACATCCATTCACGCCGGTACTCCAACCGTCGCACACGCCGACTCGCTTGGCCGCACCGTTCTAACGGTCTCGCAGAACCGCTTTCAGCACAGCGGCAGTCCGCTGCCGCCGCCAATAGTGGAGTCGTACTCGTCCCGGGTTGTCTTCGACATCGAGGGGAACGAACGCGAATTGATCGACCCAGAGGGCCGCGTCGCGATCCGGTACGCTTACGATGTCCTAGGCAACCGCACTCATCAGGCTGGGATGGACGCGGGCGAACGATGGACACTCAACGACGTCCGCGGCAAGCCTATTTACACCTGGGACGACCGCGGTTTCCGTTTCCGGACCGAGTACGACCGCCTGCGCCGGCCAAAGACCTCGTTGGTGCGCGAGGGAATAGCGGCCGAGATCGTAACCGGACGGACAGAATACGGAGAGGGGACGGCGAATCCGGAGGCGCTGAACCTGCGGTGGAAGGTGATCGAGGTTCGCGACCAGGCCGGGATCCTCAACAGCGACGAGTACGACTTCAAAGGCAACCTCGTACGCAGTCGGCGCCAGATCTCACAGACGTACGACCGGACTCTGGATTGGTCGGCACCGGTCCCGCTTGAAGGAAGGGTCTATTCGAGCCTCACTCGATACGACGCGCTCAACCGGCCAATCCAGGTCGTCGCCCCTCACAGCGACGAAGTCGGCACGAAAGTCAATGTTGTCCAGACCGCTTTCAACGAAGCGAATCGCGTCGAACATGTGCATGCTTGGCTGAACCGCAACGCTGAGCCGGGCGGGCTGCTCGATCCGGCCACCGCGACGTTGCATGCCGTCACAGGGATCGGCTACGACGCAAAGGGCCAGCGGATGTCGATCACGTACGGCAATGGCATCGTGACGACATACGACTACGACACGCTAACGTTCCGGCTCGTCAGGCTGTTGACCCAACGCAACGCCGACGCCTTCCCCGACGATTGCCCTCAGCCGCCGCGGCCCGCCTGGCCCGGCTGCCAGTTGCAAAATCTAGCCTACACGTACGACCCCGCTGGGAACACCGTCAACGTGCGTGATGACTCTCAGCAGACAATCTTTTTCCGGAACAACCGCGTCGCACCTGAATCCACCTTCATCTATGACGCGGTCTATCGACTGATCGAGGCCACGGGCCGCGAGCACCTGGGACAGATCGGCGGATCGCCGATCCCGCACACGTATGACGACTCGTTTCGCGTCGGCTTGCTCCACCCGGGGGACGGCAACGCCATAGGACGGTATCTCGAGCGCTACGACTACGACGCGGTCGGGAATCTCCTGTCGATGCAGCACTGCGGGACCGACCCCGCAACCCCCGGCTGGACACGCGCCTACACCTATAACGAGACGAGCCTGCTTGAGCAGGCGCGCACGAGCAATCGATTGACGAGCACAAGCGTCGCCGCAATGAACGAGGTCTATAGCGTCGCCGGCAACGGCTACGACCTGAACGGAAACATGCTGGGCCTGCCCCAGTTTCAGGCCGTCCAATGGGATCCGTGGAACCGACTACGGATGACGCGGCGACAGGCTGTGAACGGCTCCGATAGCGACGGCATCGCCCATGACGGCGAGCGCACCTGGTACGTCTACGACTCCTCCGGCCAGCGGGTGCGCAAGGTGACCGAGTCGGCTCCCGGACGAGTTCGGCGAGAGCGCGTCTACCTGGGGATCTTCGAGCTATATCGCAAGAACGCGCCCAACCCGCTGGTCCGGGAGACGCTGCACGTCATGGACGACACGCAGCTCGTTGCTCTCGTCGAGACCCGCACCCAAGGACAGGAGCCTGGACTCCCGATGCAGCTCGTTCGTTACCAGCTCAGGATCCATCTGGGCTCCATCAACCTTGAGCTCGACAGCGCCTCCAGAATCATCTCGTACGAGGAGTACACGCCCTTCGGCTCGACTGCTTACCAGGCGGTTAGAAACCAGACCGAAGCGCCAAAGCGGTATCGCTACACGGGCAAGGAGCGAGACGAGGAGAGCGGGCTCTACTATCACGGACTCCGCTACTACGCGCCGTGGTTGGCTAGGTGGGTCAGCTGCGACCCACGTGCCCCAGTGGATGGGCCGAATCCCTATCAGTACGTGCTCGGGAATCCCATACGTTATTCCGATCCGAGCGGAAGTCAGCACCTGGAACAGGGAACTACTGATGACCCCGTCGTGATGGGCTGCGTCGGTGGTGAGTGTTACATGAACATCCGCCAGAGTCGGTTTCGCGAATTGCAGCAACAGGCGGGGGTTCAACAACAGCTGAATACAGGTGCCGCGATTGCCAACAATCCATTCAGCGCGTTGTTCTGGGGAATTTCCCGCCTGTTTACGGATGATCCGAATAAGCAGGCAGCAGCAGCCCAACTGGGTGTCGCAACATTCGGAGTTGCGGCTAGCGTGGCTGGTGTCGCCGCCGGTCGCCAGCAGATGCGGGAAGTCGGATCTGTCGAGCCATTGCGACCGGTAGCGGCGGAAGTCAGGTCAGCAACCTCAGGAAGGACGGCAAGCGCGGGAGTACCGCCATCTTCAGGAGTTGCGCCGCCACCGCGGTCCCCAACCACTCCGAGTACACCTGCACAAGCGGCCGAAGCGCAAGCTGCCACCTCGGTACGCGTGGCAAGTGGAGGTGTTCCGCCCCCCTCAGGGGGAGCGCCGCCCTCGGGCACGCCCCCTGCTGAGGTCGGTCCACCCGGACCGCCGCCGCGACCTCAAGTTGATGTCCTCGTGGTTGGTGCGGAGAGTGCATCTGAATTCGCCTACGCGCGGCGGGTTGCTCAGCAGGGCGGAAATGTGACCGTAGTGAATCCGGTCGTAACCGCTGAGGCACGGGCATATCAGCAGTCAGGTGGCAACTTCGTACAGGGACGCGTCCAGGAGTTGCCGGCTAGCGCCCGCTTCAACCTAATTCAAGAGGATTATCCCTTCCCGCTGGGTCGTGCATTTACGCCCTCGTTCCAGTTCATCGAGGCAAGGCTGGGTCGGCTGAAAGCCGGAGGTATTTGGGTTGTCATCACTGAGTCCTCTGAATTCGTTCAGGCGCTACAAGCGGCCGGTACGTTCGCAGGAGCTCGCGTCAGTGTTAATCAGATCCCACCTGCACATGAAGCCACTCCTCAATCGACCTACCCAAGGGAGCAGAATCGATATGCCGTCACATTCAGTCGCTAAGCGGACGCGATTTCGTTGGGTCGTTAGGCCGTCTAGGCGGGCGCTCATTTTCGACTACGAGCGGTCCAAAAGCCAACGTCGCACGGTCGGATTTGCTGTGTTGCGGGAGTCAGGGGGACTCGCATGACAGCATCAGCAAACGACAAAGCTGTACAGCACCGCTGCACCGTGAGCGGGACGGTGCGTTACCAGGGCGGTAACACTGCGCCCGGCATTCGTGTCGCCGCCTTCGACCGTGATCTCCGCAATGAGGAGTTCATGGGAGAAGCTCAGACAGACCGAAACGGCGCCTATGAGATCGAATACTCGAGCGAGAAGTTCCTCAGTCATGAACGGGGTACCGCCGACCTGGTCCTCCGCGCATACGACGAGGAGGGGAAGGTGCTCGTCGCCTCGCCGATCCTCTTCAACGCCGGCGAGAACTCTGAGGTCGATCTAACAATCCCGCCGGGGCGCCGGGAACCTCCGTCGCTCTACGAGCAACTGAAGTCTACGCTCGAACCGCTCCTCGGCGATCTAAGCGCGGCCGAGCTCGACGAGAGCGATAAGCGGCAGGACCTGAGCTTCCTCGCCGGGGAGACCGGTTACGAGCAGAGGCTGTTGGCGCGCTTCGCCCTGGCGCACCGTATGGCGCGCAGAACGCTGGAGACGGAGTTCTGGTTCGCCCTCCTTGGCAGCTCGTTCTTCGCCTACTCCGAAACCAAGAGTCTGGAGCAGAACCTGTTGGACGCAGTCGATGCACTTCCAATCATTGACGAGGCAGCGGTTCGGAAGGCACTCGCGGGAAGCTTCGCGCGACGAGACATTTCCACTCGCCTTCGAGGGCGGTCGGACGAGTGGATCCGCGCATTTGAGGAGTTGAATGCACGCAGCGTCCTAGGAAAGCCCACGTCACCAACGTTCGTAAGGCTTGCGCTGCAAGACGCCGGAATCGAAAACCCCAAGACGCAACTGAAGTTTGCGCGCCTTTTCAACCAGCACAAGGGGCTGGCTCCTGACCTCGTCACAGCGCTCGAAAAGGACCGGTCCTTCAGGAGGGACCAGATCGAGAATCTCCGAACCTCATACCAGCTCGCGGACCTGACGCGCGGAGACTTCGAAGTTGTCAAGGCGCTGAAGGACGAGTTCAATATCCGCCGGCCAGAGCAGATCCGCGGGTTGGCGAAGGTCACGGAGCGGGAGTGGGTCGATTTCATCGAGCGCAAGCACGCCGCCGGTGAGATCGACATTCCTATCGACGTCCATGAGCTCGAAGGCATACAGGGCTTGCCCGAGGCGGAGGTGTACGCGAAGGGCCTGAACCGCCAGTTCCGCGGCGCATTCCCGACCGCCGCCTTTCAGGGAGGACTGGAACGCGCGCTGAAGAACGGCGGCACGCGTGGCATGAAACGCGCGAAGTCAATAGGGCAGGTCCTCGAACGCCATCCCGAGTTCGATCTACTCCGAACGCCGGTGGATGAGTTTCTCGGAAAAGACATCCAACCGGCCCTCAGAAGCCTGGGCGACAATCCGGACTTCCGCGTAGAGCTCAAGGCGGTGCAACGGGTTTTCAAGTTGGCTCCGACGTTTGAGGCGACCGACGCCCTGCTTGCCGACGGAATCCACTCGGCCCAGATGGTCTACCGGCTCGGCGAAAGTGAGTTCGTGCGCCGCTACAAGGACGCTCCAGGATTCACCGTAGAGAGCGCCCACGTGACTTGGAATCGTGCAGCTGAGACCCATGCTGCCGTGCTCACGCTGATCGGAGACTTGAAGGCGCTCGACCCAGAGACACTCCCGCAGGTCCTCAACACGCAGACGCAGGCTCTCGCCAAATTTCCCAACTGGGAGAACCTTTTCCAATCCGGAGACGTCTGCAACTGCGAGCAATGCCGGTCGGTGTTGAGCCCCGCTGCGTACTTCGCCGACCTGCTGATGTTTCTCCGAGATCGAAAGGCCGCAAATCCGGCCTTCACTGCAAAGGACATCTTGTTCAAGCGGCGCCCTGACCTCGGCTATCTCGAACTCAACTGCGAAAACGCGCTCACGACTTTGCCATACATCGATGTCGTTTGCGAGGTGCTTGAAAGGGTCGTCGCGCCCGGAGAAGCGGATATTGAGCTCGCAGCCTTCGCCGCCATGCCCGCAGGATCTGGGCCGGCGAGGGCCGCTGTGGCAGCGGCGCTCACGGCCGCGGCGATCAATATCGGCACGGAGTTCACCATCTCGCAGGTCGACACAACTGACCCCAATCGCTGGGTGGTCCACGGCGAGGATGCGACGTATCTACTGAAGAAGAAGGCAACTCCTAACTTTTTCGGTGAGCTGCTGCCCAACACTAAGGCGGAGAGCGACGAGCTCCGGGCCTACCCGGCGTATGTCGATGCGAAGGCGTACCTGAAGCTGCGTCAGGCGCGGTTCCCGCTCGCCCTGCCGTTCGACCTGTTCGCCGAGGAGGTCAGAGCGGCGTTCGCGAAGTGCAACCTCCAGCGGTGGGACCTGATGCGTACGGGCCGCGGGCCCGCCGCCCCTAACGATCCGGCGGATGGGGATATTGCCGCGGAGTACTTCGGCATCAGCTCCGATCCGGCAGCCGCATTCGACGAGAAGCGACTCACGTTGATCGCAGACGCCACCGCCGCCGGCCAGCAGGCGGTGTGGGGGGAAACTGGCAACGCCGGTTGGCTGAACACCGTGGGCAACGTGAAGGCCTTCCTCCAGAAGAGCGGCCTCGAGTACGAGCAGCTACTGGCGCTGCTCGATCTGCCGTTCATCAACCCCAATGCCGACATCGTGGTCCACCACCTCGATGGCTCGTGCGACACAGACAAGAAGGTGATCCAGGGCCTCGACGCGGCGAAACTCGACCGGATCCACCGCTTCCTGCGCATGTGGCGCAAGCTCAATGGCTGGCAACTTTGGGAGCTCGATCTCGCTATCCGCTGCTCGGGCATCGGCGCGGGTTCGCTGGACGAGCCCTTTCTGATCAACCTCTACTACCTCGGACGGCTGAGGAGTCGGCTGGGAGCAAAGACCACAGTTGCCGAGCTCTGCGCCCTCATCGACAATCTCGGCACCGAGACCCACTTCACCCAGCAATACGAGCATAGGAGCGACGGCCTCTACCAGAAGCTCTTTCTGAACCGGAAGCTTGTCCAGCCCCTCGATCCGGCATTTCACGTCGCCGCCGTCAACGTTCCTCAACCCACCGTGGAGAAGATTTCCGGCCATCGGCCTGTGGTGCTGGCGGCCCTCGGCTTGCGCGACGCGGACCTAAACCTGCTTACCGCGCTAACCCGCGCCTCGAACGGAGTCGCCTACATCAGTGACGACCTTACATTGGGCAACCTCTCTTTCTTGTGGCGCCACGCGTGGCTCGCGAAGCTTCTGAAGGTCAAGCCGGAGGATTGGAAGATCGCGCTGAAGCTGCTCCAAGAGGACGTCTTGCGGTTCGCCGACGCGAAGGCGGCTTGGGAGTTCGTGGATCGCTTCGATCAGCTAAGGCCGACAGGCTTGACTGCGGACGAGCTGAACTGGGTGCTAGCCGCGGACCGGACCGCGGTGGCCGCCACGAAGGAGACTGACGCCTCGCGCTTCCTGACGAGCCTGCGGGCGCGCTTGCAGGCGATCCGCACTGAATACGACCCGGCGACCTATGAATTCCTCTCGCCGCCAGCAGATCCCGACCGGCTGATCGCCCTCCTGACGTCGCTCTTGCAGCAACTCCACCGGAGCGAGACGGAAGCCCAGTTCTTCATCGACGTGCTACGAGACGAGGTGCAGATGGAAGAGCCGGTTGCCGGGCTGCCCCCGGGATTCGACTTTCCGGCGGCGATAAAGAACGCGATCCGAATCAGCTACGACGAGCCTGCAACCAAGCTCCGATGTACAAGCTGGATGACACCGCCCCAGCGGAACACTCTGCTGACCGACCCGACCCTCGCGGCGGTAACGGGAATTGCCAGCTACCAAGATGCTATCGAGGGATTCTTCCAGGCGCCCCGCCTGGCGTTGAAGTTTCTCGACCCAGTGTTCAGCGCGCAGCTTTCGAGCCTGCCGGCGGCAGTCGACTTCACGACGCTACCGGATCCTGTGCTTGCTCAGAAAATCTCCTACGACACCGAGGAGCGAACGCTCAGTGTCGTGGGGGTGCTGACGGCGGAGCAGAAGAACGCGCTTGATGGGCTCTCTGCCGACCCCGATTACCGGAACGCGGTCAATACGCTCTTCACCCAGCCGACCCTGGGCGTGTTTCCGCCCGAGCGGCTGTGGCTGCAGGAAGCCGATCTGCAATTCCCCTTGCGAGATCTGGCCAACCCGGCGAACGACAAGCTCAACGAGAACTTGGCGACAGCTGTCCAAAAGGGGCTCGCCTTCCTCTCAAAGACACTGTCCGACACGCTCGTGATCCAGCAGGCGAGTGCGCAGCTTGGCCTGACAGAGGGCGTCACACGCCGGCTTCTCGGTCAGTACGCGATCCTTCCCGAGACGCTGCTGGTGCACATGACGGCCAGCTTCGCCACTACGAGCGCCGTCGTCGACTACACCACCCTGCCGGCGACGTTCAACGGCTGGTTCTGGGCGGTGCGCGTCGCCGCCCTGTGGAAGAAGTGGAAGCTCACGCTCGACGATTGGGAGCGCATTCGCGATCTGACCGCGGGCGCGCAGCTGCTTGACCCATTGACGGTTCCGCTCGACGCTACGAAAGCGGTCGCGCCTTTCGACAGGTTCGCTCGTACGTGCCGGCTTATCCGCCTCCGAGACGCCCTCCCCGAAGAACGGGCCACGCTGCTGGAGGTCCTCTGGAGACTGAACCGCGGCGTTTACATCGCGGCGGATGCGAGTGACTTCGCCGCGGACGTCGAGCTGGTAAACAAGGCATGGAGCGCCGAAGACGTCAAAGCGATGGTCGCCTCGCTCGACCTCGCCTATCCCAACGACTATCTCTTGGCCGAGAACCTGGAGCGTCTCCGCCGGAACTTCTACTTCGTCGATAACCTGAACGCCAAGTTCGACACAGTGAAGACCCTCGCCGCCGCCGCGATGACCGACAAGCAGGCGAAGACGGTCAAAGAACTGCTGCGTTCGAAACTGGGCTCCGAGACTTGGCTGACATTGAGTGTCGAGATCCAGGACGCCCTGCGCGAGCGCAAGCGTGACGCACTCGCCGCCTACCTTCTCGCGCAGCCGAAGCCTGCCGACGCGCCCACTGGCAAGTGGGAGAACACGAACGACCTCTATGCGTACTACCTCCTCGACGTCGAGATGGGTTCCTGCCAGCTGACGAGCCGGCTAGTCCAGGCTTCAGGATCAATTCAACTGTTTGTCCAACGGTGCTTTATGGGCCTGGAACCTGATATCAAGGTCCATGCCGACGGTCCCGACGGCGACAGTGCATGGCGCTGGTGGAAGTGGATGCGCAAGTATCGGGTCTGGGAGGCGAACCGCAAGGTCTTTCTCTGGCCCGAGAACTGGATTGAGCCGGAACTGAAGAAGGACCGGTCACCGTTCTTCAAGGATCTGGAGAAGGAATTGCTCCAGAACGAGCTGAACCAGTACACGGTTGAGACGGCTTACACGAACTACCTCGAGAAGCTGAACGGGGTCGCCCAGCTCGAGATCGCTGGGTTCTATCAGGAAGACGATGGCGACGACACCATCATCCACGTGTTCGGCCGGACGACGGGCGCCGAGCCGCACACCTACTACTACCGACGATATGACTATCGGCAGTGGACGCCGTGGGAGAAGGTCGATCTCGACATCCAGGGTGACTATCTGGTGCCTGCAGTCGTCAACAACCGGCTGTTCCTTTTCTGGCCGGTATTCACAGAGGTTCCCTCCGAGAGCGAGAACAGCACCGTGTCAACCCCTGCAATTAGCCAGACGGGCGTCAAAATCCAGCATGCTCGGAAGAAATTCAGGCTTCAGCTTGCTTTGAGCGACTACCGACAAGGAAAGTGGACGCCAAAGCGCGTGTCCAAGGATTTTGCCGAGAGCAGCTCATTCAACGTTGACCTCGTACGCAAGCGCTACGCGTTCTTTACCGTCGATCGGTCGGCGATCGACGGTCGCTTCGGCGTCAAGTATTTCGGCTCGAGCGTCGACTCACAGGGCAACTCATGGGCGTCCCTTTCGGGGTCGTTTGAGATTACTGGCTGCGACGGCGTGCCCGATATTGCTTACTTGCCTGGCCACTACCGCCACGTCGAGCGGCCGGAGTGGGCGTCGGTAGGGGATTTCACGAGCTTCCTCAAATGGGAAGAGCTGCCGCTCGGCACGCGGGATGACCGCCCGGACGATGACTTCACGTTGCAGAGCGCGCTCATCGGAGGCGAAAAGCTGGCACCGACGTCAGTGCTCGGCCAGACGCCTGACATCTTCAAGATGAGCCCGCCGTGGCATCTCTCCTACATGGATCGGCTGTTGAACGACCTCCCGATGCTGCCTCTGCAGAAGATCCAGCGGCTACAGGAAGTAATGCCGGCCGGAGCCTGGCTTCCATTCTTCTACAACGATAAAAACCGGACCTTCTTCGTCTTGCCCGCGTTGTCGGACGGTGGGCGCGACGAACGTGAGAGGTTGAGCGCAAATTACGCAACTTTCGGGACGCAACAGCCCTTGGCATCCAGCGGCCCGAGCTACTACCCCGATGTCAAAAAGGCCTTCCAACAGTGGGAGAACTTCTATGAAGGCAAGGTCGAGACCTGGGTTGACAGTATCGACCTCGGCGCGCTGAAACAGGCGCAACGCAACCTGATCGAGGCGACGCTCCATGCCCAGGTTGCCAGCGAGGTCGCGCCACCATTCACTGACGCCGAGCTGAGAGAGTTGCTCGTTCGCTTCTTCATGCGCTTCTTCCACTATTGGCTCGGAACCCTGTCGCTACAGCTCTTTGAACGGCGGCGTTTCCACTTCAAGAACTTCTACCATCCCTTCGTCTGCGACTTCGCGCGGACCGTATACAACCCGCTCAAAGGTGTGCCTGGCCTGCTGACCCGCGAGGTTCAGCTCCAGGACGACGGTTTCAGCTTCGCCCGCATATACCGGCCGACCTGGTGGGTCATCCAGCCGGGGACGGACAATTACTACCCCCGCGAGATCGTCGACTTCTCGCCCGATGGCGCCTACTCCGGGTACAACTGGGAGCTGTTCTTCCATGCGCCATTACTGATCGCGAACGCGCTCAGCAAGAACCAGCGGTTCGAGGAAGCCCGCGATTGGTACCACTTCATCTTCAACCCCATAGGTGTCGAGAGCAAAGTTCCCGGCGGCTCGGCAATGAGTAAGTACTGGATCACGAAGCCGTTCTTCGAGACGACCGATCCGCAGTACGTCCAACAGCGCATCGAGAACATCCTCAGGCTCCTCGCCGGTGATACGACCATACCCGGTTATTCGCTCCAGGCGAAGCAGGCGCTCGAGGAGCAGGTGCGTGACTGGCGCACCTATCCGTTTGAACCCCACCGCATCGCCAACTACCGCACGGTCGCCTATCAGAAGACGGTCGTGATGAAGTACCTCGACAACCTGATCGCATGGGGTGATTACCTCTTCCGCCAGGACAGCATGGAGAGCATCAACGAGGCGACACAGCTCTACATCCTCGCCGCGGAACTTCTCGGCCCGCAGCCTAAGAAGATTCCGCCGGCCGCAAAGCCGCCTCTCGAGAGCTTCAATGAACTCGAGAAGCAGCTCGACGCTTTTAGCAACGCGTTGATCGAGGTCGAGAACCTCGTGCCAGTTCAGTCAGGCAGTTCGAACCCAGGCCCCCTAGCCGCACCGCTGCCAATGCTCTACTTCTGCATCCCGCGCAACGAAAAGATGCTCGGCTACTGGGACACCGTCGCCGACCGCCTGTACAAGATTCGAAACTGCATGAACATCGAGGGCGTCGTTCGTCAGCTCGCCCTCTTTGAACCGCCAATCGATCCGGCAGCCCTCGTCAAGGCCGTGGCTGCCGGCCTCGATATCGGAGCCGCCCTCGCCGATCTCAATGCACCGCTGCCGGTTTACCGCTTCAACGTTCTCCTCCAGAAGGCGAACGAGGTCTGTTCGGACGTGAAAGGTCTGGGCGCTGCGCTCTTGTCGGCGCTTGAGAAGAAGGATGGCGAGGCGCTGAGCCTGCTGCGGCAGGGCCAGGAAATTCAGGTTCTTGAAGCCGTCAAGGGAGTCAAGGAGACCCAGCTAGACGAGGCCAAGGAGAACCTCAAGGCATCGCAGAAGGCTAAGGAACTTGCCGAGATCAAGAGGAGCTACTACGACAGCCGAGACTTTATGAGTCCGGGAGAAATAGTCGCGATTACTCTGTCCAGCACATCCACTGCAATTGACGCTGGCGTGGCCCTAGCTTACGTACTGTCCGGAGGCCTGAAAACCGTGCCTCAATTCCTTATGGGGGCCTCTGGGTTCGGCGGTTCACCCCACGCTACTCTCGAGACGGGAGGAAAGACGTTCGGATCGATCGCCGAGGACTCTGCAATGACATTGGAAAGTATTTCCCGAGCGCTCGAGAAGGGTGCTTCCATCGCCAATACCGTCGCTTCCTATTCGCGCCGACAAGACGAATGGGATTTCCAAACTGACCTCGCAGCGAAAGAACTCGAGCAGATCGATCGGCAAATTGCATCCGCGGAGCTTCGAGTCTCGCTCGCGGAGAAGGAGCTTGAGAATCACGATAAGCAGATCGAAAACGCTAAGGCCACCGATGCCTTCATGCGATCGAAGTACACAAATGAGGAACTTTTCCAATGGCAGATTGGCGAGATCTCAAGGACTTACTTCCAGAGCTACAAGCTTGCGTATGACCTCGCTAAATGTGCCGAGCTCTGCCTCCGGTTCGAGCTCGGACTCCAGGACAGCAACTTCGTTTCGTTTGGGTACTGGGACAGCCTCAAGAAGGGCCTACTCTCGGGCGAGCGGTTGCAGTACGACCTTCGACGGATGGAGTCAGGCTACCTCGAGCAGAACCGCCGCGAGTTTGAGCTGACAAAGCACGTCTCCATTGTGCAACTCGATCCGCTGGCGCTTGTACGGCTCAGAGAGACTGGGCGATGCTTCTTCCGTCTTCCGGAGGAATTGTTCGACCTCGACTATCCCGGCCACTATTTTCGCCGCATCAAGTCCGTCAGCCTAACGATCCCATGCGTGGCGGGTCCGTACACGACGATCTCGTGCACGCTCAGGCTGCTCAAGAACAGCCTGCGGGTGAACACCAAGGACGGTGATAACGGCTATCCCAGAAACACTAACGATGCGGGAATGCCCGTCGACGATGACCGCTTCATCGAAAGCAACGCGCCGGTAAAGGCGGTTGCCACCAGCAGCGGCCAAAACGACAGCGGCGTCTTCGAACTCAGCTTCCGCGACGAGCGATATCTGCCCTTCGAGGGCGCTGGGGCGCTTAGCGAATGGGCCATCGAGCTCTTCAGCGACCTGCCTTCGAACAATCCCGATCCGGCACATCCAGATTTCGGCCAACCGTTGCGGCAGTTTGACTACGGCTCCATCAGCGACGCGGTAGTCCATGTCAAATACACGGCACGGGAAGACGCTGGCGTCTTCAAGAACGGCGCAGTCACCCACCTTCGTGACTACTTGAGCCGCGATGGTACGGCGCCATCGCTCCTCGCTCTCGACCTGCGCCGTGAGTTCGCGACCGAGTGGAGCCGGTTCCTGAGCCCTGTCAACCCCGCAGCTGGAAACGTGTTCGAGTTCGAGATGTCGTCTGGTCTGTTCCCATTACGAGACGCCGCCAGAAACCTGAAGGTCAACAGCATCGCTTTCTTGGCGAGGTGTACTGATCCGGCGAACTACACGGTCACGTTAACACCGCCGCTCGCGGCCCCGCCGCCCATAGGTGCCAATGCAGTGACGTTGGCACAGAGCTCCACCTACGGTGGACTTCACTTTGGCCAAAAAGATGTGAGCGGTGCTGTGGTGACAGTGCGACCCAGCGATCCTGTTGTGAAATGGCGGATAAAGATGGTACGGCCAGGAGGTGGAAATCTCTCACAAGATCCAACGACGCACAGGATGGAAGTCGAAGATGCGGTTCTAGTGCTTGGATACCAGTGGGAATGAGCGCTCCGGGACGCGACTCGATGTGGTGGAGTCACATATTGATTAGCGGGCAAGCTACGCAGAGCTGGGTCGAGTCGCAGGAGTATTGGGCTGGAGACTGGGTTGCGCCGGCTCAAAGCACGATCTCCGACCAACGAACACTAGCCGAAGCGAATTGATCCTTCCACCGGTGTCCATAAGATTCCGAGAAGTCGCGACGTTCTCGCCTCGCTTATCAGGGCCGGGAGCTGAGTGGTCCGACCAGCTTGCACTGGCAGGAATTAGGAGGTCGCTGCGATGGAACACGCGTTTGCGTCGATGCGGCTGCCGGTCGAGCGAACCGTCGTCGCAACAGACGGGTCCGATGTGCGGGTACTGCTCGGTCTCAAAGCAGGCAGCATGGCGCACTTTGAACTCGCGCCAGGGGAAACCTCAACTGCCATCACCCATCGGACCGTCGAGGAAATCTGGTTCTTCCTCACGGGTCGCGGTGAGATGTGGCGAGAACACCTCGGTAGCACCGAGATCCTTCAGGTCTCGCCGGGCGTGTGCCTGACTATTCCGCTGGGAACTCGATTCCAATTTCGGTCGCTCGGCGATGACGCTTTGTCGGCAGTTGGCGTGACGATGCCGCCTTGGCCCGGTGAAGGTGAGGCCATACCCGTGAGTGGTCCGTGGACACCCACAGTGCCTCGCTAGAACCGGAGACATCAGACCAAATGCGCACAATGTTTCGGCCGCACATAAACCTAATCTTGGCCGGCGTCGCTGTTGCATCCGCCGCAGGCTTGATCGTGTTGCTCTGGCTCAATGTCAAACCAGATACGCTTGCCTTCGAACTGGCGAAGGCGTTTTTGCAAGTGTTGGTAGTAGTCGTTATTGGTGCCCTGATTACGCTGGGCACATCTGACTATCAGAAGGATCGTGATGCCTGGCGCGACCTCAAGCAACGAAGCGATGAATTGCTCGGAGGGCTCTTGGATGATGCGGTTAACGGATATCACAATGTCAAGCGAGCACGCCGCGTGATGCGGGCGCGCCTCGGCGCGAAGGAGGGTCAAGGTACAGCTGGAATACGACTATATGACGATCAAATGGAGGTGATAAACGACACGCAATTGCGCTTCGAGCGCCTAAAACTCAAGGTGGATGGTGTTTCCGATGGCAGACTGGACGCGGCTGACCTTCGGTCGAACATCGAGACAATCAAGGATGCGCTGCATGAACTGGTGCAGGAGTACGAGTCCGAACGTCGCCGATTGTCGGTCGATGTTGATCGTACCTTCACCGCTAGACTTCCTAAGCTGACCTGGTTCCTGAGCGAGAACAGCCGGGACTTCAACAAGAAGATCGGCGATCCGTTTGAGGCGATCCTCAAACAAATCCAAGCTGCGATGCTCAAGTCGCTGCGACAAACGTGAGTAGCCGCGACGAAATGGCTACGCGATTGCCAAGACCGGCCGCCACGGCCTCGGCGTGAGTTGGCATGGCCCAGGTTCGGAACTAGGGAGTTCGGTTCGAGACTGTCCGTGTGAACTGCTGCCCAACGTCGAATCGAAGGACTTTCCCTCATTGTAGCCGCGGTCGTGCAGGACCGTTCCGTCGCACCACCACAGTTGCTTCCGACCGGCCGGGGCCGACATTACACTCGTCAGCAGTGACGGCGGGCGACTTTGTTGGGATTTACGCAGCGCTGCTCTCGACCGTCGTTGCGGTTATTAGTGGAATCCGGTGGTGGCAGGCGCGGCGGCCGAGGGTGCTTCTTCGTGCAATACCGACCGGTAGCGGCATCATATACATGGAAGCCATAAACCTCGGGGAGCGAGCGATCTATTTGGCTGGATGTTCGGTCGAACAGGAAGGTACCGTCGCAGGCGGGTCGTCGCCGTATCCCCTAAGTCCGAAAGATCCGGATCCGTTAGAGCCGGGCCAGATGCACTCGTGGCACATATCGCTCGAGAATACGCAGCTGGACCATGACCGCCCGATACATATCAGTGTCCGCCTAGCCACTGGCCAGATATTCCGAGCCGAACCCGTCTGGGTCGCGTCGTCCTAGGGCGACAATCGGATGATTTCACATCGCGCATGCCGCATGTCGGACATATTCGTGGGACGAGCCCAACCTCACCTTGCCGGCCAGTCGCGTCAATTGGACGCTCGATGCGACTCTCGACGTCTTCAGCCGCTTCGGCTGGCATGCGCCTCGCGAGCTAACCGTGTCACAGAATTGTCACGCATTCGCGGAACCAGAAGGACACAGAAGGACACAAGAGGACACGAAGCGTAGTCAAGTTGAGTACAGGAGGACACGAAAGGAAACGCCGGGACACCAGAGGACACGACATACGGCCGGTTCGGGACCGTGAGGCCCCGGGTTCAAATCCCGGGCCCCCGACCTTTTCAGACCAAAGGCTCCTTATTTGAACTGTCGGGGAAGGTGCTCCGATTGCGCCTAGTGGTCCTCTTGTGGAGCGGTCCCTGTGTCTGACGAGTGCTTAAGGTGAAGCCGACCGGAGA
>Ga0207684_10000723_pt1 | contig 38859 bp, 26 predicted proteins | sample KBSK5501metaG_FD_184342 | JGI IMG/M metagenome (GOLD analysis project Ga0207684, IMG submission 184342) | Corn, switchgrass and miscanthus rhizosphere microbial communities from Kellogg Biological Station, Michigan, USA - KBS K5-50-1 metaG... | ecosystem: Host-associated > Plants > Roots >... | reverse complement strand
CAATGTCCCAGCAGGCTTTACTGAGCAGTGGTATACCGCCAGTAATTCGTCGACCACCTCGGAGATGTCACAGGAGCTCGTTGCCTCCGCTGGGGCCACCGGCACCATTCACGGCACGCATAATGGTGGAACAAATTCCAATATCACGATGCTGATTGCGCTCAAACCGGCATGATTACTCTCAAACGAGGAGGGGTAGCTGCCAATGCCTACGCCTATCACAAAAAGTAGCTTAAATGCTCTCTCTGGGATTGGTAGCGTTAGTACTGAAATCTGAAGAAAGCATGAGGAGTCCAGCCATGGGCGAGTCACAAGCGTTTGTCTTTCTCTCCTACTCTCATGCTGACGATGAGTTCGTTATGCGCCTGAGAACCGATCTGGAAGCTCAGGATATTCGCGTCTGGGTTGACAAAGCAGACCTACAGCCAGGTACAGAAGAATGGGATGAAGCGATCCGCACGGGGATCCGTGCTTGCCAGGCGGTGGTGTTGATTGCCTCCTCACACGCCCGGACTTCACCTTACATCAAAAGGGAACTGCGGATGGCCGAGATGTACCAACGCCCGGTCTATCCCGTCTGGGCAGCTGGAGCCCAGTGGTTGGATGTCGTTCCCATCATCAGCTTAAGCGGCATGCAATACATTGATGCCCGCGAAACACGCTATCAGACCGCCTTCCCTGAGATTGTGAGGGGACTGCGCACCTCGCTCAGCGCAACCAGCGACAGTCTCCCGAAGCTTCCAGAGCTGGACTTTGAACCGCGCAACCCCTACAAGGGCCTCCGTGCCTTCAATCGTGCCGATACCGGCGATTTCTTTGGGCGAGACCAGCTCATTGAGCAGCTCGTCCAGGCTTTCAAGGAGTCTCACTCCTCAGATCAACTGAGGGGTGAGCACGCACGCCTGCTCGCTGTCGTTGGGCCAAGCGGATCGGGCAAATCGAGTGTCGTGCTGGCTGGGCTACTCCCCCGTCTTCAGTCTGGGGCGGTGCCTGGAAGCCAAGGATGGGTCTACCTGGAGCCGATCACGCCAGGCAGCCATCCTCTCGAAACGTTGACCCTTGCCCTGGCCGAGCACCTGCCTGAGCGGAGCCTGAAAAGCCTGCGCGAGGACCTGGAAGACGACTCCGCATGCGGTCTGCATCTGCTTGCCACGATACTCGCCACATCTCCGAAGCAGCAGGTGGTGCTGGTCGTCGACCAGTTTGAAGAACTCTTCACTCAGACGACCTCCGAGGATGAGCGACAGCGCCTGATTGACCTGCTGGTGACGGCGATGACCAAACCTGCTGGCCCGGTGGTGGTCATTCTGACGCTGCGTGCTGACTTCTACGACCGTCCCATGAGCTATCCCGACCTCTATCACCTGATCGAAGCCCATCACCAGACAGCCCTTCCCATGCAGATGCACGAACTGCGAGCGACTATTGAGCAGCCTGCAGGTCTCTCCGACGTGCAACTGACCTTCGAGGGCGATCTGGTGGGTGACTTGCTCTTCGAGATGCAGGGACAGGCAGGAGCGTTGCCTCTCTTGCAGTTCACCCTCGATCAACTCTTTCAACGACGGAGTGGCCACACTTTGACCCTGCAAGCCTATCGTGAGATGGGGGGTGTCAAAGGGGCTCTGGCCAAGCACGCGGAGGCCATCTATACATCGTTGCCTTCGCAAGAGCATCGACACCTGGCACGAGCGCTCTTCCTGCGTCTGATCGATCCAGGCGTCAACGAGCAGGACACCACACTCCGCCGTGCGGCCCTCACGGAGTCGCAGCTCCCCGATCCCCAGAAAACCGCCTTCCTCGAAGAGGTGGCTCACACGTTCATCACGGCACGCTTGCTCACCACGACAACGGTGGCTGGCATCCCCACCATCGAAGTCAGCCACGAGGCCCTGATCTGGGAATGGACCCGCCTCTCCGACTGGCTCCGTGAGGCCCGTGAGGACCTTCGCCTGCAGAAAGCCCTCCAGGCCAGTGCCGCCGAGCGTGAGCGACAGGCCGCAGCGGTCGGGGAACAGCAGGAGCAGGAAGAGGCACATCGCAAGCGTTATTCCCGCCGCACGGTGCTCGCCATTGGGATCACCGGGGGGGTCGGCTTGGGGCTGGCCATAGTGAGCGCTTGGTGGGGAGGGATACCCTCACGGCAGCCAGACCCCCCCTCGCAAGTTTTTCACTCCCCTATAGCTATCGTGGTCACACGGCTGCTGTGAACAGCGTGGCCTGGTCGCCCGATGGCACGCGCCTGGCCTCGGCAAGCGAGGATCGGACCGTGCAGATGTGGCTTGTGCCTCAAAGCTAATAGTGTCGGGAAAAGTTATCTCACGAACACAACAATATTCTTTTTGATGCGGTTGGGCTTTCGGTACATACTTAAGATAATTGCAACCTGTTTTTAACCGGTGTTATCATCTCGTAGACACTTGGAGATGTTATTGTAATCTAGGGTTATTATGAAGCTTTTCAATTTGAAAATTTTCTTATCACGAGCGAAACAGAAGAAAAAATATATCTTCTATATTACTATTTTAATACTACTATTTATATCGTTTTTTGTACTAAATTATATAGTATCATTTCTTAAAGCTAACGAGGAGGGGTAGCTGCCGAAGCCTACGCCTATCACAAAAGGGAACCATCGTACGCAAACAGAAAGGAGCCTTTCTCAAATGGCTCATCAACATTCATTTTCACAGGACGCCGGGCCACTAGGCCTGCTCAGTGGCGAGCAGAGGATGTCTCGACGCACCATTTTACGGAGGCTAGCAGGACTCACTCTCGCAGGAGGGAGTATCACAACGTTCATCACTTCGTGTGGCTCGCCCATCAACCCTTCCCCAGCATCCCAGACCTCCACTGGCTCGCCTACTGACCCTCGCCCCACACCCCAGACCTCCACTTCCCCCTCTCGCAGAACGGCTCTCTATACCTATCGCGGCCATTCCGCCGGTGTGATGGGGGTGGTCTGGTCGCCCGATGGCAAGCGCCTCGCTTCGGCAAGCGCTGATGACACGGTGCAGGTATGGGATGCAGCCAATGGCGGGCATGTCTACACCTATCGCAGGCATGCTGGTCGTGTCAATGCGGTGGCCTGGTCGCCCGATGGCAAGCGCCTCGCTTCGGCAAGCGATGATAGCACGGTGCAGGTATGGGATGCAGCTAATGGTGGGCATGTCTACACCTATCGCGGGCATTTTGAACGAGTGGTAACGGTAGCATGGTCGCCCGATGGCAAGCGCCTCGCTTCGGGAAGCAATGATGGCACGGCGCAGGTATGGGATGCAGCCAATGGCGGGCATGTCTACATCTATGGCGGGCATATTGGTCGTGTCAATGCACTGGCCTGGTCGCCCGATGGCACGCGCCTGGCCTCGGGGAGCGCGGATAGGATGGTGCAGGTGTGGGATGCAGCCAATGGCGGGCATGTCTATGTCTATCGCGGGCACACTGATCATGTCAATGCAGTGCCATGGTCACCCGATGGCACGCGCCTGGCCTCGGGGAGTGATGATGACACGGTGCAGGTATGGGATGCAGCCAATGGCGGGCATGTCTACACCTATCGCGGGCATGCTGATGCTGTGTGGGGGGTGGCATGGTCAGCGGATGGCATGCGTATCGTTTCTGGAAGCGGGAATATCGATAATGGCAGAGGCGATACAACCGCGCAGGTATGGGATGCAGCCAATGGCGGGCATGTCTTAATCTATCGCGGTCACTCCGGCCCTGTATGGACGGTGGCATGGTCGCCGGATGGCACACGCATCGCCTCGGGGAGCGCAGATAAGACAGTACAGGTGTGGCGAGCGCAGTGATGGTGAATGCTGGCATATCGATTTCGGATGGGGGGCTGCGAAGTTTTTCTCTGTGTCAATGGACCACTGCTGTTGATATTTACATGTTGCCTTGGCCTATGCTACACTAACACCTGTGATGGGCACCCTAGGAGTTCGAAACCTCCTAGGGTATATCATGTACTCACAACGGGAGCATGTCATGTCATTTCTGCATCCACTGAATTCACAACGGCTGCCTTACTGGCTTGCAGGACTCGTGCTTTTGCTTATCTTCAGTAGCTGTACTCCCTTCTATAGCAGATCCGAGACTACTTCTGATGATACTCCCAGTACACGCCCGTTTGTTGATACCTGGAACAATATCCACCTCTTTCTGACTTTTGACTACAATATATCTGACCCAGCCGCTGTCGCGAACCACTACGACTTTGTATGGGGAGCAGAGGTAGATCACGTTGCAGCCATTCGCGCAGGAAACCCAAACATTTTTATCAGCTACTATATTCCCTTTAATCGTGACCAAGGAACTTTCTCTAGCAGCAGGGCATACCATGATCTGGCCTACTGGCAAGCCGTTCATCCAGACTGGATACTCTACAAATGCGATCGAGTCACTCCTGCTTATGAATTCGGTGACCCAAACATACCGCTCGATTTTGCCAATCCTGCTCTGCTATCCTGGCAGGTCCAGACCTATGCCCAGCCAGCCAGCAAAAGCGGGTACGATGGTATCGCTGCCGATAATGTGAACCTACAAAACCAGTTCGGTGCCTGCGGCGTCTACATAAATGGCCAGTGGGTGCAACGTTACACTGGAGAGAATGATGATCCACGATGGCGTACAGATGTCATAAACTGGCTTACATGGATGCAACAGGCTTTGCATCACCTGCGACATCCGTTGGCTCTGATACCCAATTTCAGCATTAATGACTTGTCTCCAAGTGATCCATTGATACAACAGGTTGTGAGCCACATTAATGGTCTGGTGGATGAAGAAGGGTTCACGAGCTATGGAGATGGCTACCTGACTGGTAGCGCTTGGCTGCAAAGGATTCAGCTTATCGAGAGTATACAGAAGCAACATAAACCATACTATATCATCAACCAACTTCCCTCGGTAAGTCGAGCCGAGATCCAGTGGGTGGTTGCCTCTTACCTGATGGGCAAAGAACACAGCGCAGCGCTGTTCATTTCTATTGGTCAACACTATGGAGGCGACCTTCGGGATAACGCGTATGATGCGCAGATCGGTAGCCCAACCGATCTCATGTATCAAACGCAAGGTGTCTATATGCGTGACTATAGCCATGGGTTGAGCATTGTCAACCCCAGTGAGTCAGGCAGCTACACGGTGACCCTCAATCAATGGCAGCAATACAGAGATCTCTATGGTACCCCTGTTAGCGGAACTATTATGATGCCTCCTCATTCTGGTCTGGTGCTCCTGACTAACTCCTGACTTTTGTCACGTCTGTGACAGAATCAGTAACTAGTGACCCGGATGCCTCGGAACTGCTGGAGAAGAGCATCTCATAGGCTAGCAAGAGCTTCTTTTTTGAGTGATCCCAGCTTAGCTCCTCTTCGATGCGCTTGCGCCCAAGCGCACCCATTGTGCTGCGGAGTTCTTTGTCTTCAAGCAAGGCTTCAATTTTGTCTGCGAAATCTTCCACCAGGTTCGGCACGGCATAGAGCGCTGCCTCCTGTGCTGAAAAGCGTGTCTCAGCAAGATCAAAGGCCACGACTGGCTTCCCCATCGCCATATATTCCATCGTTTTGATCATAGTAGAGTGCTCATTCAATCCATTTTGTGGATCGGGCGAGAGCCCCACAGCTGCCATCGTAAGATAGCGCAGGACATCTTTGCTTTCCGTCCAGCCGGTGAAGTTGACGTACTCATCAAGTTGGAGCTCATGGGCAAGTGTACGCAGTGCGGCAGCATTATCACCGTCTCCCATCAGGATTAATAAAACATCTCGACGGCCACGTTTATGAACAAGGTCATGCAGTGCGTAAAGAGCATATTCAACACCGTCCTGAACGCTCATCACACCTACATAGGCCAGTAAATACTGCCATCCCCCTTTTAGTTCAGGCTCAGGACCAACCGGCTTCATATGTTCCAAATTCGGCCCGTTACGTACGACAAACACCTTATCGGAACGACAGCGACCACGTTCGATAGCTATTTTTTTCTGCGATCCATTCGAGGTAATCACCAGGTGTGATGTTCGATAGGAGCACGCTTCAAGGTAGAGGAGAAGCTTGTAAAGGAACTTCACGCGATCCTTGGATTTTACCTTGAATAGCTCTGGTGCGAGGTCATGCTGATCGAATACAGATTTTTTGCCAAGAAGTCGATAGAACAAGCCAATCAGAAAGAACAAGTCAGGAGGATTGGCTGTATGAATGACATCGAAGCCATCTCGGAACAATACCTTGAGGCTCAGCAAGAAGGTCATCAATAGGGCAATACCATATTCTATAATATAGGATATATTTTTGTTGCCGGTTGCAGGTAATCGGTACCGATAAATTGGGATATCATCAATACAAATGTGTGATTCTTCTTGTCCGTAACCTTTGGGGCAGATAATGCTCACCTGGTAGCCCGCGTCCCGCAGTGTCTTTGCTTCGGCCCAGACACGACGGTCTGCAGGAACAGGAAGATTTTCTACTAACATCAGTACTTTACCGGCTGTGGCCATGAGTACTTTGCCTCCTTTTACTAATCACTTTTTCGTAGACCGCTATAACCTGCTTTGCTACGACTGAACGGTCCAGGTGCATGATATCGGCTCTGCCGGTTGTCGGCTCTGTATATTGAAGCGCCTGTTCGAGTGCTGTCGCTAATGCAGCGGGATCATGTGGACAGATACTACAGCCCTTAGTGCGACCAATGACCTGGGATACATCACCCACATCGGTGGAAACAACCGGCACATTGCAGGCCATTGTCTCCTTAACAATATTGGGTGAGCCTTCGGCAATCGATGAGAGGATGAGTGCATTGCTCGCATTGATGTATTGCACGAGTTTTGTTTGTGGCAATCCGCTGGCAACTACCAGCTCAGCAGAGATTCCCCTGCTACGCAGACATGCGATGGCAGCCTGCGCCAGGGCTAAATTTTTCACCGGTATTTTTGGGTCATTGCCGAAGAGGACATAGTAGCGATCCTGATCCCAGCCTATAGCGGCGCGAGCCTCTGTACGTAGAATGGGGTGAAATAACTCAAAATCTACACCGTTGGGAATGACAAAGACGTTGCCCCCTGATGCGGCCTTTTTCATCCCCTCGGATTTGACAATCACAGCATCAACTCGATGACAGAGCCAGCGACTGAGATGTATAAACAACGAGCCCTTGTTGCTATACCCGCCATCAGCAGCTACAATGCCCAGCAAATCGGTTCCCAGAAAGGAGGCAACTACAGGGGTGGTCCACTGCATACGCGCAACGAGGCACCACGTCCCATAATGTCCATGCACAAGGTCAAAATGCCCTGTCAGCGTCTTGAGAAAAACCTGGATGGCTGACCTGGCATAGCGGAGCGCGACAGGCCCAGGTTTTGGCTGAATAACCTCTACCACAAGGCCCGCCGCGCTAAGCGAATCAGCCTGGCTTTTGATAAACGTGCCCCAATGTGGACGCTGTTCTGTTGGATAGGCACCCGTCACCATCAGAACACGAAAAGGCTTCCCTGTAGCTTGTTGTTTCGAGGGCGTCAAGGACACAGCAAATCCTATCCTTTACTCTCTGTAAAACCACGAACTGAGAACCGCGACTTGTCTTCCAACTCCAAGAGCTCTTCTACAATGACCCACTCCGATTGCTTGTTATCTGTATTGGCGAGCTGTGCTCAACACGCATAGACGGCTCGTCCATATAAATCCGGAACCAGAGCTCCAGACAAAGTAAGGCCCAGATTCCATCACTGTGGTTCACCAGTGTTGTCGTGGCATGTGCTTTCAACAGATTGCGAATGAACTCTGGATTAAAGATGCCACGTTGCTGCGCCCGTGGTGAAAGGAGCAGCTCGTAGGCATAGCCGTTCAGATCACCACGGAACCAGTGCTTGATAGGTACCCCAAAGCCCTGTTTGCGTCGCGTCAAAATTTCGGCAGGCAGCAGATCTGCAGCGACTTTCTTCAGCAGGTATTTCAACACACCACCGTGTGTACGGATGGTTGAAGGTAGTGACGCCACATATTCAGCCAGGTAGTGGTCGAGCATGGGAGCACGTGTCTCCAGGGAGTTGAACATGCTGGCCTTATCGACCTTGACAAGGATATCGTTGGCGAGGTATGCCCGCACATCAACGTACTGCAGCTGTGCTGTTACATCGAGGTCTGATACCGCGCGGAATTCACCCACGAGCCGTTCGTATGGATTATGGTCACGCACTTGAGCGAAGAATTCTGAGCTATACATCGAGGAACGCACGTCAGCACGGAAGAGCATACTAGACTGTACAGCACGAGTGGGAAGGTCACGAGGTAAGCTGCCGAGACGCTTTTTGCCACGCATACCGTCAGGCATAAACCTGCTGCCAAATCCTAGCAAGGAGCGTATAATCGGAGGAATGCGACTGATTATCCACTCACGTCTATAGTGCGTATAGCCACCAAAGATTTCATCTCCCCCATCGCCAGTGAGGGCGACGGTGACGTGTTCTCGCGCCAGCTTGGAGACATAGTAGGTGGGCAACATGGAGGCATCAGCGAAGGGTTCATCATAGGCCCAGGCCAGTTCTGGCAAGACCGAGACGAGCTCTGGTCGAACAAAAAACTCGTGGTGATCGGTGCCGAAATGCCTGGCGACCTGCCGAGCGTAGGGAAGTTCACTAAAGTCATCCTCCTCGAAGCCGATGGAGAAGGTTTTGACCGGTTGCGACATCATCGAACTCATCAGTCCAACCACAATGCTCGAATCGATGCCACCACTCAGAAAAGCACCTAGTGGGACCTCGCTCATCAAACGAACTTCCACGGCGTCTTTCAGGAGCGCCCGTGTGCGTTCAATCGCTGTGGCTTCATCATCCTTACAGGTGGGCGTAAAGGGCAGTTCCCAGTAGCGTTTCGTGTGGATCTGTCCATCTTCGTAGACTAAAAAATGGGCAGCAGGCAGTTTCATGACCCCTTTAAAGAGGGTATTGGGAGAAGGAACACAGCGATAGACCAGGTATTCGTCGAGCGCGATGGGATTGACCTCACGAGGAATGCCCGCCTCCAGGATCGATTTGATCTCCGAGCCGAAGATCAGCCTCTGTCCATCCCAATAGTAATTCAGCGGCTTCTTCCCAAAGCGGTCGCGGGCGGCCAGCAGTCGCTGACGGTTTCTGTCCCAAAGGGCGAAGGTGAACATCCCGCGCAGGTGCTTGACGCACTCATCCCCGTACTCCTCGTAGGCATGCACGATGGCCTCGGTGTCACTCCTGGTGCGGAAGTGATGACCTCGCTCCTGGAGCTCTTTTTGGAGCTCACGATAGTTATAGATCTCCCCATTCAAGATGACGAGAATGCTTTGATCTTCGTTAAAAATCGGCTGATGACCGCCATCCAGGTCGATGATCGAGAGACGGCGCATGCCCAAGGCAAGACCGTCACCCACCCATACCCCCTGGTCATCTGGCCCACGGTGGCGAATGACCTGGCACATGCGGTCGATGAGCTGCTTTGCGTTTTCGCGACTGTACTCTACATCAATAAATCCGGCTATTCCGCACATTGACTTCAATCCTTTCACAACTTAGAAGCCCTGGGCGCTTCTCAACGATACAAGGGGTACACTAAGACGACAACTGGCAAGTTCTAGAAGGTGGTGTATCCCCTGCGGTCTGACATCCGTGCTCTGCAATTCTTTGATAAAGTTCTACATATCTATCCATAACCTGTTCAAATGAGTAGTGCCTTTCGACCGTTTCGCGGGCAGCCTGACCATACTTTTGGGCCAACAGCGGATCATGCAGTAGGGTAAGAAGTGCCAGTGCCATGTCCCGATAATCTTCAGACTCCACAAGCCGGCCATTGACTCCATGCTGAATAATATCCTCGCTCCCACTGACGCGTGTTGCCACGCAGGGTAAACCGCACGCCATCGCCTCCAGGAGAGCATTAGGCATACCCTCCCAACGGGAGGGAAGTACTGCTAAACTGCCTCGGTGGAGTTGGGCCGGTATATCACTCTGTAAACCCGTAAATTCGACACTATTCGCAATACCAAGTGCCTTTGCCAGACACTCAAGCTGGAATCGGAGACCACCATCGCCCACAATGATCAGCCGCGCCTGCGGTGCCTGCTGGTGTACCAGGTGCCATGCTTGCAGGAGCACATCAATGCCCTTTTCGTAGCGCAATCCAGAGACGCAGACGGCGACCTGCTCTCGTCCATCGCTAGAGCTACTCAGATGAGCGGGGTTAAAACGGGTGATGTCTACTCCGTTAGGAATGAATTGTACATCGGGCAGGTCAAAGCCATGTTCGGTAAGGGAGCTCTTCATACGTGAACTAAGCACAACTATTACAGTGCGGTTGCTATGGAGCAAAGAAGATAGAAATCGTACAACAGGCTTCCCCATACGTGCCAGCGCCTCTAAATCGCTACTGGCTTTGACTCGCCCATTGGCTTGTAGCCGCTCATCGACTTGCAGCCATGGTACAGTGGCATCAAGAGGCCCGGCAAGTAATGACGTTTTGTTGTGTGAGCTTGTGGCCTTACCCGAGTCTGCGGAACGTACTGCAACGAGCATTCGTTTGCTAGCCAACCGACACACCAGGGCGGCTGGCAGTGCCAGTAAGCCGAGCCGATAGACGTGCAAGATGTCATAGCGTTGGCGATGCCTCCATAGCGTCCAGCCCATGACCAGCATGGCCACCAGATACAATAGTTTTTGAAGTGGCCTCGGCAGCTTCTCTCGACCTTCAAGCAGCATCCCAGCTACACGAATAACCGGTACACCTTCGATCAATTCATACCGCGACCAGCTTCTCTTGCGGCGGAATGTAACGACGGTTGTCTCAAAGCCCCTCTCACGCATACTACGACCCTGTGCAAAGGCCTGCTTTTCGGCTCCACCAACCGACGGAAGAAAAGTAGCAGTAGCGATGTAGATACGTGGATTGGGCATCAATTCCCCCTACCTTCCAATGCAAGGGGTAAAACACTTTTTCCTCTGGCAAGGAGACGGTGGTATAGTCCCACACTCTGCTCAACGATGGTAGTTAGTTGATAATCGCGAACCACTGTTTCCCGCCCCTCCCGGCCCAGTTGTTGCGCAAGCTCAGCATCCTCTATGATGCGGCGCAGTGCCTGGGCCATCTCAGCAGGCTGTTCCGGTGCTACCAGCAAGCCGTTTACACCATCAGAAATGATATCCTCGCTGCCACTCACGCGTGTGGCCACGCAAGGCAGGCCACATGCCATAGCTTCTAGTAAAGCATTGGGCATACCCTCCCAGCGAGAAGGCATCACAAAGCCCCAGGATTGTTGTAGGAGATCGACTACGTCTGTTCGCGATCCCAGAAACTCCACGCTGTCCTGGATACCTAGGCCGGCAACAATACGCTCCATCTGCGCTCTGCACACGCCTTTGCCAGCCAGGCGTAGCCTGGGTTTCAGATGCGCACGCCATTCAGCGGGTCCACATAGCATCCTTCCCCACGCATGCAACAGTACATCGACTCCTTTGGCATAATCCAACCGTGCTACACAGATAATATCGCGCTCCGGTCTCGCTGGATCAGGACGTCGTTCTGGTGCCGGTTGGAACCTCTCCGTATCGACACTACCCGGAATATGTACAATCTGCTCGGCGCGGAATCCGTGCGAGGTGAGATAGGAGTGGCTGCGTGTGCTGAGAATCTGGTAGAATGCGTTCGATTTGCGCAGAAAGTCCAGCATTGCCTTGCCCAATGGCAACTGGGGAAGATGGCCGATATCACCTGCGCCTGCCGTCCAGTCTTTCAAATCGACTTTCAAGAACGACGTTTCGGTCAGAGTGTCGGCCATCAGCGCCGCTCCCCGTTCATTAAGCTGCATACGTTGCGCCTCGCTTGGCCCCGCACTCTGGATACCGAGAATGACGGGTTTATGCGTGAGCTGGCCGATGAGTGCAGCAGGCGGCGACAACTGGAAAGCATGAATCACGTCATAGGCGTGACGCAACCGCCAGAGCGTCAGGGACATCATGATGATGTTGGGCAGATGTCCCAACCTACCAATGTTTAGTCGTCCATTACGTCTGTATATTCCACCCATACGTACAACTGGGAGGCCATCAAGCATTTCTTTTCGTTTCCACTGTCTATAATGCCGGAATGTGACAACAGTCACATCGTGTCCAAGCGCCTGAAGCCGACGGGCCTGCTTCTCCGCCTGCACCTCCGCACCGCCGACGAAGGGCCAGAACATAAAGGAAACGAAACAGATCCGCATACGATCTTCCACAAAGTCACTCCTTTCTGCATTGTCTCATTTCTCATTTTAGCTAGAGACGAGTAATTTGCTCCTGTTTTGCCCGTTGTACTGCCACCACTCGTGGCTCCGTCACTTCATCAAGAGCCTCCTTATTAGTCCTGGATGACTGTTTCGTCGTGGACCAGCAGAGTGCAAATGGGAGTGCCATAACGATCCAGAAGTAAATACCGATTGATTGGGCCAAAAAATCGTTCGCATCAAAAGACTGCACAACCATGTTGACAAAGACCGCCAAGGCCATTACGAACAGCATGCGCTGATCACCAGTAGTTTTTCGCATTCCGGCGATCAAGCCGACACCGAGTGTGATAAACACCAGGAGGAGCAAGGTCAGACCAATGATCCCGTGGTCATAGAGAGCAGTAAGAAAAAGATTCGAGGGCGAAGTAGCGATTACACCCCCATAGCCTACTTGCTGATTAGACAACAAAAATTTGGCAGCCCCAAGCCCATGGCCCAGCAATTGTGTTGGGTTAAAACGGTCGAGGAGTACCTTCCAGAGGTAGGTACGTCCATTAAGCGTTACAAGATCCTGGTTAAAAAAGCGGCTGAAGATGGAGACATTGCCAATTGTCGTCAATAGAACCACACCCGCAGCCAGCGCCAGGCTACTACCGAGCAAGCCAATTTTTATCTTACGTGATGGTATAAAGAGGATCACGATGATGACGCTCAACGCGACGCAAATAAAGGCACTACGTGTGAATGTGAGCACAATTGCTACCAGAAAGATGAAGACCAGTGTCGATACACCCAGGCGCTTGAAACCGTGCAATGTGAATGCACGATAGATCGCAGGTGGAATTACTATGGAGAGAAATAAAGCCAGCGCCGGTGCTGCGCTAAAGACAGAGAAAATGCGGAAAAGCGATGTAGTAGGATCTACCACTCCATTTTGCCTGGTGAACTCACCGTAGATACCATAGAGCGAAATGAACGTCGCCGGTATCAGGAGGGCATCGATGAGTTTTAGCAGGTGTTGCCGCGTGGTCAGCACATTTATCGTCAGCACACCAATCGCCACACAATCCAGTATGAGTGTCCATTCTATCAGGAATGGTCCAGTGCCGGCGGGGGATATTCCGATGCCGACCAACACCCACAGGAGGTAGAGAAGCAGGATGGCCAGCACTGGCATGCGCTGAAAGGTTTGTTTGATTGGCATGCAAGTCATCAAGAGCAGGGTTGCTGCTGTCAAGCCCGTATCAAAGTTATTGCCATTGAAGATCCGCAGCGTTGAGCCAATGAATACATCGAGCATCACCCAGACGATTACCAGCGCATAGCGATAGCGCAGCAAGGCCAGCAGGATGAGAGAACCCAAGGCGGCACGCAGGGTATAGAGAGAGTTCCAAAGGACGCCAACAACCCCGGCTGCAAAGATCGCTATCATGAAGCCACCACGTACGAACCGCTGGCGCAGGCTATAGGGAATGCTGAACGAGGAGCCTATGTCCAACATCACCCGCCGTAACTCAGGTGGAGGGGTGAGAATGTCGAGCTTACCAATCAGGCGGCGTAGCATAAAGAGCAGGATGAACAGGTTGCATAAGTAGACTGCCGAGGTAGCCAGGGCGATTCCAGTACTCTGCCAAAGGCGAGCAAATATATAGTCCAAGATGGCGTTGGTGATCACGCCGAAGATAGTGGTAACCAGGAGAAAGCGGTTCTTGCGAAGAGCGACAAATGCCCTCGCCAGGATAAAGCCTAATGCCATAGGTGTCAGGCCTACCACGAAGCCCACCAGTGTGCTTGCAGTGCGGTTCGTATACGCAGCAGTAAAAGCTCCACGCTGAAAGAGGATTTGCACCAGTGGATGCGCCAGCACAAGCATGAGTGCAGCCAGCACGGTTGTGCCAATGCCTACCACCCACAGATAGAAACGCAGCGTTTCCTTGAAAGCTTTCATATCATTTATAGAAGCTTGGCGTGAGAGATAGGGTAGTGCGGCACGTCCAACGGAAACAAAAATTACGCCAGTAAAGACGCTCACGAGCTTGAGTGAATAGTTGAGAGCAGAGATACTGCCTGTCGAAAGAGATGAAGCAAACACCTGATCGATTAAGGGACTGACCTGGCTGATTAATACGCTAAAAGGTGCTATCCAGGCTACCACCAAAATCGCACCGATTTCTGGGTTGCGCAAGTTCATGCTAAGCCGATAGACGAGTCCTGCACGTCGTGCGCGTACGATAACCATGCAAAGTTGCAGGCAGAGGCCTACCAGCATACCTGTACAGAGTATGACGACGCCTTCTGATCTACCTAGCGTCAGCACAAGTATGGATGTGGTGAGCGGTACCAATAACCCGGCGTAGGCGGGCCAACCGAACTGACCTTCTGCGTTGAGAATGCATTCCAGGAAGCCTATCACCACCATCAGCAAGAGCACTGGAAAGATAAATGGGGCCAGGCTCACGGCGAGTGCCGTACGGAATGGATCCAATGCCGGAGCCGAAAGGTGAATCAGCTGACCACGAAAGGTGAGCATTACCAGCGTGAGCAATACTGTACCGAGAAATAAAAGATTCAGCAACGTACTGAAGAGTATGGAAGCCTGCTCTTTTCCTTGCGTGCGTACTCGTGCATAAACTGGAATGACAGAACTTTCAACAGAGGTGCTGAGCATATTGGCCATCAGGAGAGGTAGCGTGGAGGCGACAAAGTATGCGTCCATTGTCGCCCCTGCCCCGAAGTGCCTGGTGACGACAATCTGATTGAGCATGCCCATTACGCGGGTCAACAGAGCGGCAGATGCAAGGGCCAGCAGAGCACGAAAAATCTGTTTATGGACAGATTTAGCAGGCATTGCTGCCATGCGTGGACTAGTAGTGCTTAGAGATCCAGAAGGCAGAGACATTTCTATATACCTTTTTAGAGCCGAAAAATTTTTTCATCCTTGTAGCCCTGGGTCATGTTACGGGTGTCTACGATGCAGCGTGCTTCACGTACGATCCAGGGAGCATCGTAATAGCTATGGTTTGTGACGATGACCACGCAGTCCGCAGCCTGCAATAGCTGACTATCCAGAGGCTGTGAGTGTAGTGTCCGGTCTCGAAGGGCTAGCGAGGGTATATACTCATCGTTGTAGAGCACTACCGCTTTGCGGGCTATCAACTCTTGAATAATATCGAGAGCAGGAGATTCACGTACATCTCCCACATTACGTTTGTAGGCGACGCCCAACACAAGCACAGTCGCGCCATTGAAACTGAGACGCTGTTCGTTCAGGGCCTCAGCGATCTTATTCACAACGTAATGCGGCATGCTACTGTTGACCTCCGCCGCCAGTTCGATAAAGCGTGCCGTATAATCAAGCGTCTTGAGTTTCCAGGAAAGATAGTGTGGGTCGACTGGAATACAATGTCCACCCAGACCTGGACCTGGTAGGAAGCGCATGAAGCCGAAAGGCTTCGTCGCTGCTGCATCAATGACCTCCCATACATCGATGGAAAGTTTTTCGCAAATAATGGCGATCTCATTCACCAGGCCGATGTTGACGGCACGGAACGTATTCTCCAGCAGCTTAGCCATCTCCGCAATACGCGCCGAGGAGACTGACACGACGTTCTCGATGGCCGCTCCATAGAAGGCCTGTGCCAGTTTTGTACAAGTAGGTGTAATGCCACCAACGATTTTAGGCGTGTTGCGTGCGTTGAAGTCGGGATTGCCTGGATCGATGCGCTCTGGTGAGAAGGCCAGGAAGAAGTCAAGGCCGACTCTCAGGCCGGTGGATTCCAGCTCCGGCAGCAGTACTTCGTCAGTTGTACCAGGGTATGTCGTACTTTCCAATATAACGAGTTGGCCAGGATGCAGGTGTGCCCGTACCTGTTGTGTCGCCGAGATAATGTAGGAAATATCCGGATCGCGTGTCTTGCGCAATGGAGTGGGAACACAGATACTCACTGCGTCGAGGTCATCTAATGCATTGTAATCGCTGGTAAAACCGATGTGTTGTGTATCGATGAGTTTCTGTAACGTACTGCTCGAAACATCAGGGATGTAGCTCTCACCCCGATTGGCCTGGTCGACTCTTTGCAGGTCTGCGTCGATGCCAGTAACGTGGAAGCCGGCCTCTGCGAACGTAACTGCGAGCGGTAACCCTACATAGCCGAGGCCAATGATTCCAACACGCAGGGACCGTGTGGAAACCTTTTCCAGGAATGGGCGCTCCATCGCTTTCTCCTTCTCTGCTGTTGCCGTTTGTGGTTCTATACTAGAGAAACTGCAAGATCACGATTGATCTTCTTTCGGGGGTTTCAGGAGCGGTAGGACCATGGTAAGATCTTGGCTCATCAGATCGCTCATAAGAAGGTGTTTTAGGCGGTCGGGCATAGGCGGTAGGACAACCGTAAGATCTTGCTCCCCCTGACCCTTCACAGAAGACGTTTCAGGCGGCCTGGGCAGAGCAACCGGTAGGACAACCGTGAGATCTTGCTCCCCGTGGCCGTTCACAGAAGGTGTTTCTGGCGGCCTCATCATAGGCGATGGGATAACGGTATTATCTTGCTCCCCCTGATCGTTCACAGAAGGTGCTTCTGGCGGCCTGGGCTTAGCAGAAATAGCTGTTCGATGGTGCTGCGCATCCTTCAAATACCGACGAATCTCTCTATGCTCGGGCCAGCGACTCTTGTTAATGACAACCTCTACTACCGGGGTGCGGATTCTGTCTAACAGGCGCTTGACACGTAATAGTAATTTGCGAGGCGTTTTAGTTGGGTCAACAACCAGCAATATCGCCTGAACAGAGGAAGCCAGAATCTGTGTATCAGCCGTCGGAAGCAACGGAGGGGTATCGAAGATAACATAGTCAAAAGGCGCTTTCTGCAAACGTTCAAGGAATTGGTTACCCCGCGGAGTCGGGAGCAAGCCCATGAAGTTGGAGGGAAGCACTTCTGCTCTCAGAACTTGCAAGTTCGGGATATCGGTTTGGTCGTAAGAGAGCGTGAAAAAGACTGCCCATGCCTCCGTAAATGCGTTTGCAGGTTCTGGCCGTTTTTCGAGTTCAAAGTGTTGATCTAAGGCCGGACTGCTCCGGTTGGCGTCTACCAGAAGGACCCGCTCGCCTGCCATTGCCAGAAAGGAGGCAAGATTGGTGGCAATGCTACTTTTGCCTTCACCTGCCAGGGCGCTCGTGACCATCACCAGTTTGAAAGGTTTGACTTTCTGTGCAAGATCCAGGTCGGCGGCCAGCAGACGATATCCTTCAGCCAGGGCCGGTATCTCCTCGGCTCTTTTGGTGCGCTCTCTGCGTGAGAGCCAGGGGAAAACCGTCAATGGCTCCACACCCAGAAGCTCTTGCACTTCCTCGGGGCTTTTGGGACGATCATCGATCCATTCAAAAATAACAATGAGTGCCAGGGCGAGACCCAGGCCGACCAGTGCACCGATAAGCGTATTCTCCAGCACTTTGGGGCGCACAGGTTCGGTAGGTATCTGTGCAGGCAGAACCTGTACCGTCCCTGGAAGTCGCGCGTTCGCGAATTGCACTAAGCTCTCACTAACCTCGTTCGCGAGATCCCTCGCCAGTCGCGGATCGCGATTCTCGACATCAAGCTCAATAAGTGATGTAGTGGTTTGAGGTTTGACGGTGATCATTGCCATGAGTTGCTTGAGTGTCAGGCCAGGGTGTCGTTCTACGACAGGTTCAAGCACTGCGGGGCTTATAAGCAGCTGAGCATACGTCGGTACAGCTTGCACACTTACAGTGAAGCTCTCATAATTGAGATTGAGGGTTGCAGAAGCTTGATAAACAGGTTGTGTAATCTTACTGATCCCATAGCTTGCACTACTGCAAATAATAATTCCTAGTATTACCATCCATGCCCACCGCTTAGCAAGCACGGTATAGTAACTAAACGAATTTTTCATGAGAGAAACCTATCCTTCGAGTGACTATCTTTCTTGAAACAACGAGATTCAAGATCCATCCTTGGATTTTTCAATGGACTAACATAGCTCGCTGCGCACGTTCACCTCTTAAGGATACCTTCTCTTACATGGGAATTCGGTTTTTGCCGATGTTGAGATAGCGTTATAAAAGGCGTATCCTGGTGTATTTTCCGCATCCTTCCCTTCTTGCCTAAAAATAGACCCATTTCTCCACACTTCCTTCCCAGAGCTTCACTGATTCTCTACCATAACGAACATCATATCAGCACTTGCAGATGCTATTTTCCGATTGGAATAGTATTATTCTTAAATACTGTGAAAAACTCTAGTTAGAGAGGGGATGGACGGTAACCTGTCTGTAACGTTGGAATTTATGAGAGGGCTAGAAGGTTAGGATAGGATGAGTGATTCTGTAAACACATTTCGAACCACCAGTTTCAAACTGCCAACGGAGGAGCGAGAGATCACAACTCACAGCTCGCAACTCGCAACTTGTGATGTAGCATGTGATGCACTGGTGCTTGATGGGAGGTTGCGGCAATCCTTGGCTACCGTACGTTCGCTCGGTAGCCGCGGGCTGCGTGTTGCTGTACTGGAAACCTCTGATAGCGGTGGTGTGCCAGCCTTCTCGTCGCGCTGGTGTCAGCAGAGATTTGTCTGCCCGGCAAGTCAGGGGACAGAAGCATATCTTACTTATTTGGAGCAGTTGCTTGACCGTACTGATGCACCGGTGCTGATCGCTTCCTCAGATGCCACGATAGCGTTAATACGTCGACATCGTGAGCAACTCGAGCGGCGGGTACGGATTGCCCTGGCCAGGGAACCTGCCCTGGGCATAGTCATCAATAAGGAGCAAATGTTGGCGATTGCCAGGCAACTAGGAGTGGCGGTTCCACGCACTGTCACCGTGGGAGCGGTGAGCGAAGTGGCGGCAGCACTGCATGAGATTGGACTGCCGGCCGTTGTCAAACCTGTGGAGTCATGGGCGTGGGATGGGCAACAAGGAGCCAGGATTGTGCCGCAGTTAGTGACGACCCTCGATGAAGCACGACGTGCAGTTGAGGAGCTGACACGCTTTGGGGGGACAACTCTCTTTCAAGCGTTCCTCCCGGGCAGACGTGAGTCCCTGAGTCTCTTCTCAGCGAATGGCGAGGTCTATGCACGTTTCGCCTTCTGGGGGAAGCGCACATATCCCCTGCTGGGTGGTATCTATGTACTGCGTCAGGCCATTGCCTTTCCACCGGACACCGGTGAGCAAGCAGAACGTTTAGTGCGCGAAATAGGTTTGGAAGGCTACGCTCAGGTGGAGTTTCGGCGCGACGCCGTCGGGAAACCCTACCTGATGGAAATTAATCCGCGCCTCAATATGGCGATCGCGCATGCTGTAAGTGCGGGGGTTGACTTTCCTTATTTGCTCTATCAATGGGCGAATGGAGAGCAAATCAATAGGGTGAAGAGCTATCGTACAGGTGGCTGGATGCGCCATCTGCAGGGCGATATAAGAGCAACAAAAGCAGCGGTACGGCAACGTGGCAGGCCGGGGGGAGTACCCTCTCCAGCCAGGGCCATCCTCGATTTCTGTCTCTCCTTCTTCATTCCGATGAAGTATGACTACGTTGATTGGAGGGACCTTCGTCCAGCCTGGACGGCGACGAAAGGGTTTTTGACCCACTATTTACAGCGACTGCCAGGAAGACGTCGTTCAGTATGAAAGTTATTGGGCATCGTGGAGCAGCAGGTCTGGCACCGGAAAATACATTTGCGGGCTTTGATATTGCCTTAGCTCTTGGAGTTGACGGCATAGAAACTGATGTACAAAGGACAAAAGATGGAAAGTTAGTGCTTTTCCATGATAACCTTTTAGACAGAACAACTAATGGGACAGGAGTTTTACAAGAAACGCTGTGGCAAGCGTTACAACAGCTTGATGCTGGCTCGTGGTTTGATAGTACATATGCAGGTGAGCGAATACCCCTCCTCATAGTAGCGCTGAAAAGGTATGCAACACGAACTTATTTCGACCTTGAAATAAAACAAGTTGGTATTGAATATGAAGTGTTAAACCTGGTTGAGCAATTAGAACTTTTAGATCGTGTCACCTTTACTTCTCAAGACTTTCCAACGGTCTGCAATATCAAAAAGAAAAATCCTCTTGCTCGTGTCGGGTACTTAACAGCGGATTTCTCGGAGGAAGTTATAAAAAGAGTTGTCGAGGCAAAAATGCAGGACTTTTGTCCAAGGGCGGAAAAAATTACAAAACAGCTGGTTAATCATTGGCGCTCTTCAGGATTATTCATCCGGGCTTGTGGGGTAAAAAACGCCGAAATGATGAAAACTGCAATCTACGCTGGTGTTGACGGGATGACCTTTGACTTTCCTGATGTACTCCTAAAAGAGTTGGGAAGAGTGTAAGTATCTGCCCCTCACCGGTGATGAATAGAGAGGAGGAACCCAGTATGAAATTCTTTCCGCACCGACAAACACCTGTTTTCTTTCTTCAAAGAGCACCTGGTATGGTGCTTCTGGTTCTTGCCTTGTCCCTGATTGCCGTTTCTCTTACGGCCTGTGGGGCTCAGCAACGGGCAAGACAGCAGGCAACAGGAAATGCTACCCCCAGCTTTTCCCCCACGTCTTCTCACGCCTTTTCTCATATCTTCACCATTGTACTGGAAAACAGAGAATATACAACCATTATCGGTAAATCGGACGCCCCCTATCTCAACAGCTTAGTAAGCGTCTACGGTCTTGCAACACAGTACTATGCTATTGGACATCCTAGCCTGCCAAACTACATGGCTCTGACGGGAGGAAGCACCTTTGGTATTACCAGCGATTGCACCACCTGCTTTCAGCATGCCCAGAATCTCGCAGATCAGATAGAGGCAAGTGGTCGTACCTGGAAGGCCTATATGGAGAATATGCCTTCCCCCTGCTATATTGGCGATTCCCCGGATGATCTCTATGTGCAAAAGCATAACCCATTTCTCTACTATGATGATATTCGCACGAACCACACTCGCTGTGCCACGCACGTTGTACCTTTCACCCAGTTTACAGCCGATCTTTCTGGCAACCAGCTACCCGCCTATGTCTGGATCACCCCGAACATATGTCATGATATGCACAGTTGTTCTGTTGCTGTTGGAGATACCTGGCTTTCCCAGGTCGTACCCCTTATTCTCCAGTCGGCTGCCTTTACCCAGAATGGACTGCTTTTCATCACCTTTGACGAAGGGGAAAAGAGTGCGGGCTGTTGCAATGATGCAGTTGGAGGACAGGTCACAACGCTGGTGATTTCTCATTTCGTCAAAAGGGGATTTCAGTCGACGATACCAGAAACGCATTACAGTCTGCTTCGCACTATTGAAGGAGTATGGGGTCTCCCGTTTCTTGGGGAGGCTAGCAAGAGCACAGCCATGACAGAGTATTTTATGCGCTAGGAAAGATCGGCGTATGCATGGGTATGGTAGCCATAGTTCTAAGAGACAAGTGAAGCATACGAGGGAAAAGGAACTATGTATATGGAAAGTAACCAGCTTATAACTTTTGACTCACAACCAGCACCTCGCCAGGTAACATTTGACGCGCTGGTGCTTGACGCCGGGTTCCGGCAATCGCTAACAACTATACGTTCGCTTGGTAGCCGGGGGTTGCGAGTTGCAGCCCTGGGAAGCTCTGCTGGGCTACCCACTTTCTCATCACGCTGGTGCCAGCAAGCTTTTGTCTGCCCGGCGGATGTGGGGACGAAGGACTATCTGACGTATCTGGAGCAGGTACTTGACTCTACGGGTGCGCGAGTGCTGATTACCTCCTCAGATGGCACGATAGCGTTCATCCGCCGACATCGAGCGCGACTTGAACAACGGGTACGTATTGCGCTGGCCAGAGAACCAGCCCTGGGAATAGCCGTCAATAAAGAGCAAACACTGGGGATTGCCAAACAATTGGGAGTGGGTGTCCCAAGGGGGGTGGAAGTGAAGGCGGAGGACGAGGTGGAGGCGGCACTGCGTGAGGTTGGGCTGCCGGCGGTGGTCAAGCCGGTGGAGTCCTGGGATGAACAACACTCTATGCTCCTGAAGAGTGAACTGGTGACAACTCCTGACGAGGCTCGTCGGGCTGTTGAGAAATTGACACGTTTTGGAGGAACGACGCTCCTCCAGCAGTTTCTCTCGGGCGAACGTGAGTCCCTGGGTCTCCTCTATGCGAATGGTCAGGTTTATGCGCGTTTTGTCCAGTGGACCAAGCGTAGCTCTCCCCCGTTGGGCGGTACAAGTGTAGTGCATCAGAGCATTGCCGTCCCGCCCGACATCGGCGCCCAGGCAGAGCGTTTAGTGCGTGAAATCGGCCTGGAAGGCTACTGCCAGCTGGAGTTTCGGCGCGACGCTGTCGGGAAACCCTGCCTGATGGAGATCAATCCACGCCTCAATATGACGATTGAGAATGCTGTCCATGCTGGGGTTGACTTTCCCTACCTGCTCTACCAATGGGCGAGCGGGGATCAAATCAACGTGGTGAACGATTATCGTGTAGGCAGGTGGATGCGCGATCTAAGGGGTGATATCATGGCAACGATAGAGGCGCTTCGTCAACGTGGTAGGCCAGGAGTGCCCCCGCTAGCCAAGACAATCCTCGATTTCTGCGTTTCTTTCTTCATGCCTATGAGCTATGTTTATGTTGATTGGAAGGATCCTCTTCCGGCCCTCGTTGCAACAGCAAACTTTACCCGTGACTGGGTAGGAGGAGCTCTCACGAAGAGGCTGTCTCGCCTGAGGCGCTGGCTCTCTCAATCATTTCGAGGTAGGCGATAAAGCACCCGCCACACGTCGTGTCGGTGCTGACCAGGTAGCACACACAGATTAGGAGTGAAGATGGGTATACGCCTTGGGGAAATTAAAGAGAACTTGCGCGTGCTCGTTGCTGCATGCTTGTACTATAGTGGGCTAGTGAGGTTTGCCCTCTGGTGCATAGCGCGCTCAGGTCAGCACCTGATTATCCTCAACTACCATCGTGCAATCGGAGGGGATTTGCGTCGCCAACTGCTCTATCTGCGCCGTTACTATCGCGTCATGCATCTGGAGGATGCCTTAGAGGAATTCTACCTATCGCACAAGGAGAAGAAACAGAGGCGTGATCGACGCGTACCGTTAGCACTGACCTTTGACGATGGCTACCGCGATAACTATACGCATGGCTTTGCGCTCGCACGTGAGTTGCAGGTCCCTTTCACTATCTTTCTGATTCCAGGTTACATCGAGAGTAGTGAGCCGTTCTGGTGGCGAGAAGGTGAACGTCTTGTACGCAGTGCTCGGGTGGACGAGCTGACGATTGAAGGGCACACTTATCACCTGGCGCAGCTAGAGGAACGAAGAGCATTGGTCCAAACAATTTATATTCGAGTATTTCATGCCCAGACGATTGCCGAGCGTGAAAGCTTCCTTGCGGCCGCTCGGAAGGCGTTAGGAGTGCCCTCCTCTGGGGGAGAGGAGGAGGGTGCGCTGCCTTTGACGTGGGCGCAGGTACGTGAGATGGAGGAGAGCGGGTTAGTCTCGTTTGGTGCGCACACGATGCATCATCCCATTCTGGCATACTTGTCGGATCCGGCAGAAGTGCAGCGTGAGGTGGGAGAGTGCCGTACCGTTCTGGAGCAGCAGTTGGGGCATCCAGTGCGCACATTTGCTTACCCTGTCGGAAAGCCTGAACATATCGGCGAAGAGGGTCTACAAGCTGTGAAGGAAGCAGAGTACAGGTGGGCATTAACAACTATTGAAGAGGTAAACAATCCACAGACTGATCCCTATCTCCTGCGACGTCTTCCTGGAGATCTGGCCAAGCACTGGTTGGTGATGGCATCAGAACTGGTTGGTCTCTTGGGCGTTGTGTCTCGTCTGAGGAAAAAATATCGAGCATGGACCCGGGGTTTCAGCAGATCGGGAAGTAACTCAACGAATTTTCATAAGAGACCCATCCCTGGGTAAAGATCTGTCTTGAATCAAAGGTGTATTTCCCTCTCCTTCCTTCCTTCTTGCTTAACAGGGACCCATTTCTCCACACTTCCTTCGCAGAGCATCACCGATTCTCTACCATAACGGACATCATATCAGCACTCGCAGATGGTATTTTTCTGATAAGAATACTTTTATTCTTCTTAACTATACTCGCTGCTCTTCACGTCTATGACCGTGGTATGTTGTAGCTATAGATATCTGGAGGTACGTGTGAGACTACGGCTGGTTGTGGGTGTTGTGGGCTTTTTCATAGTAGCAGCAGTGGTGCTGGCCGGTATCATGGCTGGGCCAGGTTTGTTTGCTTCCAGGACGAGCATCGGAGACTCACAAACACCTGTGACTTCAGGGAACCCGATCGTCCTTGAGAATACTCACGTGGGAACGAGCAGCTGGAAGATTGCCGTGGGAAAAGCATCTTCCACCCAGATTCAGGCCTATGCGAGTGCGACATCAGCTCTGCCGGGCCAGCAGTTGACTTTCTACGTAAGCACACTCAACCAGGGCACCGCCTACTCGATCGACATCTATCGACTGGGCTGGTATGCAGGCTCTGGTGGACGACTGATGCTCTCAGTGCCATATCGGACCGGACATGCACAGGGATATTACGACTCGGCCAGCCATCTCCTGGTGAACTGCCTCTCCTGCCACTTCGATCCAAAGACTGGCCTTGTTGAGGCCAACTGGGAACCTTCCTACACACTAGCTGTGCCGCCTGACTGGACCACAGGCATTTACCTGGCAAAATTCACTGATGTTAACGGCAAACAGACCTATGTGCCGTTCGATGTACGTGGCAGTTCCCATTCGCTCTATGTCGCTGTCACACCGGACACAACATACGCAGCCTACAATATCTGGGGTGGCTATAGTCTCTACCAGGCAGCGAGTAGCGTCCCGTTGGATGAAGCAAAAAACGCGCAGAGAGGAGTGAAGGTATCATTCGACCGACCTTACACAACGGATAACGGGTCGAGCCAGGTGCTGGTTTTTGAGGCCGACGCTGTCCACTGGCTGGAACGCCAGGGCTATGATCTTTCCTACATCAGCGATGTCGATTTGCACGAGCAGCCCGCACAGTTGCTGGATCACCGGGCCTACCTCTCGCTTGGACACGATGAATACTGGACGAAAGAGATGCGCGATGGAGTAGAGCATGCACGCGACCGTGGCGTAGGTCTTGCGTTTTTGGGAGCCGACGCTGGCTACTGGCAAATGCGCTTCGAGCCGGATAGTGCAGGCAGGCCAGATCGGACGATTGTCTGCTATAAAGTGCAGACAGCAAACAATGATCTAGCACTCGATCCACTCTATCGCCGGGACAAGACGCTATTGACCACTCAGTGGCGTGATCCTGCACTCGCCCGACCAGAAAACGCGCTGATCGGCATTATGTACTCTGACCTTACACATCAGCAACAAGGCTTTCCCTGGACGCTGAGTCCTTTGGCAAAATCAGCGCTTCTGGACGGAACCGGGCTGCGACCGGGGCAACAATATGGTTGCGGCCTTGTGGGCTACGAATGGGATAGTGTCTTTGCAAATGGTGCTACCCCAAAGGGATTACAGGTAATTGGTGCGTCACATACGGTAAATGACACCAAGAAACCCGGTACCGGCAACACGACCTACTATATTGCTCCTTCCGGTGTGATGGTCTTTGCCACAGGGTCCATCTATTGGGCCCTTGCACTCGACAACTACCGATTCCAAACGGACAAACTGTGTGCCGGCCAGAGCCTCGTGGTGCCTGGCATGCAGAAGCTGATGGCTCATGTGATGGATGCTTTGGTAGTTCATCATCCCGTGCTGCAGCAAACGCTTGTGCCAACAACTACTACCGCCGTCTCGATCCAACTTGAAATTGCTCTCAGTGCGGTAGTTGATAGCTCTTCTAGCAAGCGACGAATGACGATGAGACCTTTGTCTGTGGACTGTTCAGAATAGTGATAAAGAATTATGAGGAGGAGATAGTGAGCAACCACTCAGACAAATTGCCAGTTCTCAATTATCAGCTCCCAGAAGAAGATGACGCGATCATAAGCCAGAACTCACAACTAGCAACTCGCCAGGAAACATATGATGTGCTGGTGCTTGATGCCAGGTTGCGGCAGTCATTAGCCACTGTACGCTCGCTTGGGAGCCGGGGATTGCGAGTTGCAGCCCTGGGAGGCTCTGCCAAACTACCTGCCTTCTCATCACGCTGGTGCCAGCAAGCCTTTGTCTGCCCGGCGGATGAGGGTGTAGAGGCCTATCTTCCCTACCTGGAGCAGTTGCTTGACCGTATCAGTGTGTGTGTACTCATCGCTTCATCAGACGCCACAGTGGCACTGATACACCGGCATCGTGAGCGACTTGAACAGCGCGTACGGATTGCCCTGGCCAGAGAGCCCGCTCTGGGGATCGCCATCAACAAAGAGCGAACATTGGAGGTTGCTAAGCGACTGGGGTTGAGTGTCCCCTATAGTGTCAGCGTGAAGGGAGTGAGCGAAGTAGACACGGCACTCTCTGAGATCGGGCTACCAGCGGTTGTCAAACCCGTGGAGTCATGGGTGTGGAACAAACAACAAAAGGGATTGCGACTGGCATGCAAGCTGGTAACGACCCGTGACGAGGCACGACGTGCAGTTGAAGAGTTGACAAGCTTTGGAGGAGCAGTACTCTTCCAACAGTTCATCTCAGGCAGACGCGAGTCTCTAAGTCTCTTGTATGCGCAGGGCCAAATCTATGTACGTTATGCTCAGTGGCATATGCGTATCGTAAGCGGTGAATCCTCCATGCGTCAGAGCATTGCCGTTCCACCGGACATTGGGGATCAAGCGGAACGTCTCGTACGCGAAATCGATCTGGAAGGTTGCTCTGAAATAGAATTTCGGCGCGATACTGCTGGCAATCCCCACTTGATGGAGATTAATCCGCGCCTGTGGACATCAACAGAGCTTGCTGTACGTTCAGGAGTCGACTTCCCCTATCTCATTTATCAATGGGCCAGCGGGGAGAAGATCGATGAGGTGAAGAGCTATCCCGTGGGTGGCCGACTGCGCTATCTGACGGGCGATATGAAGTATATAGTGAAAGCACTGGGGAGGCAACAGGGTAGGCCGGAAGTGACCCCACCAGCCAGGGCAATATTTGATTTCTGCGTTTCTTTCTTCATCCCTACAGGACATGACTATGTTAATTGGAAGGATCCCCGTCCGACCTGGACGGCGACAGTTGGTTTTGTTCGTGATTTGTTGCGACGGGTAGGAAAGAACCTACTTAGGAAGGTATAATGTCTGAACATGCGAGTAAGAACCTTCTTTTCCTCTCGCTCACATATAGTTGGTCTTGTACTTCTTGTCATTCTCATTCCTCTGACTCTTCTTGAAGTCAATAGACAACAGCATTTTAAGGGTAATGCGGCCTGCTCTCCTGCGCTGACTATACTAGCAACAGGAGGCACAGACAGCACCAGCACAAGTATAAGCACGTCTACTAGTGTGAGCAACACTATCCAGCATTACGAATATGTCTTTCCTGATGGTAGGATGTATGTGTACGACATGGATAACGGCCACCGCCTGGTCAAAAGTATCAACCTGCCGACGAGAGCAGGAGTCAGAGGTGTTGTCGTAGGCCTTGCCACTCACATGCTCTACGTTAGTTACGGTAGTGATGGTGGAGGGAATGGCAATGGATCATTGCTAAAGTATGACTTGGTCGCTGACAAGGTTGTCTGGACGAAAAACTATCCGCATGGCATCGATAGCATGGCCATCACCCCCAATGGCAAGACGATTTATATGCCTGATGGGGAGCTAACGCACAATGGTACCTGGTATGTTGTCGATACGAATACTGGTAATGACATCGGTTGCATAGATGCCGGTACAGGCCCCCACAACACGATCGTTAGCCTGAACGGTACCCACGTCTATATGGGGGGCAGGAACTATGACTATCTTGAAGTTGCTGATACCTCAACCAATAGAGTGATCAAGAAGATTGGTCCGCTCTTGAGCGGGGTCCGACCATTCACTATTAACGGCAAGGAGACCCTCGCCTATACTACTGCCACTGGATTCCTTGGCTTCCAGGTCAGTGACATCTACACTGGTCGGGTACTCTACACAGTGCCTATTCATGGATTCACCTGGAATCCTGCTACTTCCCCTAGTGCGCCAAGCCACGGCATCTCTCTGTCTCCCGATGAGAAGGAACTCTATGTGATAGACTCGCCAAATAGTTACGCCCACGTCTTTGATGTATCGGGCGTACCTGCTTCTGCGCCTAAGCAGGTTGCAGATATTAAGCTAGTGGGGTTAATGGCAGGCGATGAGTTCCCTTGCGCGTATGATTGCCTGAGAGACGGCTGGGTGCAACATAGTAGAGATGGACGCTTCGTCTACGTCGGTGATTCTGGGGATGTTATTGACACAGTAACGAGAAAAACTGTAATCACCTTATCTACTCTTCACAATACAAGAAAAATGTTGGAAATTGATTGGCAAAACGGTGTGCCGATCTTCAGCACTTCTAGAAGCGGGTTGGGCTATGTAACCAGTTCAGGAAGTAACACAGCTTCTCCAACATCTCATTCTACGATATCCACTTCTTCGACAAACATCGTAATTCCAACTCTTTGTCATGCACACCAGACGCAAAGTGTGAATCGGTAAATGCACTGCTCCTTAGAGAGGAAGCTTCTTGTGGAACCAGTAAACGTTTTTGACTATGAAATCCTTGCCCAGGCTCGGATAGAACCAAGTGCTTGGAACTACTACGCAAGTGGTAGCGACGACGAGGTGACGCTGCGTACCAACCGCACAGCATTTGAGCGCATTCGCCTTCGACCGCGTATGCTTGTAGATGTTAGCGTCTGTGACATGCGTACTACCGTGCTTGGTACTTCTGTAAGCATGCCCCTTCTGATAGCCCCGACAGCATTTCATTGCCTTGTACATCCTGAAGGAGAGTGTGCAACTGCACAGGCTGCGGGGAGAGCGGATACGTTGATGGTGGTCAGCACCTCCTCAACTCGTAGTCTTGAGGAGATTGCCAGAGAGGCGAGTGGTCCACTATGGTTTCAACTCTACATCCATGACCGCAAGAGTGCGGAGGAACTAGTTCATCGCGCTGAGGTGGTCGGCTACCGTGCGCTTGTTCTCACAGTGGATTCCCCACGCTGGGGACACAAAGAGCGAGCCATTCGGAGCGGTTTTCGGCTTCCACCACACATGCATAAGGCAAACTTCTCAGATGAAGATCCTACTGGGATAGATGCTGCCTTCACCTGGGAATCGCTGCTGTGGCTGCGGTCCGTGACCTCACTACAGATCGTTCTCAAAGGCATTCTTACGGCAGAGGATGCAATGCTGGCTGTGAAGCATAGAGTAGACGGCATTATTGTCTCCAACCATGGCGGGCGACAACTTGATAGTGTTTCAGCGAGTATTGAAGCGTTGCCTGAAGTCATCGAAGCTGTTAATGGCTATTGCGAGGTCTATCTAGACGGGGGGATACGTCGTGGCACGGATATACTAAAAGCGCTAGCTCTGGGGGCACGAGCCGTGCTGATTGGTCGCCCAATTCTTTGGGGACTTGCGGTAAACGGCATGGAAGGCGTGCTCCATGTGCTGGAGTTACTGCGGACAGAACTTGAACTTGCAATGGTGCTTGCTGGGCATCCCACATTACATAGCATTGATTGTTCTCTTGTGAAGATGATCTGAGGATGGAGGCTTCCTCATGACCGATATGACCAATAAGTCTCGTGTGGTGCTCATCACGGCTCTCATTGGGGGACACTGGCTGGAGCGCTTGCAGAACCTCTCGCCAGATCTCCGGATTGAGCAACGGCCAGCCCGTTCTATCGAAGCAGTCCCGGACGCCTTGTGGCAAGAAGTGGAAATTCTCTTCACCTCGTTTGCCACCCCCTTGCCGTTGCCAGAGCTGGCACCTCGGTTGCACTGGGTGCAGTTATATTCGGCTGGGCCAGATCGCATCCTCGATCATTCCCTCGCTCAGACCCCAGTTATCTTTACTACAACGAGCGGCATCCATGCCATCAACATGGCTGAGCACGTTCTCACTATGGTGTTGGCCTGGTTCCATCGGTTTCCCCGAATACTCTCATACCAGCAGCGAGGGCAATGGCCGACTCCCTCGGAGCGCTTATCTTCGTTTGTGCCAGAGGAATTGAGGGGGAAAACTATTGGTATTGTGGGATATGGCAGTGTTGGTCGCCAGGTGGCACGGTTAGCCACCGCGTTCGGAATGCGTGTGCTGGCTATGCATCGCAGGACCGATCATCGTGATTACGGTTTTCAATTCCCCGAGATTGGCGACCCGGAGGGAACTCTGCCCTATGGCTATTATGCACCTGATCAATTGCACAGCATGCTGAGGGAGAGCGACGTGATGGTCATCGCTGTACCGTTGACTCCCAAGACCAGGAATCTATTCGACGGCGCAGCCTTCCAGGCAATGAAGTCGACAGCTTTCTTAGTGAACGTTGCTCGTGGTGAGGTCTGTAACGAGACAGCTTTAGTTCGTGCTCTGGAGGAGAAACAGATCGCAGGGGCAGCTCTGGATGTCTTTCATCAGGAGCCTCTACCCTCCAACCTCCCTCTGTGGCACCTTCCTAACGTCTTCATCAGCCCTCATACTGCGGGCCTCAGCCCATTGTATAATGAACGCGCCGCAATGCTCTTCGAGGAAAACTTGCGTCGCTGCTTAGCTAGCGAACCCCTCTACAATGTTGTAGACAAAACGCAGGGCTATTGAATGAGGATACCAGATATGAATGTACCACAGCAACAAGTGAATGCCTACTTCCAGTCACAGTCGTCCTATTGGGAGGACATCTACAGCAGTAGTGGCGTGCAGGGTGAGATCTACCGAGATCGCCAGGCAGCCGTGCTCGCCTGGATTGACAGCCTCGCCCTTGTACCAGGCTCCAAAGTATTCGAGATCGGCTGCGGTGCTGGTTTCATGGCAGTCGCCCTCGCCAAGCGGGGGTTCCACGTCCACGCTATCGACTCGACCGAGGCGATGGTCGAGTTGGCACGTCAGCATGCCACAGAGTCCGGGAATGCCGACCTGATCTCTTTGGAGGTGGGGGATGTTTCTGCGCTAACCTTCGAAGATGGGTTCTTCGACCTCGTGATCGCAATCGGTGTCATTCCCTGGCTTAAGCGAGTGGAGCAGGCCATCAGGGAGATGGCTCGCGTGACCAGGCCAGGTGGACATGTCATCCTCACAGCCGACAATCAGGCCCGGCTGATCTATCTTCTTGACCCATGGCTGAATCCCACACTTAAGCCGTTCAGGACGGGTGTCAAGGCGGTGCTTGAGCGGCTTGGATTCCCTCACTGGTTTTCGAACGAGATCAATTCGATCCTACACGACCACCGTTTTATCGATGGAACCCTGGCGCGTGCCGAACTGGTCAAGACGAGAGGCATGACGCTTGGGTTTGGCCCATTCTCCTTCCTCCGCCGCAAAGTCCTCCCAGAGCCGTTTGGTACCGTATTCCATCGTCGATTACAAACTCTTGCGGATCGAAATGTACCCGTACTCCGTTCCACCGGAACTCAGTACCTTGTTCTAGCCAGGAAGTCGGCACCCCGGCCCCTTGTACAATCGACAAGTGCCGAGAAACTCGTTTCCAATACCACAAGTGCACCATGATCAGGAAATGGAGGGTTTATTAATGAGAGACACTGGCAACCGACTCAGTATACAAGACTATTTGCGATTGATCGGCGTTCCGGACCTGCCACCGTTGACAAGCCCTTTCGATCCCGGCTATGACCCGATCACTCTCGAGGGCCATCTCGAGCAGAGTGCGCATCTGATGGCCACCCTGAAGATATCGATGGCATGCTGGCAGATCGCCAATGAGGCAGCGACCCGACGAAAGATCGCAGCAGCACGAGCCCACAACGTGCCAACGGTCACAGGAGGAGGCCCGTTCGAAGTAGCCGTGGCTCAAGGGCAGCTTGAAGCATACCTCGACCTGTGTGCAGATCTCGGCGTCACACGGATTGAGTGCGGAGAGGGCTTCACCGAACTACCTCTCAAGTCGCAAGCAATCGTACAGATGGCTCATGAGCGGGGACTGGCCGTTCAATACGAGATGGGCAAAAAGCACGAGGGCCCCTTTACCGAGGAGTCGCTCGAGGATGCAATCGCACGAGGCCACAGGTGGCTCGATGACGGGGCTATACAGGTTGTCGTCGAGGCCCGAGAAAGCGCGCGCGGCGTAGGAATGTTTGATAGCGAAGGGAAACTCAATGCTGCCTATGCGGATCGATTCGCCCAGGAATTCGGACTTGCCGTTGCAATGTTCGAAGCTCCCAACAAGCCAAGCCAGTTCGCATTCCTCGAGCATTTCGGACCACATGTTCATCTCTGCAATGTGCGTCTGGAGGAGCTACTACGTGTTGAGATCTTTCGGCGCGGTCTCCATTCAGATGCGTTCGCCATGCCCAACCTGCGACCTGCCCCCCGACATCCAAAACAAGTAGATAGGAGCTTGTGATGCGAAAGACAGTAGTGATCGACTGCTTCCCCGAGAGCCTGATGGCTTATCGGAAAGGCTATGCGATTGTAGCAGTTGATGTCATCAGGGCGACGACGACAGCTGTGACTGCCGTTGATCTTGGCCGAAGGTGCTTTCCGGTTCCGTCGCTCGACGCAGCAGTTCCACTGGCCGCGAAGCTGACCAATCCGCTGCTGGTCGGAGAACTGGGAGGAAGCATGCCGTATGGTTTCGACCTGAACAACAGTCCAGCCGATCTAGAGGCCCGAACCGACATTCACCGCCCGATGATCCTTCTCACCACCTCAGGGACTAGACTTATATGTGGGGCCGAAGAGTCACAAGCGCTGTACGTTGCCTGCCTCCGCAACTACAGCGCACTGATCGCTTACCTGACGGCTCATCACCCAACAGTCGCTGTGATCGGTGCCGGGTCTCGAGCTCAGTTCCGTGAAGAGGATCAGTTATGCTGTGCATGGATCGCTGAAGGTCTCGTTCGCGAAGGCTATGAGCCGCAGGACGAGAGGACAATCTCAATCATCGAACAATGGAGCGGCGTGCCTGCCAGCGTGATCAGCGAAGGCCCAAGCGCCGACTATCTCCGAAACAGCAGCCAGGTCAGAGACCTTGAATACATCCTGGCTCACATCGATGATCTGGACGAAGTCTACCGATACGAGCGAGGCCAGGTGATAAAGCATATTGAGGAGTTATTACCCGATATGCCAACATATAGATGACAAGGCACCATTAGCGGAATCCAGTCTCAGCGGAGGAAACGGCAAAGAGTTCAGGTCTGGATAATGGCCGTACTTATCCTCTGCTGACTGCAATGAGGATGGAGAAGTAACACATGCGTAAGAGCGTGTTGACATTTATTGCAGCGTGCCTCTACTATAGCGGACTGATCAAACTCGCACGTTGGTGGATACGCCGGTCAGGGCCACACCTGGTTATCCTCAACTACCATCAGGCGACTGGAGGAGACCTGCGCCGCCATCTGCTCTACCTGCGCCGCCATTACCGTATACTCCATCTTGAGGCGGCACTGGAAGAACTCTATATGCCGTCCAAGAATGGGAAGCAGGTGCGTGACCGACGTACGCCACTGGTGCTCACCTTCGACGATGGATACTACGATAACTATACGCATGGCCTTGCGCTTGCACGCGAGTTGCAGATTCCTTTCACTCTCTTTCTCGTTCCAGGCTACGTGGAAAGTGGTGATCACTTTTGGTGGCGAGAGGGCAATCGCCTTGTGTCTCACACACAAGTGAGAGAGGCAACGATTGAAGGGCGCATCTACCATCTCGATCAACCGGAAGAGCGAAACATACTGGTACAGGAAATCCTCGCTCGTTTATGCCAGGCAACCTCGGTTGCCGAACGTCAAGAGTTTCTCAGGGCTGTTCGTCAGGCGCTGCCAGTCCCTCCATCGGTGACTCCCAAAGAGAAGCCTGCTCTCCCTCTGAAGTGGGCTGAGGTGCGCGAGCTGGAAGAGAGCGGATGGGTCTCGTTCGGCGCACACACGATGCATCATCCAATTCTGGCGTATCTGACCGATCCTACGGAGGTGCAGCGCGAAGTAGAGGAGTGTCGCACAATGCTTGAGCAGCAATTAGGGCATCTTGTGCGTACTTTTGCCTACCCCATTGGGCAACTTCAGCACATTGGGGACGATGCAATCCGTGCTGTGCAGAAAGCAGGTTATGAGTGGGCACTCACAACTCTATACGGCTTCAATACTTCACGAAGCGACCCGTATCTCCTGCGGCGTATTGAGGTGGATGTAAGTCAGCATTGGCTGGTAATGGCAGCAGAGACATCGGGTTTATGGGGCTTCCTCTCTCGACTGCGGTGGATTCCTATAATTCAAATAATTCGAAAGACTCCTTACAGAGAGGGTAGGACTATATTAAGTGGTGGAGACCTGGTAAATTGAGCTTGATTTTGATAATTTGTTCCAGATCGAATACACCCCGATTTTAGATCCAACACTGCCACTCGCGGAGAGAGCATGGAAGCTCCTGTTGGCGAGCGGCGTTGGCGCCGCTCCCCCTGCAGGTTTGAGTGTCATCATGCGGGTTTGAGGGCAATCAGCATTGTGATATTGGAATTGGAGCCCCCATTATGGGTACCGTGAATGCTGCCGGTGGCCCCAACGGAGGCGAAAATCTCCTGGGACATCTCGGAGGTGGTCATCGAACTACTGGTGGTACTCCACTCCTGAGTAAAGCCGGAGGGGACATTGACGGTCGTTGCGACAGTGATCCCAACAGCGTAGACTAACATATCATTGGCCACTGTGGTGGTCACCCCGCTATTATCCACATTACTGGTGGAGGAGTTGTATTGGGCATGGCTGGCATCCACCGGCGTGGTGGTGTTCACCCCGATGTAGCTGGCAATCCCGCCTGAGGCCTGCCCTGAGGTGCCAAAGCTCCACGTATTGCTTGCCGGCTCGGATGAGCCTGCGACTTTCACATAACTGGCCGTCGAGATCGAGGAAGTACTATCTTGACGCAGCACCAGGTTCCACCCTGCCGCAGGGGTAATGGTATTGCCGGCGTTGCGAACAACCACATGGGCCACCATGACATCACCGCTTGTGGTTCCCGCTGGTACACTGATGGTGAGGGTAGAGCCTCCTGCCCCATTATTGCCTGCTGCGGCGGCTCGAAGCGTAATCCCGCCTGAGGGCGGTGTTGGCGTCGGCGTTGGCGTTGCTGTAGAAGTGGGCGTAGGCGATAGGGTTGGAGACGGGTTCGTTAAAGTGAGGCGACCCTCGCCAATGTAGGTGGACCAGTCACCAAAAGCAGATGAGTACTCCCCCGCAAACCACACGTTGTCGGTGCTCGGACCATCATAGGAGGTAGCATTGAAGTCTCCCCAGAGGTTCGCTGCTGAGAAGCGTGCATCTCCTACCCTGAGAGTAGTACCTGCGTCATGGAATAATCCTGCTGAAAATGTGACACGACGAGAGACGTAATCGACCTCGGGGTTGATCGAACTGCTCGTCCTGTTAAACACCATGAAGAGATTGCCATCATTGTCAGGCATGAGAGCGCCATAGCAGGCTGCCGTATCGCCTGAGTAATCGAAGTAACCGCTCTGCCACACAGATGCGCTCGTGATGGTGGCTGTATCTTCGTTAAGTACGGGGCTGACCTGTCCCCAGAAAATTCCTGGGACAACCTGGGTGCCATTATTGACCCCTGTATTGAGGGCAAAAGAAATCAAACCGTTGTGGTAGATCGGTGTGCCCAGGATTTGGGTCTCGTCCGTATCTATACAATGTGTGCATCCAGGCTCGTCGGCATACGGAGCAAGGGTATAGGTTGTAGTAGTGAGAAAAGCACTCGTGATCGAAGGACTTGCAGAGGTTGGATTAGCTACTGCCCAGACAACGAGACCCTGGCAACTACTGCTGCAAGAAGTGTTGCCGAATTTGTAGTTGAGCGAGTTTATGAACAATCCAACATTTGGCCCGCTGTAACTGTGTGCCTCGGTTTCGACAGGCTGGACGGAATCCACCGGCACGCCATTCAACTGCAAGTTGAAAAAGCCGTGGGCCGTGACACTTGCCCCACTTTCCATAGGTGCCTTGCTGACCGCAAACACCTCGGCATACTGAAACGTTGAACCGGACTGATTAAACATATTGCCTGTGAAGTAAACCGCCTGGGCGTCAAAGCCAAACTCGGTGAAATCCACACCGTTGGTGGTGCCATTGCTCATGTCGAAGGAATACACATTCCACGCTCCATTAGGGTTGCTGCTCTGGCTCACGGCAATCCAGTAGAGTGCTTGGAAAGGACAATTGTCGCCGAAGGAGCCTAAGGCATTCTCATCCTGAAGGATAGCGGCCCAGAAGCGCCCGGCGTTGGGATCATAAAAGGCACGCACGTCAATTAAATAGGGAACAGTTGCGCAGTTATTCGGAGGATTGGGAACCCCAAAGAAGTTCTGTGCATTCTTCGGCCATCCGGCCTGGAGCGCTCCGGTGGGACTGTAGACACCAAATGAGGTGTTGACGCCCTCAAGCACCCAGTTTGGTGAGGCAGCGAGGGCCTGGTCTGGAGCTGCGCAACCACGAGGAGGACAGATAGTGCTCGAATTGGCCATGCCCTGGAAGCCCGTCGTGAGACTGGGAGTCTGGATACCGGCTGCCAACATTTTTTTAGTAGTAGAATAGGCGGCTGGGGCAACAGGAGCCTTCGGGTTGTGCGCCGCCGCCCCTTTGAGTTGTTCTATTCCTGCTGGCCGCTCGTTCTGGGGCCCCGAATCGGGGGCAGGCTGCTTTGACGACGGGGGCACAGCTGGCACGCTACTCATCTGCACAACATGCTTGGAAAGCATATGTGCAACGGCAGGGGTAGCAGAGGTGGTACGAGGTGTGTTGTCAGCAGTGCCTTGTGGATTTATAGCAAGTACCAGGCCTGCGCCAAAGACCCCGGCAAGTAGAATAGAGAGTGCGAAAAACAAAATGATGTAACTTTTGTACGTTTTTTTGGGCATTGTCCGAATCCTCCGAGTTCAGAATAGCGGCGTTATGACCATGCCTCACTTTAGATTTGGAAACTCATCAGCAAAGGTAGTCAAGACCTACATCCAGGTCTTTATTTAAAGGTTGGCTGAGCACCGCCGCCTGTTTATTATTAGATGCCAGCCCTCCCCATTTATTCTTCAGCACTCCACGCGACGGCAGTGTTATTTGCAAGTGCACCATCCATTGAGCACCTGCTTGTCGCTGGAGCAAATACCGGTAATGCCAACCCTTTGCATCCTTCGTGGCCGCGCCAGGTACCCTCCAGACAAGGGTAATTGTATCGGTCTGGCCGTAAAAGAGCGTGAAAAAACCTGCCCATACCTCGCGCCCAAAGACCGTACTCGTGCCGCGTGATTGCCATCCATTCTGCATCTGCAACAGACTGCCAGATGGCACATAGACACGCACATAGTCGCGATAAATGTCTGAGCCGTAGACAGGGCCTTTACTTACCCATGCATAGCGGATGGTAGTGTGATGAATGGCATTGCCCTTTTCATCAATGGCAACCTGGTCATTCACCATATTAGTAATAAGGCTGTTTGCTTTACTTGGTGAGATGTTCGCATCCACGACGAAGAGGCCGTCACCTCCTGGCGATTGAATTGACGAGTCGAGGTGATAACTTTGGAGAAGGTTCTCTGCAGTGCTAGGATTGAGATAGGTCTGCACATCCTTCGAGCGCAGCGAACTGATCATCAGTTGCAAGAACCTGGGGAGGGCAGAAGATGAAACCTGACGGACGCGAACCAGAAAATGCTCTGCCAATAGAGCTGTGAAGCGTTTACGCACTGTCGAAATCCCATCAGGCGAAGGAGCGTCTCCGTGACCTGGGCTCCCCGGCCCAACCTGGTAATAATGGATACGATCAACCAGGTTCTGTGCCGTCACGGTCTCGTGGTACTCAGGAACATTGATCGGCCCGGTAATTACAAGTGCCCGCTTAATGAGCATCGGCGTAATAGCGATTACCCCCTGAACAGGAATGTTGCCGCCTTCGCGTGCATAGTTCAGTTCAGCATAGCGGGCCGCAGTCGGAAAGTCTGCATCCAGATTAGAATCTCGAAGGCTCCAGCTCGGAGCTAAGTCAAACCAGGTGTAAGCCGATGGATAAGGAATATTACGACCAGTAGCATCATAAGCTTTATCGAGCAAGTAAGTATCGGTGATGTGAGCAGCCGTTAACCGTCCTCCTGAAAAGGTAACAATACCATAGTTTCCGATAAAGCCGCCACCAGGCCTCAGTTCAGTCGAATCAAGTATTTCAATGAGATAATTTGCTGGCGTGCCGATACCAAGCAGTGTAGGAGCAACAGGGAGAAGGCGCTCTATGGTCTCAAGCCATGCCTGGAGTTGCGGTATATCTCTTTGGAACGTGGCGAGATATCTGCCGAGGCGTGGGTCAAGCTGCAGATCCGATGGCTGTAAATGATTGATCTGGTTAACGATCAGAGTGAGGGCCGCCTTGATCTGTTGAAAATTTTTCTCTATAACCGTGAAATCTGCCATCGTGATGCCCTGTGCCTGGGCATTTAATGGATTATGAAACCTCGAAATGATTAAATTCAAGGTGTTGCAACCAGTTATCCCAGCTTGAGATACCTCGATAGCTATGGGTA
>Ga0207684_10000722_pt1 | contig 38890 bp, 36 predicted proteins | sample KBSK5501metaG_FD_184342 | JGI IMG/M metagenome (GOLD analysis project Ga0207684, IMG submission 184342) | Corn, switchgrass and miscanthus rhizosphere microbial communities from Kellogg Biological Station, Michigan, USA - KBS K5-50-1 metaG... | ecosystem: Host-associated > Plants > Roots >... | reverse complement strand
GGCCATCACCGTGGCGACCGGCAGCACGAGCTTCGGAAAGTTGATCTGCTTGATCAGGCGCTCCATCCCGACCACCGATGCGATGCCGGCGGTGATCGACGAGTTGAACCACTTCCACGGGAGGACGGCACAGAACAGGAAGAGGGGATAGTCGGGCTGCGGCCGGTTGAAGATGACCACGATCAGGACGACGTAGACCGCCATCTGGAGGAGCGGGTCGATGACCCACCAGATGTTGCCGAGCAGGGAGTCGGAGCCCTGTCGCTTCAGGTCCGCCTGGACGAGGTAGCGAATCAGTCGTCGGCGGGCCAGCAGCTCCTTGATGCCGAGTCGGATGAGCTCGATGGGACCCGGCCGAATCGCCGAGGACCGAAAGGTCGATGGGACTTCGGAAGCGACAGCCATATCGAGCGAGAATAGCATGCAGTCCCGGCCGGACCGGTTCGGCCGGCGGGGCGGCGGCCCGACCGGAATGGCACCATTCGCGCCATGCCGACCGCCCCTCGTCGCGTGCTGACCCCGTCGCAGGGACGCGTCCGGCACGCCGTTCGGACGACGATCCGACGCATCACGAGGCTCGAACCGCTTGCGTTCCTCGGCCCACCGCGCCGGCCGGCTGGTACCCGACCGATCGTCGGCGTGGTCGGCTTCTACGGCCCCGGGAACTACGGGGACGAGCTCTTCCTCGAGGTGTTTCGCGAGCATCTCGGCGTGGACTTCGACCTCCGCTCGATCATCGACCCGGCGAACGTCACGGTTGGCCGGCTGCTCGGTTCCGGGATCCGCGAGGCCGAGGCGATCCTGATCGGCGGCGGCGACATCCTGAAGCCGTGGCCCAATGGCTCGCGCTACTGGGAGCGGGCGTATCTCCGCCGGCCCGTGTTCGTCGCCGGCGTCGGCGTCCCGACGTGGCGTCCGTCGACCCCCGAATCGGTGGCCGAGCTGAGTGCCTTCTTCGGCCATCCAAACGTGCGGTTCGTCGGGGCCCGCGATGCCGAGAGCGCGGCCTGGATCGAGGCCAACCTCCGCCCGGCAGTTCGCGTCGCGACCGCTCCGGATCTCGTCTGTGGCCTGAGCCTGCCGGCCGTCCGGCGACCGGCCGGCCAGCCCATCTTCGGGGTCGCCGTCCGGAGCCGGGAACAGCCCGACGACCTGACGAACGTTCGCCGGCTCTGCGAGCGTGCGATCGAGCTCGGCTACCGCGTCCGCCGCATCGTCCTCGCGACCGGCCGCGTGCGGGCGCAGGACGCGGTCGCGACCGACGGGCTCGGGCTGCCCGACACCGAGCTCGTCTCCACTGACGATCTCTCGGAGATCAGCCGGGCGATCGGTGAGTGCACGACGATCACGAGCATGAAGTTCCACGGGGTCGTCGTCGCGACGATGTATGGCGTTCCCGCGATCGCCACGATGCCGACGGCGAAAACCCGCAGCTTCCTTGGCGGAATCGGTCGGGCCGATCTCCTCGCCGCCTACAGCAACCCGGAGCTGCCGTCGTTCCTCCGCCCGGACCTCGCCCCGATCTCCGACGAGATCCGGGATCGGCTCCGCCACGCTGCGGTCGCCCACCTGGCGGAGCTCCGCGAGCGGATCGCGGCAACGGTGGGCGCCGCCGAGCGCGCCACCGCGCACCGGGGGACGTAGCAGCCGGGTACGGTACGATACCGGACCGTCTGGCGGCTGCGCCGCCTCCACCCTCCATCGATCAGGACCGCATTCCCCCATGACCTTCCGAGTCAAGCCTGTCGATCGCGGCCGCGCGAGTCGTGACCCGAGCCGCCGCACGCTCTACATGAACATCGCGTTCGGGATCACCGTGATCGTCGCGGTCCTCATCCTCGTGATCGTGGGCGCGACGACCTGGTACAACGCCCACCTCGCGGCCGCCGCCACGGTCGACGGCCAGACGATCACGAAGGACCAGTTCGTGGAGCGCGGGTCGGTCGAAGTCTTCCGCCTCACCCAGCTCGAGGCTCGGGTCAGGGCCGAGGTCGCCGCGGGGCGTCTGACGGCCGCCCAGGGTGACGCCCGGACCTCCGCGATGCAGAACCAGCTCGATGACAGCAAGGGCGTCTTCAGCGCGACGATCATCGAGAAGCTCATCGACACGGCGCTCCAGGCGAAGCTCGGGGCCGAGCTCGGCGTCGCGCCCACGGCGGCCCAGATCGACGCGCGAATCCTCGAGGACAAGACGCGCCCCGAGGAGCGCCACGTGTGGGTGATCGCGGTCGCGCCCCAGCTCGACACGGGCGAGATCACTCCGTCGGACGCGCAGAAGGAAGCGGCGCGGGAGAAGGCGGCTGGCGCCCTCGCTGCCATCAAGGGCGGCACGGCCTTCGAGGACGAAGCGAAGAGCGTTTCGACCGACACCTCGAAGGCGACCGGTGGCGATCTCGGCTGGCTCGACAGCACCTCGAGCGAGGATCCCGACTGGCAGGCCGCCGTCTTCAAGCTCGACGCCAATGGCCTGACCGACGTCATCCTCGGGGCCGACGGAACGTACCGGATCGGCCGGGTCACCGAGATCGTCCCGGCCCAGGTTGACGCGCTCTGGGACCAGAAGCTCGCCGACGCCAAGGTCAGCCAGAACGCCTATCGTGCGGCCATCACGAGCGAAGTCATGCGGACCGTCCTCGGTGACCGGATCGTGGCCGATGCCAGCGCCTCCGGGCCGGAGAAGCAGGTCCAGGAGCTGTACATCAAGGCTCCCGCCTCGCCTCCTGGCACCGGCGCGCTCAAGGTCCGCCACATCCTCTTCTCGCCGAAGGGCGATCCGGCCGGCGCCAAGGACGTTCCGCCCACCGACCCGAGCTGGGCCGAAGCCCAGTCCAAGGCGCAGGCGGCCTACGACAAGATCAAGGCCGATCCGAAGCAGTTCGACATCATCGCCCGGACCGAGAGCAACGAGACGCAGGACCTCGGCGATGACGGGAGCGGCGGCAAGCTGCCGTACTTCGATCCGACCAGCGGTTATGACGCCGCGTTCTCGGCCGCGGTGTTCAAGCCGGGGCTGCAGCCGGGCGACCTCATCGCGCCCGTCAAGAGCGCGTTCGGCTGGCACGTGATCCAGATCATGTACGCACCGCCCGACGCCGACGAGATGGCCAAGCTCAAGACGCAGGCCTCGGCCGCCGGCGCCGACTTCAGCCAACTGGTCCGCGACTTCTCGGACGGCCCGAGGGCGGGCAAGGGCGGCGACATCGGCTGGGTTCACCTGGGCCAGCTCGATGACCGACTGACGAAGGCGATCCTCGCGACGCCGGTCGGCAGCCTGACCGACGTGATCGAGGTGAAGGGTGACGGCCTGTACCTGTTCAAGATCAACGCCGAGAAGACGGACGTGCCCGACGCCGGCCAGCTCAAGACGATCAAATCGAGCGCCTTCGGCAACTGGTATGCCGGCAAGAAGGCCGCGGCCACGATCACCCGCGACCTCCTCACCTCGAGCGGGTAGCGGCGGATCGCGGTGCTGGACGCGCTGGTCGCCGAGGCACGTCTCCGCTGGGCCCTCGATCTTGCCGACGGGCTCCAGGTCATCGCGGCCGAGCACCTCATCGGGACTCCCCTCGAGCCGTCGCGCCCGGCCCTGATCGTGCCGGCCGCCGTCCTCCGACTCGACCCGGCGCCCTCGACCGCGCTCCCCGGACGCCATGGTCCTGGCGGTGACGATCCGCTCGCCGTCCTCGGACGGCTCTATCCGGCCGACCATCCGGTCGGTCGGTTCGGGTCGGCGGAGGGACTGACGATTGGCGAGATGGCGACCGAGACGCTGGCGGCGCCCCTCTACCTGCGGCCGGTGGCACCGGAGCAGGCCGTCGCGAGCCCGTGGGCGATGCCCTGGATCTCGCACCGCCTGCGGCTACCGGACGGCTGCCCGTGGGACCGCGAGCAGACCCACGAGTCGCTCCGGAACCATCTCCTCGAGGAGGCCTACGAGGTCTACGACGCGCTTGGGGCGGGCGCAACGCCGGCCCTCGCCGAGGAGCTCGGCGACCTGCTCCTCCAGGTCGTGCTCCACGCCCAGCTCGCCGCGGAGGCCGGCGTGTTCGACATGACCGATGTCAACGCGGCCATCGCCGCGAAGATCGTCCGCCGCCATCCCCACGTGTTCGGTGACGCCGAGGCGCGAACGGCGAGTGACGTGAACCGCCAGTGGGAGCGGATCAAGGCCGACGAGCGCAGGGAGGGCGCGGAGGGCGACTCGTCGAAACCGGCCAAGGGCGCCCTCGACGGCGTCAGCCGGATCCTGCCGGCCCTCGCCGCGAGCCAGGAGATGCAGGAGCGGGCGGCCAACATCGGCTACGAGTGGCCGAACATCGAAGGCGTCCTCGACAAGGTGGTCGAGGAGCTGGCCGAGCTGCGCGATGCCACGTCCGCGGCCGACCGGGCAGAGGAATACGGCGACCTCCTGTTCGTCCTCGTCAACGTCGCCCGCTGGCAAGGGATCGAGGCCGAGGCCGCGCTGCGGGCCGCCAACGACAAGTTCCGCCGGCGGTTCGCCAGCGTCGAGCGCCAGGCGGCGGCGCGTGGCGTGTCCCTGCGGGATCTCTCGTTCATGGAGCTCGACACGCTCTGGGATACCGCGAAGCTCGAGGAGAAGGCGGCCCTGGCCGTCGCATCGAAGGAGACCGCCTGATGATCGGCAATCGCCCCCAGGTCCGAGCCGACGGCCGGGTCCCGACCCAGCTCCGGCCGGTTCGCTTCGAGCTCGGCGTCCAGAAATGGGCCGAGGGCTCGTGCATCGTCCATTTCGGCGACACCCGCGTTCTGTGCGCGGCGACGATCGCCGACCGCGTCCCGCCCCACCTCCGCGGCAAGGGCACGGGCTGGGTGACCGCCGAGTACTCGATGCTGCCGCGGGCGACCGCCGAACGAACCGATCGCGAATCCGTGAAGGGCAGGCTCGGCGGTCGGACCCACGAGATCCAGCGGCTGATCGGCCGATCCCTCCGCGACGCCGTTGACCTGGCGAAGCTCGGCGAGCGGACGATCACCGTCGACTGCGACGTCCTCCAGGCCGACGGCGGAACGCGGACCGCCTCGATCACCGGCGGGTATGTGGCCTTGGCGGCGGCGATGACGACGTTCGGGATGGACCGCCACCTCGTCGCGAAGGTCGCGGCGATCAGCGTCGGGCTCGTCGGCGGCGAGGCGCTCCTCGATCTCGACTACAGCGAGGACTCCCGGGCCGATGTCGACTTCAACGTCGTGGGCACGGATGCCGGCACGTTCGTCGAGGTGCAGGGCACGGCCGAGGGCAAGCCGTTCGATCGGGTGGCGATGGACGGGCTGATGGATCTCGCCTCGTCCGGGCTTCAGCGGCTGTTCGCGGCGCAGAGCGAGATCCTGGCCACCGTCCGCCGGTGACGAGTCTGGGCCCCGGGACGAAGGCCGACTGCACGGGCGCTGCTCGGCCGGCACAACGCCCGCCAGCTGGGTCATGAGCACCCGACCCCGCCTTCTCATCGCGACCCATTCGGCTCACAAGCTGGCCGAGCTCCGTGGCCTCCTGGCGCTCGAACGAGCGGAGCTCGTCAGCCTCGACGACCTCGGCATCGCCGACGATCCCGAGGAGACCGGCAAGACGTTCGAGACCAACGCCCGGATCAAGGCCCGGTTCGGCGCCCGGCGGACCGGCCTGCCGACCCTCGCCGACGATTCCGGGCTCGAGGTCGACGCGCTCGGACGTGGGCCGGGCGTCCGGACGAGGCGCTACGCCGGTCCGGATGCGACCGACGTCGACAACAACGCGAAGCTCCTGGTGGAGCTCGACGGCCTTCCGCCCGAGCGGCGCGGTGCGCGCTACGTCTGCGTGCTCGCGCTCGCGCTGCCGCGGCCGGACGCGCGGGGCGAGGTGCCGCCGCGCGCTGCCGTGCCGATCCGCTCGGTCCGCGGCACCACCCGCGGCCGGATCGCGACGGCGCCCCGGGGCAGCGGCGGCTTCGGTTACGACCCGATCTTCGAGCCAGCGACCGAGCCGCCCGGCGGGCGAACGTTCGGGCTCTGGTCGGCGGCCGAGAAGAACGCCGTCTCGCATCGCGGCCGGGCCGCTCGGCGGATGACGCCGATCCTGCGCGACCTCGGGTTCTGAGGGGGAACGGCGAGGCGATGCCGGCCGGCCCTCCGATCCGCTCGATCTGCGTGTTCTGCGGGGCCGCGACCGGTGAGGATCCGGGCTACGCGGCCGCCGCGGCGCTCACCGGGGAAACGCTCGCTCAGCGCGGGATTCGCGTCGTGTACGGCGGCGGACGGCTCGGCCTGATGGGCGCCGTCGCCGAGGCCGCCCTGGCGGCCGGTGGTGAGGTCGTCGGGGTGATCCCGCGCAGGCTCGTCGACCGCGAGCTTGCGCATCGGGAGCTCACCGAGCTGCGAATCGTCGAGACGCTCCACGAGCGGAAGGCGCAGATGGCCGAGCTCGCCGACGCGTTCCTTGCCCTGCCGGGTGGCCTCGGGACCCTCGAGGAGCTGGCCGAGGTGCTGTCGTGGGCGCAGCTCGACCTTCACGTCAAGCCGATCGGACTGCTCGACGTCAACGGTTACTTCAGCGCGCTCGAGGCCTTCCTCGACCACGCCGTCGCCGAGGGCTTCGTCGCCGCACGCCACCGCCGCATGCTTCTTCGCGACGACGATCTCGACGCGTTGCTCCGCCAATTCGACGCGTGGCAGCCGCCGGCCGGCCGGTTCGACCGACCGCGCCCCCTCGATCCGCCGCTCGGCCCGGGCTGATCGCCGCCGTCCGCCGTCAGCGCGACGGTGACGGGCTCATGGGCGGCGACGAGCCCGCGCTCGGGACCGGCCAGGTCGGATCCCCGCCCGGTGGTCCGAAGACGACCTTCGCCATCGCCCGGATCTTCGCCGGGACCGCCACGAAGATCGACCCGTACTGGCTCGCGACGCCCCGGATCTCGGGCGAGCCGAGGACGAGCTTCATCGTCGACGATCCGCCGATCTGCTCGGCGAGGGCGGCGAGCTGGGGGAGGCGATCCGGCGGTAGGTCGGTTCGGACGGTGGCGCCGACCGCGTCGAGCAGGCTCGGCAGGCTGAACAGGATCCCGGCCCCGACCGCCCGGTTGCGGAGCGCCACCAGGACCTCCTGCTGCCGGGCGGCACGGGTCAGGTCGCTCTCGCCGATCACTTTGCGGATCCGGGCGTAGGCCAGCGCGTCCGTGCCGTTGAAATGATGCGGGCCCGGCTCGACGGACCAGCCACGCTTGCCGTCGAGCCCCGGGTAGCGGGGGTCGTCGAGGGCCTTCTTCACGACGATGTCGACCCCGCCGACGGCGTCCACCATCGCCGCGAAGCCGCCGAGATCGACCTTCGCGTAGTAGTGGATCGGAATGCCGAGCAGCGCTCCGATCGCGTCCTCGAGGGCGCGGATCCCGCCGTGCGGAAAATCGGTGGGATGACGGTCGGCCCAGCTCATCAGCGAGTTGATCTTCGGACCGAACGTGCCGCCGTTGCCGAGCGGGACACTGGCGAGGTCGCGCGGGATCGAGACCATCGAGACCGTCCGACCGACCGGGTCGAGCGAGACGACGATCATCGAGTCGGTCAATGCCTCGGTCCGGCCCGGGGCGGAGTCCACCCCGATGAGGAGGACGTTGAGCCGCTCCCCGTCGGCCGGCGGCGGCGCGCTCGAAACCGAACGGACGGCCGAGCCGGAGAAGATTCGGCCGAACATCGTCTGCGCCGCCGTGCCGTAGCTCCAGGCGAGGGCGTGCGGCAACGCCGTGGCGACGAGGAGGACCGCGATCCCGATCGCGCCGAACCGTCCCGGACGCAACGGGTAGCGACGATCGAGGAACGCGTGCAGGACGGCGATCGTCCGCCAACCGAGGATCGCCACGTTCGCGACGAGCAGAACACTGAGCACCGATGGAGCGATGACCCTCGCGAGGAGCATCGTCGGGGGATCGGAGTGGGCGATCAGCCATGACACCGCGATCAAAACGGCCGTCGGGAGGCCGAACAGGATTGCCGATCGGAACCGGCCGTTGATCACCTGGCCGAAGCCCGGGAGGAGCGATGACGCGATCGCGGCGAGGAGGCGGCGGCGGTCGGTCGAGCGCCGGTCGGTCGAGCGCCGGTCGGTCGAGCGCCGGTCGATCGTCGCGGTGGCCGGCGGCTCCCCGACATCTCCCTCGACGGCAGCCGCGATTCCGCGGCGCTGCGAACGCATCGGTCGGGCCTGGTCGACGGCGTGGGGTCGGCGGCCCCGGATGGGCGGGGCGAACGGATCGCGCACGGAGGGCTCGGCCATCGCGCGGAGTGTAGCTGCAACCCTCGTGGTTTGCGCACCGATGACGCCGAGGCGGTTTCGGGCCCAGGCCCGGCCGGAAATCGTCTCCCCGCTCGGACGTCGAATCGCCGGATACGGCGAATCTCGAATCATTCGGCTATCCGCATCGGCCGCGGACACCCTGTGCGGGGCGAGCGGGCGCGCGTCGCGCACGCGGATCGGACATGGTGACGCCGGGCGATCGATCAGCCTGCCAGTGATCCCCCGGCGTCGAACGTGTGACGCGCGGCGGTCGGCGACTGTTCCGCCGACTTACGGCGGCTTGCCGATGCCGCTCATGATTCGACCGAGCCGATCGATGAAGTCCGCGTACGTGGCTGGCGGACTGCCGTCGTAGAGCACGGAACCGATCCGCGATCTGAGGTCGGCGCTGAAGGTCGCCGCTGCCCGGTCGAGGAACGCGGGCATCGTGCATTGCTGGAGGATGCCGAGACCGATCATCCGGTCCGTGAGCCCCGTCGTGATCACGACGGCGCGGTGCTGGATGCGGATCGATCGACTCTCTCCGGCCGCGCTCGAGGGTCCATTGATGATCTCGAGCATCTCGCCATCGATCGCGGTCCCGAACTCGGCGGCGAGCGAGTCGCAGGTCACGGCGGCAAACGACGGGGTCGGGCCACAGCCGCCGACGTCGGTCGACACACCGTTGCAGAACGATTCCGCCGGTTTGGCTGCCGAGAACAGCGGGCCGCAGCCCCCAAGGAAGGTCGCCATGAGCGCGACGATCACGGGCCAGATGGGCGTCCGCCGGCGAGGCCTCATGTCGATCACCTCCTCGAGGACGTGCGGGATCAACCGCCTAGCAGGTGCGGAACGTCCGGCCGCCGGACGTGGTGACCAGGACCGGATCCATCGCGTCGGATTTGGCCGTCACCGTTTCCAGCGTCACGGAGCCTTTCGTCCCGGACTTGTCGGTGACGTTCAGCTCGGCCTCGGCGATGTTCTTGTACGTGAACGACCCGCTGGCATTCAGGTAGTACTCGAGCTCGCCCGAATACGTGACCGTCTTGGTCCCGGTGGCGGCAAAGCCGATCCGGTACCAGACCTCCCAGTAGTTGTCGTCGTTGCCGATGCAGTCGCCGAGGGCCATGCCGCCCGCCGGAAGCTGCTTCCAGGGTTGGCTGTTGACCGTGAAGCACCAGAACTCCGGGCACTTGTAGCGGAACTGGGTCTCGATCCAACAGGTGCTGATGCCGGCTGGGCAGTCGTGGGGGTAGTTGATGTAGGTGACGGGCCGGCCGTTCCACGTGACAGACAGCTCGCTGATGCTGTTGCGGTTGCCGAGATCGCCGATCTCGCCGTCGACTGCCAGTACACCGGCCGGCAGGATCAGCGACGCAAGCAATGCGGCGATCGGGGCGGCGCGGAAGAAGCCCGAATGGTTTCGCACGATGTGGCTCCCGGGCGGGAGGCCGATGGCGGACGGTTGCGCAACATGCGCAACGATCGCAGAGCGCACTTACGTGGGAATAAACCGTTCGCAATAGGGCGTTCGCCCGATGGACCGCGCGGCGAATGTTCGCCTACCGTCCCCGACTCGGCGCCAGGGGCACCGATCGGGATGCGTCGGGAGGCAACGGGCATGGACCAGGGCCAGGCAGCTCAACTGATCGCGTTCGTCTTGGCCACAACCGGGCTGTTGATCGCGCTGGAGATTGGCCTGCGTCGCGCCCACCGCCGCCGCTGACGCGAGGTCACGCGGACGCACATCCGCGGGTCGACCCGACCGGGGACGCGCGTTAGAGCACCGTGGGCGGCGCCTCACTCGCGGCCATGTGATCGGTTAGGGTTGTCCGTGGACGATGCCGAAGGCCGGCGGGGCTCGACGAGTCCGGCCGAAGCGCGCGCAGCATCATGTCCGGCGAGCCGTTGGACGGAAGGCACGAGTCCATCGCGAACGAGTCGCCAGCGTCGGGATCGTCGCAAGAGGCTGGCAGCAGTCCTGGAGCGGACCCAACGAGCGGGCCACGGCTGGCTGCGCCGACCGGCGGCCCATCCCTGCCGTTCTGCGAACGCTGCGGCAATCTGATCGGCCCCGCAGCGCACCTCCTGCACATCGGGCTGTCGATGTGTCCGTCGTGCGGTGTGTATGCGTGCGACCGCTGCTGGACACGTGCTGGAGGGGGGTGCCCCGGGTGTGGCATCTCGGCTCGCGCTGCGAGGTATCTGGCCGCCGCGGCAGCCGTGGGCACTGCGCCTGCCTTCGGCGCCGCTGCCCCGGCAGGCGCCAAGGCTCCCCCGGGCGCCGCTCCCCCGGGCGCCGCTCCCCCGGGTGGCCCGACCAGCGCGACGGCCGCCGTGGACGTTGTCGCGACGAGCTCGGCCGCATCGCACCGGCTGCCCAGAGCTTGGCGCGCGCCGAGCGTGTTCGCCGGGGTCGGCGCGGTCGTGCTCGCCGCCTCGGTGCTGGCACTCACGATCGGACGTCCGTTCGGACCAGCCGGCGAGCTCGGGCTGGGGTCGGGGACCCCCGGGGCGCTCGCGATGCCGGGCAGCCTCGAGTCGCCGCCGTTCTCGGCAGCCGGTGCCCCCGCCTCGTCGGGCGTCGCGCCTTCGGCGGCCCCGTCCCTGACACCGCAACTCCCGAGCGCGACCCCGACTCCCGGCACCGTCGAGCCCGTGCCCACGCCAGGCCCGACACCCGTGCCCACGGGCGAGCCCGCACCGACACCTAATCCAACGCCACGCCCAACGCCACGCCCGACGGCCAAGCCGACGCCGCGCCCGACAGCATGCGTCCTGACGGCGCCTCAACTTGTCGGAGAGCACAGGTACGACGCGGCGGGCATCTGGAGCGCGGCCGGCTTCACGGGAGCCGTCATTGCTCTGCATGGAGACGGCAACTACCTGATCGCCACGCAGGACCGGGTCGCGGGGCAGACGTACCCATGCAATGCGTCCGTCACGGTGGCGCCGCCGGCTCCGGCTCCAAGCTGAGTCGACCCCACAGTCCCTGCGCCCGGGCGATCGACGCCAGGGTCCGCGGTCCGAAGCGCGGTCGCCGGGAGCGACAACTCGACGATTATCGCGCGATTGGCACGGCTCGCTCGCCTGCCAGGGTTGCGGTCCACCGGCTCCTGCCTCGGACACTGGCTCTGGTGGCAATTTTGACCGATAGTCCAGTCGCCCAACCTGCCGACGCACAAACGATATAGCTCCCTGACCGGATTGGAGCGGAGAACGCATGGCGGCCACATGGACAGCCCCCGTCGAGGTGGCGCTGACCACGGACCTCTCCGGTGGCCTCAGTGATCACGAACGGGCCATGCTCCCGCCGCTCCTCGTCGCATGCTCCGATGCGATTAGCGCGGTGTGGCCCAGTCGACTCCGGCCGGATGTCGAGTATCGTGCGTATCACGCTCGATCAGGCGGGGTGTGGCGTAGTTGGCAACGCACGTGCTTTGGGAGCACGAGATCGTCGGTTCGAGTCCGACCACCCCGACCACCCACAGCGGCGGCTGCCGGGAGTCGACGCGAAATGCGGTTTCGCGTCCTCGCGACGTTCATCGTGGACCTCTAGCCGAACCTCAAGCTCCGGCCTGCAGCTCGGCGACCCAGTCCCGCAGCCGCGGCAGATGCTGGCCGTGGTGCTCCGCGCCCGATTTGCGGACCCACCGGTCGGCCGCCTCCGTCCGTTCGTGCAACCGGACCCAGACCGTCAACATCTGGGTCCGCCCGGACACGGCCTGGACCCACACGGTCGACCAGTCCTGGTCCCGCATGGCCTCGAGGAACCGGGCGTTGAGGCCGTCGATGTCGAGCGGCTCCTCGACGTACGTGCCGGCCTCGATCTGGAGCAGCTGGACCTCCGCCAGGGCCATCCAGGTGCCGAGATGAGCGACGAGATCCTTGACCGTCCAGTCCGGGTCGCGGAAGTAACCCGGCCGGACGCGGTCCTCCGCCGAAAGGGACCGGCACAGGGTCGCGATGGCGGTCCAGCGTTCGCGCTCGAGGTCGAGCTCGGCGCGATACGGGTGGTCGATCGGAAGCGTGGGCGATGGTGCGTCCGCCATGACCGAATCATCCGCCCGCTGAAGGATCCGTGCACGGCATCCTCGTGCCGCATCCCAGCTGCGTTAGCCGCCTGACCCCGACGAAGGCGGGGGCGCGGCCGAGCCTTCGGTCGACGCCTCGGCGGGCCCGGTCATCGTCGGGGCGGCCGCACCGCGGGACAGCTGATCGAGCAGCTTGGCGACGAGTGCCGTCCAGCCCGTCTGATGGCTCGCCCCCAGGCCGGCCCCGGTGTCGCCGTCGAAGTACTCGTAGAACAGGACGTGATCGGCGGCATCGCTGCCGCCGTTCGCCCGACGCTCGCCGTCGACCGGCCGCCGCCCCTGGTCGTCCAGCAGGAACAGCGCGGACAGGCGTCCGGCAAGCTCGTCGGCGACCTCCCGAAGGCTCATCGTCCGCCCCGAGCCGATCGGCGCCTCGACCTGGAAGTCGTCCCCGTAGAAGTGGTGGAACTTCTGGAGCGCCTCGATCAGGAGGTAGTTGATCGGGAACCAGATCGGTCCCCGCCAGTTGGAGTTTCCGCCGAACAACCCGGACCGCGACTCGGCCGGCTCGTAGTCGACCATGTACTTCATCCCGTCGAGCTGGAGCGCGTACGGCGCGGCGGCGTGGGCCCGGCTGAGGGAGCGGATCCCGTGCGGCGAGAGGAATTCGGACTCGTCGAGCATCCGGCTGAGGAGCAGCTTCATCCGGTGGCCGCGAACGAGCGCAAGCAACCGCCGCTGTCCGACGCCTGGCTCCTCCCAGCGCGAAACGAGCGACGCCAGGTCCGGCCGGTTGCGGAGGAACCAGCCCAGCCGCCGGGCGAAGTTCGGCGTCAGCTCGAGGAGCTCCGGCTCGATCGTCTCGACCGCAAGGAGAGGGATCAGCCCGACCATCGAGCGGACCTTGAGCTGGATCTTCGAGTCGTCGGGCAGGTGGAGGACGTCGTAGAAGAAGCCGTCCTCGTCGTCCCAAAGCGGGATCCCGGATCCGCCGATGTCATTGAGAGCGCCGGCGATGAAGAGGAAATGCTCGAAGAACTTCGTGGCGAGATCCTCGTAGACGATGTCCTCGCGGGCGAGCTCGAGGGCGATCCGCATCATCTGGAGGCTGAAGAACCCCATCCACGCCGTGCCGTCGGCCTGGGCGAGGTGGCCGCCGTCGGGCAGCTCCGCGCTGCGATCGAAGACACCGATGTTGTCGAGCCCCAGGAAGCCGCCCTGGAACACGTTGTGGCCCTCGCGGTCCTTGCGGTTGACCCACCAGGTGAAGTTCAGGAGCAGCTTGTGGAAGACGCGCTCCAGGAACGGCCGGTCACCGACGCCGTTGATCCGCCGGTCGATCTGGAAGACGCGCCACGTCGCCCAGGCGTGGACCGGCGGGTTCACATCCGAGAAGTTCCACTCGTAGGCCGGTAGCTGGCCGTTGGGGTGCATGAACCATTCGCGGGTGAGGAGGAGCAGCTGGTCCTTGGCGAAGTCCGGGTCGACCAGGGCGAACGGAATGGCGTGGAACGCGAGATCCCAGGCGGCGAACCACGGGTACTCCCACGGGTCCGGCATCGAGATGACGTGGGCGCTGTTGAACTCGCGCCAATCGCCATTCCGACCGTTCGCCCGGCTCGCGGGCGGCGGCGGACCGGCGCGGTCGCCGTCGAGCCAGCGTCCGACGTCGTAGCCGTAGTACTGCTTGCCCCAGACGAGCCCGGCGAACGCCTGCCGCTGCACCCGGAGCTGGTCCTCGGACAGGCCGGCCGGCGAGACGGCGCCGAAGAACGCGTCCGATTCGGCGTGCCTGGTATCGACGATCGCCTCGACCTCGGCGCCGTCCGCCGGAGACGGTGCATCGCCGCGGGCAAGGCGCAGCACGACGCTCCGCGTCTCGCCCGGCTCGAGCACCCAGCGGTGGTGGGACGCGGCCTTCGTGACCCCGGCTCCGGGGTCGGCCGCGAGGTGGGAGCGGTCGCCGCGGACGATCGCGTCGTGGAACGCGTCCTTGACGGCGGTCGTCCGCGACGGCGCGCCGAACAGCCGCTCGGCGTTGGTCTCGTTTTCGGTGAACAGGAGCTCGGGCTCGCCGGTCGTCGTCAACCACCAGGTGCCGAGCCGGTCATGGTCGGCTCGGAGGGTCGCCATCGGCGCGCCGCTGCCGGGCGCTGCCGCCGGACGGATCGTGGGGCGCGGCGTCCCGTCGCCCCACGCCCAGGTGTTGCGGAACCAGAGGGTCGGGAGGAGGTGGACCGGGGCAGAGTCCGGCCCCCGGTTCGTGATCGCGATCCGGACGACGATGTCCTCCGGCGCCGCCTTGCCGTACTCGACCATCACGTCGAAGAAGCGGCGATCGTCCAGGGCCCCGGTGTCGGCCAGCTCGTACTCGGGATCGGTGCGGTCGCGTCGGCCGTTCTCGGCGACGAGGTCGGCGTAGGGAAACGCGACCTGGGGATATCGGTACAGCCCACGGAGATAGCTCGCGGTCGGCGTGCCGTCGAGGTAGAGGTAGACCTCCTTCACGTCCTCGCCGTGGTTGCCCTCGGGGCCGGACAGGCCGAACAGCCGCTCCTTGAGGATCGCGTCGCACTCGTTCCAGACCGCGATCGCGAAGCAGAGCCGCCCGTTCTCGTCGCTGATGCCGAGGAGGCCGTCCTCGCCCCAGCGATAGGCTCGCGAGCGGGCGTGATCGTGCGGCAGGTACGTCCACGCGCTGCCGTCGGGGGAGTAGTCCTCGCGGACCGTGCCCCACTGCCGATCCGCCAGGTACGGGCCCCAGCGACGCCACGCGCCGCCACGCGCGTCGCGGATGGCGCGGAGTCGCTCGCGCTCGGGATCGGGCGGCGCGGTCATCGGCAGATCATCGCCCTGCTGCGTCGCGGGCGCTCGGGCGGGATCGGACGCGCGCGTCGGGATTGGCCGGCGCGAGCGCGTCGAGCGATTCGCAGCCGTCCTGCCTTTCCTCGATCGAGGCTGACACCCGCACACGCCGCCTCGTGACCGTACCTTCGTCAGGGGTTCATTCCCTGCGAAGCTCGTGCTAGCATCCCGCCGGCGATGCGACATTCGAATCACGACGATCGGGGGCGCCGCCGGCTGCCGACGTGGGCAGCCGGTCTCCTCGCATTGATCCTCGCCGCCTGCGGGTCGTCCACGACTGGCTCCGCTCCGCCGTCCGTCGCGGCAACACCCGTCGTGACCCCGGACCCCCACCTCACCGAGCCCGTCGCGGCCGATGACGTTTACAAGGCGTTCGGCAGCGGCGGTGTCGCGATCACGCCGATCAACGCGAATCTCGGTCAGGGCGACCCGAACATCGTCAAGCAGATCAACGCGAATCTCGGCGGCTGGCCGTTGCGGATCACCCAGTACAAGTCGGGCGCCGTCATGCGGCGGGCACTCGACTGGACGCCCGGCCAAGCGCCGGGTGGCGACGAGGCGCCGTTCGCATTTGCCGGTCTCAACATCCTGGTCACGTTCGGGCCGATCAGCGCCCGCGCGCCGTCGCCGCCGGACGACTCCCGCCGGCAGGCCGCCGCGTCGATCGTCGCCATCCTCGATCCACTGCTCTGGCCGCTCGCCCAGCGATCGGTCGTGGCCATCCCGAGCCGAACGCCCATCCCGGTGGCGACCCCCGTTCCGACCGCGAAACCCACGCCGACGAAGGCTCCCAGCAAGGCTCCGAGCAAGGCGCCATGACGACGACACGCCGCCCCGGCGCTCGCCCCGGCGAGGACGTCTCGGACCTCGACAAGCGGATCATCGAGCACCTCCAGCAGGACGGCCGCCGGCCGTTCACCCAGATCGCGGCCGAGCTCGGCGTGTCGGAGGCGGCGGTCCGAGCTCGGACGAACCGCCTCGTCGAGCGAGGGATCCTCCAGGTCGTCGGCGTGACCGATCCGCTCAAGCTCGGCTTCCAGCAGATGGCCATGATCGGAATTCGTTGCGAGGCCGATCACCTGATGGACGTCGCGGCGAAATGCGCCGAGATGCCCGAGGTCGACTACGTCGTCATCACGGCCGGCACGTACGACATCCTCATCGAGACGGTGTGCGAGGACAACGAGGGACTCCTCCGCTTCCTGGCCGAGCGACTGCGCACGATCGAGGGAGTCCGGGAGACCGAGACGTTCGTGTATCTCCGGATGGTCAAGCAGTCGTACCAGTGGGGCACCCGCTAGGGGTCCCTCGGACCGATCTCGAATCGGTGCACCCCGGCACCCGAAATCCGGGCATGCAGTAGGGCTCGGGCGGCACGATCCACGGTCGCGGGGCGTCCGACCGGCTACGATGCGCCCAGTTGCGGGACGTCCGTCCCGGCGTGTCTTGCGAGGTCCGAGCGTGCCGGTCGACCCGGTTCAGGCACAAACGCTCATCCTGTTCGCGGTCATCGTCAACCTCGTGGTCATGGCCGCGGTCGTCGTTCCGCCTCTGCTCGGCAGGCGCGGACCGCTCCAGCCCGTGTCCGCGGGCGGCGATCCGGGTGAGCGCAAGACCGCGGAGCTGGCCGCCGTGGTCGGCGACGCCGGGGACGTCGATCTCACCGATCCGGGCGGCGTCCCTCCGGGCGCCTACGACCGGGTCGTCCGGATCGTGTCGTGGGTCTTCATCCTGGCGACCTCGACGATCGTTGCCGTCACCGGGCTGTGGCGCGAGGCCCAGCCGGCGATCTTCGCGCTGTTGGCCGCGGCCGGCCTGTTCGTCCTCGTCGTCCACGACCTCCTGCCGCCGGGCTCGCTCGGGACCGCCAAGTTCATCCTCGAGGGCAGCGTTGCGGTGACGTTTGCCACGCTCCTGGTGGTGCTGACCGGTCGCGAGGCGAGCCCGTTCTTCTTCACCTTCCCGCTGATCGTCGGCGGCGCCGCCCTCGTCGTCTCCCCGCGGGTGACGTTCGCGTTGGCCGCGGCCGCGTCGCTCGCCTACATCCTGGCCATCGCCCCGCCCGGCTCGGGAGGCCTGCCGCCGATGACGGTCGCCGTCGTCGGGATCAACATCACGGCGCTGATCCTGCTGGCGTACGTCGCGATGGTCATCGCCCGTGAGCAGCGCCGGGCTCGCGACGCCGCGATCCGGCTGTCGACGGTCGACAACCTGACGGGGCTCTTCAACCGGACCTTCTTTTTCGCGGCCGTCGAGCGCGAGATCGCCCGCAGCGCGCGGTCCGGCCGCGGGTTCTGCCTGCTGATGATGGATCTCGACGAGCTCAAGCAGATCAACGATCGCTACGGCCACTTCTTCGGCGACCGGGTCCTGCGCGGCGTCGGCGAGGTGATTCGGGCGGGCGGCCGACGGATCGACACGGCCGCCCGCTACGGCGGCGACGAGTTCGTCGTCCTGTTGCCGGAGACCGATCCGACAGGCGCGTACGTCCTGGCCGAGAAGATCCGGGTCGGTGTCGCGGATCTTCGCATCGATGTCGCCGGCTCGATGATCCAGCCATCGATCTCGATCGGCGTCGTCGGCTACCCGGAGGACGGCCGGACCAGCGACGAGCTGATGATCACCGCCGACGCCTCGATGTACCGGTCCAAGCACGCCGGCAGGAACCGAGTGAGCGGCGTCCCGGTCATGGACGAGGCCGTCATCCCGGTCATGGACGAACCTGTGGTCGCCCGACCGTTTGCTGACGCGCCGATCGCCGACGGTCCGATCGAGGTCGCGCCGGGCCCGGTTCCCGAGCCGGCCGGGGCCAGGCGCAAGCGCTCGGACAAGTCGGTGTAGCATCGGCCGCATGGCCGATCCCGAGATCCGGCGCCGCGCCGCCGACGACGTGACCCCCCGCGGCTTCGCGACCCGCGCGATCCGGGCCGCCCACCGCCTGCCCGTCGTCGGCCAGTCCCCGACATCCGTCCCCATCTACCAGACCGTGACCTTCGCTGCGGCCGATGCCGAGGAGCTCGGCGCTGTCACGACTCGCGAGATTCCGGGCTATTCCTACGCTCGCCTCGACAATCCGACCGTCACCGCCTTCGCCTCCGCGGTCGCCGAGCTCGAGGGCGCGGAGGCCGGCTTCGCCTTCGCCTCCGGGATGGGCGCGATCCACGCCGCGCTCGGGACGCTGCTGTCGGCCGGCGATCGGGTCGTCGCGACGCGGGCCTCGTATGGCACGACGCGAGCCCAGCTGACCGGCGTCTTCGGCCGCCTTGGCGTGACGACGGACTTCGTCGACGTGACCGATCTCGATGCCGTCGAGGCGGCCCTCGCCGCGGCTCCGACGCGCGTGCTGTACGCCGAGACGATCGCCAATCCGACGATCGTCGTCGCCGATCACGTGGCCCTCGCTGACCTGGCTCGCCGATTCGGCGCCCTGTACGTCGTCGACAACACATTCGCCTCGCCCTATCTCTGCCGGCCGGTCGAGCTCGGGGCCGACCTCGTCGTGGAGTCGGCGACGAAGTACCTGGCCGGCCACAGCGACGTCATGGCGGGCGTGGTCTGCGGGGCCACGAACCTCGTTCACCGGGTGCGCGACTTCGAGGTCGACACCGGTGCCAGCCTCGATCCGCACGCGGCGTTCCTGGCGATGCGAGGGCTGTCGACGCTCGCCCTGCGAATGGAGCGTCATTCGGCGACCGCGGCGGCGCTCGGGGCGTGGCTCGAGGCACAAGTTGGCGTCCGCCGCGTCTGGCACCCGGCCCTGCCGACCCACCCCCAGCACGAGATCGCGACGCGCCAGCTGACGCGCGGCGGGGGAATGCTCGCGTTCGAGCTCGACGGGGGACGCGCGGCGGGCGCCGCCGTGATCGACACCCTGACGATTCCGGTCCGCACGGCGTCGCTCGGGAGCGTCTTCACGATCGTCAGTCACCCACCGTCGACGACCCATCGCCAGCTCGACGACACGGCGCTCGCCGCGGCCGGGATCACGCCGGGCCTGCTCCGCTGCTCGGTCGGTCTCGAGGATCTCGACGACCTCGTAGCCGACTTCTCGCGGGCGCTCGCTGCGGCCCGGGCTGCCGTCGATGACGCGAGCGACGGTCCGGGCCCGGCAACCCGGGACGCCCGCGCGGCGTCCATCGACCGGGCCGCCGAACCGACCCCCGCCGAACCGACCCCCGCCGAACCGACCCCCGTCTGACCCTTCGGGAGGATCACGCGATCGCCAGCCCCGCTACGACGTGGGCCGAAACGGCCCGGCCGCCCAGGCCCGATGTGTTCGAGCGGATCGGGCGGACCGTCATTCGCTTGTTCACATCGGTCGACTTCGCGGTCGTCCAGATCATCGCGCTGTCATTGCTCGCGCTCGTCGGCATGACGATCAAGCAGCTGCCGACGTTCGCGTTCCGCTCGGCCGGCGACTACGAGAACGCGATGGCCGACCTCCACAATCGATATGACCCGGCGTTCGGCCGAGGCATCGTCGACGCGATGGAGCGGCTTCAGCTGTTCCACGTGTTCACGTCGACGTGGTTCACCGTCGGCTTGATCGTGCTCGTGATCTCGATCGTCATCTGCACGCTCGATCGGACGCCGCGGCTGTGGCGGCTGTCGAAGGACATCCGGGTGGTCCAGCCCGATGAGTTCTACGACCCGGAGCTGCCGGACCGGGCGGCGCTGACCGGTGTCGACTCGGCCGCGGTCGAAGCCGCGCTCCGGCGCCACCGCTTCCACGTCCGCGAGGCGGAGGTCGACGGCATCCGCTACCTCTACGGCGACCGCCACCGTTGGACGAAGCTGGCGACGCTGATCAGCCACATGGGCCTGATCCTCTTCCTGATCGCGGGCGTCGTGACCTGGCAGTTCGGCGACGAGCAGGGCCTCGTCGTGGCCGACGGCGACACGCTCACGGTCCAGCCGGTCGGCACGCCCGGCCTCCTGCTCGTGAAGAACTACGCGTTCCAGGCGCCCGGGTTCCTCGAGACCGGCCAGGCGTCCGACTTCACGACGGACCTCGGGGTCTTCCAGAACGGCTCGGAGATCGCCCGCAAGACGATCCGGGTCAACGATCCGCTGGAGGTCGCCGGCTACACGTTCCACGAGAACGGCTTCGGCGCCGCGCCCGTCCTGCTGATCAGCGATGCGGCGGGCAAGCCGCTGTGGGACGGTCCCGTCCCGCTGACGGATTCGGCCGACAACCTGCCGTACGGCACCCTGTCGGTGCCGAGCCGCGACATCGGACTGAGCCTCCTGCTCAAGCGCGACGCCGATGGAATCGGCGTCGTGATCGTCGCGCCATACCGCGTCTCGGGCGTGGAGACGGATGGTTCCCCGAAGATCGAGTACCTCGACCAGAGCGTCGTCGCCGTCGCCGCCGGGGAGGCCCAGGTCCCGACCGGGCTCGACTTCTCGATCGGCGTCCGGAAGTTCGGCGACTACGTCCTGCTCATTGCCAAGAAGGACCCCGGGCAGGGGATCGTCTGGACCGCGTTCCTGCTGCTGATCGTCGGGCTCGCGATCACGTTCTACCTGCCGCGCCGCCGGATCTGGGCCCGCATCGCCCCGTCCGGCGAGGTCCGGCTCGTGGCCCGGTCGGATCGATATGTCGACCTCGAGCGCGAGTTCGGGCGGTTGCTCGACGATCTGGTCGCTCGACGGGCGCGTTCCGGGTCGTCCGGCGCCGCCGCCGGCGTTGGCGCCGGCCCGGGCTGACCGGCGCACGGCCCCACCACCGCTCGCGATGGCGACCCTCGCCGACCTGCGGGCCGCGGTCCTGCCCGGCGCGCGCTGGCTGGCCGCCGGTCCGGATGTCGCGCCGTCGACCGCGACGAGCCTCGACCTCGCCTGGGTTCGCCTGTTGCGGGCAGGACAGCCCGCGTTCGACGCGCTCGATCCCGCCGACCTCGTGATCATGCCGCGGGCATCACTCGACGTCGTCTCGTCGGAGGCCGACGGCGTCGCGACGTTCATCCGCGGCTGCATCGAGATCCGGATCGGCGGCATCGTTCTGGTGGGAGATCCAGTCCGGCCGGGACCGGGGCCGGAGGTCCCCGCCATCGACGACGTCGCCTCGCTCGCGGCCGCCGCCGGGCTGCCGGTCGTCGATGCCGGCCCCGCCGATGCGATCGCCATCGAGCGCAGCGCGATCGGGTTCCTCGTCAATCATCGCGCCGAGCTGGAGCGACAGGCCACGCTCCTCGAGACGAGGCTCGAGCAGGTGGCGCTCGGCGGCGGAGGCCCGGAGGGCCTGGCAGCGGCGATCGCCGCGTTTCTCGGCCGCCCGATCGCGATCGAGGGTCGCCGAGGCGCGACGCTCGTCATTCATGCGCCGTCGGACGTGCCCTGGGCCGCGGCGGCCGTCACCGCGTATCACCTTCGGCGGCGGACAGCGGCCACCCGGATCGCCCTGCCGGTTCCGGGCGATCCCCGTGCGAGCAGCGGGGCGCTCGCGTTGCTCGGTGACCGGGCGCCGAGCGAGCTCGAACGGGTCGCGACCGCGCGGATCGCGGGTCTCGTCGCTCTCGAGCTCGCGCGTGATGAGGAGCTGGGCAGGGCCGTCGAGATCGCTTGGCGGGAGCCGCTGCCGGCCGACGGTCCGCCGTGGGTCGTGATCGTCGCCCGCCAGGCGCCCCCCGGTCGCGTCGGCGATGGGGCTGGACCGGATCGTCGGGACGCGGCCGGACGCAGCCCGGATCGCGACGACGCGGAGCGTCGGGAAGTCCTGCGTCGCGAGACGCTCCGGCGCGAAGCCCTCCGGCGCGAGGTTCGCTCGCTCGCTCCCGCCCGCCGCCTGTCGCTGCGCGGCGACGTCCAGAGCGTCGAGCTCCGGGTCGTCGCCGCGATCGATGCGTCCGACGCTGATGGCTCATTGATCGCCGCGCGGATCGGGAGCCTGCTCGGGCGGATCGTCGCGGTCTCGCGACCGTTCGACTCGACCGCCGGTCGGTCGTCCGCGGAAGCCGACGCCCGGGCGACGCTCGAGTCTGCCGAGGTGCTCGCGAGTCCGCCTGCCGTCGCCCGATCGGACCGGCTGCCCGCGTATCGGCTCCTGGCCAGCCTGAGCAACCTGCCCGACGGAACGCGCCAGGCCCGTGCTCTGCTCGCCCCGCTCCTGCGCGGTCGGTCGGACGTCCGGCACGAGCGCCTCGCGACGCTCCGCGCCGTGCTCGATCAGCCGGGCCTGGCCGAGGCAGCCGACGCGCTCGGCGTGCACCGCAACACGGTCGCCTACCGAATTCGTCGGATCGAGGAGGCCACCGGCTGGCGGCTCGCCGACCCCGAGTTGCGGCTTCCTCTCGCACTCGCGCTGCGACTTGTGCAAGATGACTAACATCCTGAGCTCGCCGCAACCTTCACGCTTCGAGCGCTCCGTCGTATCCTGACGCAGACGCCGGCCATCCATCCGTGGAGTCGTGCGCGCCGCACAAGATCAGGATCTGTTGGCAGGAGAACCATGACCGCTCGTCACACGGCCATCGCCGCCATTGCCAGTCACAAGGTCGCCGGGACCCAGGACTACACCGAGCACGCTGGCGAGGAGATCTACGGGCAGTACGTATTCCACGAGGTCGCCCAGCGGCAGTACCTCGCGAAGCCCGTCTTCCACCGTCTGCAGCGGACGATCGCCGGCCTCGAGCCGTTCGACCCGATCATTGCCGACGCGGTCGCCCACGGGGTGAAGGAGTGGGCCCTCGCCCACGGCGCGACCCACTTCACCCACTGGTTCGTGCCGATGACGGGCTCGACGGCCGAGAAGCACGACTCGTTCCTGACGCCGCTCGGCGACGGGCGGACGATCGCCGAGTTCTCGGGCAAGAACCTCATCCAGGGCGAGCCGGACGCAAGCTCGTTCCCATCGGGCGGGATCCGCGCGACCTTCGAGGCCCGCGGCTACACGGCCTGGGACGTCACGAGCCCGATCTTCCTCCAGGTCGAGCCGAACGGCGTGACGATGACGATCCCGACCGCGTTCGTCTCGTTCACCGGCGAGGCCCTCGACCACAAGATCCCGCTCCTCCGTTCGCAGGAGGCGGTCGGTGCCGAGGCGCTCCGCGTCCTGCGCTGGTTCGGCAACAAGACGACGAGCCGGGTCTTCACGAATATCGGCCCGGAGCAGGAGTACTTCCTCGTCGATCGCCGGCTCGCCGAGCAGCGGCCCGACCTCATCCTCACCGGACGGACCCTGTTCGGCGCTCCGTCGCCGAAGGGCCAGGAGCTCGAGGACCAGTACTTCGGATCGATCCGGCCGCGAATCCTCGCGTTCATGATGGATCTCGACCGCGAGCTGTGGCGGCTCGGAATCCCGGCCCGGACCCGTCACAACGAGGTTGCGCCCGGCCAGTTCGAGATGGCCCCGGTCTACGAGCCGACCTCGGTCGGATCCGACCACAACATGATCGTCATGGCGACGATGCGCCGGCTCGCGCCGCAGCACGGCCTGATGTTCCTCATTCACGAGAAGCCGTTCGCCGGGATCAACGGCTCGGGCAAGCACAACAACTGGTCGATGGCCACCGACGATGGGGAGAACCTCCTCGATCCGGGCAACGACCCCCACGAGAACGCCCAGTTCCTCGCCTTCCTGGTGTCGGTGATCCGCGGTGTGAATACGCACGCCGATCTCCTCCGGGCGAGCATCGCCGACGCGGGCAACGACCACCGCCTCGGCGCGAACGAGGCGCCGCCGGCGATCGTCTCGATCTTCCTCGGCTCGCAGCTCGAGGACGTCATCGAGCAGCTGGCGAAGGGCGGCGCGTCGAAGTCGAAGAAGAGCGGCTCGCTCGAGCTCGGTGTGACCTCCCTCCCGGCCCTCTCGATGGACGCGACGGACCGCAACCGGACCTCGCCGTTCGCATTCACCGGGAACAAGTTCGAGTTCCGGGCGGTCGGCTCCTCGGCGCCGATCTACTGGCCGCAGACCGTCCTCAACGTGGCCGTCGCCGACGCCCTCAAGCAGCTCGCCGACGCCCTCGACGCCCTGAAGCCGGGCGACTTCGAGGGCCTGACCTCGATCCTGTCGGCGATCGTCCGCGATCACAAGCAGGTCCTGTTCGAGGGCAACAACTACTCCGAGGAATGGCACGCGGAGGCCGCGACGCGCGGGCTGCCGAACAACAAGAACACGGTCGATGCCCTGCCGGCCCTCACGACGGACAAGGCGAAGAGGCTGTTCTCGTCCTTCGGCGTCCTGTCCGAGCGCGAGCTCGCGTCGCGGGTCGACATCAACTGGGAGCGGTACGTCAAGGTCGGGAACATCGAGGCGAGCTGCGCCCTCGACATCGCCCGGACGATGATCCTGCCGGCGACGGTCCAGTACCTGGGCGAGCTGGCGAGAAGCTCGGCCGCGTCCCGCGGGATCAACGAGATCTGCGAGCAGGTCTCGGGCCTCGCGGACGGCCTCGTCGATGCGATCCACGCCCTCGAGCATGCCCAGCACGAGGCCCACGAGGCGGGCTCGGTCCACGACGAGGCGCGGGCGTTTGCAGACCATGTGATCCCCGCCCAGGGGGCGCTGCGCGAGGTCGCCGACGAGTTGGAGTCGGTTGTCTCCGACGAGCTCTGGCCGCTGCCCAAGTACCGCGAGCTGCTGTTCGCGTATTGAGTTCGGCCGTGGCCGCTACGGACCGGCTGCTCCGATCTCCGCGGCGTTGTGCGATCGCGCGCCATGCATTGGGGGCGTATCAGGAACGATCGAGCGTCGGGCTGTCTCCGTCAACGCACGGGATGAATGAACCGCGACCGATTCGACCCGGCCGTTCTCGACCAATTCTCGTAGTGGATGAACGACGACCGGGACTTGCCGAACCTGTTCATTACGCCCGCACGGAATACCGAGGAATATCGGACTGGCTCCCGCACCCTTGTTCGGTCGATCAGGTGTTCGTGACTGACGCCTTGGCGAATGCCCGCACGACGGCCAGACGATTCCCCTTGCTGCTCGACCAGAGGAGCCCGTCACCGGAAGGCAGAGGCGCGGTCGCTTCGGTCAAGGCGCGCATCCACTCGGCGGACGAACCCGGGAATCGCGTACGAAACAGGCCGGGAAATTGCGCGAGCGTCGCACGATTGCGGGCGGTTGCCCGAAGGACGAGCACGCCTCGAACATCCGTGCCTGGCGGGCTTGCTCGGCGGACCGCCGCGACCTTGTCCGACAAGTTGCGGAAGACCGCGCCTCCGTCGGTGACGAGGTCTTCGAGCTCGACGACCACTTGTTCCGTGTCGCGACGGCGTCCGAGATGGACATCGATCGAGCGCGACCGACGGGCATCCGGGTCGATGGCGAGCTCCGGCCGGGCAGTCCAGCCGCCGCGGCGCGATAGCCCGATCACGAGCTCCTGCCGTCTGAGGTGCTCGAGATCGCGCGGCAGGTCGGCTCCAGGCCGAGCCTCGATGAACGCGGCCAGCTGCACGCCGACGGCGGCCGCGCACGAAGCCAGCGTCTCGAGTGACGTCGCTATCGATATGCCTCGTTCGATCCGGCTCCACGATGCCTGGGCGATCCCGGCCCTACCTGATGCAGCCTCCTGCGTCAGCCGGTGCGCGATACGGGCGTCGCGAAGCCCGAGCCCAATCCTTTTCGATACCGCGGCCGCGCGTCGACGTCCCTCGAGTCGCGCGATGCCGGCCCGGCGCCTCCCTCGATCGGCCATCGACCGATCATGACCTCGGGCGCTTAACTCGCGATCACCTCAGTCACCCCGCGTACCGCCGATCGGCGAACGCGCTCGGGTCAGGTCATCAGGCGGTGGCGAGCCTCGCCACGAGGGCGCGGATGTCGGGGTGGAGCCAGGGCCCACTGCCGGCCGCCGCGTTGGCGAGCGCGTGCTCGGCCGAGCTCGTGGCCGGGATCGTCACGGACACGCGCGAATCCGACAGGGTCCAGCGCAGGAGCGCCTCCGGCCACGACTCGAGGCCGGCGGCGCGGATCTCGGGCGGGAACGGCCGGCGGAGCAGGCTGCCCTCCCCGAACGGGCGCATCGCGAGCACGCCGATGCCGAGCTCCTCGGCGAGTGGCAGGATCCGCCGCTCGGTGGCCCGCTCGGCGGGGTTGAGCGGGATCTGGATCGCCTGGATTCGGCCGGTCCGCATCGCCTGCTCGATCTCGTTGAGCGCCGATGAGCTGAAATGGGTGACCCCTACCAGCCCGATCCGACCGGCCGCGCGCTCCGCGTCCAGCCACGGCAGGTGATCCTGCCAGGCGACGAGGTTGTGGACCTGCAGCAGGTCGATCCGGTCGCCGAACCAGCGCAGCTGTCGCCCGAAGTGGGCGCGTGCCTCCTCGACCGACGAGGTCCAGATCTTCGTCGCGACGAACGCGCTCGGCCGTCGCTCGCCCAGCGCCACCGACAGGACGGCCTCGGCGCGGCCGTACATCGGTGACGTATCGAAAACGCGCACGCCGGCATCCAGGGCCGCCGTCACGACCCGACTCGCGAGCGTCTGCTGCGAGGCGGCAAGGTCGAACACCCGCCAGGTGCCCGCGCCGACGACCGGAACATCGGGGCCGCTGACGCCGAGCCGTCGCTGGATCAACCGATATCCGCCGTGGCGCCGACCGCGACCGGCAACGAGAAGGAGAATGTCGAACCGCGGCCGACCCGGCTCGCGAGCGACAGCCGGCCGCCGTGCTCCTCGACGATGTCCCGCGAGATCGGCAGGCCGAGACCGGTGCCACGCGGCTTGTCCGTCAGCGTGTCGCCGGCCTGGGCGAACGCCTCGAAGACGCGGGCCTGATCCTCGGCGGCGATGCCGGTGCCGGTGTCGGCCACGGCCACGACAACGTCGTCTCCGGCAACCTCAACGGTGACCGTCACCGTGCCGGCCGCCGTGAACTTCACCGCGTTCGAGAGGAGGTTGATCACGACCTGGATGAGGCGATGATGGTCGCCGACGACCGGCGGGACGGCATCGGGCGCCTCCCGGATCACCGCGAGCCCGGTTGTCGCGAAGAGCGCGGACGTCGCCGCCAGCGCCTGGTCGACGACGGCGAGGAGATCGACCGGCTCGCGGCGGAACTCCATCCGTCCCGCCTCGATCTTTTGGAGGTCGAGGACGTCATTGATCATTGCCGTCAGGCGTTCTCCCTCGGCCGCCATGATCGCGAGGTTCTCCCCGATCTGGCGGACAGCTCGCTCGAGCTTGGGGTCAGCCGCAACGCCGCCGGGCAGGCCGGCGAGGGCCGGTGTCACGATCTCCTCGAAGCGCTTGCGAACGAGCTTGGTGAACCCGACGACCGAGGTCAGTGGGGTCCGGAGCTCGTGGCTGACGCTCGCAAGGAACGTGCTCTTCATGGCGCTCGCGGCCTCCGCGGCGGCCCGTGCCGCGACGGCCTCCTCCGTCGCGTCGGCAAGCTGGGCGGTTCGCGTCGCGACCCGTGCCTCGAGCTCCCGGTTCTGCTCCCCGACCTCCGCGTACAGCCGGGCGTTCTCGATCGCGGCTGCCAACAAGCTGCCCACGGTGAAGAGGAGCGGCCCCATCGAGCGCTCGAGGTCGCGGCCCGACAGCCGATTGTCCACGGCGAGCACGCCGACGGTCCGACCGTTCGTCACGAGTGGCGTGCCGAGGAACGAGGCGACCCCGAGGGCCCGGGCGAACTGGCGGTTCGGCTCGTACGCGTCGTGATCGACGTCGCGGAAGACCATCGGCCCGTCGGCGACGGCGAGCTGGACGAGCGTCGAACGCGTCTCGGCGAGTGAGACCTGGACCTGACCGACGAGCGCGAGAACCTCCTCGTTGCCACCGATCGCCCGACCGTGGCCCAGGACACTTGCGACCGGGTCAACGAGGAGCACGAGCGCCCGATCGAACGGCAGGCGCTTGACGACCGCATCGAGGGCGCGGTCGAGCAGCTCGTCGAGATCGAGCGTCGAGCTCAGGCCGGCCGCGAGCTCGTTGAGCGCGACCAGCTCGGCGAGACGGCGCTGCAGCTCGGCTCGGGAGAGGGTCGTCTCCGCGGCCTCGCGAACGAGGGCCGTCCGTTGCTCGGCGACGAGGTTCCGCTGGGCGTCCGCTTCGCGGGCGCGACGCGTTGCCGCCGCCCCGTAGAGGACCAGGCTCGCCGGCAGAAGGGTCGCCCCGACGCTCGCCAGCGTGTCCCAGCCCGGTGGCCGGGCGAGGATCACGCCGAGCACGACGATCGAGCCGCCGACGCCGGCAACGAGTTCGAGGCCTCGAACGCGCCTCACGGCCGCGACCGTTGGGGTTCGGCGTTCGGGAGGCGGGTCATCGATCAGGTCGCTCGCGCTCGCGGGCCGTGGCCGTTCGGGCCGGACCGCGGGCGCGCGGCGCGCCGGCAGTCAGCCGACCCGAACGCCCGACGCCTCGTGGGTTGCGTCCTGGCTGCGCGTTTGGGCAAGCGCCAGCCCCGCGATGGCCGCGATCGCGGCGAGGAGCTTGAGGTCGTCCGCCTGGTACTCGACGCGCGTCCGCGTTCCGGCGCCGAGGACGCCGATCGTGTGCCGGCGGGCCACGACTGGCGCCGCGATCAGCGACGCGTAGCCGCGCTCCCAGGCGGAGGTTCGGGGATCGGTCGCGACGTCGTTGACCTCCTCGGCGTTCCCCGACCGGGCGACCGAACCGATGATTCCCACTTCGATCCTGGCGTCGCCGGCTGTGCCCCCGGCGCCGGCCGCGGTGGACCCGCTCAACGGCCCATCCGATCCAGGCGCGGCGGCGACCGGCCGCAGCAGTCCCGTTGAGTCGAGGATGAGCAGGAAGCCCGTCCCGCCCGCCGGCAGCCGCGACGCCTCGGCCAGGACGATCCGGCCGATCGCGTCGACGTCGAGCTCGCCGCTGAGGCGATCCGCCAGCTCGTAGACCAGGTTCAGCTCGCGGTACCGATCGAGCGCCTCACGAGCGAGACTTCGCTTGTCGCCCTCCCGGGCGACCGCATACGACAACACCGCCGCGATCGCCCGACCGGTCCGATCGCCTTCGACCCAGCCGACCGTCCGCCCTTCGACCGTGATCGGGAACCGCTCGAAGCCGATCCCCGACGCCTCCCGCTCGAGAATCACGATCCCCGCGTCGTTGCTGATCCGGACGCCCGCATTCGTGCCCGACAGGAGGGCCGAAAGCATCGGCGCCACGTGGCGGTGACGGATGATCAGCCGGGCGAGATCCTGCTCCGTCATACGACCCGGGCCAGGCCGAGGGCTTCGCGGGCCACGTCGAGCAGCTCATCCGGGTCGAACGGCTTCGTCAGGTAGCGATCCGTGCCGGCGGCGAGGCCCTGTTCGCGGTCGTACGCCTGGCCCTTGGCGGTGAGCATCACGACGGTCGTCGACGCCAGCCCGAGGTCCTGCTTGATCGCCCGGCAGACCTCGAACCCGTTCAGCTTCGGCATCATCACGTCGAGGAACACGAGCGCCGGGTGATGGTTCCGGACGACGTCGAGCGCCATCTCGCCGTCGGACGCCGTCTGGAGCTCGACCCCCTCGTCCTCGAGCTCTTCGAGCGTCTGCTCGATGAGCAGGCGGATGTGCTGTTCGTCGTCGGCGATGAGGACGGTCGGCATCGGGACCTCGTTGGGGGACGGGACGATCGAGCGCGGGATCTGCCAGTCGTGGACGGTCTTGGGCCGGGCGGCCCGCCAACGATGCCGGAAACAGGGAGCCGGCGCAACGTGCGAACCACGGCGATGGGCGGCCACCCGATCCGGCAGGATTCGCAAAGATGGCCACCGACCCCGTCGTCGCCCCGACGCTCGCCCCGCCTCGGCCGATCAATCCCGACGTCACGCTCTGGCTCCTGTCGATCGCCCACGCGGTCAACCACGCCCAGGCCGTGCTCCTGCCGCTGATCTACCTCCGGATCATCGCGGAGTTCGGGGTCACGGAGTCGCAGGTTGCCTATCTCGCGGCCATCGGCTCGTTCGCCAGCGGCGCTGTCCAGCTCAGCTACGCCAAGCTGACCCGGGTCGTGTCGCGGCGGCTCCTCCTGACGACCGGTGGCCTGGTGTTCGGAGCCGGCTTCGCGGCGCAGGGCCTGATGTCGAGCTTCCTGCCATTCAGCCTGGTGAACGTCGCCTCGCGCATCGGCGGTTCGCCCCAGCACCCGGTCGGCAATGGGCTTCTCGCCGAGCAGTTTCCGGAGTCGCGCCGCGGATTTGCGATCAGCGCCCACATCAGCGGGGGCAACGTCGGGACCGTCGTCGTCGCTCTCGTCGGCGCCGGCCTGATCGCGACAATCGGCTGGCGCTGGGTCGTCGTCGTGTTCGGCGTGCCGGGGGTCGTGATCGCGCTCGCGATCCTCCTGTTCGTCCGGGAGAGTGGGGTCGACCGCCGCGCCGCAGCGGAGCACGGCAGCGTGGGGGAGGCGTTCCGGACGGTTCTCCGCGATCCCTCGCACCGGTGGATCTATCTCGCCTCCGTGCTCGGCGGCGGCGGCCGCGGGCTCGGCGTGGTCAACCTCTTCGCCCTCCTCTACCTGACGAGCGTGATCGGCCTGCCGAGCTCGACGACCGATGTGATGTATGGCGGCCTGATCGTCCTGTCGGTGCCGATGCCGCTGATTGCGGGCTGGCTGTCCGATCGGATCGGGCGCCGTCCGGTCATCGTCGGCGTCTATGTCGGGGGTGCTGTCGCCTTCGTGCTCTTCCTGCTCGCCGGGTTCGGGCTGGCGGGGCTCTGGCTCGGCATCCTGCTGATGGGGCTGTTCAGCTTCGCCGAGTCGCCGCAGCTCCAGGCCCTGCTCGCCGACATCGCACCGCCGAGCATCAGGGACACCTCGTTCGCCCTCTACTTCACCCTCGCGTTCGGCGTCGGATCCCTGTGGACGGCGGTCTACGGCGGGATCATCGACGTCCTGGGCGACCAGGCCGGGCTGCCGATCGTCTTCTGGCTGATGGCGATCTCGTTCGTCGTGGCGGCGCTCGCGGTGATTCCGATCCGCGAGCCGGGTCGGCAGGCTCGTGCCGGGCCGATCGACATCGAGTAGAGGCCGGCACGGCCGGCCCGGGGCCTGCCTGCTATGATGCCGAGGCCCTGAAACAACGGGCATCCGGTCGGGGCGTGGCGCAGCTTGGTAGCGCGTATCGTTCGGGACGATAAGGTCGTGGGTTCAAATCCCGCCGCCCCGACCAACAGACCGGTCGACGAACCGGTCGACCCCATCTCAGACGGCCCTCAGCGGCCGTCCGGACCGTGAGGCGAGATGCCCACTCGGCGGACCAGCCCGCGTCGCACCGCGACTCGTCCCGGCGGACTCTACGACCGTCCGTCGGAATCGACGTTCAGCGAAATCGACGACGGTCGCGGCGGCGGATCCCTGGCCGGCGCTGCACCGTGGCTCGCCGTGATCGCGGTCGTCCTCGCCGCCGCAGCGCTCGGTTTTGTCGTTTTCTCCCGCCTGTCCGGCGGCGACCTGAGCGCCTGTCGCGCGGCGGCCTGGACCGTCGCTCAGAACGTGAAGAACCTGCCGACCGATTGGACCCTGACGTCGACGGATCTCAATGCCAATGGCATGACGATCTCGATCCTGGGTCCTGCGCCACCCGATAGCACGACGAAGCAGCCGGCCGTCTATGCGAGCGTGACCTGCTACGGCGACGCGGCCGCGACCGCGCTCGAGGAGAATCGGGCGGCGGCTGAAGCGGCCGGCTCGACGGTCACCTCGCGAACGGCGGACGGCGGGGCGTACGACATCGATAACGCCCTGACCAGCTCGCGGACAACTCTGTTCCGCGTCGGCCCGTTGGTCGCCCAGATCGCCGGCGGCGACAGCGCGAGCCCGCCCGAGCTGGCGGCCATCACGAAGGCGATCGCGGCCGCCATGGGCGACAGGACCGCCGCCGGGACATCCGCCGTGAGCCCAAGCGACGCGGCGACCGGCAGCGAGGAGCCGATCGCATCCGGCAACGAGTCGCTCGAACCGCCACCCTCGTCGGTTGCCCCGGAGCTCGAATCGAAAATGCCGAGCTCGATCGGCGGCAATCCGCTGACGGTCCGGAGCTTCACGGATGCTGACTTCTACACGGATCCGACCAGCCGCGCGTTCATCGCCGAGTTGCGGACGCTGGGGATCGACCCGGCCAAGGTGCAGTTCGCGGACGCGGGCGACGATACGGGGCAGATCAACGTCGCCGCCTACGGCTTCCGACTGCCGGGCGGCGACATCGGGAAGCTCGTGCCGGCCATCGAGCGGACCTGGTTGTCGTCCGGGACGGCCGGAGTCAAGCGATCGACGGTCACTCTCGGTGGAAAGACCTTCACGAAGATCGACTATGGCGACGGCGGGGCCGCGTATGTCTATCGTGGCGCCGACTACGTCATCGTGATCGAGACCACCGACCCGGCAGTCGCGGCCGAGGCCGCCGGAGAGATCAAGTAATCACGGCCGTGGTTGGCAGCGCCACAGGCGTCGCCCGCGGCTCGACCGCGCGCCTACTTCTTGGCGGGCATCGAGCCGGCGTGGGCAAGGCCCCGCTCGACCCACGCGCGGAGGGCCGCGTCGTCGGCGACGTCCGCAGCCGGGATCGCCACGAACGCCTTCATCGGCTTGCCCGGGATCGGCTCGAACGACCCGGCGCCGGCCGCCCGCGCGACGTCGATCTGGTCGTCCGGGAGGCGAACGACCCACTGATCGGCGAACAGGCCCGTCGCCATGTTGCCGCCGACGAATGCCGCCGGATAGCCGAACATCTTCTTGCGAACCGCATCCGGGTAGCCGTCCATCACTGCCGCGAACCGCTCCACGAGCTCCGGTGGGGATTTGGTGAAGCTCGGCATCACCCGTTCGGCCATCGTTGGCGCTCCTCTCGGTATGGCACATCAGCGTACCGCCGGATCGTCTTGCGACATCCGACCATGGCCGCCCGACCTTAAGCCCACTTGAATGGCTCGGGTGGATCGTGTCGGCCACGGGCGACCGGTCCGTCACATCCGATACCTGGAGCTTCACGAATGACCCCGCGCCAGATCGAGCTCGTTCGCTCATCCTTCGCCGCAGTCGAACCCATCGCGGACGTGGCCGCGACGATCTTCTATCGCCGCCTCTTCGACCTGGACCCGGCGGTCCGTGCGCTGTTCGCAGGCACCGACATGCCGGCCCAGCGTCGGAACCTGATGCAGACGCTGACCGTGGTCGTCCGCGCCCTCGACCGGCTGGACACGATCGTGCCGGCCGTCGAGGCGCTCGGCCGCCGTCACAGCGGCTACGGCGTCCGGCCGGAGGACTTCCAGACCGTCGGCGCCGCCCTGCTCGCCACCCTCGAGGAGGGGCTCGATGACGCCTTCACGACCGAGACGCGCGATGCCTGGGCCGCCGCCTATGGGATCCTCGCGTCGGTCATGATCGGTGCCGCGGAAGCCTCGGACGCCGCTGGTGATGCGACCGCCGCCTGACCGCGCCCGGTTCAGCGCGCTTTCACGCGACGCTAATGCCACCTGAAGCATCGTCTCGATGATGCATCCATCGAGACGACCAGCCCGCGACCGTCACGCCGGCCGCATCACCCGAGGACTTCCCGCGATGGACCGCACGACGATCGAAATCGACCCCCGCGCCATCCGACTCCGCAGGGTCGGACGGCTTGCCCGCCGCCGCATGCGGATCGAGGGCACGGCGTTGTCCAACGGCGTCCATACCGACGGGACCCTGACGGTCGAGATCCGCGGTCTCGGGTCGCCGGTGGCCGGCGTTCCCGACTCGTTCGAGTGGCGGGCCGACCGGCCGATCGCGCTCGTGATCGTCCGCTCCGGGATCGACGGTGAGGATGTCGCGTTCCAGGTCGGCCCCAGCCAGTTCGGTGTGGGTCGCGGTGCGATGATCGGCGACGGGACCGGCATTCAATACGTGGCGTTCTGCTATGACGCCGCTCCGAGCGCGACCACGATCGCGCCGGCGCCGGCGCCATCGACGGCGCCACTGGCGCTCCCGGTCGCCGCGGCGATCGGCGAGGAGCCAGCGGCTCGGCGCCGGATCGCGGCGAGCCGCTCGCTGGCCCCCACCGGTCGCGATCGGCGCTCCATCCTGGCCCAGATCCTGCGCGGCCCTGCGGTTCGCCGCGCGATGGTCTAGCCGTCGCGAGCCGCCGGGCCGGGCGGTTGCCGCGCCGGGCGGTCGCCGCGCCGGGTGCGTCAGATCGCCGCGATCGACCGCGGCGCGAAGCGCGGCCCGAAGGCCGGCGGCCGGATCCCGCTCGTCTCGAGGAGCCGGATCACACGGGCTCGGTGACCGCGCCACGGCTCCAGCAGCTCCAGCATCCGCTCGTCGGTGCCGCGGATCTCGCCGGCCAGGCTGAAGGCCACGAGATTGGGCAGGTGGAAGTCGCCGACGCTCACGGCGTCCGGGTCGCCGGCTGCTCGAAGCATGACCTCCGCGGCCGTCCACGGCCCGATCCCGGGCAGTGCGGTCAGCCGCGCGTACGCCGCGTCCCGCGGCAGCCCGAGGACCTCCTCGAACCGGACGGCGCGATCGGCGACCCGCCGGATGAGATCGGCCCGCCGTCGTTCGACGCCGAGCGGGTGGAAGGCGTGATAGGGGAGGGCCGCGATGATCGCCGGTTCCGGCAGGACGCGAAGGCCGAACGGTCCCGGCGCCGCTTCTCCCCAGCCGCGGATCAGCCCCCGCAAACCACGCAACGCCTCGGTTCCTGTGACCTTCTGCTCCAGGATGGCCGGCACGAGTGCCTCGATCACCGCTCCTGTCCGGCTCAGGCGGATGCCTCGCTGACGCCGATCGAGCTCGGCGATGAGCGGGTGACGATGCGGCTCGAAGCCCGAGCGGTCGTCATCGAGACCGATCAGGGCCGGCAGCGCGTCGAGGACCCGCTCGGCGCCGGGGCCCCAGGCCTCCGCCTCGACGCGGGCTCCGACCTGGCGCAGAGCGATGGTGGCCGGTCCATCGACAGTCCGCGTGGCGCGAACGATGCGGCCGCCGACGACCTGCATCGTCGAGTCGCCGCCGCCCCGTTGATGGATCGCCATCGTTCGGCGCAGATCGAGGGGTCCGTCGGAGACCAGGTCGCGGGTCGGCATGACCCGTCGAAGTCTGGCACGCGGCGGCGGTCCATGCGGGTCCGCGGGCGTCGCTGCGCGTTGAGGGGGGCGCATGCGCCCAGCGGCGGCCGTCGACGGGGACCGCCAGCCAGGCCCGAAACGGGGTGTCAGGGCGCACCGATCGCGCACGATTCGGGGCATCCGGCAGCGGGTGTCGCGACGACGTTGACCGCCTGTCACGCCCGCGCAACGTCCTCGAACCCTCCTGGAATGGGCAGAATCGAGACATCACTGCTAAGGTTCGCCCGACGTGCGACGGCCCAGAGTCGTCGTGAGCGTGGCGCTCATCGCCCTGCTCACCGCGGCCGCCGTCCCCGGATCCGCAGGATCCCAGGGCCCCAGCCCTGAACGACCGATCGATGCGACCCTCTTCCGAGGGGTGGACGCGGCGTCGATCGACGGGACAGCAGCGATGACTCCTTTCCTCGACCCGGCGTACCAATCTGACGGTGCGCTCAGCGATACATCGGTCCTCCTCGACCCGGACGAGCGGCCTGCGCCTGCAGGTCGCCCGGATGCGAGCAGGATCCAGCCCGACGCGCCCGTCGGGTCGATCGCGATTCCCCAGTGGCATTGGGACGGCAACGTGTCGTTCTACGGCCCTGGCTTCTACGGGAATCGGACCGCCTGCGGATACGCGATGACGAAGGACCTCATCGGGGTCGCCCACCGGACGCTGCCGTGCGGGACGAGAGTCACCTTCCGCAACCCCGCCAACGGCCTGACCGTCACGACGATCGTGGTCGACCGCGGTCCGTACGTCTCGGGGCGCGATTGGGACCTGACGGGCGGCTTGTGCACTGCCCTGGATCATTGCTACACGGGGCCGCTGCTCTGGAAGCTCCCATAGACCGCTGACGCCGCCAGCCGGTCCGACCGCCGCGCGGTACCCTGCAACGCATGTGCCGAAGCATCAAGGTCCTTCGCCGTCCGGACGAGCCGGCGACGACCGGTGAGATCGAGGCGGCCGCCCGCCAGTTCGTCCGCAAGGTCAGCGGCTACCGTACGCCGTCCCAGCGCAACAGCGACGCCTTCGAGGCGGCGATCGAGGAGGTTGCCGCCGCGTCCCGGCGGCTGCTCGAGGAGATCGGGGCCACCGTCGAGGTCGGGCCGGACCACTGGCATCCCGGCTCCGGACGGTCGCATCGGCACACTGCGACCACTTGACGGCCCGGCGTTGGTTCTCGCCAGCCGAGCTGGCGACACCACGCGTTACCCGGAGCCGAGGTCGCCCCAGGCAACGGTCCGCTCGACCGTGAAGCGCAGGATCGGGCGCACCTCGATGCGGTGGCCCGCGTACTGCGAATATTTCGCCCGGAGCGCCGCGACGGCCGCTTCGTGCTCGTCGCCATGCGCGCCCTCGTCGCCGTCCTGCGGCACCGGCTCGATCAGTTCCGCGCGGACCTCCAGGCGAACCCAGCCCAGGCGACCCCAATCCTCGGACCATCGATCGACGAGCACGGTCGCCTCCGGACGGGCCAGCAGGTCGCGAACCCGGGCCAGCTCGTGCGGATCGGGGGCTGACTTCGGCTTCTCGTCGAGCGGGCTGTAGAGCCGGGCGCGGCCGTCGCCGCCGAGGGCACCGACGACGAAGCAGATCGGGACGAGGCGCGGTCGGCCGGTCGGATCGATCGTGGCAAGGGTCGCGGTCCGGGCCGCATCCAGGAACGCTCGCGTCTTCACGTCGAGGGTCTCTTCCACGCCCATCGTCGGATCATGCCCGCTCGAGCCCGTCTCGGCATCGGCCTCCTACACTGACCGGGTGAACCGCGAGCCCCTCGCTCCCCCGACGCGCAACGTGACGACGACCCGGATCGTGGCCGTCCGCGGGCGGTCGCTCGAGTTCCGCGCGGATCGCGTCGTCGGCGAGGAGCCGCTCGAGATCCGCGCCGCGGGACCCGGCCAGGACCCGGTCGCGGTCGCGATCACGATGCGGACCCCCGGCTTCGAGGACGAGCTCGCGATCGGGTTCCTGACGACCGAAGGACTGATCGAGGGTCTGGAGGTGCTCCGCGTCACGACCGGCGATCCGGTCGCGATGAACCAGCCCGACGACCAGGTCACCGTCCATCTCAGCCGGCGATTCGACGCGTCGCGCGTGGCCGAACGCCACTTCGTCGCGACCGCGTCGTGCGGGATCTGCGGCAAGGCGTCGCTCGACGAGGTCGTCGTCCGATCGGCGCCGATCCCGGACGGGCCGGTCGTGCCGCGGTCGGTGATCCTCGCCCTGCCCGACCTTCTCCGAACGGCTCAGCGCGCGTTCGACGAGACCGGCGGCCTCCACGCAGCCGGCCTGTTCAGCCCGGCCGGGGAGCTCATCGCCCTGCGCGAGGACGTCGGCCGCCACAACGCCCTCGACAAGCTCGTCGGCTCGCAGGTCCTGGCGAAGGCGATGCCTCTCAACCACCGCCTGCTGATGGTCAGCGGCCGGGTCAGCTTCGAGATCGTCCAGAAGGCGGCCGTCGCCGGCGTGCCGGTCATCTGCGCCGTGTCGGCGCCGTCGGATCTCGCCGTCGAGGCGGCCGACCGCCTCGGAGTGACCCTGGTCGGCTTCCTCCGCGGCGACGGCTTCAACGTCTACGCCCACGACGAGCGGATCGACCTGCGAGACCTGCTGGCCTTCGACTGATTTCGCAACCGGCGCAGGGTCACGGTCGGGCGGCTCGGGCGGGTGCGTCGTGACGATCCGCAGGGGTTCTCAGTCGCCGGGTCGCGCATCCCGGCTCTGGACGAACTGGAACCCGAAGCGCCCCTTCACGCACAGGTGACCGTCGGTCACCGACGAATCGAGCGGCGACGTCACGGTCACGATCGAGTTGTCCTGGACGTGGAGCTCCAGGGCGCAGCCGACGCCGCAATACGGGCAGATCGTCTCGGTCACGGTCTGGGCGCCCTCGTCCCACGTCCCCGCGGCTCGCATGTCGTGCTCGCTCTTGAACATCAGGGCGCCCGTCGGGCAGACGCCGATGCAGTTGCCGCAGTACACGCACGCGGAATCGGGCAGCGGCACCGCGCCCTCCGTCGAGATCCGGGCGTCGAAGCCACGCCCGGCGACCGCGATCGCGAACGTGTTCTGGGCGTCCTCGCCGCAGGCCTCGACGCACTTGTAGCAGAGGATGCACTTCGAGTAGTCGCGGACGTACAGGTCGTTATCGACCTTGACCGGCTGGGCGACGGTCTGGGCGGCGTCGAGCGGGGGCGGATGGTGGTGGCCGGCGTCGTGCGCGTCGCGCTCGCCGGCGGCGGCGGGCGCGGACGCCGGGCCGTAGCGCGTCGGGTCCGCGTGGTAGCGCTCGATGTAGCCTGCGGCGGCGGGCGCGGTCGAGAGATCGACGGAGCTGCCGAGGAACTCGAGCACCATCTTGCGGCTGAGGCGGACGCGTTCGGAGTCGGTCTTGACGTCCATCCCGGCCTCGACCTTGCGCGAGCAGGCCGGAACGAGCACACGGGATCCGGTCACCTCCACGACGCAGACGCGACAGACATTGACCGGCGTCAGGTTCTCGAGGTAGCAGAGTGTCGGGGTGTCGATGCCCTCCGACCGACAGGCCTCGAGGATCGTCGAGCCGGCGGGGACGGTCACCGGCTTGCCGTCGATCGTGATCTCGACAGGCGCGCGGACCGGCGCCGGCGGTGCCTGCGGTGGACGGCTCGGGCGAGCCGCCGGTCGGAGCAGGATGTCGGTCAGCGGCTGGGCGGCGGGTGGCTCGCCGGCGTGCGGCACGTTGGACGCGCCG